>Ga0307517_10000039_pt1 | contig 169788 bp, 202 predicted proteins | sample 23_EM_MG_FD_194515 | JGI IMG/M metagenome (GOLD analysis project Ga0307517, IMG submission 194515) | Populus trichocarpa ectomycorrhiza microbial communities from riparian zone in the Pacific Northwest, United States - 23_EM | ecosystem: Host-associated > Plants > Roots > Unclassified...
GATGTCTTACCTCTAAAATATCCCTGAAATATCCCTGAAATATCGCCGTTTATCCCTGTATTATCCCTGTTTTCCTTCTAAATGTTCGGGTACTTTTTTTTTTTTTTTTTTTTTAAAACTTTTTCCATTTCGGGTACTTAAGCTACTCTAAAGCGTGACCCTATTCAAACAACCCTCATCCACCTAAAAACAAAACCCACTATCCCCACCCGGCTTACTAAAGTCCACTCCCCCATCACCCCTACTTCCACCCCAATCTTTCGGCTCATAAAAAAAAGCATCAGCCTCCTTTTCAATCCTCGCCTCTTCATCTTCCGCCACCTTCATCTCCTCAGCCACCGCCTTCTCCTTCATCCACTTCTCCTTCCTCTCCTTCGTGCCCATCTCCTCCAACTTCCTCCTAATTATCCCCATCTCATGCGAAGTCACCTCCATCTTCGCATTTACAATTCCTCTCACCGCCTCCACCACCATATCCAACCTCTCCATCACCACCTTGTTCGTCCCAAACCTCCCCTTCTCATTCCTCTCCTCTATCACCTCCGCCCTATCCCCAAACTTTTTCACCGCCTTCTCCCACCCCGCCGTCTTCCTCCTCGGTTGCACCGCCACAAATCTCTTCACCGAGCACCAATACCCCCCAACCCACAGGCCAGAACGGCATATCTGCCCCATCACCTCCATTCCTTTCACCCTCGCCACCACAGTGGACGACAACCGCCCACCCACCTTCCTCTTCTCCAACTCTTCCTCACCCACCAACCAACGTGTTCCCTCACAAAACACTATTCCCGCCTCACGCAGTGCAACCTCCACTCCACCAATCCCTTCCTCCCACCGCACACCACCAATTTTAACCATTAATGGCATGCCATCCCACCTCTTTTTCTCAGGGTCAGCCGGGACTCCCACTTTCCTTCTCTTTTCACCCACCGCCTGGGCCACGAAGTCTCCCAACACATCCTCTCCACGCTTCCTAGAGGTTTCCCTTGGAAACCTCCCTTCTTCCGGGGAAGGCGTCCTGTAAGCAATCCGGGCTCTCTCAAACTCCTCATCACTCCTCCAAATCCTATTCTCCCCACTCTTTATAGCCAGCTGCCTATAACTCTCCTCCGCCTCACTCAACCTCTTCCTCAAAAAAGCGTTCTCCGAAAGGAGGTCGTTGTAAGATCTGTGGGATGGCCTTGAAGCCATCTTGGAAGACTAAAGATCGGTTTGTATTGGTAGATACCCAAAAATGTGGGTTGTGTAACAAGGTTTAATTTCAATCGCTGGGGATGTAACGGCAACGGTGCTTGTTGTTCGGGTACTTGTTGCCTGTGACAAGTATAGTACGAGTAACTCCCACTACTGTCACTTCCAAGCCCGGATGTCATCCATCTCCGGCTTAATCTCGCCCAGGCATTTGAAGAAGGAAAGAAAAGCGGGCCGGGCAATCTCATTAATTCACCGTACCCCACATAATTTAACCCAAGTATAGTAAAACCTCGAAAACGCCAACCAGCCAATCTACAGTATGGTGCGGTACATTTCCCGGGGAACAGCAAAGAGGCGGAAAATAATAAAAATAAAAGATGCAGGCACCTGCATGTACCGCAACCCAAAACCGAACCGCCCCGTCTACAGCATACCTCTATCTAATACAAACTCATGATCTCGTCATCCTCATCCCACTCACCATAATCCTCTTCGCTAATTACGGTTTTCGGTCTCTCACTATTCTCGCTCCCATTCTCATTCGCCCCCTTCTCCGGCTCCTTCGGCGGAAACTTAAACGTCGGTGGTCGAGCGCACAATAGCATCTTCTTCTTCGGGCCAGAGGTGGAAGATAACTTGATCACTCCGGCACCCTGGCGAATGGGCCCTGCCATATTATTGTCGTCGTCGCTGTCGTCTACGTCGTGGATCTCGTCTTGTTCTTCAGCTAATCTCCTGGCGGATTGGAATTGTGTTTTACGTTTGGTCGAGGGTTGGTTTGCATCGCTGTTGGTCGAAGGCCGTTTCGGTGGGCGGTTTGTTGGATTGCGGGTAGGTGACGGCGACCTGGAGTTTGGAATTGAGGTTTCCTTTTGTAGGGGGAGTGGTGGTGGCAGTGGCCTATTACGTGGGGAGGGAGACCGGGATATGTGGGGCGGGAGTTCAGCGGCAGAGCTTGGGACTTGAATAGATTCTGGGGATCTCTGTGGCGGCGGTGGTGGTGCAGTTGGTTGCCGGGGCGGGCGGGGACGGGAGGGTGCGCTGAATTGTCTTATTTTGCCTACTGTTGCTGGCGCTCCAAAAGTGAGTTCGTCAGATGGTGCTTGGGCGGGTGCCGGTGGTGGTGCAGGGGCTGGACTGGAAACTCGGGGTGGGGCGGGAGGTGGATGACCTCTTGGCTGAGGAGCTGGAGGGCTGTACCTTTGCTGCACTGGGGACTCAATTTGTTGAGGTATCGGATGATTTTGGTTAGCTCGAGATATCGGACGTCCCTGGGGCATAGGTGGCGGTATGCGGGCAACGTTCACTGACCCATTAACCTGAGCAGGTATTTGGCGGCCAGCAGTTGCAGGGCGTCCTCTCTCCAGTCCCTCGTTCCTTTGCTGGTGTTGAGGACGTTGGGAAGGAGGGGGGGGAGGGGGAGGAGTGCGGCCTACAGGACGTGAATCAGGATTTTGGCGGCGTGGGACCGGTTGCGGAGGGGCCAGCGGAGGGGCCCGCTGTGGAACGGGTGATTCAGCACACAGGAAATCGATTGGGCGTTCATTAGCTTGAGGTGGGTAAGCAGCATGTTGTCGAGTTGGATATGGATTGCGACTTGTGGAATTTCGGACTGGTGTATTTATATTCGTATTTCCATTGCCTTCTCTGTTCCCCATATAAGCCGGTATTGACGCACGAGGCTGCGGACCAAGCATATCCATCCCCATATGCCCACTCATTTGTCTGCTTCTCCCCGGCCCTGCTGCTACAGGCGGATGACCTTGTCGACCTGGAGTATTCAAATTCATTCCCCCGTCCCTTTGTCCTTGTCCGTTCATCCTCGGGACTGTAGCCGGAGCCTGGGCTGGTCGACTAGGCGTGGTCATATGTCCATTCCCGAGCCCATTTCTATTCCCTCCCTGTACCGGCGTAGATGCATATGACCCTCGAGTTGTAGGCCGTTGCTGTCTAGCACTCTGCGCACCCGTTATTCCACCCCTCGAAGCCCCCGCTGGTTCTCTCCGTCGGTTCGGTAGAGGTGTCTGAACTGCAGATGCCGCCTTAGCAGCCTGGTAATATCAGTGAGCCCTTCGAACCTAGACATGAAGAAGGTGCATACTTGTTTCCGTTGCAGGGCCGGTGAAAATATTGGTGTCAGATCTTGATTTACCGAACCGCTAAAGTCCTCAATGGAGACAAGGTGATGCTCAAACTCGAGCTCGTCCCCTTCGCCCAGGGATTCCCGATCGCGGAGATACATATCAGCCTATAGATTGTTTAGGTCAGCTCTAGAGGTTTGATGATCCGGGAGTGTGGGGAAAGTATGATGGAACGAACCACGAGATGTCGGCCATCATCATAGACTAGCATGCGCCTATTAAACGAGTGGTAGCGGAGGAATCCTGTCCATGTTAGCTTGGGTGCCTCCTAGAGGTGGGCGCAGCTAACCGTCGTGCCATTTCTTGATTTTTTGGGTTTTATTCTATGAACGTTAGTGATTAATTACTTTGCGGCTTAAATTATGAGACAAGGGAGGCTCTGAGACTCGGGGAATAGCATACGGTGGTCCACATAACACGGTACTCATCAACCGGAGCGGTCTTCGTCTGGTCGGCCATGGCAGATCTTGCAAAGATAGCGGTTTTGATGAATACCGGAAGTGCGAAGTAGGGAGTTGTGCTCGAAGGAAGTGATTGGGTATGGTGATGGTGAATCGGAGAGCTTGGGTTGGGACTGTGGGACGAGGGGCCATTCTAAAATTCAACGCGTACATCACGTGATTACTTAGGAACTAGAGACCAAGCATTTTATCATACCTATTATACTAATACGGTATCATACTAGTACCATAGGGCACTTCGCGTCATGGGTTTTATCAGTCCAGAGTCTGGTGTTCATAGTCTACCGGTAATATAATAGGACAATGAGCATGCTCATGGTTTCACCCTTCATGATCCGATTTCGCCATGTGCTGTGTTAAACCCAAAAAGAGATCCACAGCATCGCTGAACATCCTCCTCAGTAACGGCCGTTTCCCGGTGTCCATTGACCTCGCCGGACAGCTTAAACTAGCCGGCCACAATGTCTACGTTGTAGACCCAATGCACTATCACGTGTGCAAGTTCTCCAACTCCGTTAGGAAAAGTTACCAGGTACCCGCACCACATATCGACGCAGTAGAGTACACGGAGGGCGTGCAGCGTGCGGTAGAGGACGCGAATATGGACTTGATAATCCCAATGCACGAAGAGTTACTCCGTCTGGCTGAGCAAACCTCCGACGTCAACGGTAGGGACAACCAGATCGTGCGGAAACGGTTATTCGCCCCAGACTTCCAAACTCAAATAGGTCTACATAATAAGCTGGAATTTAGCCAGTTCCTGAGGGAAGCTGGCTGCGAGGCCCCCGCTCATGGCTGTGTTGGAGCATGGGCGATGTGCGGGTGCTACCCTACGGGGAGATAGAACTAGCTCTGAAGCTAGTGTACGGTCGTGCAGCGAAGAACGTTTATCACTTAAAGCCCAACGCCCCGTTACCGGATAAGGTCGACGTTGGTCCTGAGAACGAGTACGTCGCGCAGGAGTGGATCACCGGGAATCGATATTGCTCCTACTCCGTCCTGCGGGACGGGAGGATCTTCGCATTCAGCGTGTACCCTGTCCTTGACACCATCGACGGAGCCTCGTGCGTTTACTTTCAATCAATTGAGCACGCTGGCATCCGCGCTTACGTTGAGCGAATAGCAGATGCACTCCCAGGCGTGAACGGACAGATTGCGCTCGACTTTATAGAAACAGATAATCGACTTGTCGCTATCGAATGCAATCCCCGCGCTACGTCCGGCATACACCTCTGGTCCGGGACTCCCGATCTTGCCTGCTCGTTTACACGGTCTTCACCTGCGGTGGCCGGGCCGGGCGCCAGGAGACAGCTTGTTCCTGGAATGCTCATGTGGTCGAAGAAGAGTGCGGGGCCGGGAGAATACCTGAGGCATATAAAGAGGTTGGTGGGGACTAGGGATGTCACGTTCAGCGGGAGGGATTTGCTGCCGAGCCTCATGCAGCCGCTCTTGCTCACGAGCTATTATGAAATCTGTCGAGAGAGGAAGATGAATATTTCTACTATGTTTCAGTGGGATTTAGTGTGGGACCCTGGGAGAGAGAAGTTGGAGAACGTGAGGAGGTTGTTAGCGAGGGAGGGAAGGGGGGAGACAGATGGAGAAGGGGCAAGTAAGGATGTGGGAAGACAGGAGAGGAGGAGCTTGAGGGAGGATTCGGGTGTTGGGGTGAAAAGGAATGTCTAGAGCGAAGAGCAGGGTAGTACGAGGCCCGGCAAGAAGTTATAGAGCAGTTATCGAAGGTTAGCTAGCAAAATCTAGCCCCATCTATTCTATTAATGGGTCCTCACCCTTGTATACAGTGTATGATAAGAGGTTACAGATCAGCTCCCGAATATTATTTTATGACCGTCAGTTCAAGTCATTAGTGTAGCTTTTGAAGTTTCTTTTTTTTCCTTTTCTCTTTTGTGGGAAGGTATCTTCTGTTTATCTTGTTAGACGTATATGTCCTCCCTGTATGATGAATACTCTTACTTTAACGAGATATCTTTCGTAAATTGACCTCTGCATAAGCATCATATCTCACTCGTTACATTTTTAGCCATTTGCGCTTCTGGCCCCCAGAGTCATCACCTCACTATGATAACCCAGCGTTGTTCGATTGGTATTATCAGTATACCACACGAGTATGATCGTACATTTTCAGTATTTCCTCAACCACTAATACTTTATCCATCACAGGGGTTGGTATAGTACAAGCACGGTAGATACAAGTACTGATATACCGGTACAAGTAATACCGGTACCGGCAGTCCTCTGCCGTTGGGCCGGGCCATTGCACCACCACACCCCAGTTCATGCAACTCCCGCATCAAATTTGTTTCACAGAGCACCCATCCCACCTCCCACTTAATCAGGCCCCCATCTCCACTTTTTTTCCCAATCCTATCACCGGCACTACCAACCGACCCCAAAAGAAGACAGCTCGCAAGGTTAACTAAAAAAAGCAAAGAGCTCAAAGAAGGAAGAAAAATAATAAGAAAAGATGAGCACCAATCCCCCAACCTACTTCCGTGAGGACGACCTACGCTACTTCCCCTTCTGCCTCGGCCATGCCTACACCTTCACCTCCTCCTCTTCCCCTACGGGTCCTGGCAACTGCTACTTCACGAGCTTAACGCAATACCTACAGTACCGCAAAGCGCAGATCTTCTACGACCGCCGCGCGGCAGAGGGCATCCTCGCGACGCGGGACGTCTCCGTGATCATGAGCATCTCGCGGCGCATAAACGGGTTGCAGATAGAGGTGTGGAACGGGATGCGCAGCGCGGTGGTGCGCGAGGGGCTTATGCTGAAGTTCGGACAGAACGAGGAGTTGCGGAGGTTACTACTGGACACGGGGGATAGGGAGTTGGTGTATGCGGCTGCATCGAGGGAATGGGGGGTTGGGTTTGTGGTGAGTTTGGCTTTCCTCTTGGAGGTGGGGGCGGCGGTGGGCCGAGCTAATGGGGGATAGCCGGCGGATGCGGGGAGGAATAGGGATGCTTGGGGGTTGAACATTTTGGGACAAGCTTTGATGGGTGGGTTGTCCTTCCCCTTGGGGGATTTGATTGGGATACGGCAGGGCTTACGGGGCCGTATATAGACGTCAGGAGGAGACTGAGAGAGTACGCGGATGCTACGGGGACTTATCCGAAAGCCCGGCCGGCGCCAATCGACATCAAGATGAATAGCTTGGTCGAGTTACAAGGGGGCAGTTGATGGTTAAGAGAGTGAGAAGGAATGAGTTAGGTAGCTTGAGGCAGTGTGATTACAGTCTGGAGAAGATAGCTATCATAGGAAGAGGAGGAACCTTCTCATGACTTCTCACTCTCTGGCACATATTTAGACACTTGGCCCTACGGTCAGGCGGGGATTATCACGCTAATCTGATGAATTACGATACCACGATTGCGAACTTCTATCTATAGTAGGTGTATTCCCGCTTGAATTAAGTTAGTGAGCACTTATACCTGCCTACCAAACCGAATACACATTGCTTACTTCCGCGATATCACATCACCCAGCCCTCTTCCTCCACCCCCCAATAGCCCTCCCAACCCCCCCCAAAACAGCCCTAGCAAACCAAGGCGTACCCCAAAGACTCACTGCGATCCTAATAGGCAGCAAAGCCTTCACAACAGCCCAAGCCGTAGCAACCCTACCCCCCCACAATTAGCCTTCCACACCCTCCCTCATTCCCCTCTGTCCCCCGATTGAGAGAACACTTACTCAAACAATAATCTAGCCCCCTCTTCCCCTTTAAACCTCTCCCACCCTTTCCTCCGCACCTACCCCCACACCCTATTAGCCTACGAATCACGGAGAAAGTAAAAACATACATATTTACCAAACTTCTCCATCCCCGCTGTCACCCAATCCCCCGGCAGCCCCGGCGGTGTCCAGCGCGTTTTGTGGAAGAACAGGAATAGCCCACCGAGGGGCACGATTGCTGTGAGCTCGTGCAGGATTAGGAATGAGGTTATGTGGGAAAGGGGGCGGTTGCGAAAGTGGGTGGCGTATTTTTGGAGGGCTTTGGGGAGGGTAGGAGGTTTTTCCGGGGAGGGGAGGGGAGGGCTTTTTGGGGTTGTGGAATAGAGGCGGGGGAGGGGGCGGGATTTGAGGAGTGGGAAGCGGCGGGTAAGCTGGAGGAGGGGTAAGAGACGGGACATATTAGGTAGCATTAGGTAGATTGTAGATAGGTCGATTTGGGTGGGGGGAGCTTTGGTGCTCGGAGTCGGAGGAATTAACTAATCTTCAAGCTTTCTGGCACTCTGAAACTGTGATATGCAGCCCTAACCCTGGCTGGACATGCACCATCACTCGGACACTGTAACAGGGGTAATGAATATGCAGCTTGTTTTTGAGAATTTCGATTTTGACCGTACCCGGACGGGAAGAGCAATCTTTGCCTTGGGACAATTTTTGTCTTCGCGAGAGGTGTCATATCCGCCACCCCGTTTTCTGGTCTCTCTTGTAGGTAGGTAGCCCCAGATGACGGCTGGGTAAGGAGGGGGTTGAGAGGAGGGGGGGAGGTGGGTGGTGGGTGGGCCTACAGGAAGGCGGGAGATGTTGCTCAGATGGGTGGATGGGTGTGTTGGCGATTGTTCTCCTCGAGCCCCCATCCAGACCCTATTATACACTATGCTAGTCCTCTAAGGCCCTGTTTGGCACGCCACCATATAATAAAAAAAATGCCATTTTTCTTGAAAATGACTTTTATGCTATTTTAAAAAAGTCTCATTCCCCAGAAACAATCGTGTTTGGCAATGCCTTCTCATTATTTCAGGGTTTACACGAGTAAACAAAAAAAAAACACTAAATCATAGGTTTAGATTAGGTAAACCTAAATATTGACACACTTTTTCATCAACATTACTGCTTTTATGGAGTTTCCCCACAGTATGATGGAAGAATGCCATAAAAGTAAAGAAAAATGACATTTTTCTTGCGTGCTAAACAGGGTCTAAAGTTTGACTTTAGAGCAACACTCAGAACCTTAAAAATCCCCTCCCCTAAAGCCATCTACCCCCGCCAATCCACTCGCATTACCTCCCACCCACCCCCATAGAAGCCTCTTAAGAACAAATCCAGGTCCCCCAACAGGTCTTCCATATCAGCATCACACCCCACCCATAGAAAAACACACCACCCCTCCGCCTCGCCAGCCACAACTATACCTAGCCCACCAAGCGAGCCCCACTCACCTAATATGGCACCCGCGTCCCAATATCCACGGGCAAACTTCCGAAGTGCGTTGCAGTGGGAGGGGAGTTGTTCTTTTAGCTGCCTCCTCCTCCCTTCCCGGGATTGAGGTGATAGTGCATGGTTCTGGGGTTGCTTGGAGTTTTTTTTATCATACGTGGATGGATTGTACGAAAGTGATGGTCGATATGGGGTATGGGAAACTGCGTGCGGAAATAAATAAATTATTGTACTTGAACATCATGCGTCACAGTTGGATAGTTGCCTTTCGTTGAGCCTACGAATGAGAGAAATCGGAACAAAGAATACTATACGATTTTGCGGACTCGGCGCATTCCACATAACCCCAAACAACCAACCTTCAAGTTAAACTGCAACTGCATGCTACTATACTAAGTAGCCTACACTACCGAAAGGGCTATCCATAGCTTCAATACACCACCGCCTCATAGCCCATAGCCTCATAGCCAAAAGTTGCACGTAGCAGAGAAGAGAGAATTTCATTCCACGTTTTCCCACTAGACTAGCGCCCATCTAATCCCAAGCACGAGGCCAAAAAAAGAACCCCCCAAATAATTTACATTTCAAGCGTTCTGTACAGAAGAGTTTCAGAAATTACTTTTGCGGAGCGGTGAGTACGGACTCTGCACCGGGGGTGAGCGCCTATAGACCATTAGTTACTTTCATACACTCGCACGGCAGACACCCCAATATCGAGAGACACTCACATCTGTAGTCATCTGGTTCATCTATTTACTCCCCGCCGTCAGCCCAATCCTCTAACAAAAAGCGAGCAGAAAGGGAGGGAGTGGGAACGAACCTTCAGCTCCTTCTCCATCTCGGCGACCTGTTGCTCATCCGTAATCGCCACAGCAAACGGTACCCCAAGCACCAGCGCACTAGTAGAAAGGATCCAGAGCGTCTTCCCACCGAGCGTAAATCCCTTGCTGAAGAAGCTATAAGTCCTGGAGAAGCCATTGGAAATGTAGGTCCTCTGCTTCAGTGGTATCATGTCTTTGAGCGCAACGATCCGCTCGTATAAGGACTCCTCGAGGTTAGCATCGTCGTCCTCGTCCTCCTCCGAGATCTCGCTGTCGGTGTCGGTGTAATCCCCGTCGTCATCGGGGGCAGGCTGGGCGCTGACAAAGTGCTCGTCCTCTACTTCACGGAGCTCGACCATTTCCACAAGTTGTTGTTGTCGGATAGAAATTGGGTTATTTTCGTGGAAGTTGAGGTTAAGGTGGGTAGCGGTTGGTGGGGAGCGATGATGAAGATGACGTTACTTGAGTAGATGGAGGGAAATTTTTAAGTTAGCGCAAAGTTTTGGCATTCCTGTGAAAACGCCAAGGCAATGTCGTCAGGTGACTACTGAGTGATCGTTGGTGACGAATAAGCGCAATCCATCCAAGGCTTGTGTGTTGACATCTATCCCGGTGCTCCAAACGAGACTTTTACAGTTCTCTCCGTGGCCATACGGAAGTTTAATTGTGAAGTGCTGTGATAGCTCTCACCATAGTATCGTGATTCTAGAAGCGCCTACCGTAATTCATAAGAAAAGAAAAATAGCTGCAAAAGTACAAAAACTCCGTTTATTCCAAATAAAAACGCAAAGCCCATGAGATTAGACACGCATATGATGAGGACGTCTTATATAGTTTGCACGGCTCCATTGAACTTCACCACCACCATCATAGCCCCCACCTTCATCTCCGTATGCACCATCACCCCCAACGGCCTGCCGAATTTTGCTGTTTGGTGGTACATGAATACCCGCTGTAGGGCTTATGCTTTTGGGGTCTGCAGAGGTATCCCTTTGGACAGGAACTGCTAAGTTTTTGGCATTTGTCCAGATATCCATCCAGTCGATGATTTCGTTTAACCACTTGTAGATATTTTCACTCTTTTGAACGCTGCAGACCTGTCAGCACGCCGATAGCAAGATAAGTGTAAGATATCACCAAAACATACACATGTCCCTCGTCCAAGAACGTTACAAACCTACTAGGGATTCCCTTAACTTGAAGAACATTGAAAGCAGCAAGGCCTTCAGACACAGGAATACGATAATCGAGGTCATTGTGAATAATCAATTGTGGGGTCGCCCATTTATCAGTAAAGCGCGCCGGGTTATACTTATCGTAGTTCTCCCCGGGGCTCCACAAGGTTCCGTTAAACTGCTTCCGGTCAGTATTGCTTACTATACAGTAGGGGTAGAGATAGCAGGTACTCACCTCATGGTGGGTGAACCACAGCTCTTCGGAACCGTACATTCCTCGAGGTGAAAAGATTCCGTCGTGACAGATCAAGGCTCTGAATTTCCGACCAAAGTCGTGACCTTGGATCCAGTTTATCATGTAACCGCCATAACTAGCGCCTCCAGCGATTGCACGGTTCGCATCTATAAAGGGAAATCTTTTTATAGCGTAGTCATAGCCTTTCATAAGGTCGATGTAAGGAGATCCACCTATAATTTCAAATCAGTACAATGCTTTTGTTAGCCATGGAGAGCTGTCTTACCCCAGTTACTCTTGACTGCATCTGTAAACTCTTGCCCATATCCAACACTCCCGGTGGGGTTGATCGCGACAACCACATATCCGTTCTCGGCGAAAGTCTTTGGATTCCATTTAATACTCCAGTAATCCTTCCAGGAACTTTGCGGACCTCCATGGATGATAAATGCAAGAGGATACTTCTTTTTGGGCTCGAAGTTACTCGGCTTAACCAACCAACTATGTACCTATAATCCTATTAACATGGTTTAACTCCAAATATAACATATCGAGAAAAATGGAGACACCTGTTTATTTTTGTCCCCCTCGAACCAAAATTCCTCGACATCATCATGTTCGAGCTCCCCGATTGGTTTCGGGATTGACTCGGGGCCAAGGATGAGCTCAGTCTCATTCTTTGCTAGGTCGAGGACAGTATAAAATGGCGGGTCGGTCATGCTCGAAGATGTCAACAGCAGCTTCTGATCAGGTAATGTGTACGCTACCGAGATTGAGCCATGTTCGCGCCCAGTCCAAGGAACCGGTTCTTCGACCTCCTCGACCCTCCAGAGCCTAGTGCGCCCATGTACTTCTGCGAGAGCTACAACCTGTGAGCTACCCACGGCAACGAGAGCTCCTGGAGAAACCCCCCAGCCCTCTTGTATAGCGACTGGCTGTATACCACCGCCTTCCACATTCGCTGGCACGGCATATCTCATAATCCTCCGTCTGTCTGCCTCGTAGCCATTCTCGAACTGTTGCAAATAATATATAGTAGGGTTTGATCCTTCCTCCACTCCCTTCAGAAATACTGGTGAAGAAGATGCTCCAAGGCGGCGGGATCCTTCCGCTGGTGTATTTATAGGATATGGCGGCTTGTTAGGATTATCGAGGTCTACCAAGTATACGTAGGTAGTGGTCCACATCGCCTGATTGATAGTAAGGTCTTTAGCCACGAACACGGCCCATTTCCCATCATCGGAGATTTCGAAATCACTAGCGCCTCCTTGCGGCCCAACGGGTGATTCAAGGCCCAGAGGCACCGGACCTTTAGGGCAGCTATAAGCAGACGAGATACTGCGAAGGCTTGCTTTGATGTACCGGTATCTGTCTCCTTCCTTCCTCTTCTCAAGGGTTCCCACAAATATAGCATTATTTTCCTCCTCGCTCATATATCTATCCCATTGCCGAACAAATAGCGAATTATATGTCCTCCCTGAATGCCAGGCCTTTTTCTTTTTCACGCCCATCATAGCGCCGGTATTGGCGTTTGCAGTACCAGCCACAGCAAACCTAATGCGGCCTCCTGTATTCATGCCCATTTTTAGCCCCTTCACTTTCCCCTTGAAAGTAAGGACCTTATATCTAGACATTCCCCGTCAGTACATGCAACACAGAGTGATTCTCCATAAGGGTATACCAACTTCGATTCCGGCTCCTCAATATCCGCTATCCAGAGCTCATTCCCACTTGTCTTGGTCGCGGACGTAAGGTATAGGATGTTCATGTTATCCAGCCAAACAACATCGCTAACCTTGCCACCTTTGAATACAGTTTTTAGTCTCCCGTTACTTAAATCCAGCGTCCGCCATTCCGAGGACGATTTATGTGATCGCAAATTATATTTAGTGGTCAAAAAGAGAGCGTGAGTCTAAATCACCAGTTAGACAATCCACAGTGATCAGCACTGGCTTCATATAAAGCACTCACTCCATCCTTATTAGGTACCGCAGCGCCCCTCCTCGGGGTCTCAATGAATGGTCTACCAAAAGAAAATACCTAGTTAGTCACCCCTTCAATATCAATAGCGAAGCAAAAGCACCCACGCTATCTTCGTAAGACCGAGCACAGAAGTGGTCAATACCGCAAAAGTAACAAATGACAACAAACATGTAAGCCTCATCACATCGATCGATGTTTTGGGTGAATTCTTGAGGAAACAAGGGTGGAAAGATTTTTAAAAAAGAAAGTGGGCTACCCCCGATATTAAATTCTACTGTACATAATAAGGGGTTTTTTTTATTTCACACTATCCTTTTTTTGCGGCAAGAAAAAATAATTAGGAGTAGAGCCGGTGTGTATTGTGGACAATGCCGGCAACGGTAAGGTGACCATGTTGAAACGAACTCTCCGATTAACTGACCGAACAAAACACCCGGAGTTCCGGCGGAAGAGGGTGCTTGGGAGAGAGAGTTAGGCATCCGCAATAGCCCCATTGGCGGTAGTGAAACGTGGTGAAGAAGAAGAAGAAGAAGAAGAAGAAGAAGAAGAAGAATAGATTATGTTAAGTTAGACACTAAGTTATGGAGGAAGGATATGGAATGTAAGTTTCACCACCGGTATACTTTGTTCATTCGCTCTCGCCCTCTCAACTTCACTCTACTAAACTAAAATAAAACTAACGGTAAAGACACGTGTATAAGTAAAGCAATACCACATCCTGATCCTCCTATTGATTACCACACCTATCTCTGTTTTTGCCGGATGCCCTTATTCCTCCGCACGCTCCCGTGATAACGAAGGAAGGACACCGCGGAAAACATCCTTTATTCAACATTTTCCGGTATGATACAAGTACAAGTACACGTTCCGTCTGCATGTCTCCCTAGCTGTCCTTGCTACTCCCATCACAAAGCCAAGCATATCCATCCAACACCATAGTCCTCATCTGCCGTAAAAACTTGAATAATTGGATGATGTGCTATGATATGTCGTTGGATTTTCCTCTCCGAGTAAGGTCAAGAAATTTTTGTATTTTTTTGCTGTCTCGGAGGGGGGGGGGGAAGGGGCTATGTTTTTGCTGCATTTTTTGCCCCCCTTCCCAGAGAAGGGAATTCTGGACTTCATAGCACACCGTCCAATTATTCAAGGTTTTACGGTACTGTACACCCCATAGTCTTCTGATACTCTCTATCGACACCCACATATTCTCAACCTTTATGCCATTTCCTCTGCAGTCAGCCCAAGCCGTGGCTGTCCAGTGTATCTCACTACACTGATAAAGGCATAGCATGTAGGCCCAGTGATCACAGCAAAGGGCAGCAGCCCCCCAGGTAGCTTGCCGGTCCCATTCTCCCTGGTCTGCTTGGCATTATCCCCGCCCCCCCTGTGCCTCCGAACGATTTGGAATACTAAATAGATATGTAGGGTCGTTCGGGATCTGTATGAAGCTAACAGAGGAGAGAGGGGTATCAGGTAAGGATGCGAGGTCGAAGTAGGGCAGGCACTAATTGAGCTCATAATGACCTTGTGGATCGTCGTGAGTAGATATGTGGTGAGCAGCCGAAAGGGATAATTTTCCACACATAGCTAATGGTACTGTAGATTCGTGGGTAGTTTATGGCCTTGGTTCAATGGCAGGGAGCGATAATGTGGGCCACAGCACAAACGGAGTGATCAGTTCCAGCCCCGAAAGCAATAACGTGGTTCACCGCATAAACACATCAGTCGCTTCTAGCTTGGCATTTGGTTGTCACGTTGGGTGCCATAGAGGCATTTTTGATGTTGGACTTTTGTTCTTAAATACCCCCGTACCGCCGTAAACATTCAAGATATCGCGTGCTATCTCTCAGGCTTACCTTTCCCACCGAGGTCTAGCAACTTTTTTTCCCCCCCCGGAAGGAGGAAATGGGATGCTTTCTCTGAGTTAGCCCACTTTCTAGACCAGGGAATTTCTAACCACATTGCACAAGGTCCAGTTTCTACGGTAGGGAATTAGGTCAATGAAGATCACGGATAAGTTAATCACTTTCTCGCAAAGACCCGCGACCAGCCCAACCGGCACCTAATCCTCAAATGCTAAACCGCACCCCAACAAGATGTGATTAACCACTACGAGCACCACGACCACCTAATCGTACAAGTATAACCCTCGTTCGCAGAAGCACCACCTTCTCCCTCTCTCCACAGAAACTACCTATTATTATGGAAATACAGAGGAGGCTCCCATCCCCTCGACCCTCAGCAGAAGCCAGTCAGCACGAACAACCCCTTATACCTCCAAGAACTTCCACAAGAATTCCGAATCCATATATCCATGATGAATGATATTAACCAAGTAATATGTCTCCGCAACTTCCATCATCAACTTCGACGACGCAGATCTAGGCGGGTACACCCTCGCCCACTCCTTCCAGATACTGAAAGCTTCTTCCTGTTTAAGCAAGCTTGTCAGTTTTCGTGGAAGATTTAGATGGCTCGTGGGGTTTTTAACAACCTTCCAAGCTTTAAAGGAAACTTCTTCGATTATGGTTGGTGTTATAATTCTGTATGAATGATAGAGTGATTGGTGGTTAGCCGGGCATGCTGTGGGAGTAACTCTAAAGGGTGGGGGAACTCTTTGTACTCCTTTCCTGGGAAGACGCCCCACGTAACCGCATGCATAGCGCTACCCCCTAGGGGCACGCTCGTAGTATAGTCTCCCTTAACGGGGCCGTCAGTATTGAGGAATAAATCACTCAGCCCTGGTGAGGATTTGCTTACATTTTTGTTTGCAGCATAGTAGGACACATCTTCAACCCCCTCTAACTTTGCTCCCAATATTTCCCAGTCCTCAGTTGAGCAGAAGAACTCAACAAAGGCCTTTTGAAATACAAAACCTCCCTTCGGCCCCCATCCAAAGGTTTCATCGGCGCTATTGGCACCGTTGACCGCTGGCTGGGACGCCACAGTCCAGAATCCCATTTGATTTAATCTAGCCAAATGGTCCGCAATGACCTTACTCTCCACACTCAGACCTTGCTCGCTCCACGGAATAGCATCTAGTTCACCCTTGATATGTCGGACAAAGATGTCGGAAACATCCTGCTTAGTAACTGGGCATGACCAAAGCTTGATTGCCTGAGCCTGCGACAAATGCAGCGACGGCCCGTAGCCATCAATTTCACCAAAGGCCGGAGACCTCGCATCACCAAAACGGCCATTCGGGTAGTCATCCCAAGTTGCCTCTCTCCCCAAGGCACCCTCACCTTCAGAGATTGCCAACGCTACCTCCGGGGGGCGAGACTGCTCGGGTGGCCCTAGAAAGCCAGCTTCGAGTGCATTTGCTAGCCTTGGCGATTGTAGGGAACTGGAATTGTCAACAATCACGCGATTATGAGGATCCGAAGTTACGGAAGAAGTTCTCCTATCCCTTCTTAGAGCCACTCCATTTATAGCCGGGCCTTCGATCTCCTCGAGGACGGACTCGTCGAGCGGCGGGATAAGGTTGGTTCGCTCAATAATAAAGGAGACAGCTTTTTCGAGGTTCAACGTGTAGAAGTGGAACCCCCTTGGCCCGCTCAGGTTCGCAGCCTTAATCTTCTCGATGACTTCCGACACAACATCAATCCCCACCCGCTTGACCGCTTCATCATCTCCTTTGACATCATCCAACCTCTGTAGAATACTTGCTGGCAATGAGGCCCCGCTGAGCTTGGTAATCCGTTTCAGCATCGAATAACTCTGGATGGGCATCAATCCCGGAACCACCGGGAGCTCGGAAAGCACGCCCGAAGGTTCCTCTCTTAACAGCTTCTCAAACCAGAGATATTTGTCCACATCGTAGAACAACTGAGTCATTATGAAGTCCGCACCAGCCTTAACCTTCTCAACCAAGAACGGTAGATCAAACAGCGGGTCCTGTTTCTCAGGGCTAGCTCCCTCAACATGGCCCTCGGGATAAGCGGCCACTCCTATGCAGAAATAATCACCGTACCTCTCCCGTATATGTCTGACCAAATCAACAGCGTACTCAAATTCCTTCCCAGCACCATTGGAAGCTCCGTCACACGGAGTGTTATGATAATCATCGCTCCTTGGTGGATCGCCCCGTAAAGCAAGAATGTTGCGAACCCCAATCTCCTTTGCTGTTTCCAACGTCTCGTCCAGAACCGCTTGTGACATGTTTGTGCATGTCAGATGTAGCACCGTAGTAAGGCCGAGCTGTCGTTGACATATCTCCGCAAGCTCAAGGGATTTAGTGGCGGTTGAGCCTCCGGCTCCCCAGGTAACGTTAACGAAGAGAGGCCGAAGAGCACGAGCCATACGCTCCAGACGGGCTTGTAAGTTCTGAAATCCCTGAGAGTTCACGTTAGCTCCTTGCTTTCCCGTGAGTCATGCCGGTCGGGGTTACCATTGCAGTCTTTGGAGGAAAAAACTCAAGGCTATGATACGGCTCGCCCGGTGGAAGAGCAGCAATCTTGTTCACAACTTTGTCCATTCTTGTGTTTGTTGTCGTTGTTCTGCCTCGTCAATTGCTCCGAAAGGCGAAGTGAAGGGCTAGTGTGAAGAGAGGAGAGTGAGACGTGGGGTAACAAGACTTATTTTGCGTTAGTTTCCCTAGAGAAAAAGGTTCCGAGGAGCTCTAGGATAACAGAGGGAGAGGTTTGAGGGACCCGGCCGTTGGTAAAGTACGGTAAGTTATCTCATCACCGGCAAGTGACGTCCAACCATCTCAGGCCTTCAAAGAGCGCAGATCATTGAGAACACCTAACCCACCCCGGCGAATAAGAATCCTTCCGTTGAAAAATGTCCCACTTTTACTGAAGTCCCGGTGTCATTAAAAAGGGAAACGCGGACTGGGCCCAAAAAGAGATTCGCGAGAATCATGGTCGGATACAGGCCGAGTAAGTAAGCACGACATCAACAGCCAGTCCGGTCCAGCAACGGTAAACATAACAGAAAACCAACAAAGCGGTGGGTGGCCAATACAGTACGGGTACCGGTACTGCACCAACAAAGCTGACTTTACTGGCGTGACCTTATTCCTAGAAAGGCTCCGTTTACAAGTTTCTTTTCGTAAATCCCACGCCTACAATAAACTGTACGGCCTAGACATAAACGAAAGAAAAATGAAAGCAAAGAGCACATAAGACTCTGCTATTGAGGACAAAAATTCCCTAGCCTACCGAAGCAGACTAGGAGCAGTCAATATAGTTGTAGTTTTCAACTAGCAAAAATCGAAGCTCAGACGAATCTTCACTGCTATCGATCTTGCCCTTGCACCGGGATGGAGGAGAAAGAGAGGTGTGGGGAGAGCCAGCCTTTTATACCCAACTGCTCCAGTCGGCCAAATTTCGCCAGCCAATCACAGGCCATGGGGAATGACGATTAGGGCTACTGCCCTCGGAAGGCTTGGCAGTTTGGCCCACACGTTACCCGGCGAGTTTGAAGGGAAGAGCAGCTGGGATCAGGAGTGTCATACTGAGCCAGTTGTAGGGTGCCAATGATCTGTGAACTCTTTGCCACACGAGTCATGAACCCGTTGCTCATTGCGAATTACCCAGCCTCCACCCAAGACGTGAGCATCTTAAACTCCCAAATCATACCTCTTTGACACTTAACGAAAACTATCCCCTATACACACCCCCGAGCATTACTTTCCTTCACGGCTTTGTGTGAGATATTTCTAAGACCGCTTTTTGTTTACCAACATTCATGCGATGTGAAATGTATGGAGGAAGAGATGTGTTGAATAATCAAGCCATATTCTATCAGGAACCCCCTACTTTGGGGAAAGGGTGAAAATCGTAGCAAACTAGGAAAAAGAAAGGGAGAAGAAAAGAGCTGCTTAGTACCTCTAGGGACACGGGAAACGAAGAAAAAGGTGCCAGACCCCACCGGAGGAGGAAACTCCAAGGACATAGCATTTGGTTCGATTACTGGTATTATGACCCCACCATATCATCCCCGGATTTCACACATTTTCAGCGAGAATAATACGGAGACTTTTAGTAGGAAAATTTAACGATGGGTGGGGAAAGGCCATAAATCCTGACCGTCGCCAATACCAGTGATTCTTGGGGAGGGCCCGGCAGGATAATACCTTTCCCACCCCACCACTAGTTGGCCACGCTGTTAGTTCGAGTGCTTGAAAACGTTCGAAGGGGTGGCGTTATACCTACCGGTAAACCAAGCAATGGTTGTTGGGGTCATAGCTATAATACGGTACCCGGGGCACTAGGGCAAAATAAAATAATTCAGCCCTCTCATTCCCCAAGAATTCCCCAAGTCACGATATCGTCTCGCCTTTGATTGTGTTGGCCCCGCTTGGCACATGCACCTCATCTAGGCATCAATAAAGCCTGCCTCTACGTGTCACGTACTGTGAGCCTTAGTATTCTTATAGGTTCCCTTCCTCTACAACTAAGAGAGAGATAGGTAGAATGTCTAAATATAAGCAAGGTAGGTTACCGATAGATACACGTCAGACTGAGCAACCAAACCACGCGACATGAACCACCTGTCATAGATCACTAATACGTATAATTTATTAAGAGAATAACAATGCCCGAGCAACTCTCGGTTCAATCATGACCGCGGATTTAATCAAACAACAGCCCTTTCAAATATGTGCCGCAGTAAAAAGGTTATTGAACCATCCCACCACAAGAGACTAAATGATACACCGAAAACCCCTTAGGGAGAAATGAACCAAGGAGCTAAGTTACTGCCTTGGTGGCCCGACCCCTGGATTACTAACTGCCCCAGCCTTTCTTCTGATCGCATCGATTTGTTCCTGAACATTGACGTTCTGCAACTGCTGCATTCTAGCAGCCTCCTTCGTTTCCGCTGACCCATCCCAACCACCAGTTGCCACTCTCTTCCTGCGTTCTAATTCTTCCGCAGACACAGGTCTTCCAGAGTTTGAGTCGAACAGATCGTCTCGCTGGGATGCAAGGCGTTTCAGATTCATGACGGTGTCGTTGGTAGACAGATTGGTGGTTGCTTGCTTAGAATCTGCACGAGCGCGTTGCTCTTTCCAGCGGGGATCGAGGAGCTCGACTATCGAAGCATGTGTTGGTTACGTATATTATCATAAAGGCATTGAGTAACTTACTTCTCATGTGCTCCTCCATCTCATCCAATGCGATACTCTGGTTACAGTTCGGGCAAATGCCCATCGAGCCTTGTTGTCTCTTTGCCAAAGCCCGAGGCACATAGTCACTCCTAATCTTCATTTGGCCCTGACCGGGCCCGACCTTCGCTGCCTCCTGGGCTTGCCGTTTCCTAGCCTGTTCCTTTTGCCTCTCTTCTTCCTCGTCATCTGAACCCTCCATCTCCATATCCATTGCGCCGTTATCCTCCTGCTGTCGCATATGCATTTGCCACGGACTTTCCACCGGTTCCGGGTCAGAAGTAGGCATAGCCTCCTCGATACGAAGCGTAGTCGGATGAAGCGACATCATTGCTTTCTGTTCAAGCGAAGCATGCTGCAGGTCTGAGAGCGAGGTTGGAGGAGGAAGCTCCGTTTGGTCGTCGGCATCAGTGAAAACGACTGTTTCGACAACAACGAAATCATGCCAATCAATCTGGGCATAAGCCAACCTCTCCTGATCCTCTTGCTCCTCCTTCTTCTCTCTCTCTTTCTCCTTCCATCGGGTCCACTCGGCTCTTCCTCTAGCACGATCCAATAGGTCAAACCTATTCCTCACATTCTTCTCTAATTCCTCAACACTAACCCCTCCACCTGGCGACAGTAAATCGGTATACTGATCCACTAATCTCGAGAAGTACTGGTAAAAGGAATGATTAGGGCGCAAGAAATCAAACTGGAAGTTTCGGGCTTCTCGTTGTGAAAGCGTAGTGAGAAAGGAACGACCATTTTTTGCGACAAACAAAGCGGTGAGCCGCAAAATGTCAAGATCTTGCGCAGAGATATTTGGCATTCTTGCTGAAAATCGGAACTCTGGGGGTTCCTTGGGCCCCGTAGGCTTCTCAGTCTCCGCCGGTACATTATCAGCTGGTCCAGCTCTCCCGGCAGCTAGCGCAGTTCCGCGGCCGGCTCGGATCTCTTCAAGCCGCCATATATAGAACTGGTAATAGGGGTCTGCCGAGTTCAAAAACGAGAACTTAGGATTGTGTTTCTCCTTTTCGCGAATTCGCTCTGTGATTTGTTAGCAAAAAGTACAAGGAGATATTTTCGCGGCGCGTTTACAATTCCCGGGTATGTTCCTCAACCTTACCAGGAATCAGCCTGAGGAAATCAGAGGAGGGAAAGGGAAGAATCAAAACTCACGTTCAAACACTTGACCATTACGCGCTACATAGCCTGCAGTTTTTTCGACGATGGCTGCGCATAAATTAGCTTCCAGAGCGGATAGGGGGAAACAGGATCGGAACAAAACATACCCCGGAGATCTTTGGGAGGAAGAACTACTCCCTCCGGAGGCTTATTCACCTGATCGAGAGGCACAAACGCATCCTGTGCGGGAGTTGGGGTTCCGGGGGACATTCTCAATGATGGTGTTGCCGACAAAATGATGCTCTGGTGGCAAGCGTAGAGGAAGTGTATTGTGGTGGTGCACGTCCGCAGAAAAAATAGGTTACCCTACCTTGTCTCACCGTAGGAGCGTGGCCACCTCCAAGAAAGGTCGTTCGAAAGCGAGCCAGCAGCAACCACAAACTCCCAGAACACTGCCCCAGCCAAAATCTTAACTTTTACACGAAACACCTCACCAACATCCGAAAACATGAGTGTATGGCCCTCCAAAGCCCCTAATAACCTGTACATTTACTAATGGACATATAGTCTTTCATTCCAATAAACCCCCGGCCGATGCTTCAATCGCTGTACGTCGCTTGAGCACCCCCAGTCCTCTATCTTCCGGCACTGATTGAGCAAATAGGGTAAACCAGAGCGTTACCGTTCGTCTGAAGTGGGGTCAGACCGAATATAAGGGGACGCTAGTCAGCGCTGATTCGTATATGAATATCCAACTTTCCGGCACAGAAGAGTTTGTGGACGGAAAGAGCACGGGTAGCTTGGGGCAAGTTCTCATTAGGTATGCATTTCTTGGGCCCGGTCTCTGCCTTTTTCTACACAAATACTAAATCGCGATGCCTCGTATCAAGGTGCAACAACGTCCTGTGGATATCTGGCAATGGAGGTTCGGGGAGCACAGATGTCAAGATGGACGGTTAGAAAAGAGATAGTGGGAGTCGCATAACAAAAAAATAATACAGGCGTTCGAAACGCGTTGGGGCGGGATCAATTATCGTGCCGCCCATAACGAATCTTGGCTGGTGGGGGGATCTATCTCTCAAGGGTCCGACACCGTGATAACCATTGATACTCTCTTATCCAAATATTTAGTGAGTATGCTGAACAATTGAGAAACTCTTATGACCACAACTACAACTATCTATAAGGGCCGTTTTTCGGCTACCACAGTACCGTATCCCGATGTTTCTGCACGTTCTCAAGGTCCCAAGTTTAGAAGAATTCCCTTGTTTGCTCTCTTTCCCATAACTTATTGATTAGCTTATTTCTAAGGTCAGCCACGGACTTATTCCTATGATACAAAAACAGAAGTGTCGTGTGGCGAGGGTCATGAGCTTCATAGTGGGAGAATGGAAATGACATGGTATGATACCAACACTCTACGATGACATTTGTCTACTGTCGCCACTTGTAACTACTGATATCCAAGCCACCCTTCTTTCAACTACAAATGCCTCCCCTCCCTTCCATTCTATCAACATCTTGTTATCCAAAGGGTTTATTTCCGCTTCGAATAAATATTTTTACAATGCATCGGTCAAAAGCTTATTGAGCTTAGACATCCTGGCGGAGACACTGAGGTCGATAGTCCTCTCACCAATCTCAACGACCAAGCCTCCGAGGATTTCAGGGTTAATCTTTAGGGAGATTGGAATCAGCAATCACGGAATAACTCGTACCACCAACAAAACACGCACCTTATTGACGACTTTAAGTGTTTTACTGGCTCCGACGTACTGTGACTTAGAGATAGTAGTCTTAAGGCGATCGATAGTTTTTGAATCGAGTTGCTACGCAAACGGCGTGTTAACCCAAGCTATTCCACCATATAAAATAAAAGTGGCTTTGTTTCTTCCGCTACCTCCACTATAGCAACGCAACCTCCTAACAGCAGCTAAGGGGTATTACCGAAGCAGAAGTGATGATAGCCTCAACCACTCCCTTGTGCGCGCCCATAAGTGTAGAGTATTTGTCGATAACTCCACGTAACAAACCAAGTCTGTTGTTCTCAGCTAGCACCTCAAGAAGATTCTTGACCGTTTTGTCCGAAGCGATAGGCTTAGTTATTTCAGCAATGATCTGGGATTTATCACCGGCATTGAGGGTAGGAGAGCTGATAATAGTCTCCAGTTTGGGGTCCTTCTGGAGAAGTGCCTTGAGTGTTTTGAGGGACTTCTCGGTAGAATCGAGGGATAGGGTTTTGGCAGACGCAGTGTACTGGATCCAAGAGTTAGCTGAGGTCAAGATTGTTGTAAGAGCAGTAAAATCGGTATAGACGTGGGCATTTTTGTGGTTTGTGGCTTCAAAAGTGTGAAAATGTTCCGACCATAACATGGAGGGGTAGCAGGGGACAAACTAAGGCAGAGGCATATGTTCCGTCAACACCGAACAATTGAACCGGAGGCCTTGTGGAGGCGGTAGCATACGCCCTCCCAACACGCGGCACGATTGTCCTAGCGATAGAGGCAGAACGAATGGTAAACATGATGGTGATGAGCAGAGAGTGTGTGAGACAATGGGACGACGGCGCGGAAGTTGATGATGGAAGGGGTTCGGAGTTGCGAAAAGGAATCGGGGTTGAGATCACTCGCCTTTCCGCCCATCATGACCATGAAACAAAGTTGCTCCACAGCCACAATACCGTCGTTCGCCGCACTTAGATTGGCCTAGTAGCCACAACGAACACTCTCCGCAGCCGGGTAATATTATTGCTACAATTCCATTGAGCCGCTGATTTGAAAGGGGTAATCCATCTGGGGCGACAGCTGCGACTTGACAACTGACAAAACCGACAAAACACCACCTCTATCACTACCCCTCCTGCTCTTACGACTTCACAATCTTCTTCCACCATGAGGTATTCAAAAAAGGATGAGGATGCTGACCAGGCGATCTTCAAAGTTGACCGCACCTCTGTCTTTCAAGAGGGTATGTTTTGCGATTGTTTTCCCGGATGCTGTTAAGCTAATACCGCTGGCACCTAAGCTCGACTCTTCAATACATCTCCAATTTCTCCCCGGCGTTGTCGCATTCTCTTAACGAAGATTACATATCTCCTACACACTGGAGAGCGCTTCCCCACATCCGAAGCTACGTCCCTCTTTTTTGGCATCACAAAACTCTTCCAACACCGTGATGCAGCTCTCCGACAGATGGTTTATCTGGTTATCAAGGAACTTGCGGATACAGCAGAAGACGTTATCATGGTTACATCTTCGGTCATGAAGGATGTTGCCGGTTCAGGGGGAAGGGGTGCAGGAGAGCAGGAGGTTTATAGGGCCAACGCTATCCGGGCATTGTGTAGGATTATCGACGTAAGCTTATACCATTTTTTACTTCCTTCCACCCTCCCCCGACTCTCCAGAGTACTGGCATGCGAGAAGATGCGCAATTAGTTCCATTCACACAAAAATTAACTTAACGCACAGGGCACAACTGTTCAAGCAATTGAACGACTCCTAAAAACCGCCATTGTAGATAAGACGCCTTCTGTATCATCCGCAGCACTTGTGTCGTCCTACCATCTGCTCCCAACCGCACGTGATGTCGTCCGGAGGTGGGCGAACGAAACTCAAGAAGCTGTTCTTTCAGGTTCCAAATCCTCTGCCTTTTCGTTAGGATTCGGATCATCCTCTTCAACACCCCAAGGATCCGGAATGACCCAATACCATGCGATAGGCCTTTTGTACCAAATGCGTGCTCACGACCGAATGGCTTTAGTCAAGATGGTACAGCAATTTTCTTCCGGCAATGTTAAGAACCCCGCTGCAGTTGTTATGTTGGTGAGGCTGGCTGCCAAACTTGCTGATGAAGACCCTGGGTTGCGGAAACCAATGTATACACTGCTAGACGGCTGGCTAAGGCATAAGGCTGAAATGGTCAATTTCGAGGCAGCGAAGGCTATTTGTGAGCTAAGGGATGTGACAGACGCTGAGGTCGCACCGGCTATACATGGTGAAATAACGAATCATTTTTCCTTCATCATTGAGTCCAACACTAATGATTCCAAAATTAGCCTTGCAACTTTATTTGACCTCGCCTCGTGCGGTTGCTAAATTTACTGCCATCCGGATTTTGCATAACTTTGCATCCATTAGGCCTGCAGCAGTTAACGTCTGCAACATTGATATCGAAACACTAATCTCTAATACTAATCGTTCCATTGCAACCTTTGCTATCACAACTCTGCTCAAGACTGGGAACGAAGGCTCCGTTGACAGGCTGATGGGGAAGACTAGTGCCATCATGGCTGACATCACGGATGAGTTCAAAATCACAATTGTTGAAGCCATCCGTACTCTATGCTTGAAGTTCCCGAGCAAACAGGCTGGCATGCTGAGCTTCCTTAGTGGCATCTTACGGGATGAGGGCGGTTACGAATTCAAGAGAGCTGTAGTAGAGAGCATGTTTGACTTGATCAAGTTCGTTCCTGAGAGCAAGGAAGAAGGTCAGTGGCGCAAATTCCTTTCCCCCTAGCGTTCTCAATCCTCACAAGATCGATAGCTCTTGCCCATCTTTGCGAATTCATTGAAGATTGCGAATTCACCAAGCTTGCTGTTCGTATTCTTCACCTCCTTGGCATTGAGGGACCAAAAACATCTCAGCCTACCAAGTACATCCGCTACATCTATAACCGGGTTGTTCTCGAAAACGCTGTTGTCCGCGCGGCAGCTGTCACAGCCCTGGCAAAGTTTGGTGTCGCAAGCAAGGATGGGAAAATCGACCCTGAAGTCAGGAAGAGTGTCGTTGTGCTTTTGACAAGATGTCTTGACGATCCAGATGATGAGGTCAGAGATAGGGCTGCTTTGAATCTGAGACTTATTCAAGAGGAGGGAGGCGAGGTCGCCGAGAGATTCATCAAGAACGAGTCAACCTTTTCCCTGCCAATTTTCGAGCATCAGTTGGTTATGTATGTCACAGGTGATCAATCAACATTTGATACGCCGTTCGACATCTCCAGCATCCCGATTGTTACTCGTGCGGAGGCAGACGCAGAGGATCGGTCCCTCAAACTCCGTTCCACTACTATGCCAACTCTCAGGGCACCAACCACCCCGGGTGTACCCAGGCCTTCGGCTGCTCCGTCGGCAGCAGAGGCAGCCGCATCTACCGCGGCGGCTGCTCAACAGCACGCTCAGCAATTGGCTACTGTTCCTGAATTGAAGCCTTACGGACCACTCCTAAAGTCTAGCCGCGATGTGGAGTTAACAGAAGCAGAGACCGAATATGTAGTTACTGCGATCAAGCACATCTTCAAAGATCACCTTGTACTCCAGTTCAACGTTAAGAATACTCTCACTGATACTATCCTGGAGGATGTGTCAATGGTTTCCACCCCTGCAGATCCTGAGGACGAGGAGCAAGCGCTTGGCTTGGAGGAAGACTTCATCATTCCTGTTCCCAAGTTGGCAACTGAGGAAGTGGGAACAATCTACGTCTCTTTCAAGCGAACTGGCGAGGAGTCCAATTACGCTATCACAACCTTTGCCAATGTCCTCAAGTTTACACTAAAAGAAATCGATCCCAGCACTGGCGAACCAGAAGATCAAGGCTTCGAGGATGAATATCAAGTGGAGGATTTGGAGCTTACTGGTGGTGATTATGTCGTTCCATCGTTTGCGGGAAGCTTTGGGAACGTTTGGGAACAAGTTGGCGCTGCGGGTTCTGAGGTTACAGAAACCTTCTCTCTCGGGACCGGTGTCAAGGGTATTCAAGGTATACTTTTCATCCAACAACCGCCTTCCTCTCAGAAATACTGACAAACGTCAACAGAGGCCTGTGAAGCACTTTCCCAATCGCTTTCACTCCAGCCACTTGAGGGCTCAGATGTAGTTGCGAACACGGCTACGCATAACCTTAAGCTTTTCGGCAAGACCATCTCCGGTGGAAGAGTAGTCGCCCAAATCAAGATGGCACACAGCAGCAAAACCGGTGTTGCGCTAAAGATCACCGCAAGAGCAGAGGAGGAAGGTGTGGCGGAGATGATTGTAGGTAGCGTTGCTTGAGGGGAGCGAAAAAAAAGTGGAAATGTGGTATGTGGGGATACAGAAATTTGATGGTTCTTTACATGTTGTGGTAGCATCGTGTTACGTTTCAACGTAGATACTTTTTTCTTGAGTTTTCACCAGGTTCATAAAATGGGTTCTCTGGTTGTGTGATACGGGACTCACTACTGTGTATTTGTGCCCCTTTGTAAAATATAGGTTTTGATTTTATAGAAACCGGTTTGTTCACAAATATGAGGAGTTCACCTCGTATCACTCGTCCTTTGTACTAGTACTGTACACGCACAGCAGGAAACTATGCATGGCCTGGCACCCTCGGAAGCTTTGCTTTATCTGTCACGCTCACCATGCCCTCGAAGGATACGGTATACCGGGAGGCACTTGTTTCCATGGCGAGGCGGAACCAAGGTATGGCACAGTGCATGTACAGCCTCGTTCCAAAAGTTCTCGCACCCTGGCTGGGACTGTGACAAGAAGGGCTATAATACATCTGGTATGGAAATTTGTCACGGTATCATATTATACCAGCCAGGGTGCGAGAACTTTTGGAATGGGGCTGTACTGGAATTAGGGCATTTTCGAGGAACAAGATCGTGACATTTAAGACTAGCTTTTCGAAAGAGAAAAAAAAAGAAACGTAATAAGTGGAACAACGAAAACCCGAACTTTCGGAGTGACAATGTTGCGGAATTATTTTCTCCTTTTTTTTAACAAGAAATAATTTAGAAAGGACAATACTCCATTTTAAAAACAAAAAAATCCCCTAGTCTCCGTGAGAGGAGAAGGAGGAGCCACACTCTCGTACTACCATCGCTCTCCCCGTCCACTTTAGCCATTTCAATCGTGCGATTGTACAAATGGCCATCTACCATGATGGAATATAAAATTAAAATAAAAGGAAGCCGTTGGCCGACGGATTCAACCATCCTCGACGGTCGGCTTAGGGGGCATGACGGTGGAGGTAGGCGCCGAAGATTGAGTAGAAGCCGGAGCGGTTGACTTCTCGTTAGTGATTTCGGTGACCCTGCCTTCAACTGCTGCCCTTTTCCCGTCTCTCTTGGACCTCTTGACCTGTGTCATGGTTAGCCATAGGATCGACAACTAAATAACCCGCCAATCGATTTACCTTGTGCCATGCCCAAAGAGGCCTGAAGCTGTCAAAGAAACCAACATCCTCGAACAAGTTCGGGTACAGCCAAATACCAGGCGATAGCACAACAGTAGTAACTAAGAACAAAATGAGTCTAAAGATACTCATCAAGATAAACAGTCCGATAAGCCCTAGCATGCCCATGGACAGATACCAAACCCCCAATCTGAGCATCGGTGGCCAAAGTGGGAACATGACGACGAGCAGCAGAACGACAATAACGCCAATGGCCATGATGGTCTGCTTCCAAGTGCGCGGCTCGTAGAACCAGGTGTAGTATAGCTCGTCGCGCATTTCCTGTTGTTGCTCGATCTTGACGGTCCAGAGCCCCTTAACCCGCTTGGCGGGCTTGCCGTGCGAGTGCCCGTGGCCGTGGCCATCGTCGGCTGCTGGATCGATCTTGCTGACGCGCAGGGCTAGGAGGTTGCGTGGGAGGAGGGAGAATACATGAATGGCTGAGTTGTGGTCCGCCACTGGGGGCAGGAGGGCGTTCTTCTTTTGAGCCTTTGTGTAGGCTTCTGACTCTAAGGCTCGGAGGGCGCGCTTGACTATAGTACGTCATTATTACCGTTTGTTATTTTTTCTCAACATGATATACCAAATTGAAAATAACGCAGCTTCGGTTCTCACGAGATGTGACCCCCCACAAGGCTCTCCTTACCAATAACCACTCATCACCTTGAGAAAGCATCACTGAGAGGAAAGAATCTTGCGGAGAGTGCAATCTCATGAGTGCAGCTGCATTGTCCCGGAAAGAGGAGGGGTTGTAGGACGGAGGCGGGGAGGTGGTATTACCTTTAAACAAATCCTTCCTTTGCCCCTGCAAGATACAACTCCTGCATTTGAGATCTTGCGAACGAAGGAACCCGGCCACCGCCAGCGCTTCTGGAGAAGCTGTTGGCGGAGACTGAGCTACTGGAGCTGACATTCCCTTTGCGAAACTGTGTACTTGTGTGTTGATGTAGCAGAGGAAAATGAAGGTCGTTGCTGCAGGGAGGTTTGTTGCGATGAGGAAAAAGAAGAAAGGGTAAGAGGCGTTGACGTTCGGGGGTGCACGCTTTAGTTATGGATGCAGGAACTGAGGACACCTCTCGTTATAATTTAGTTGTGGCGGCGGCTAGTGAGAGTGTGGTTGTCGACGCCACAATTCCGGGGGGATTCTGCAGTTACTAAGGGGGATGAGAGCCAGCAGGGTGCTCCGGGCAGACTCCCAATGGGTGAGCATGATGAGATGAGGTGAGATGGAATTGGCCCTATTTCGTTATCGTAGTTACCCTGCTTGTATGATGCTATAATATCATAATTATTATCATAGTGTGATTTTTGTAGCCCAACTTATCATACTTTAATTATCTCCCTTGCTACCGGTTTGTCTGGCTGGTGTCGTCCGGTTGAGTGTTCAAGGTGATGCGGTATTGTGTAATGCAAGCAGCGGGAGTCCTAAAAACCAATGCTTGTGCAACTATTTCTCCACACAAAGACAGTATATTTATAGAACACCCCAAAGCATTTCTTGGTATGATAATACCTTCTCCTTACAGCATCGAGAATCGTAGCTTTGCATCTCAGGAGTTGGGTTGCTTTGGTCCACGATTTCTCACTCGAATCCAACTTTGGGCCCAGGCGACCCTTCCTCTTGGCAATGACTCCGACCCCACCATCCATCATCCACACAACCCCACTAGAGCCCCACAACCACCCTTATAGTATCGCCGAAACAACTCAGACTTAATGAGCAGCCGCAAAGATAGGAAACCCCCCGGGGGGAAGAAGCAAGCGGAGGAACAGCGGGAGAATATTCTGCAAGCTGTCGTATGTTGAGTCTTCTTAGTTCCTGTCTGATTGGTAGGGGTTTCTGACTAACTCAGCGAATTGGTTAGGTGCTCGCAGATTCCTTTCAAAAACGATTTAGGCCGTTTACACTTGAGACTCCTCGGGTGGGATCTCCAGCCTTGATATTCCGTCTGTGGGTGGTGGGCCAAAGTTTGATTTTTGTCTGAGTTTATAGTGCCTTCTCCCCCTAGCAAATACTCCTCTGATCGAATATACCCTCGAATTTCTTGCTCTTTCCGGGGTCCAAGACGTTTTTATATTCGCCTCTAGCCATGCCGAGAAGGTTGAGGAGTACATCCGGTTTGTTTGCTCCTATTTTGTCTGCTATCTATATGTCTGACTGATTATCATTTAGTTCCTCGAGATGGGCAAAAAAGTCCTCGCCCTTCAAGAATTGCCGAATTATTCTTTCACCGGCCAGTGTTTCTGTCGGCGATGCCATGCGTGAGCTCGACTCCAAGCGACTGATTACTACGGACTTTTTGATGGTGCATGGGGATTTCATAAGTAATTTACCGCTTGGGGATATCCTAGATATTCATCGAAAGCGTAGAACTGCGGATAAAAATGCTATCATGACTATGATTCTGAAGGAGGGCAGCAGTGGGCTCCGGGCAAAGTAAACTCCCAACTTCAATTTTTGGAGGAGAGGAAGGATGTTGATTAGGAGGCAGGGCAAAGAGCGAGGAAGGGCTGTTTTTGATTGACCCTGCTACAAATCGGTGTGTCCACTATGACGAGATTGCCCCATACGGAAGAGGGGGCGCACTGGTGCCTCGTGAACTGTTCAAAGACCACTCCGAGCTTCAGGTGAGGAATGATCTGATTGATTGCTATCTGGATATCTGCTCTCCCGACGTACCTGCTCTATTTACAGAGAATTTCGATTATCAACATATCCGCCGGCATTTCCTCCACGGCATCCTAACTGACTACGATCTCTATGGAAAAACCATTCATACTCACATAGTTAAGGGCTACTACATAGCCCGTGTAAGAAATCTTAAGGCATATGACGGGGTCAGCAGGGATCTGATGGAGCAATTAGCATACCCGGTGGTCCCGGATACCAATTTCCTAGGCGATCAAAACTATGACTCCGCGGTGGGCGGCCGTTACATAGACGAAGGCGCATTCCTGGAGCAGTCGGCTACTATCAAGCCATTGACAATTATTGGGACAGGGGCTAGCGTTGGCGAAGGAAGTGTTGTGGGAATCAGCACTATCGGTAGAAATTGTGAGATTGGATCAGGCGCGGTTATTGATGGATCTTACATCTGGGATGACGTAACCATTGGAGATGGGTGTAGGGTATACAGCTCGGTCATTGCCAACGGAGTGAAGCTGGGGAAAGACTGCATTGTTGAGAAGGGAGCGTTGATATCCTATAACGTAAATGTCCCGGACGGTACCACGGTTAAGGCCGGAAGCAGGATCACCGCCTACACAAGAAAATCCGATACAGATTCTGATTCTGATGGTAGAGGGGATGAACGCTATTTAAGCGGGCATGAATATGAGGACTCGGAGTCTGAGGAGGAGGATGAGGTTATAAGATTGAAGATGGATAGCCTGGGTAGGCCAGCTCTTCAATATTTTTGGTGGTTTTTTGAGCTGACCTCAAATCGCAGGCTTTCAGGGGGGAGATCTTGTCAATGACTCAGAATCCTCGATATCCACCATTTCTGACGACGGTGAGGATTCCGATGATGATATTACCTCTGGAGATAGGGAACCTAGAGAGCGCTCGGGTTCGGTGACAACGGCAACATCGGAAGATAATACTGAGGCGGATGCATGGCATAATGAAGCGACCGTATCTCTTCTCACAGCAATGGAAGGAGACCATCCCGTTGAAGTGGCCTCATTGGAACTTAATGGCCTTAGGATGACGGCCAATGCATCTTGGCACCGGGTCCGCAAAGCCGCAGTCTCCGCTCTTCATAGCCGTATAGAACTGGTTGTGGCCACCCAGTCGAAGGGCCTGCCACAAGCTACTAATGAAGTCTTCACCCGTTGGGAGCCCCTGGTGAAGCGCATGATCTTTGATCAGGAAGACCAATCGGATTTCCTGTTACTGGTACAAAAGGACTGCGTTGAAAGGAAGAACGGGAGTAGCCTTCTCCTGACTGTTGCTCAAAGGGTCTTTGAACTGGATATAGTAGAGGAGGAAGCTATTAATATCTGGTGGGCGGACGAGAAGAGCTCTACCGATGTAGGTGGAATGAGCAAGGTTAGACAGGCCACTGAAGCGTTCGTCAAGTGGCTTGCCGAGGCAGAGGAAGAATCCTCGGAAGAGGAAGAGGAAGAGGAGGGCGATGAAGAAGAAAGTGATGAGTAAGGAGACCTGCTGTGTATCTTGGGCTATTTCTATATAAAATGATGGACACCATGGTTTGTGGGTGCTCTGTCAGTTTCGGATTGGGAGTTTATTAGGGGCTTTCCTTATTGCGCAGTAAATTTCTTTTCACTTTAGTTAAAACAAGGGAATTCGACTGGTTCAATATGTACTGTACTTTAGAGTTACTTGGTTAATTAGACGGCATCATATAGTCGCATCCCGCTATTGGGCCTCTTCATAGTGAAGCAACTAGTCTACTATTACGGACTAACAGCCCGGGTTCAAATTCCTCATGCAAATTCCCCCGGCGTAAAGAGTTATGGCAACCAACGCATTCGAGTTAATTTTTCCAGATATTTAACCCCCATCTCCGTACAAATTTAATCATCTATAATGAGTAACTAGTAACCAATTAAGCGGGCTTGCATATATCTGGCCATGCTATGGGGATGGAGATTTGGGTCTTGAGGGTCGTCCAGATGGGGGTAGAAATTGTTTCAACTCAACAAATTCTGCCAATCCCATAGCAGGATAATGGGATCGGAGGAGGAGGAGGTACTCATGTTTCTGAGTTTGAGTTAGTCTAAACCTTCCCGGATTGCTGTAGCCGGTGCCGTTGAATACAACTTGACCTGACGATATGGGAGGTAATCCGATGGTGTTTCTATTATTTTTCCTCCGCCATGCTCTGTTTAAAATTCTTCACAGTTGCTTACTCATGGCTCTTTATTTTCTTTGGACGACTATACTAAACTTGACGTTCATTATCGGGGTGCAAGTATGATACCATACCTGTACCTCATCCTGGCGGAACTGTGATACTCGAGTATACCGGCAGTTCTATTCGCAAAGTCTTGGCGGAAAGAGGTACGAGTACTGTGGCAATGTCTTGACGGTAGTAAAGGTACTGATACAAGATTTCGTGCATAATCTGAACTGTAAAGGTTGTCCTGGTATGATACCTTGGTTGCCACCAAGACATTGCCACAGTGCTCGAGTACCTGTCTTTCCGCGAAGACTTTGCGAATGGGAGTGTAGTCTACTTGTACCCTTAACTTTCAACAGGTGTTCGAGATGTGAGTCGAGAACAAAGGCTAGAGCCTCATAAAGCAAAAGTCTTGGGGTGGCGGTCTTTACTAGATTAGGCTTAGTCTGATAGAAGAGATGATAACCCTGCAGTAGGGTTCTCGTCGAACTCATCTTTCAATTTTCCTTCCATCTGTTTGCTCGTCTCACCACCACCAACGAACGCTCCTTCAACACTCCTTCTCTCACGGAAGACCACTCAACCAACAAGCTTTCAATACCTACTCTTCCTTTATAATGTCTGACTACGGGGGAGGCGACGATGGAGAGAACGAGTAACCATTCCTCAAAATTTCCGATACATTCCACTTCACCACACTTCACCCCCCTCCCCTCAAAACAAACGCTGACTCCAAACCCAACAACAATAACAGCTTCGCCCAAGACGCTTACGAAAATGACTACGAAGAGAATGACTTCGACGCCGACCCGCAAGACATCATCTCAGATAACGGCGATGAGAACGGCGTTACCAACGGGAATCACGACTACGTGGCCTCCGGCGATCCGGCCGCGGCCGCGGCAGCAGCTTCTGGTGCGGCGCGCGGTGGGAGAGATCCAAAGCGTATCCCCGACGACAAGCGCACCACGACTCCCTACCTGACCAAATACGAACGCGCTCGGGTGCTTGGGACCCGGGCGCTGCAGATCAGCATGAATGCTCCGGTACTCGTAGATACCGGTGGTGAGACGGACCCGCTGCTGATCGCTCTCAAGGAGCTGCAAGAGAAGAAGATTCCGTTGGTTGTTAGGAGATACTTGCCGGATGGATAGTAAGTTTGTTTCATTTTTTTCTCTTTCCTTTTCGCCCTTCTTCCTAGAAATGTTGGGTAGTTTCAGTTGGCGCTGACCGGTGGTGCAGTTATGAGGATTGGACTTGTGATGAGTTGCTCTAAACTCCCCATTTTACTGGGTGTGGTGGTGGTTTCTCGATTGGGCGGATATGGGTGGTTGTGCCGCCTTCGTCCTTTCCTCAACCACGAAATCAAAAATCAATATCCTGTTCACTGTTCGTTGGAGTGGGAAAACTAGGGATCGGAGTTAAAAAGGCAGAGTCTAGTTTTTAGTTTGTTTTTCTTGCTTTACATGTTTTGTTCTTTTGCTCCTCTGACATCAATATTCCACTGTTTGCGATTGATTCTTTGACAATCGAATACTAGTAACCTTCTAGATTAGACTGAATAATAAAAAAATAAAAACACTCCCCTGATTTGTATTAGATTTTGATCTCTATTGTATATTAGTAACAAGTGGATTGGCTCATTTTTTTGTTTTTGTTTTATTAACCCTTCAAGTTTCGTTTCCGGTCGCCATATTGGCACTACGAAGCTGCGCAAGGCCAATTACGAAGCCGCCACTCCCCAATATCTGTACTCATCTCCTAAGTTACCCTCACTACTTCTGCCAAAGTATGATATGTAAATTATAGGACACGAAACAACAGTCTAGCCACTGGTAGGTAGACCAACCATCCTTCCGCCACGGACAGACCCCGCGACACCAAGCCCCCACACTTCTCTCCCTCACCAACTAGGAGTGAGACATCATCAATCCAGGCGCCCCATGGGGTAGTGAAGTGTGATCCTAGCATACCCAGTGCAATACTAGTAACTATAGCGCTATATTCACCCTGCGCAGTGGACCCGAATTACCTGCTTATAATACCTGCCTACCTGGTTGGCGCCCGGCATTAGCTTTTACGCAAGGTGGTTCTCATACTGTTTTAAATACCAAGTCTGATACCGTACCGTAGTTGGTTGGTTTTGTGACGGCTGTGTCAGCCAGCTGGTCCGTTGGTTTGGTTCGGTTCGGTTTGGTTACATACTGGCCGGCCAAACTGAGGCCTTTGGTTATCCGTCCCAAACCAACTGTTCCGGAGCGTTGGATCGATATATGGTGCCATACCATACTAAGTTGGGACTCCATATACTGGGCAACAGGGTAACGTAAATTGGTCGTGTATCATATTAGATTTTGAAATATTCACTCTTCAACTTCTATTTCCCCCAAAACCCGGGTCTGCGATCACAACTCATCACTCGCACCAACGGCGACCAACCGCTGAACTAACCACCCTGAGTTATAGTATACCAAGCCTTAACTTTGGGATCACAGCCCCGGCCGCTGCACTGCGGGTAGACTAGATTAGCCGGGGGAGGGGCGGGGGAAGGAACAAAATTTAATCTGTGTTACCGTACCCGTTACCTTCCCTTCCTTCCCCTTCCTTCCTTCCCTTCCGACCCCACGTTAAAAGCTCTCCGTTACGATAACTTGTACCAAACTTGGCATTTCGCCTCAACGTTTTTCTCTAACTTCACGATACGATACGATACAATGCCATCACGAAAACTCAGCGGAAAGCCAGAGGAATTGGCGGCGTTCATTGATAAGTTTGATGTTTGAACCTTCCCTTTCCAATCCTGCGATTCTTCAGTTTGGAATGGTAGCTAACAGGTACTTCCCCAGATTTTCCTCTTTGACTGCGACGGTGCTCCCCCCTCCCTCCCTCCTCCCTCCCCCACCCCTCAAATGTGCCTAACGATGCCACCATCATCATAGGCGTCCTCTGGCAAGGCAAGACCCTCCTCCCCCGCACCGCTGAAACCCTCGCCCATCTCCGCAGTCTGGGCAAGCACCTCCTCTTCGTAACCAACAACTCCACAAAATCTCGCGCAACGTACCAGAAAAAACTTCAAGACCTCGGCATCCCCTGCGACGCTAACGAGATATTCTGCAGCGCCTACTCCTCGGCGATCTACATATCCCGCGTGCTTCAGCTACCACGGGACAAAAAGGTCTACGTGATCGGTGAATCCGGCATCAAGGAAGAGTTGGCCGCAGAGGGGGTCACGTACACCAGTGATGACGGCGGGGATATGACTCCAGAAGACTACAACTCCTTCGGTCCCGATGAGGACGTCGGTGTCGTCCTGTGTGGCCTCGATCACACCATTTCGTATAGGAAGTTGGCGCGGGCGTACCAGTACCTGCGCAACCCTGAGACTGTCTTTCTGGCGACGAATATAGATTCGACGTTTCCGACGCATGGAAAGTTGTTCCCTGGCGCTGGCGCTATATCTGCGCCTTTGACTTACATGACTGGGCGCACACCCGTGTCGCTGGGGAAGCCATCGCAGGCTATGATGGACGCGATCGAGGGGGTGCTCAAGCTCGATAGGAAGAGGGCTTGCATGGTTGGGGATCGCCTGAATACTGATATTCGCTTTGGGATCGAGGGTGGCTTGGGCGGGACGTTGGCCGTCTTGACGGGTGTTTCCACTGAGGAGGAGATCCTCGAGGAGGGGGCCACAGTTGTGCCTGATGTCTATCTTGACAGGCTTTGCGATATATTGGAGTGATTGCTTTTTTTTCTCCCCCCCCCCCTGTTGTTTTCTCTCATCCTCTAGAGAGGTTGCTGGTGTGCATCCTAGATTGCCTGATTAGAGATGTCGAATCAGTGGGCCCAACTTAGCGTAGACATGACCCTATTATAGAAAATAAAAATCTGCCAAAGAAAAAATATGAAAAGAAAGGGAGAAAGGAAGAGGGGGAAAAACAGAAAAACAAAAGGCACTTGGTTGCAGTACGCTTTAACTCCATTGAGAAATTTTGAATGTTGGTTTACATTTATCAGCCTATCGTTTCCCTTTCTCGTCTGTTTTTTATATATCGATTACCAACTAACCCACGCTCTCGCCAGGACATGTCTTAGTGAATGGAAAAGAGAGAACCTTGGTATCCCTACTGCAGCACCGTCTGAAAGGAAATGAAAGAAGGGAAACCAAGCAAGAGGGAAGACAACCAACGACCACAACTTAGAGCGTATAAACCTGCGTACATAGATCACTGGAATGGAATAGGGGGAGATTATTGAAAATAAAAAAGGAGAAAGACCCGCCACACCCAAGCAAGTATTTAATAGTTTCAACTGAAATCACGAGTTTATGTTCCAGATGGAAGAGAGGAAAAAAAACTGAAAGGATTAACGGAATGAAAGCGAGAAACCCAGCCATGCCACATCTATTTAATCCGTATCTCCGGTCCCCCAGACCTGCCCCAGGTACGACTGTTCTTATCAACGTGGTCTAATCCAAGCACATCATCCGACTCCGAGGCTACGTCCGCAAGTATGTCCTCTATATCGAGCATGTTAGCACGGGTTTTATGGCACCAAGCCGTAAAGGCAAGGGGGTACTCGCCATCCGAAAGATACACTGGCTTCGGGGTATTTGATTTTCTGACGACGGCAAACTTAATCTTCTCAAATGGCTTGCCTTTGATACCTGTTCGAAGTTGCAATCGTTCTTTGGTTTTCTCAAAGATTTCGCCCTGTGAGAAAGAAAAACAAGCCGACTCTGTTAGCCTAGCATTTAAGAGACAAGGAACGAAAGAATGATTGTATGCACCTGCTTGACAACGAATTTGAAAGGTATCCCAAAAGCGTGAGCCTTACTTGGCTCCTTGTGGAAATGGAAAGCATGGATAAATCGATCGCCTTCCTCCATCTCTAGCTCCTCATTTGGTTTACGCTCAACTAATAAACTCATGTACTCCTGTATCCCGGCTACATTGAAGGCAGGCTCTAACTCCTTATAGAACTTGCCCATGTGAGATTCGTAGAATCTTAATTTTGACGCAGTTTCGTCATCTAGTTCGAGCTTCTTCTGAAGCATTGCAGCGATGTCTTGAACTTGGCCATTCTTGGGGACCAAGATCTCGACTTGCTCCTCCTTCACAATCCCCTCAGGCAGCCAGTATAGCTTGAGAGTTTTCATCGTCTCGAGCTCGGTGAGTGATAACTCCAAAACTTCATAGAATAGACTATTTGGTGAGATGGTCGTATTGCTGTAGTAGGTGGTGGTAAGCATCTGATGGAGCGTCGTATTGGGATTTCGCTTGATTATCGCCCTCGCACCCCCAGTGCCAGAATTGATGGTGGTAAATCTTAGATGCGTGGGTGGCGCATCAAGATAGTCACCAACTTTGTCTGCGAGCTGTTATCCAAAAACATTAGCAATTGCTCGATGAAGCCGGAGGCTTATACATACCTGGTCATACGTCATTTTCTTGTTAAGTGTTAGATCGAAGGCCTTCCCCTCTGCAACATTGGGATTCTTTGGATGAAATTTGATGACAATCCTGTTGACTAAAAGATCATAAAAGTCTTTGGCATCCGGCATCAAACTTTTTTGATAGAGCGCTACTGCCCTATGATAACGTAAGCATTTTCTCCTCCGTTTAAGTGAGAAGTCTTCCTACTCTTTTTCGGTGTACGCTTTCTGAAAACATATGATATCACCATCCTGAATCTCAGCCTGGTGGAAGGTTTGCTTCGGCTTCATGGGCTCAATCATTTGTGGTTTTATTTCCTGCAGATCCGTTAGCATTATAATTTACCGCATGCAATAGCGGGGGGAGAACCTCATAAAGCTTCAGAGGTGTGCCCGGCGGCCAGTTCATTTCAGCCAGAATCGCTGGTGTTAGCTCTGCAACCTTGTCATTTTTCTTCATGTATAAGTGGCCAACTCCGCGCAGTGTCTGTGACTCGGGGTCATATCGTTTCAGAAATACAACTATCCAAGCACTGTTTGAATCTCGAGCCTGAGCCCAGGGCTCAAGGTTTTTTCCTGGTTTAGCTTCAGTTGCAACCTCTGCCCATAGCCTAAAGTCGCTCGACTTGTTGTTGTGTTTATTTGAGGCGTCCTCAATACCTAATGTCCTGGTATTAGAAGATTGGATCTTCTCGAACAAAGAATTGAGGGCCATACTCATTTCTGGTATAGTGAGAGGCTGGTCCGGACGCACAGTCTTGTTCTGGCGATTGACCATTATCCATAGTCTCACGTTGCTAGGATCAACGCGAATATCTGTGGCGACCTTTTCAACAAGATCTTTGACGAGAGAAGCTTTGAGGACCCGGTAGTGCCTTGGTTGAGCTTCCTCGGGCTGATCCTTGTCATCCCAGGATGTAAGATCGAAGCCTTGGTGAGCTTTGAACTGACTCTCCGTTATAACCTTCACGTTGAGGTATAAGTGCTGCTCATCCCTTTCTCTCTTGCGTAATTCGCGAGTTGCCCTTTCCTCGTCCAGTTTCTTCTCTGTTTTGCCAATTAGCTCCGCCCCAACCCGTAGGGCGCCCCTCTAGAGGAAAAAAGAAAAAGAGTGCAAAACATACGTAGATGTGCAGGTGTGTCCGCCTCGGTCACCGGGGGCAAAATCTCGTCGATCTTGTTTTTCCGGAGATAGACCAACATATAGGCATTCATAGATCTTTTGATAGAAATAGCTCGAGCTTGTGGGTTTCTCGGAAGTCCATTAGTAGCTGGCCCATAGTCACCCCCAAAGTTCTCATCCATTGTCTCCCTCAGGGTTGCCTTCGTGACGCGGTCGTCATCAAACTTTAGGAACTTGCCATCCTTCTCAGGTCTCAGAAAAGCGTAATAATGACCCGCATTAAGATCGCCGCTATGGACCAAAACGCTGGGTTGGGTTAGAATTGTTAACAATTATTAGACTGGGATAACGAACCCATGTAGAGCATATGTGTAGGGTTCCGACTTATCGGCATCTTCGGAGAGATACGGCGCCGCATCAAATTCCTCGGGAAATTCGTAATGGTCGTTCACCTACCATGCAGGAGCAAATAAGCCAATGATGCCCAAAAAGACGGATCAAGCGATATACCTTCTGCATCGCATACGTGTTCAAATCGTACTCGAAACGTTTCAGATGCAGATGTAGGACTTCTGGAAAAGACTCGAATATCACTCCTTTCTTTGCATCTTGGAGCCCATGGCCTTCAGCAAAATATTTATTCTCTCCGTCCATCGTCTCAACTGCGATATAGTCCTTGAAAGACTCATCCAAGTTTTTGAAGCCTCGTACGTTGAGTTGGATATCCCAAAAATCCTCAATCCTCTCGGATGTGTAGTCCACATTGATACACTTGATATAGGTTTTTGTCTTCCCTACAAACAATTTTGTCAGAGAATTTTCTGCCTGAGTTCCTTTCATTTTTTGCTCCAAGCTCTCCATTAAGATGCGATTGAGTTCCTGGACATCCTGCTGAGCAAATATATCTTGTGTCTCCCATCCAAAAGATCGTGTAAGCTCGTAGGTCCCAACTGCCTCATTGGATGTCTGAAGAAGGTAAAACAAGCGCTGCAAGGTGAGTGCGCTATTTGAGAGTGGTTCGTTCTCGGTAGGGATCTGGTAGACAGCCTATGGATTATCATTAAAATATGTTCCTATATCCCTCAAAGTCGTATATATACCTTCCGAAAACTATTGGTGAAATATAGAGATTGCAGTAGAGAATTAAGGTAGCACGTAGCACCCTGATTCTTGAGCCCAACATAACCGGTTTCTTTCTTTGAATCATAGCTGGTTGACATTTAGCATCAGAGATCATTATGTCTTTCTAAGGAGCATACTTTAGGAAGTTATGCCATAAGACACCTGTCGGATCCTTTACGACACGAACGTATGCCGTGAGGTTCGCGGATTCGTCCTCAACCAGTGGCCGTGCCCTCTCCTTTGTTGTGCACATTAACGACCTTAGCTCAGCAAATTTGGTGAACCCCCAATCACCTTCATCGACGGTGAAACGGTGATGGGCCTCTAAAGCCAGTGACCTTGTTAGATAATGCATATTCGCCATATCCAACAGACTAAGAAAGCTCACGGTGTGTCACGTGTACTGATGGGTCATTTGGATTCCAAAGTACAAGTCCAAATTGAACGCATTTATACCAATTCTCTGGGGGCTTTTCGTCAAAGCCTTGCTCAAGGTAGAAAGATGTGAAGTCGCAATTGTTTCCTTGCGGGAAAAAAAGAACGCGCCTAAGAATCTGTTAATGGACATCCGTAGATCGTTATCGGCAATGCCACTCAGTTCCGTACCATGGGGAACCGCCACAATTAAATACTGGACCATGGGACCTCCGCTCCATCCTTCTCCAATTCTCAATTTTCCATGTGTAGGTAGTCTCGTCCTCTGTCTCGAGATCAGGAATATCTGGGAGAAGATTTTTCTTCATAGCTTCGTCTGTGCAATAACTCAGTTAAATTTTCAACAATACTACTGGGGTTTTATTACAGTCATCAGCCAACATTATAGAGTCCTTGTCGTCAGCAGAGCCGGAATCTATCGACTGCTGTGGACTTATTATGGTGACATCCTGGGTTTTTCCGTTGTCCTGGTCTAAACCATCTATGACCATAGCCTGATCGTCGGGCAGTTCCTTGGTAAGACCCATTTGTTAGCGGCGCATGATCTCAGGTAAGGCTTATTACGCAGTGAATTAGTCAAGCTTGTGCACTTACTGTATCCATTATTCCAACGGAGGAGGCGAAATTAACGGAGAACTTTTTTCGTTTTATAATGCCCACTCTTTGGAGCTAGTGCGGACGAACGTGGAGGGGTAGGTGGAAAGTAAAAGTTGTCTTGATAGGAGATCGGGACTGAGGCAAAAGAAGGGGGATTCGTTAGATTAGGGATGGGTCCCAAGTGGCGGAGGAAGAAGGGTGCATGTGAGGGAGTTGGACAAAAAAGATAGAGGAGGGGAAATGGGTGAAGAAGGCTTATGTTAGGGCTCGGTGTTTGGCATAACAATAGAAATTGTGTGTGTAGTATAAGGATGATTCTTATTGATCTTAACGCGATTGTTAGTGATGGGAAACACAAACGTACCTGATGTGAGACGATGGTGCTTGTGGGGAGAGGGAGAAGATATGACGAGGAGCGGGGGGAGGAGAGAACAGTGGGGTGGCGATTAGAGGAAGTTCACAATGCTGTCCTTGAAAAGTTAGGTGCAAGACTGGGGGGTCCCTTCGATACCAGGTTGGACTCTGAAGAGAGGGTTTAAGGAAGCCGCGACAGAAGCTCGAAAGGAGAGGTATGCGTATGCGTAAGTGTGGCTTATTGCGGGGCTTCCAGTGGGGCCTTTTGCTCTAGCATACCACAGCCGTCACATGTGTGGCTGTAAACTTAGTAATCCTCGAGGATCATTCTGATGCCCAGCAATTGAAAACCAACGGAAAAGACTAAGATAATGATTATCCGAAATTTCCAACCACAGCCAAATCTTTAGAAAGATGTGGCTTCATAGAAGTTCCCAGAGGGGTCCTCACCAGTTCTATGCTTTCTGATTTTCAATAAGAGCAATATTAATAGAGATAGTAAAGGTTTAAATTACCCATATAAGATGGTCATTTTTTTGAGGGTATTTTGACCAGACGCCACTTTTTAGGTATTATGTAAGCAAGACTGATTGCCCACCGGTGCTGAATTCAAATGCCTGGAACCATACCGGTATATAATATTATGATACTAGTACAGTACTTGCGCATTGCAAAAGTTTCCAGAAATCTGGAGACATGGCTCGGCACATTTTATCAGGTGGCTATATCTAAGTTAGCACCAAGCCAAAAGTCCACATTTCCGGAAACTTTTGCAATGCGCAAGTACCATGCCTTCGCACTGGCTCATACTCAAGCGCCGTGATATACCGAACTAGTGCTTCCCACAAAACCGGTACTCCTTCATCGCAAATCACTGCTGGCGGATTCACAAATGCACTCATACCATTACTGGCCCGTGCGGCTTGATTGCCCCGCTGAAAGCTGGACCACGCTAGCCCCAAGCAAGGCAAGAGAACACACCATCCCGCCAACCAGAGCTCGAAATTCAGCCGTGAGTTTCCAACGCTCAGAGTACGGATACGGTACCATATACCGTACGATAGCACTGCACAGGATCACAAAATTAATTATGTATGGTAGGATTTGGCCCTTATTTTTCCCTTAGGGCCATAAGTTACCACTATTTATCGCCATCAATGCACCAGTGCGGGTAGGTGGAACACCAGGAAATTCATCCCGAATATCAATTGTCCTATTTTCAGGTGGCCAGATGGCCCTGGAAATACCCATTGGTATCATACCGATACCGGTACTCTGCCGGAAACAATATTGCCCCAGCGTGAAAGGAATCTATCATACCGCGGACATTCTGCGAGGATTCCGCGGGTGAGGGTTCCCTGTTTTCCTTCTTTGATATCGAGGCTCAGGGGTCTACGGGTAGAAGAGGTATATATCCCAAATTGCCTCACCACCGCTACTTGAATTAGCATCTCGTTTGCTCGCGTGCATCCCGTTTGTCTTGCTCGACACCGCGCTGCCTTTATCCTTTCGTGATATTTACGTAATCAATCATAAGTTATCCCGGTGCTTCACTCCTATCGTAGAGCCTTAGTTGTAAGATCGCTCACCCCGATGCATCGTCTCTGCAGGCGGTGCCAGCTATGCTTGACGGGGCTCGTCAGTCGCATAATACCAAGATTCCCAAGTGCTCCATCACCAAGATTTCCCCGCAGCACGTGGTTCTTGCCGCCTTGGCGGGACCTGTACCTCCTTCTGGCCGTCCTCCACCGGCAGGATATGTTCTTCCAAAGGAAAGCCAATGATCGCTTGCTGGCTGGTGCCAGTCCTCCTTACCCCCCCCAAATAGTCAACCCCAGTATATCCTTTCGTGAGTAGCCTTAGTAGCTATAGTGCTTCCACAATAGTCACCGAGACTGACCCCGAAAAGTCCTTCGTGCGAGGCTTCCTTCGTCCCCCTCCCTGATTCCACACTGGAAGTACTTCAATTCGGGCATCCGTCATAGGAACTCACTCGCACCGTTACCGTCACCTATTTCTCTGTCAGGTATTTGATGTTTTAGAGCGGAAAAAAAGGACTGGCCCAACCCGCCATGGTGTGTGATTGGATGGGCTTTTTGGATTCTCCGTCCTCCCCGGGGGTCTGTTGGCGATCCCTTAGGAATGCATTTTGTCACAAAATGCATCCATACCCGGACTGCCAAGTTAGGAACTCAGTGATCAAGCGCCGGATCCACAACCATAGTTTTGTAGGGCGCGCAGATAGAATCGCAGTTGATTGCGTGGAGACTCATGGACACCGCGTGTCGTTGATAGGTTCGGCGGTTTTGTAAGGAGTAAAAAGGGGTATTTAGGAGGAAGAAAGAGACACGAAGGAAGAACATCAGTGTCAGCAACCGACAATAAACCTTCATCTCCCTCCTTCTTCAATTCCGTCTCTTTACACAAGATCCAATGGAAGTGGTAACGGACGAACTCGAATGAATTTTTCTCTTTTTGCTCAAAATATTCATCGAGCCTTGCAACTGAGGCGCAATCGAGTGGTGCCATTTCCCGCGAAAAGAACACCTACGGGCTAGAGGGCCTCGCATAGCATGGTACTCGTACTCGAGAGTACTTGAATAGAGCCTCATCCTCACAAACCTCCAACTTATAATTAGATGGGCGAAGATCTAGAGCTCAATCGTGTCAACTGGGCTCGAGATACGATACATCAGCGTGGAGTATCTCTTTCGCACCCCCACTTCTCTTGCACCCAGGTAAAATCAAGAAAGATGCTGCGGGGAACCACTGAACGAGTCGGCAATCTGCACCAATGATATCCCACGCCGTTCCCACCGGTAACCCTAGGGTAAGTACGGTATGAAGCACCCTCAAAAGTTCTGAAACTCCCAACCCACACTTACTGTACTCGAGTAGTGACAGTGTAGTCTAACGCTATCATACTATCGGTAATGAGCTTTACCCAACTCCCGTGACTCAGCACACACGACCACAAACCCCACCGTCTCACTCTTCGTCCCCCTTCCACACCCCTCATAGAATTGACCTTCTTCATCCCTCCCACCTACCTCTTCCTCCTCCACTTCCCCCCTAACCTGTCCATTGATCAATGGCATTTACACAAGAATGTCTACAATCCTTCAGGTCCCGTCGCGAATGCGACATTGCGCCAGCTCGCTAGAATCGCCCTTGACTCAAGCTGTTCTTGTCGGCTCACATGCAAAAATACTCCGTTCCCGAGTCATCCCCACCACCACTCCCACCATACCGCCCAAGGTCAATGCTCGACAGCTCTCCTCAATCCAGCATAATCCCCGCTGGCGTGCCTCGGGAGTCCTGGACTCCTACGTAGCTCAGCCACCCCACCCCATCTCCCTCCGCCAACTAGTCTTCTTCGGCGGACGCAACCTGGACGAGAAGAAGATCATAAGCTCGGCAAACTACGTGCGCACTGAACTCCCCCTGCGCATAGCCCACCGCATCCGTGATATGCAGAAACTGCCGTACGTGGTCGTCACGAACAGGCATTTATCGGAGGTGTACGAGCTGTACTATAAAGCATTTGAGTCCTTCCGTAGGATCCCCGAGATCAAGACTCTGGAGGATAACGAGAAGTTCTGTGAGATTGTTAAGACGGCGTTGCAGGAGCACCTTACTGTCATACCGAGTCTTGCTATGGGCGTGCTAGAGTGTAATGATTTGGTGCCGTCACATGAGTTGGACCGGTTTATGAATGTTATTCTTAGGAGTGTATGTGAAAAAATTGTCCTTTCCCTTCTATATGTTGTTATTTTGAATCATTCGATGGCTAAATCCCCACATTAGAGGATTTCAAGAAGAGTTATAGCCGAACAACACCTAGCATTGACAGACACCTTCAACTCCCCTTTCCACTTCCCCGACTCCGTGAGCCACCAGCCTCACGACTTCGTCGGCGAGGTCTTCCTCCGCTGCAACGCCCGCGAAGTGGTCGAGCAAGTTGGCAAGCACACACTAGAACTCGCCCGGGAAGCAAACGGCTCCACCTCTCCCATTCCCGAGGTCCAAATCGAGGGCCGCCTAGACACGACTTTCCCATACATTCCCTCCCACCTGGAATATATAATCGGCGAGCTCCTGCGCAACTCCATCCAAGCCACCATAGATCACCATACCCCATCGTCTACTTCCCTCCCCCCCATCAGGGTCCTAATCTGCCATACAAAGGAACATATAATCTTCCGCGTCTCCGATCAAGGTGGCGGTATACCCATAGCCAAACTCGCCCACCTATGGTCCTTCGCCAAGGGCCCCCGCGCAGCCAGTTACCTCCAGAACTTCTCCCAGGTACCGAAGATGGCCGCCACGCTGCAGGAACTCCAGAAAACGGCGCACACTCATTCCCGTAGGGAGAGTATGGACACTTCCCTCTCCAGGCTGACGTCCCGGTCGCCGAACCTAAGATTGGGAATGGGCCTGCCAATGAGTAGGGTGTACGCCGAGTACTGGGCCGGCAGTCTAGAATTGCATAGTCTCGACGGCTACGGCACAGACGTATTCTTGCAGGTGTCTAAGTTGGGGAATAAATGTGAGCAATTGAATCTGGATGGGGTGTAGCAGCCTCACGGGTAGTAGGTAGGTGGGCACACACACACGCATATATATACACACATTTATATTTATATACTCTGTTATAAGGAGGGTAAGGGTGTATGTGCCCACCCACTTACCACCAACAAAGTACAGTTAGAAGTGAAAACGGTACTTACTAAAAAGAAAAGAAAAGAAAAGAAAAGAAACTGCTAGAGTCATGTATTGTACTACTTCGTTTGGTTAACCATTATTTCTTGCAGGCGTATTATTCACGGATGGAGTTCCGGGTTGACTGAGACACGGTGTGGCCGGCTGGTTTGTCAAGGGGGAAAGAGGGTGAAGAAATGTAAATCCTTCTTTCATATTCTTCGTTTGTTTCCATAGTTATATTTTTGTTTCTTTTGGTTTGTATACCGTTTGTGCGTTTGATACTTGTTTTTAACATGCTGTATAGACGACTTGTTGCGACTTTTCATCGCTCGTTCATCGTTTGTTTCGTCGTTCGGTAGTTTGTCATACCGGTGGCTACCACATATATATCGAACATTGCAACGTTTCCAGAGCTGGGAGGGCGAGGGAAGTGGATGGGAGGGGTGGTGTTGGGCCGATTGAGCCCCGCCCTTGTGTTATTAGAGGCAGGTATCTTATTTACTTCACGATTCTTTGATCGGCATCTCTACAATAGCCCTGTTTTTCATTATAGGATTTCTTTCTGCATGCATAGATGGCCCCCTATAAAGATATTCGCGGGCGGTGCTCACCACCCTTCTCCGTCGTGACCAACGTTCTTCTCCCTTATCAGATAGGTGTCCTTCGAATGCCAATTACCCCCGAACTCCTTGTTAAAACGCATACTACCTAATGCTGTGACCGTATTGGAGAAAGGAAAAAACCATGCTGCCCGTCGTCCACACACTTCATAATCCACTGGGATATATTTCTTAATCCATCCAAATCTGTCATAACGGAACGGCCTATGCAAACTTTTGATATCACAACTCCATTGACTGAAAAAATATCTGCTGTAATACAAACAATATCATCCATAGAAAAAAGAAAAAGATACACGTCCCGTTTACACATAACCTGCTATATGCTTTAGCGGAATGAGAGTGGCGAAAGGGGCAAGCAAAACCAAACACGAGGACTCATGGGTTGATAAGGGGGTTTGTAGGGGGAAGAAGTCAGGAGGGCGTTTATCTCACCTTTACGTGCACCTTGGAAGAAGAATCTAACAATGAAGACCTGGAGACATGACATCGTGACCATCATAAGGGACTCGATAACCGAGAAGTTGAAGATTCGGGATTCGGTTGAGCGGACGGTGCTGAAATTGCGGTTCTCACGGGTGCGGAAGTACTTTTGGTTACGGGAAATGGTGGAGAGTTGACCGGAGAGCTTGAAAAGTGACTCTTCGAGGGATGAGAGATGCTCGGGGGAGGTACCTTGCTTTGACGGGAGCTCGGCTCGGGCTTCGTTCTCGACCTATATACCGTTAAGTAGAACTCAGACAAATAGGAGGACAGTGCTCATACAGCGATCTCAAAATCTACCATCTTCTCGGCAAACGTAGACATATCGTTGGAAAAGCAGAAGCTATATTCCCCAGGTTCATTCGCGGTGAAGACAAAATCGCCCTGTCTCTCCTTGGACCCATCAAGAATAACCTTATCGTTCGGGCCCGTCACTTTATAATCGACATCAAAGGAACCGCCCGATTGAACCTATTCCAAACGGTTAAGACCGAGAAGGAAAACATTTGGGAGCCATGGAGAAAAAACATACAGCAAAATAGAAGGCCACCTTAGACCCTTTCTTGTCGGCAGTTGAGTAGAAGCATTGCTTCTCGTTAGGAGCAAGCTTATAGGTAAGGGCCGTAGCGGCAGCGGGCGAAGTTAAGAGGGAGAGGGATGCCAGGGCAGCGGCTCCGAGTATTGTGGGCAACCACATAGTGGAGGATGTCTGTATGAATGGTCTGGTGAGTTCAGGGAAGAGGGGAGGTTGTCGCTCGGGAAAGGAGAAAGAGCATTCGAGTGTGGTGTGGCCAGTATGAGCGGTGCGCCTCCTCGGGGTAGAATACCGAACGTGCCAAGGGGCCTCTTTTACCCTAACCCAGTGGTTCAGCAGTTGTGGGCACACTAACCCTCTGCATCGAAGTTCGGAACGGAACCATAACGATGAGGGAGGGGAAAGGCCCGTTCCGATTTAGCTTCTTTATGCTTGGGTAGGGAGGAAGAGATTTAATAGCCATGTTACCATATATTTATTGTGAAAGCATATTGAATGCGAATATAGTGCAAAACATGAGCAAACATGTATGGTTTGGTGGCCGAGTGGTCTAAGGCGCTACGTTTAGGTCAGTTTGATCAAAATCCGTAGTTCGAAAGAGCGCGCGTTCGAATCGCGCCCAAATCATCTCTTTTGGCGTCCTTTTTATCAATCAGAATCCATCTGGTGGCGTCAGGTTCGACCTAGCCCTAGATTAGGGTTAGCGACATCCTCCCACCGCGGAAATGGCATTTTCTTAGGGGCTGTTTGGCGTGACAATTTTGGGATGGCAAACCATGGTTTCGATCCAAACCGTGGTTTGTAACTACGGGACTGTTTGGTTGACCTGAATTACAAACCATGGTTTGCAGCAACCAGCACCAAATTTTTGACTGTTTCTGACATAGGGTATGAGGTTCTTCCAACCATGGTTCCACAACCATGGTTTGTAGCTAGCCAAACTTCGCAAAATTGTCACGCCAAACAGCCCCTTAGTTTATTGTAGAAATTCTTATTTTTGTCTGGGTTCGTGAGAATTGGAGGTTCGATAATAATTTGACCGGCACCAGGACTGGGACTTTTTATGCTTTCCCTGTGTAGCATGTTGGTGCCCTAGCCATCTCATGCTTCTCCTCTGTAAGGACGTGGGCCACAGCACACAAAGGTTACAGCTCAGGCACTCATGCTCTAGTCTCATGGTAGGGATTATTGGCTGTTAATTATACGCTCCCGCCGATCACCGGTTCAGACCTACCGTACATTTAGTGCTGTTCCAGGCTATAGCATTCTGTGTGAGTTACTCTCTCTTCATGGATTCAGCAAAATATTAGTATGCATCACTCATTATCACTCGATGGTTGAATTCCGCCGTCTGTTTTTCTGTATGAGAGATGCGGGCTTGAAGAGAAAGTAAAGACCAGTTGAATGTGGAAACAGTATAGTTCGTGGAAGGAGGATCAGAGTTCCGATGTCTATTGTACATTACTACTTGGGTGTCGGGCCATGGTATTTATACCAGTGTGAGGTATCTACGATATATACATCGCCGATGATATGAGTTCCACTATTCCCAGTCGGACATACTTTTTTCGCCACATTGAAGCCATTTTTCCAACGCTGTCCAAGTAGATATTTTCTAGCTTTTCACCATCGGCCGGAGGTGCTTTGTGTAAAATTTTGGACTGGTTCTCTTCACATGGCGAGTGGCTTAACATTAGAGATTGTTGGTGGCTGGATACTGGGCTGTTTTGTTAATGGCCTAGCTATGAGTATTATTGTGGCTAGATGGTGAGAGTAGACGCGCGTACCTACTAGCAATGCGCCTCTCGGGACTTTAGGGGAGGTTAGAGGTGGTCTTGGTCTAGTTTTATTCATGCTTTTCTTGTCTTGCTTCCTTCCACTCGGCTTGCTAGGGATTCTTGGGGTAGAGAAATGGGGAAGGAAGGAAGTGGGCTGATTAAATGGGTTGATTTTATTGACCTGATCGTGTTTTTGGATGAATTGAGCACCACGACGTAAGAAAAAGAGATTAGGATTTTTTAAATGCAAAGGTAATGAATAATATTAATGTTTCATTTGTAATCCTGCTGAACTTTCGAGCTGCTATATGTAACCTATATACGATCCAACTAAAGATATAGAGCTTGGGCTCGGTGAGGGGGTACCTAAAGTTTTTTGCATTAGAGATCAGTGGAGCTTAGCAGTAACAATAGCAATCGCCAACACAAACACAGATATGGTTCTCTGAATAATGCAGTAAAAAATGACGCAGTGTGGGGATAACCAACACAGTTTCCAGTCCTCCTTGCCAGGGAGGTATCTTTAAACTGCGCTGTGGAGCAATTTTCCACCTAACCCCTCCGGGGAAGTCACGCCAGTATGGTATGCAATATAGAAAGCTACCGTAAATATGCGCCAGAGGGTGGGAGCGGGCGGAAATAACTGTTGCCTCCGCCCGTGCTTTCCCTTTCCTCCCTTTCCACTCTGGGGGGAGGTGTAATAGTAGCTCAGGGGATATAGGTTACAATTGTCACCCTAACGGATTATGCATGGGCAATGTTCGGCACTGGGCCGACTTAACTTTACTACCTTGTACTGTAGCAAGCTGTGTAAGACCAAGTTTCTTTTCCCTTTTGGTCTGGATTGTTGGTTGTCGGGACTGAATTGTAATAACTAGCAGGCTAGAAGCCTCATTTCCCCTCAACTTTAGAACCGGGGAGTTCCGAGACAGGGGCTTCCAGAGGGCATTACATTGTGCGGAAGCTGGGACAATATGCATACCCCCCCCGATTCCGCCCGCACAGTGGGGCAAATTTGGATGGGATATGATATGATAGGAAAACTATTTCATGTTATCAGACATACATAAGCCCCGTCGAACGGCAAGATATAGGTATTTCCCTTGCTTAGTCCCCGTTTAGCACGCCTAGGCTTAGACCAGGATTTGGACTTTAAGGCTTAAAAAACAAAGTCCGGAAACCTCAAAGTCCGGACTTTAGATCTTGGACCCACCAAACCTGCTCGGGTTCGGGCGTAGACTTTTATTAATCTCTAATCATTCGTGGATTCGGGGATCAGTAAATATGAGTATGATATTATTATCATAGAAGAAGAAAATTATTATTATTATTATTGTGGTGGTAGGTTTATGAAAAGCCCTCCTCCAGGGCTAACTTAAGCACGAGTTCGACATTGGGGGGGCCTAGACCAAAAGTCCCGATCTAGCCCACAAAGAAAATCCAGTTCTAGTCCGGCCCAAAGTCCAGACTCGGGCCGGAACCCTGATTCTGAGCCCAAATCCAAGGCGTGCGGACAGTCATCGCTCCATGCATACTGTAATAGCGCTGCTCTATCATAGGGCGCCACTACGTACAGTACTTGTACTCGAGTAATCCGACTTGGGCTGAAGGTTTTCAATACCGGTAACGAACCTAGAGATATCGTACCCGCTCTCATAGGGCTATGAGGCTGTGATAGGGAGATTGAGGACTTTTTAGATATTGCGTTACACCCCCAAGCTCCCAGCGAAACCCCCGCTATCCTTACGAGCGAACAACATTCCAACCCTAGGGAGGAGTCCCGAGGAGGGGTGGCCATCCTAACGACAACCCGCGGCAACCCCACTACTCGAGTGCCAGTGCTTCAACAGAACTCAGTCAAGCCATAATCAAACTGGCTTTCCAGCACTCTCAACCCTTATCAAAAGGCCAGTCACGACTGGATTTTTAGGAAAATGAGCATCAAAGTAGGATATGTTCCTGGTTAGCTAACCCCTTATCTCCCCTTCACATGAGTAATAACTATAACGTGCTGACAAACAACCCACAGAGCACTTCTCCACCCCCCTTCACTTTGCAGAAGCCAACGGCTTCTTCACCTCCCGCTCACTCCCAATTACCTTAATCCCCTTCCCGTCGGGCACAGGGCACATGATCAAGTCCCTCTCCTCGGGCGAAATATCTATCGCAATTGGCCTGACCGAAGGATGGGTCTCAGCGATCGCGAATGGAAACAGTGACTTCAAGATAACAGGCAAGTATGTTGCCACGCCGCTGTGTTGGGCGATTTCTACGGGGACGCAACGAGGGATTGATCGTGTGGAGAAGCTAGCTGGTGGGAAGTTGGGGGTTTCGAGGATTGGGAGCGGAAGCTATGTTATGGGGTTTGTGCTGGCGCAGGTTAATGGGTGGTTGAAGGAAGGGAAGGAACCGTTTGAGTTTGTGATCTTGGATGATTTCAAAGGGTTGAGGGATGGTGTTAATTGTTTGCCTCCCTTTTCCCATTGATGCATTTAGAGGGAGTGGATAGAAGGGAAGCGTGAGCTGACGCTCGTGGGAAATTTTTGCAGCTGGAAAGGTAGATGCGTTTATGTGGGAATACTACACTTCTAAGTAACCGCCCCATTGCAGCCCCCCTCCCCGGTTCGTGTCTTCTGGTGACTGACCCCACAGAAAATACTACGACTCCAACGAAATCAAAAAGCTCGGCGAAATTTACACCCCTTGGCCATCCTGGCACATTGTGGCCTCGAATAGCCTTCCAGCCACCACCGTCGGTCCATTCCTAGAAGCGGTGAACGAAGGAATCGCCTACTTCAACACTCACAAGGATGAGGCGGTCGAGTACATATCAACACACCTAGACTATTCTAAAGAAGACGCTCAGGAATGGCTGGGCACCGTGGAGTTTGCAGGTGACGTGCGAGAGATTGACGAGAACAATATCAATGACACTCTGAAAGTGCTCAGAGGGGCGGGGGTCGTGAAGGACAATAAAGTCAGTTATCAGGATGTGGTTCTAAGCCTTTCATAACCTGCTGCATGCTCGCTCGGGGGAATAAATTGAGAGTGTCGAATCTCACTCGTGGCAAATCTCTTGTAGCTTTAACTTGAAAATAAATATATGCGTGTGGATAAAAAGCCTAAGTGCTTTGCACCGACCATCCTAATTTATCACCAAATTTCGTCATTCAGGCCTCAGTCACGCCTGCGGGAACATGAGGGCTAGCCCGATCGATCTAGCAACGCTACGAATCATCACCGGAGCGGACCATATCTTGGCGAACCTGACGATACTGATAACTTACTCGCATCCTAACAGATAGTGAATGAAATAAGATTCTATCTGCTAATACGGAAGTAGAGAATGAGGGGGTACAGTGAGCTAAGTGGAAAAAAACGCCACAATTCAGCTACCCGCCCGATCCCCGAATCCGGAAGGCTGCTGTTATTAAACGTGAAAGGCCCAGTTCCTGGGTTCTCGCATATACTTGTACTTGTACTCGAGCACTCGAGTACAGTGCACGTCATTGTGTAGCACACTCGGCGATTGGTAGAATACCGTACTGCTGTAGCTACCGTGGCTGGCTGGCTGGCTGGCTGGCGAACGATACATCAGGCCAAGACTCGCTTACTATACCACTCGTGACGTTCCGAGGCCTCACCGGCTGCGCTCTCCGATACCGCAGTAAGAATAAGTATCATAGACTGGCCCGAGCAAGAACAATCGGCAGGGGTGGTGGTACGCAGTGGTGTGTGCAAACGGCGCTAGTATGGTGATGAGGCTCTAGCATTTGTCCTGGTGGCCGGGAGGAGTGGTGGAGGCGCTGTGGATGGGGATGACGGTGGATTGTAGTGTTGAAACATACTTCTGGCACTACTGTGGTGTCACTTGTAATGCTGTACTGTATTGGTTTTTCCCCTTGCATCAATCAATCCTTATCGCACATCTAAACCTCCGGCACTATTGAAGATACCTCCTTGCATTTCCTTCATTCCTCTTTTTGTTGTTATTGTTATTGTTCACTCGACCTATTCGTCTCGCTCCCGAATAGTAGATAGTCAGGGCTCCTGCCCTTTCCTTTGAGATAAAGCAATAGTGCTCCGTTCTTCCTCAGGCAATCAATAACTTCTTTATTACCTCGTACTATCAACATGTAGAAGTGGGTGAAGGGCGAGTGATATGTTGTGAAGTGTATTGTGAGGGCAGGGTTGGAATGTGGGGTCAAGGACAATACCGTAGGCTAAAGCCGTCATTAGTATCATACGATACACAATAAGGGAGTCCTAGCAACACCCCAACTCGCAAAAGCCCGCCAAGGGGGCTCCAGTGGTGCGTACGGTATCCCCCCCCCTCCCTGGTTGTTATATAACAACTCTCCGTCTGCCCCAAAGCAGAGGGCAAACAACTATAATATACACACCACGGTAATAGCGCGTCCGCTTCCGGGAATGGGTTTCAGTGTCGTACGGTAAGTTTATGAGAGATGAGTGGACCAATGGTAGGAGATCTCCTGGAGGGGGAGGGCCATAGAGAACTTACCTAAGCCCATAACTTAGGACATAAGGATTTACTCATGAGGGTTTGTTGCCCCGCGCGGATTCTTGGCATCATAAGTTAGCTATTATACTTGTGTGGACTATGAATGAGTTCAGTGAAGGGATGCAACAGCGGCGACCAAAGACCGAAAACACACGATGAAAACACTCCCTTGTATCGTAGTGCGATGGGAGATTTCAGTGAGCCGGTCTGCGATATCAAGAGATTGCTTGCTTGCTTGCCTACTTGTTTCCTTGGGCATTAACCTCGTGGGACTCGAATGCTCCTGTATCACTCGAGCACACAGGATACATTCATACCGCACTATACTACTCTTCACCCTCAACGCCGATAAGCGCAGTGGATGTCACCCTTGTGCATGCGTATTTGTTGTCCGTGCAGCAGCAAGATACACGGCTACGGTAGAGCTCATAGTCCCACAGGCACACTCTCATCTCGTGGGTTGCCAGTATGTAGTAAGAGTGGATGACTTATCCTGGCAAATCAAAAGAAAACTAGTATACAAAAGGGGAGGAAGTATAATAGCTATCGTGCCCACATCATGCATAGGTCAGTGGACAGCACTTTGCTTAACTTCCATATTCCAAGAGCATAGTATTATACGATAAGTACAGTACCATAATTGTCAACGAGACCGCTTTGCTTTGAATTGACTTTAGATAAAATCCTCACCTCTTAAGTTATGATACACCGTTTTTTGCTCCTCTTAGCCTCTATTTGCTGTAGAGACTCGGTATAGACCAGATCGCACCCCACTATCCTTGCTCAGATTTGGGTGAATACTGGTCATCAACCACCTCAAAAATGACATGTTTCATCTATACAAATCTCTGATGTTCGAGTACCGTAGTTGGCAGGAATTAATTGCGGGGTTACGAATAATAAACCCCGCTATGAGGGGAGTTCTGAAAATTGACAACCTTCAACTTGGTGATAGATATTTAAAATTAACGACCAAGTGCCCTGCATTTTCTTATTTTTTCTTCCCTTACTACTTTTCATTTATCCGTTTATTTTCTATCTGACCGACATAAAGTCATGTGCTGCCTGTCCACACATGCCTTGCTAGAAGTTTTTCAGGGTACTGTGGGCTGATTGTTCAGCCCAAGTGCAAGAACCCCAGGGTCACACTGATATCATAATACATTAACAAAGTATCCACAAGGAATCCCAAAGTAAAAATAAAAGTAAAGCCAAATACGCTGCGCCTCGAAACTACCTTAGTCACCATTATTTCGTATACTTGCCCGCATCCGAGCCAAACCCTCTATCTAGCCTTCTGAGCACTTCCCGGATACTGGAAACCTCTATCTGAGGACAATTTCCGTCCAGGCTTCGTACCATTAGAGGACGGACAAGACTGCCCAGATCCGTCGTTGCGTCCTCGAATGCGCGGTGGCGGGAGAGCGTCTGATATGCTGCGCTGCAGGGAATGAACGTCCCCTTCTCTGAGGCGCCCTCATCGGCTTTTCCCTTCTCTCTGCCGTCACCAGCACTAGGCCTTGAGCCTTCAATCTCACCACCACCACCACATAAGCCTCCCCCGCAGCACCCCGATCTTTCAGCACTATTCATTTTCGTAGCTACCGATTGACAGAACAGGGTTGACAGTGGGTCGTTCTGACATTGCGCACAACCTCCAGGTTGGCAACCGCCCGGCCGCGAAGTGGGTTTCACAGCACTGGTATTCATCGGGGGATACAAAGCTACAGGCCTCTCAAGCCCTTGTTGAGTATGGCTTGTTAAAACCGAGCTATGCCCGTCCCTTAAAGGTGGTAACTTGGTGCTATGATTCTCCTCAGGGCCATCGTTTGCGATCAAAGAGTTTGCGACTTCGGCACAAACACACGGCGTCCCATCCGAACAAAACCCACAGTGGTCCGGCATCTGAGTGATTGGCGTTGATTTAGTCATATATGCATTTGTAAAGTCAATCTCAAGCTCCTCAGAACTATTTTCGGCGTAATTCCCTGTACGGGTGCGCTTCGGTGTATTTTGGCTAGGAGACGTGGGCCTCTTCGTCGAAAGTGCCGCAGCAATTTCATCCAGACAAGCACATGGCCCTTCCTTTGAGCATCGACCACAGCCCGCAGGATCCAAGACTCGGCTGCTTTCTAGGGAAGGCTGTGGTTTGTTTCGTCCGCTCCTGCGGCGAAGTGGGACAGACGGGGCGCTCAGAGCGACACCAGCTTTCTTGATACACAGAACCCGGTCTAATTCATCCGTGCAAGTGCAATCCCCCCCACAGGGGGTGTCATGACCCGAAGATGGGGCGGGTGATGCAACTTGAGTGACAAAATTCGCAGCCAACGCTTCGTCCTCAGATTTTAGCTGTCGGATCAAATCGAGCTCTTTCTGGAGACTTTCCATCCTTATTCTATATTCCGAAAGTTCTTTCGTCAAACGTACATTATCCTCCGTTAACTGCTGGATTTGATCCTCGGAAATTCGATCGCGATTTTCATGATCGGCCTGCAATTCTTTGAGCTTGTCCTCCAGCTCGCTGACCCTAGCAGCCTTGCGCTCTCTGAACGCGCGTTGGGCCGCCCGGTTCTGAGCCTTTCGCTTCTGCATGGCGTGAGCTTTGTGCTGCTACTGCATTATGTCACCAGAGCTTACCGTTGGTGGGGTCTCGGTGGAAGCTTTCCTGCCAGGCTAAGGTACTAAAATCAATCCCTAATCCAATTGCCCTGTTATATTCCCCGGAATGACTAACCTTCGGGCGCGGTGGAACAATCCATTCTTTGTGCGTAACAATAGTATTCGGAGCGGCAGCACTGTTACCAACAACCGAGGCGGCTCGAGGGGCAAGAGTTGGTGGCCCGGGACTGCTCGCAGGCAATGGAGAGGAGATCGCTTAGAAAATAGTTAGTGGTAGTGAAATCCCGAGTGATAATCCGTCAAGCATAACACTACTTACAAATTGGGGACATGGAACCACCCGACATTTTTACGACAGTTGTTGCAGCGGCGTTAGCGGCGGATTAGTGGGATAACAGGACCAAAAAAAAACGATATCTTAGAACAAAGCTGTTTATCGCGAGAAGTGATATTGGTACAGGTGGCATCCCCAGGAAAGGGCATAGAAAGAAGGCAGCAGATGCGAAGGGGGGATCCAGGGGTTTATGAGAGATTCAAAGGGTTCGGTGGAATGTGTGCGAAGGGAGTTCTCGGGCCAGGACTAGGGAGATGGAGGCGGGGGGTGGAAGGGGGCAGTCAAGAAGACTTACTCTGCCTGTTTGCTGAATTTATGTTTAGTTAGACTCACACCCGGGGACGGAGAAAGAAGTGCGGACAACGGGGGGATCTCCACTTGCTAATCTGATCCGGATAGATTAGGCTTAACAGATGGTCTGATAAAAATTTTCCTAAATAACGCTAAACTACTTTTGCATGAGCCATCTGAGGATGGGTCACACAGAGGGTAGGAGAGCGCGGTAACCCGCACCCTATTCGCTCTAGCACTACAAATCGTTTCTGAGGGAATTCGTCTATGATTCGTCATTCATTTAATTTGTCCCAGTTCCGGTATCCTGTATACTGCGCGGCACTGTACTATACCGCACTGCATTCAGTGTTGTCCCAATACACGAGCACCGTGTGGATGCATTACGATAGTGCTGCTTGTGGAAGTGCGACAACAGCCCTTATTTGATCCTGCACGCAATGTGCCTCTATGATCCACCTGTGATGTTGAACTATTCCTCGCTCGTAGCCTCCCCTAGCTCATCCTCGCTATCGTTCTCGAGATCTTCACGTGTGCCTGCATCCAACGAGCCATACCATTTTCCAATGCCTTCCACATATTTTTCCTCCTCTGGGCCATATTCGACTGGAGGGCCTGACACCACGGCTGCCCTCTCTTTCCCCAGATTTTTCCAAACGGCCCATGCAGAATTGGATGTAGATGTAGCCACAAGGCTGCGTTTTACGGAGGATATCTGGAAAAACAGTCGTCAGTAATCTAAGGCTGGAGAGACACAAATAAAATAAAATAAAAATACGAGGCGAGCCCGGGATTCCCGTACTTTGAATTCCCGGAGGAGCACAACATCCCCCACTTCCACAATAGGCAAGGCCTCTTTGTAGGGTCTGAGAGCCGTGGCTGCTATTCCGCAGGGGGTTGATGAATCGACCAATCTCATTGAGATGTAGAAATCCTTTTGCCCGCCTTTGGCTCGTTGGATGGGTTTTCTCCGTGCCACCACCCCGATGATATCAACCAACGCACCCCAAGTGAGAGAGCACAAGGCTGGGAAATCCGATAGCTACAACGTTGGAAGTTAGAGAAGCATTACATGAACCAACTCTACGTGTGCGGCTCACATTTGTTGTAATACCTGACTCAAACTCTGACGTAGAGTCTGATTGTTGACCGCCCTGATCTGATTCCGCGATGGTTTCTGAATTAGAGTCATTCATCGATCTATTGCCTGAATCCTGGTATTCAGTGTTATTGTCGTGCTTCTCTGCAGGAGATTCATGATCTGCTCCTGCATTCTCACTTTCCACCGGACGGCCGAAGTAAGCCGAAAGGTTACCAGGAAATGGTTCTCTCCCCGAGCCCCACAGAAAGGACTTCCTCCTTTCAGTTGGAGACCCAAACTCAAGATCGTCATTTGTACCTGAGTAACCCGAACTGGTTTTTGGAGGGGCACTGGTAGGAAAATTCAAGGAGCGTTTCTCGATCTTTGGTGATGGTGTGGGCAGATAAAGGAAGGGCGTTCTCGGCTTCCCTGAGCGTGGGGTCGCGAAATTTTCACCCACTCTCGAAGACATGATCTCTATGCTGAGCTTAGAGGGCTGAGAGGTGGCTGCGAACCTTGCATTCATCTTTCGTCTCTGCACTAGACGGTGAGCAGTCTCGCCGTCAGAAGGCTCATCAAAGAGCGAATCTTTCTCACTGTCAATATCGCTCAGTTGTCTCTCGTCATCAGATAACGAAGCCCTCCGCTGGTCCGAAACGGATAGATAGTTGGTAGCCTCAGGTGTGCTTGGTTTGGGCACCACCACCTCCCCCCCCACCATCGTCAAAATGGGTTGGTCATGAGGGGGGGTCGTGCTAGTGATATCAAGGCTCACGGGAACGGGATTTCCCTCAAGCTCAGTATTGATAGTCTGAATATCGTTCAGACTCATGTAATCAGCCCCAGATAATCCACGATTCATAAATGGGGAGATAAGTGGGAGGTTGGCGGACAGAACAGGGCGTAATGATGGTGAATCTGGCATATCTTCCGTATCCATTCTAGTATCAAGAGGGGGCAGAGGTGGTGGGGGCATGGGAATTCTCATTCGCCGATCTGGTGTCTTGCCAGCTCCTGCAGCCTCTGTTGCATCAACTGGCATCTCCTCAGAGACGTCAATTCGCACAGAGCTCACATTACCTCCCCCCATTTGGCCCTCCTGTTCCGCTCCGCCGTCCCCTGTTTTAGGTGCTTGTTTCCCCTTGGCCGTAGGGCTTCCCGCTGAGGTCCCCTCATCTAATCCCTCTGATTCTCCTTCCGTGTCCTCCCTCTGTTCCAAGAGCCGAAACGACTTGTTAAATCTCGGCCGCTTACTTCTGTGCTCCAAGTCATAGTCATCGTCACCCCCAAAGAGTGATTCTGCTAGGAGTGGTGATGGTGATGATGGCTCGTTGGAAAGCCATGTTACGGAGCGCTTGAAAAGGCTGGGAGTACTCCATTCATTTTCGGTCTTTGAAAACGAGAATGGCTCTACCGCAGGTGGTGTTGAAGGGGGAAGAACTTGTGCCTCCTCTATTGTGGTTGGAAGGTCCTGGCTCTCAACCGTAGGGGATGCCTCAGAATCCGGTGCGATGTTAATTTTGGCCCAGCCGGATGTCGTCTTTACCTAAAGAGCGTCGTGTTTAGGGAGACTTGAAGGGGTTGCAAGAGTAAGGTTGAGTTACCTTCATAGCCAATCTAGTCGAGTATCCCACAACCCATGGAACATCCCTTTCAGTGGCATCGTCTAGTGGTTGAAACTCAGCTCCTTCCAACGAGATGATCACGCGGTCCCCAATTTGAAGGTTCGTCTGGCCCACCGCTGATGCTGGCGGACCCTGAAAATTGATCCGTACCTGTCCTCGGTTCTTACGCAAGCGGAAATCCTCCTCGGATGCTAAAACGGATAAAGAAGAGCTGCTGGGTGAAAAGGGCCAGAGGAGACTAATAATTGCGACAAGGAATTTGGGTTCGCTGGCAGAGGCGCTAGGAGCGAGAGATGCCAGTGGAACTTGCTTTAAAGGCCATGAGGAATCGGTTTCGGGCATTGTTGGCGGTAGCGGTGGTGGCGAATCCATAGACCTTTTTTTTTTCTCCCTCAGATTTATTTATAATTTCCGAATTGAATTAATTTTGCGGGTATCAGAGATGGGAGAAGTCTCCCCACTGACAAAACCGAGTCCAAGACGCAGTGAAATCGGAGGTCCGTTGGTGTTTAAATATGCGGCTGAAATGCGAGGGGATCAAAAGGGTTCGTTGGTCCGATGGGATGGGACGGGAGTTTCAGCTTATGAGGGGGACAGGAGACCGACCACCAGATTCTCAGGATCTGACGGGGGACGGGGGATGGGGGATGGGTGATTGGGGTTGGTTTGTACAGAAATTCCAAGAATAAAGTGATCACTCATACGATTTGGCGTTCTATTCTATAGTATTGATACTTGCAAAACCGGAAGCAACGGTAGTCTATCACCAAGCCTGGAGATATTCAGAAATCCTTTGCTCACATGGTGCCGTGCCATTATCACAGCTTAGACTGATGAACCTTGAGGAAGTTACACGCTTTATCTGCCTATACTCGAGTAAACTACCTGCTAGGTCGGGGCTCACACTTAGGTTTGCTTTGGCGCACTCGGAAGTGCCGCACTGCGATATACACGTAGGGACGAACATCTCATCGCTGAGACGGAAAGTTCCCAAAGCTCCAGCACCCTTCATTTCGCTCTCATGGTGTCTTAGGGTATCAATGCTCAGTGGTAAATCAATATCTGGAACTAGCAGGTTCTAAGACTTGTCCGTACAAAGACTGCTTGAGTACCGTAGTGCAGTGCAACACTCATACGGCATTCTTAGTTACAAGGCTATTTTGGGTTGATAGGTAATAGTATTTATGGGACGGGAAATTTGTGCCTATTCTCCCTCGGTCCTACTTGCAGCACCTGGGAATAGGAGTACGATATTTGAAAACAAAAAAAACTTGCACCGTAGTGAAGCACCGGTATGATCAACACCTGCTAGAGCAATCAAGCAAGTATTATATCATTGGTCAGGTATGATAGTGCACTCCTCTTGCCTAGCCCTACCGTGCCATAAACGCGCATCTTTTTGGCAGTCTCAATCATCACACATGATGAAACACCAAACACTTCCCCCACAATTTCATTGTGAGAATGCCATCTCAATCTGATTGTCAGCTTGGTCTTTGGGTAACTGATCATAGCAACGCGCAGTGGTATCAAGCAAACATCAATCTTGGAAATCCTGCACATTACCTGCGTAGATGTCAGTCCTGATACCGTATCTTTGCCCCTGGTATAAAACCCAGGACCTGCAGCTAGCCAGGCTCTCGAGCCGAGAGCCTAACCATCCATTTTCAATCCCGGCGCAAACATGCAAACGGATAATAACTTTACATGCTTATGACCTTCTTTAAACAAACTCCTTTCTTGCCGAACCATGGCCGCCCTAACTCCCAAGAACCCCTCATTCGAGCAACAGTATGGCACAATCAATTAAAGAACAGATTGGGAAGGCTCTCACAAAAGATTGTACAAGTATCGAGCAAGTAAAGCCAGATTCCCCGCTTCAACACCCATCAAGCTCTCTAGGGTAACAGTAGAAACAGGAGACCGAGAACATAGCTAGCATATCGTATCGACGGACCTTCCAGCTCACAAATCAAATTCTGGATCGGTGAATATTCTCCTAAGGTTGGAATTCAAACCCTCGCCATAAAGTGCCGGTATTCGGAAATACCAGCAGTGACAAACTCGAACGATCACACAATCCGTAGCCTCGTCACGCGCATAGGGTTGATACCAGTACTTCCAACAAAATTGTAAGCAACGGAGCAGTGCTGTGCTGTACTGGCAGCCGCAATCGAACTGCCTGTATCATATTTGCGTGCGGGCGGGTATAGTGCCTGTTTCGGTACGACACCCTACCGCGCCGAAGGCCGCCGGAGAACCCTGATCGTCCTGCGGAATATAACCCCCGCTTAGCCTGCGCTGCACATTCACGTATGATACGATACAGTAACTTGCCACAGACTGAAGCTTCGCAACCTAAACCATACCGACTACCGACAACTTTGGCAACACAAGCGAGCTTACCTCGACAGCCACACCCAGCTGTCACCCACACAACGACAACCTAAACCACAAGACCCGCAACCCCTACATACCGCACACACCAGTCACGCTACCACAATTTTGCTGCCAGAGCTAGGGTTCCGGTGGCTTGTAAATCATAAAACCGGAAAGCACTCGACTCTTTCCTTTTTTCTTCCTTACGTAACTCGGTCAACCTACCCAGTGCTATTCCGACCACCCAGCCTCATACGCCGATCTTCCTCATCACGTGAGTCTGATAACTCATCCTCTCCTCAACCAATTCCCTAGGTTAACCTAAATAAACAGCTTCGGAGTTGGCTCTGCCATCTGACGAAACAATGTCAGAAAATACAGGCAAAGCCCCTCCCGCACCCTCGCCACGGACACGTACCGTGGCGGAGATTAGAGAAAAGTTGCTATTAAATCGGAAGGCTACCGACGAGAAAATAAAGTCGGCAAGGTTGTCTAGGGATGCATTGAAGACTCCAGTCAGAGTTCCAAGGAGTGCATTCGAAAACCTGTCACTAGGAAACTCCCCTTTAGCCCTAAACTCTGAAAGAGCTGGGACATCCCCCAATAACTACTATGATCCGGCGATGTTTGGTCCGCCAAATTTAGGCGCTGAAGAATACCTTCTTGGCTTGCCGTTAGGCACTGATTCTTCTTCAAATGGAGTCGCTCAGAGAGCTGCATACATTAGCGCAATTACTGCTAAATCTGAAATGATTGACAAATTCCTAAATCACCCGTTTCCCGCGCCTGAGGAACTTGCTGGAGAGATGGATAAGTTGATTGCTGAATGTCGTTTGATTGCGGTTCACCCTGACCTCCCTTACACGGAGATCGATCTAAGGGATGTGGATTTCGAGAAGGAATCTAAGAAATATATAACCATGAGCCCAAAATTTTCCTTTCTAAAACAGCTCTTTGACTCTATAGTAGAGTTGTCTATTAAGATTGAAATTGTGGCCAGCCCCGGCAGGGCGATTGTAAGTTTTGACTTTTGCTGGTGTCATTAGCCTAGCTAACCTGGCTCATAGGATATGCTTGAGATATTCTTCCGAGGTATCAAAGTACACTGTACACGTCGCGACAAATTTAGCCAACTTCCCCGGCTTTCAGTTAATGAACAAAGAGGCTTTAGCAAAGTAGCCCTGCTCCCATCAAGTAAGAGTGGAGCTGTAGTGGTGAGTCTTATCATCTTGACGGAAGATTCTAGTCTTACTGAGATATCGTAGGTAAGCGCAGACTTGGTTATCGCTATGGATTCAACTTTTGTCGCAAATGTTCCGGAGATAGTTCGCGTTCGAGAGAGTATATTCATAGTCGGAAAGCTAGCCCCGGTTCTCCGTCTTGTTTCACTCAATACATTGGAGCATATCGAGCTATGTTATAAAGATCCCAAGCCCCAGTATCCGGCATTGTATACGTATATCCAAATAACGAAAAACCTACTACATGATACAGGAACTTTAGTAGATTCCTATAAGCCGACATTTGCAGCCGCAGTACCCAACACCGCCGAGTGGCTCTCAAAGAACCCAATTGAAGGGGCCCCAAAGCTCGAAGGGTTCCCGCTGTTGCCGAATTTTGAACGTTTGCTTCAAGCCCCAGCAGAATTGCACGATAAACGCAAACGGGAGGTATCTATACATGTACCCTTATCTGATCTCCGCAAGATATGATTCCGCTAACTAAGCATAGGGTGAATCTGCTGAGGAACTGTCCTCGGGATCAACTCCACCAGCATCAACAATACAGACAAAACGCTTGAGGATAGCTGGCCCCATCAACCCTCCTACCGCCTCCCCAACGAGCCAACAAATGGGCACCACTACTCCTGCCAAGGATCCAATGCCAATCCAGTCCGCCACTCCGGTAGAACCAAGGGCGCATTTACCTGGGTCAGCAATGCAAATTGACGGAGATAATGTTGGAGCAACAGGTGCCGTGGACGATGAACCTCCCAAATCGTGGGCGTATATCACAGTGGAGGCGGTTGACAAAATGGTAAACATAATTTGCTCTCTCGGGGTTTCCTTAGGTACTAACAGTCGGGCAGGAACTGGCAGATTTGAGGAAGACATTGAAAGCAGGGAAGCAGGCTTTTCAAGAATGGAAAAGCTTTGCATTCCTCACACAAGACACCGTCAAGAAACAGAGAGAGAATTTAATGGCTCTCCAGGCTGAGAAGGACGGCTTGGTGAAGGTATTGTCGAAGGCCGAAGCAAGAGAAAAGCGCCTGGACTCCGAGCTTTCGAGGTTGCGAGACGACTTGAAGCAAGCGAATTCGACCATGCAAAAGGCCAAGACAGATTTGTCTTCGGCTGATGACCCCCTCCCAATCATAGGCCAGTTGCGTGATGAGAATGAGCAATTGCAAAAGAAGTTAGAGTCAATGGATAGAAGGGAAAAGGCCAAAGAGGCAGAGTTCGAGTTCCTTCGAGAGCAATACCAGAACGCAACTTCGAGTGGAGTAGAGCTAAGGAAGGACTTAGACCAGATGAAGGCCGACAATGCTCTCCTCCAAAGGAGAGCGGCGGCGACTGTCGTCGAACTTCACCAGTCACACGTGTCTAGTCAGTTGGAAAATTACAAGAGTCAGGTTGCCAGCTTGCAGTCAAAACTTCTTGAGAGGGAAACCCGACTTGCCCGAATGGAGGGGCGTACGAACGAAACTCCCGTCACCAGGGGGCGTGCACTTCCTGGGGATAGGGCAGCAACTACTACTCCAGGTGGCTCTCACCACTCCGAATCTTTTTCTCAAAATCCAACAACTCGAACCGATAGACCCACAAACCCGGTTTCCTAATCGACGCCTGCATCTGTACCGCACCCCACCGCATATTTCATGTCCATTTCATTTGTTTTGATTCGGGAAGTCTAATTGGCTGGTGTATTTTTTCCTACAGGCGTACATGGCTGCTAGAGATGGGTCGTCGATTCGCTTTTGGTCCCTTTCTTCCACTCCTGTATCCCCCTATGATGTTCTCCCTTCCATGTCTCTTTTTCACCTTTCATTTCCTTTACGGTGGCTACTTTAACCGGCGTCTGCATACATGGTATTACTTCTTTTTCTCCCCCCTGCGCGAGTATTGTACAAGGTGCTTGTACTATACCAACCCCTGTGGAGCGGTAGTATTACTTTAGTAATCTGTGCATCAAATACTTGGTCTAGCTAGCTATATAATGACAGGGGCCTTTTCTCTTTCTTTATTTCTTTCAATTCCCAATCCCATTTTCCAGAGTGGGGTTTCTTATTTCCAAGAACACGTCCCCTGACCTGCACTCACTCCGGTGGAATCTATCGTATTTCTTTGTCCGTTCTAAATTATCCATCCATCCATTTGCGGATAGGAGAGTGGGAGGCAGGGCAGGGGGCGGGACCAAACATGGATATGATCAACCCATCTCGCAAACCAAAAACCAAGGAACGAAAAGTCTCGACGTGTCAAAATTCCAAAAGTCAAGTTCTTTCCTTTTCTCCCATGATGCCTTAGGTTGACTTGCCATCCGTCCATGCTAATGCTGCTGCGCACGCTGTTGTATTGTGCCCCAATACTCGTTTGTTCACTCGCCTGAACCTGCAGACATGTTCATCATTTGCCTAGTCTACGCTTCTCTATGTCGTGCGGCACCCCCAGAAAACAAAAGAGAGAAAGAGAGGGAGAGGAAGAAACTCCCTTGAATTGATAGCTTAATTGAATAGAGTATGGAAGCGCTTTGGCGGCCAATACGGATGAGAGCATCATCTTGAAGATCCGATGGCACAGGGGTATTGGGTGTGTGCGCTGGGATCGTCGGGAGGTAAGAGGGGTGGGGGCGATGATGATGACGATACAGTGGGGGAGGTATTTCTCAGCTTCGTCAGAGTCATCATCGCCGTTTTTGTTGGGAAAAGGACACATATTGGTCATGGAGACTTCGGAGCTTGCGATGAGATGAGAGTCTGGAGGTGGGATTGGGATTATTTCGGGGGATAGTGGGGCTTATGTGCTGTGCAGTTTAGCACGAGTAGATGTGAGCTGAGATGGAATTATTGCGAGTGAGCGGATGTGGTGTGGCTTGGGTCGACTGGATTTTACTATGCACTTCACGATGTGGACATAGTAGGGTCTGAGAAATGTATTATAGTAGGTGGCAGAATGCTTGTTGTAATATTACAGCGAGAACCGTGGCCCTGAGAGCGGGAATTGCTAGCAAGACTTGCATTGATATTGTTATCCAAGCCAGTAGGGAGAATAACTACTCACCCTAAGACCACATCAAGAAATGACAACAACTGAGATCCCCTGAATTATGCCGGACCAGGAGCTCCTCGGACCCCCGTGCCTATTGCTTGTAATAGAGCACCTGTATCACAGATCAGCACTCGAGCCGAACCCCTCCCTCCCATTGTCTTGGCGCTAAGCCAAACCGGTACTGGTATGATATACAATCATACTGACGAACATATAGTAGATCCGCATTCTCCCTCTACGGGTACCGGTAGCTATGATACCGAACAGCACACATCTCTCACCGTTCTGCCGGATCGGGCACTTTCCAAAAGATTCCGCCATCCGTCACCACCCTCACCATCTCGAGTACGGTGCCTGTACCAGTACTGGTATGATGCTCCAGCGATAAGCAAACCGGGAAGATCATCGTCATTGCCAAGACTTTCCCCTAATCCGATCCACTAACCAAATAAAACATCCACGCCAGTACAAGACCGGACCATTGGTTACTCTTTTCTTCCAAAGATTAGCGTCCCCCACACACAACACACCGCCCCGTTGCCGATCATGACGTTGGTGTGTTTTTTCCCTTTTTTCTCCCCTCCTCGTTCAAGCACGTCAAGGAAGGGGTGGGTGGAAGCATCATGGAAAAGTTGAAATTTGCCATGTTCGGATTGGTAAATGGGGGGATTTTCGCTGTGGCGGGAAGACGGATATGGGTGATAAAGGGTGGGGTGTAAAGTTGGCTATGGTGGATACCATTGCCATTCATCACTGTTGCTATCGCCACGTTATTGGACTGGACCGCCTTTGATGTGGTAGCTTTGGCAGAGGAAGTAGGGTATCATACAGGAAGGAGACAAGAAAAGAGTTGATATCGGCTTATTCGCTCCTTAATTGCTGTTCCCATTCTTTTGGTTGACGGCGGTGTCCTGGACAAGAAGAGCGACATACCTAGCCTTTCCGGGGCTAGGCTTTTCAAAATTTCCTCCATTCACCCTAATATAAAACGAGGGATACACAAGGCTTTGGGAAGGGAAGAAAGAGGAACAAAATTTTTTACGAATGATATTCAATTGTTTATCTTATTCGGTACCAACGACACTTTGCCATACGATATCACTCCCTACTCTCGATACAAAAAAACGGGCTATTTAACAAACCCACTATCACGACCTCTGCAGCCAATCTCCTACCGAGACCACCTCTGCCAACCTCTCTCGCACCTGCACTCTAGCCAACAACCAAAATGACTGTCTCAAGACTCCACCCCTCGGAGAAGCCCTACCTAAACGGTAGTGAATACCCCTCCTCCTCCTCCTCCACCACCCCCACCTCTGCCCACCCTTCGATACAAGACGACCCTCGTCACAAATACGCCCGGTGACTCCCCCCCTATCCTTCTCAAAGACAAAGCTAACCCCGTGTTGCAAATACTAGAATCCTATACGAACACACCCGCCGCCAAATGGACATAGCCGCACACTCCCTCCATTCCGACCCTACGTCGTCCTCGGTATCAGCGCCGGGTGGTGGTCGGGCGGGTATATCGTCCCGTCAAGGGCATAATCCTGCGACCGTTGCTTGATTGATTGCGGGTTTTTACTGTGGTTTGTCCTATTAGTTGGTTCTTGTAGTTACTGTTAAAAGTCTTTGGGATTTATTTATTTGCTAATTAATTGGCTGTGAGCTGGTTTCTGGTATTATTCATTCTATTTATCAGCTTGCCCCGCCCTCTCGTTACTTTCGCTAGGCCTATTGATACACAAAGCAGCTTTTTCTTTTATTTCCTTCCTTCCTTTCTTCCTTCCTCTCTTTTCTTTCTTCCGCTATGGGAATCTCTATTATGGATGGATGGATAAACGTGCTATGATGAGAGATAAAAAATCCCCCCAGTTCCCTCACCCGGGAATAAAATAAAACAAAAGAGACATCACTTACTTATATTCCATCAATCCGGCCCCAATCCCCCAATACCGTACTCTGTAAGAGCTATGCCATATTCCTTGTGCTTTTATTTCCATCCCTTCTTTCTCTGACCAGCATACGGCAGATTGACTTTCCTGACTTGTATCTGCTTCCTTCCCATCCACTCAGGTTACTGGCTTGGCATGGCGCACTCATACAGCAACCTACCGTGCGCTGCTGACACAACACATCATCACTCGCACGTTTTTCACCCAAAATACAAATTCCCTCTCCTCACCGCAAGGCACAACAACTGCTATCCAATTGTTTAGGAATTGGAAGAGTAAGAAGACACATGATCGCCAGCGGTTGCACTAAAACTCCAGACGTTTTCCCTCAGATTTGTGTGGTGAATGAGCATCCCAAATTAGCGATTTCCTGATATAACCAGCTTTCCCAAGTGGCACCCATGCAAAGTTTTGGCACTTGGCTTAGCTTACATTGAGGTTTATATAATAGCTCCTCTTCAGGGAGTTAATTACCTACACAAGCCAAATCCCTACTTAACTTAATTGACAAGGCACAAAGCAGACTCTGAATACTTTGATTATTAACTATAACACTTACAGTATATCAGTAGATACAGTCACTAGACAAAAGTCTTGGTGATCGCTTAGTCAGCGAGGACTAAGCGAGATAATCCAAGTCCGACACCCCCCAGCCCCACCACAGTGGAAAATCACGTATGGGGTATCATACTACATGCATTCTTACAGCTTTACTACTAAACTAATATTTTATGTTTAATTCTTCGCTTTGTTCTACCATCGAAATGCCATTATCAGCCTTTTGCTAAATACCCCTTGGATACACGGGCGTGTCTCACTATTCCGCAATCACCAAGACTTATGTCTAGTGACTGTATATACTTTACCATTTAGGAAGTGTCTGGACGTCGCGATGCCAAGACAGATATCAATTAATGCCAAGATGTCCGAGTATTTCGTAAATGGCCGGGTGTGATACCAACATATAACAATTCGTGGGAAGGTTTGCATGGAAAAGGAAAAAAACAAATTAGAATAGTCTCTTTTTCCACCGTTTTGGTGCTTTTGCCCTGTTTTTGCGAGATATGATATACTCTATAAGTAAGTATCATACAACGATTGACGGAACACAGATGGATCGCAAATAGTCTACCAGTACCGTAAAAACTCTTGAAATCCGCCATCTAGGGCGATCGCGCTAGTGCCATTAAGGTAAAAACTTTTGCGATTCGCCATCTCGGTCGGGTCGCAAATCTGGGGATGAAGAGACAAAGTTTCCCGAGAAGGATTAGTGGTTTCCTGACGTGGTATAGCCCGAGTGCTTTGACCCTGTTTGATCTTCTCGATTTGCAAAACTAAACTTATCTCGGGGGCGAATGACTCGGTTTACAGGGATCCTCAGATGGCGGATTTCAAGAGTTTTTACGGTACCGTACTCTACTGTAATACAGTACTCGAGTAGTAATGTCGGATATTCTCCAGGGAACAGGGTTCTTTTGTGGGTATTGGCAGCAGGGTTTATCAGGGTCACGATAGACCCGAAAGAAAGATGGAAAAGGACAAAAGAAGGAAGTGGCAAACGATAACCGCTCCGCGGAATAATTCGAGTTCTCGTCCGCTCCTTCTCCCATTGGCCTCAGAGCCCCCTTTTTATACAAGAGGCCCAATAACAAATGTCAAAAACGGTGACGGAGAAACGATAATGCATGCGTACCAAGTCTTTAGCACGTTTACTGCATGTCCCACAACACCTCTGACAGTACGGTGTAGTACTTGAGCTTATAAACTAACCTCAACTAATGATACTGTATTATACCCGGTTTACAATTCGACCGAGTTTTGATCCGTGATGAAGTTTTGCTATCGCCTAAACGGTCAAGGGGCCCAAATGGGACCGTTAATCTTCTCCAGGAAGACTGAGCCTGCAATTATTCAACAATGACGTATATATGACCCATCTTAAAGCTTTTGAGTATGTAGAGTGAAGGAAAGCGGAGGTTTCTATAATTGCAAAAAATATATAGAAAAATACTGGAAGATTAGAAGCCTGTAGTAAAGGAGGAGTGAGCTGTTCAGAAATACAAAATACAGCCCACACTTACTGCCCTATATTGATTACTGTCAATACTGCATGAACGCTCCATGAACAAAATGACTACGGGTACTGATATCAACAATTATTCTGCTTCTATTCCATCACTTTCAAGAAGGTCAGACAGACTGAGCACCTCACATATGTCGGATAATCAAAAGACAATTTCATCGATATCCCCGTCCTCCATATCAAGACCACAAGCCAACCCCTCAACTCCGAGTCCGAGTACTTTGACGATATCTTCTGTACCAGAGCCAATCAGTGTGCCTCACAGAAGTCCCAAAAAAGCAGTTCGGAATTGCAAGATTCCCCCATCAGGTGAGTTATTAAAAGAGAGAAAACCTTTACGCTATGCGATGGCAATTTCTAATGCTAAAAGTAGCGAGCCTTTTGCAACAATCGCTTCCCTCAGTTCCTCACTTTGAGCCCATAAAGCCAACTACCACTCTCCATAAGGCTTTTAACCGGCTTCCTCCTGCTATGCAAGGCCTAGAAAGCACTCCGGTTCAGATTTTTAATCTTTTCTTTCCGCCCAAATTGATTGACCTCATTGTTATGAGTTCAAACCTCTACGCAGAGCAGAAGATGAGAGAGGAGCATGGAACACAAGAGCGAAATGCTAGATGGGAGGCCATAACAGCTGACGAGTTGAAAATTTGGTTGGGAATCTCAATTCATATGGGTTGTATTGGCTTACCACCTTCTCATTACTGGAAAAATGATGGAAAACTGCTTGGAAAAGAAGGGCTTTCTACTTCTCAGTTCATGAGCAGTATGCGGTTTCAACAAATTCGTCGATACCTTCACATCACTCCTCCAGATCTCGTGCCCAGCTCTTGGTATGGAAAAATAAAGCCTGCATTTGACCAGCTCCGGCTAGCTTCTCAGACCTATCGTATTCCTAGCTCCAATGTTACTATTGATGAAGCTATGCTCCGATTTACCGGTTGTTCTATCCATATCACCAAGATGCCAAATAAACCTGTTGAGCAAGGCTACAAGATTTTTGCCTTAGCTGACAAGGGATATGTATGGGACTTTCATCCTTACTCAAATGCTCTTGGTCTCGACCCGGTCAGTTCTGAAGTCAATAGCCTTGATCCCAGTTATTCTGAAACTACTAAAATGGTTTTGGAGCTTGCTAGACATCTACGCTTGAAACATAGAAGCTTGGAGTGGAGGATCTACATGGATAACTACTTCTCCTCAGTTCCTTTATTTTTAGAGTTAAGGAAAATGGGTGTTGGTGCTTGTGGTATTGTAAAGTCAAATCTTAAGGGCTTTCCAAGTGAGTTTAAGGAAGTGAATAAAAAGAGTAAGTTGGATTATCACTTCAAAACAGGAGTGGTAAAGGAAGATGTAGGAGTTTTGATTTGGATGGATAGTGCTCCTGTGACGATGATGACCACAATCCATTCACTGCATGCCGAGGATTTAAAGTACCGCTGGCATCCTGGGCAAAAAAGCAGTAATGCAGCAGGAGCAAATCAAGTATTTCAAGGAACTTCTGGAATGGAGCTAAACATTCCAAAGGTGATACTTGAATACAATCAGCACAAGGTTGGAGTTGATGTTGCCAACCAATACCGTGCCTACTATGATACCCAGTTAACTTCACGGCGGAACTGGTATCCTCTGTTCTACTGGGTTCTTGAAACAGCTTTGATTAATTGTCGGATCATCTATCGTGATACAAAGGAGGAGGAAATCAAGCACCTGGATTTTCGATTGGAGGTAGCATGGGGGCTCATTGAGGAGGGGGTTGCTAGATGTACTGGACCGGGAATTGGTAAAAAGCATTTACGGAACGATCACGAAAGTACTCCAACCACTACGTCTTCCAAAGCCCGCCGTCTTACTTCTAAAACTCAACTCCCTCTACAAAGATTTGATGGAGGAAGCCATTTGCCAGTCTACATGGATGGTATGCGAAGAGATTGTTTTTTTTGTCGATGGAAGCGAGCTCAAGGTGTGCCAGGTATACAGAATCTTGATCCACCAAGAACTAGGTGGAAGTGCAGTAGCTGCAATGAACCCTTATGTCTTTCCAGTGAGAGAAATTGTTTTATTACTTTTCATTCTAAATAAGTCTTTTCTTTTACTCCCATGTTTTTTTTACTACTTTTGTTAAATTTTAATCATTAATGTTACTCCTGGGTGCTCTCGTTGTCAGAGGGCCCATTCGGGTTCGTTAGCCATTGACCGTCTAAGGGATAATAATATGATATTGCACTCGGGCACATTGCATTACATCTGATCTGGTTGTTATTAATATTGTAATTACCGGCCAAATTATCTTGATATTGTCAATGCAGAGAGAGTGTATGTGGAAGAAAGGAATGAAGTTGGGTATATGCGCCCCACAAGCCGTTCCTACACAATTGAGGAGAGCAAGATGGCACCCTGTTAACGTACATGGCGGACAGCACGGATAACTAACCAGCCTGGTGTCTTCTCCAAGGGGGGGTTTTGCTATATTATTATATAAAATAATTGAGCGGGATATTTGAAATTCATTTCACTTACATAATACGAACGAAATCGTGCTGCTTGGCTAAAATAGCTTCTAAAAGGATTATATTATCATGGTGCGGGTAAGATATGTATAATATAAAGTTTTACCACCTCCACGAATATTTCTCCTATCAAAGAATCGGGGAATATCAGGCTGGAGGGGAGTGCATTCTGAGCACTTCTGTAGAGTCATATCTCCCTAAAGATGTGGTTATGGTCGGGAATTTTCGGAAATTATAACTGTCCTGGTTTTTGGCCGATTTCAAGTGCCCGGCACCCATATCGTGGATCAATTGATTACCGTATCGTGCCGGCAGTGCACACGGTGCTCGAGTACCGGTATTGTGTGACCGCGTGCCAAAAGTTCTGGCACCCAGGTTGGTACTGTAACACAAAATGGCTACAACACATCAGATAAGATTTTCTCATGGTACCAGCGGGGGTGCCAGAACCTTTGGCACACCGCTGTACTCGGAAGGAAAATCACGCAGGCAAACAGAGGATGTGCACTACGACAGAAAAATGCCTTGCAATCTTAGGTTTCCTTCATTTATTCCTACCCACGGTGATATTAAAGACTTCCGGGCATGATGATGATAACGATGGTGGGAAGAAGGCTATGATACATACACACTAGGCACACGCGCACAACCACCACCACACCCGCCAGTACATAAAACAAAATGAAAATAGAGAATAGGGAGAAAGCGGGAGAAATCCATGGTAAGGATAGCTAGAATATGAGCGCGATCCTAGGGGGGAAAGGGTCTGGGAGAGGGAGGAAGGAAAAAAAAGAAGCCCATTCAACTGAACGCCGGAGAGTAAGACATGCTTTTTATCTGAAGGTGCCTAATAAGACGAAGAAGGAATAAGCAAAGGAAAGTTGGAGGAAAAAATGGGAAAATAGAAAAAGCAAACAAAGGAACTCCACCGCGATGCAATGACTTGTTTAGCGAAAAGAAAAATACCCGAGAAACGCAGGTAACAACTAAGGAAAAACGTCCGTATAGAAAACGACCAGCTTCAGCCTAATCCACTCGATTTTACCTCCTTGGCCAATTCAAGCCACTCCACTAACTCTGGGCACCCTGGGCTTGCCCCGTATGCCTGGGACTTCCCCTTCCCTTGAAGAGTTCTGGTCCCTCTTCTTCTGGAGCCTTGAAACAGGGGATCTCGAGGTGCTCATGGTCGACTTTGGTGATGACAAATTTGATGCGTTCGACGGACCACCTGGTACAGCTTCTCCTTCCATAACGCAGTCCCCGTCCTCTATCTCCACAGCCATCTCATCCTCCCTGCAAACAGAGACCTCAGCCTCCTTTCCTTTACCCACAGTCGCCACTCCCCCTTCATTGTCATCCTTCTTCAGGCCATTTCTTTTTACCTCTCCTGTCGCTTTGGCAAGCTCAAAGTTTTCGAATTGTTCCCGCAAATCCACAATCACATCAAAGATCTTGGATCGCATCCCCTTGATTTCATCTTTTCGCCAAAGCTCTTTATCTAGCTTCACATCCTCCCTAGCTAGGAATGCGGCGACGAATTCCTTGGGTTGTTCAAAGAACCTCTCAACATAATGAAGGAGATACGGCCCACAATCGTAGTAGTTGTTTTGGTTGGGAGCCTAATCACCCGCGTTAGCCTGAAGCTAGCTTTGCCGAATCTAGGCAATGACCTTTGCATAGGTAGCATTGATATCACTTCTTGTAATCTCTAGATTTCTCTTATTAAGGGCCTCTGCAGCCAAGTAGTCCTTAAGATTTTTGATTGTTGTTGGCCGAGAACTTGAACCATACCCCATGGAATCGAGGATGATGATGGCCGGCCTTTTCAGGTCAGCAAAGTTCGGGCCAAACAAAATGCTGCAGATTTAACTTACGTATCAGCCGGTACACTTCTCCTGTTTGGGCGTTCTACTTTTGCTTTCCCTTTGGCTGTCTTTGATGCAATGAGTTCAACCGCATTCTCCGCCATCGCAGCCTGGTGAAGGTCCAAAGGCTCATCCAGGTCCTCTTTTGGCCATTCATCTTCGTCAAGCGACATTTGCCCAAGACTGTCTTCCATTACTCCTATGTCCCTGGGGTCGTCACCTTTAACACTCACTTGAGCACTTGCTTGAAGTTTCTGCGCTGCCATCTCCTCAGAATCGGACAAGTGAATTAACTCACCCTGGTCCCTCTCCTTGTCATCTCGATCATCAGCCAGTGTTGCTGATGAGGACTCCAAATCAATTGTTTTGGCACTGGCAGGTGACATGGGAGCATTGTTTTGCATTTTGCGCTCTAAGTTCTGGAGATTGCAGATTATAGCAAGGTACCAGTGAGAACTAAGCAATCAGTACGGATTTCCTTCGCTTCCTTAACCTGGTGTGAGAGCATACGATTCATTGATGGGTATGACAATATAATTCATATTGAACAAGTCCACTTTGGCGGTCCATTTCAACACATTGTCAAAGTTTTTCTTGCTTTCCAGATTGTCAGTAAACACCTTACCATACCGGGACTTGAAACATACTCACCCTTTCCCACCCTTTCGGGCGAGGATTTCATAGAAAAATGTGTTGAGAAAATAGGTCTCCTTGGCCAAATCAGGGTCTCTCTTTTGCAACTCTACCTCAATATACCTTTTTTGACACTCAGCAAATGGTTCAAGAGAATACCAGGGAAAAGCCAACCTTAAGTAGAAATTGATGAGGTTGTCGTTAAGGAATTCCTCAGCGCCAAGCCGAGCCAAATCCTCATACTCCACCACTTGTTTTTTGGGACCTTCAAAGGGATACACAAGGGAGGAAAGCCATCTCGGTTTAGGGAGCTCCAGCTTGCGGAGTTTGGGAGACCGAGATTCCCTAAGGGTTTTTGTTAGAGCGTGATACGAAGAGCTGATTGTAAGCGGCTGTTTCTCGTACCTTGCGGCCTCATCCGTAAGGCTTCCACGTCGACGCTTAACCTTTTCAGGTTTCTCAACTTCTGGGAACCTCCCAACTTTCTCAGAAACTTCAAGACTACCCGACACAAGACTACTCCTTGTGAGGCGCTTGGTTTGTTGAAGTGGCTTTTTTGAATCTGCCGGGATCACAACTTCAAATGGATCGGACGTAACTCCCCCCCCGATAGGCTCTTTTCTAATTCCGCGATGCGTTGGCTGGTTGCGCTCAACTACTGGCTCAATGACTAGCTCTTGGGCTGACGCTTCTTTGTCTTTCTGCACCCAAAGCTCGTAGTTACTCACCCGACTCTGCCACCAAGAGTCAGCCCTGGAGTCGGCCCTCAGACCTTCCGACTTCGCATCCTGCACAAAAGCTTCGCCGTCACTCTCATTTCTGAATGTGAACATGATGCGGGATTGCGACTCGGAACCGGAACCTGCAGAGGGTTAGGACAATACCCAGCAAGACATAGTGGGACACTCACTCATCTCCCTCCTCAGATCGATCGCGCACTTCTTCGGGCTACCTAGCTATTCATATTTAGTATCCTAAAATAAGTAGGAAAACGGGAGTGAGAGCTTAACGTGCATGGAATAGGGCCTACATTTATCTTCCGAATCTTGTCAACTCGGAAGGTTAAATCCTTTGCTTCCTCGGGCCCATGCATTACTTTGTATTCCTTTGAATCTTTTATGTTAGACTTTTCAATTACCAACCCCCTGCAATCATCATGAGAACATGTGTTTTCCACAGCAGTCGAGCCCCGCTGAAAATGAGTAAGAGAAAAGGCAATCTTTTTCGGCCGAGGTTGAGTTCGCTTTGGCGGGGTCTTCCACCTAGTGTGTTGTGGATCGTTGCTTTTTGAAACCCAATGAGGGCTTCGATCATGTATCCGTGAACCTCCACGGGGGTCCATCACAGGTATAGACTCCACAAGGGCCTCAAACGAGGTATCTGGTTCCTCGCTTGCTGCCCGCGAACTGCTTTGAGGAGGTTCGAACGTAGTATCTCTTGCTGTTTGAGAAAAATGTTTCGATTTCTTCGCATCACTATCTGGAGGTCTGTTAGGAACGGGTTCCACGGGGCAGAGGGCAACAGGCACCTTTTATCGTGGAGACAGAGCTCCCTAGAGGCTTAGATAAATCCTTTAGCACGATTGAATCTTCCTCCTTCTGCCTTTTGGGGCGAAACGGTTGATCGGCCAAAGCCTCAGACTGTGTCAGTTTCCGCTTATTTTGCACAGGTGAGCGTGAATGTTGTGGTTTGTTGAGTGTGTTCACGGGCCCAAAAGCGCCCGCCTACACCAGTATTAAACGTTGCGCCTTGTGATATAAGCGGGATTTGAGTGAACATACTAGCAGCGACGCACTGGATCTGCCTCTGGCTCCGGGAACTGGAATCGGGATGGCGGTTGAACTTCCACGTTTTTTGCTTACCGACTCCATCAACAACCAAATATCAAACAAACCGTCAATAGAAGAGCAAAATACCTTAAGCGATTATTAGGTAAATGTTGTAGCTCCTCCACCTTGTGGTCCAAAAGATCCGGACGTGGGCGTAATGGTGGATGCTTTGGTGTACGACCGGCAACCTGTTCAACGTTAACACTACCGCCAAAAAGACCCGAGATCAGGAGGATCCGCCTGGCCCATAGGATATGGAGACCTAGCCAGAAACAAAGCGGGCACAAACCAATTGTACTTCCTCATCATCCCCGACCGAGTCTCCTTCGCCTAAGTGCGACATCTCAGGGGAGGAGCTACGCAGGGGAGGTGGCATCTCGAGATAGTCGCTTTTCGAGGAGTGTTGTAGTGGGGAGATGTAATCAAGGACGAGTGGGCATTCCCAGCTTCGGAGGCTCTGTAGGACGGAGAAAATGTTCAAAGTCAAGGCCGTGGGGTTTTGGTTTGACAGGGCTTGTCGCCGAGCGGCTATTAAGAGGAACGGTAGTGCCAGGCGTAATGCACGATAATGTGAGAGGCGGTGGGTCCCGCGGAGGACTGATCCAGTGGGATCCTCTCGAGGATTTCTGGCTGAGGTTGACTATTTCCTGATCTTCGCTGCCCCCAGTTAGCTAGTAAATTTATACACCAGACCGTCCCTGGATGAACAGCGGTATTTTCCCAAAGAGCCTCCCGTCGGGATCTTTTAGGAAATTTTCCCCCTTCCGCTTGCTCGTGTCAGGGGTCGGGGATCGTGGGGAACGGTGCTCCTGCTTTTCTTGGCGGCCGGAGATTCCTCTGGGTTTAAATTCGTGAGGTCAGATCACAAACTCAACAATGTTGTCAACCTGATTTCAAGAATTGGTTATCAGTAGGTTTTTTTTCTTTCCCTTTTCTACAAAGGAAACTGGAAGAGGCGTTCTGTCTTAACAAGGGCGGGATGCCCTAGAGAGCCCATGATCAGAAACAGTGCGAAATCAGACAGAAGAGCAGAGTCTCATCTGACGATCCTCCCATGTATTCACCCTCAAAGAGCACTTGATAATTTTGCCCTCATAGCACAACCATGCTACTCAGTAATCTAGAATGTGCTCATCATTCTCCCGAGCTCTCCGCCTCTACTTCCACCAGCTTCTGCGCTGGCTCCTTACACGTCTGCTACCTCACAGCCTATTTCACCAACCCTGAAGTCAATGCCAACAGCAAGCAAGATCAACAAAGCCCGTTATACAGCCTTTCTCCAAGATTCAGCAGTGAGTATGTGGGAGGGCGAGACGAAAAGGGAGTAAAAAACTTCGTCCCCGACTCAAACCCCCCCTCCCCATTCCGCTAACCTGGCTGGGTCAGTGGGTACTATGGGGCTCAGGGATCCAACTCGGGAACTTACATCATATACTACAGTCAAAATTTGAGCTTCCAGTGGCAATCGTTTTATCCGAGACACCCACAAACATATTCTTCTGGCCAACACACCCACAGCATCGCTCAGTTCCTCTAAATGTCGCGACTTCAAGGTCCCAAGACAACATTTCAAGGGCCTCAGGCTACACAGCTCTCCGGTATCACCAAAGCGCCAGCAACGCCTCTATCCAATCAAGCACTAACTCTAAACGACAAACTCCCTTAGAGCTCTCCCCCCGGAGGAGTATCACAGGATATCACTCGGGCATTGACCAAAACAGCCTCCCCCGGCATACGAGGCAAGCCATATCTCGGAATCACAATGGGCGGCGTAGGCGTTGACGTAGCGGCATCGGTGGCTTGTCTAATAAGCACTAGAGATAATTAAGCAGTGCACAGGTTTCTTGGGATCATTTGAAGGGTTTAATATCATAAAACTTGAGAAGATATCATATGCTACACTTAATTATGGTTGGCAGTTGGTTGGTAGGCGGTACCTCCCTTGGGCCTGAGAGAAACCGGAAGGTTTGCGAGATATGTGCAGATGTGGTCACAACAGAGAACCATTTCACTGGTTCTCTCCACAAATTCATAACCCTACTCCATTAATCTTGTAGTACACTTAATCCACAAAAGGCTCTCGCATCGTGTCATAAACGCGTATCAGACGTGCACCCTAGCCCTGTGAAGGCAATTGCCTAGCAAGCGTCGGGAGTGCTGAAAGCATATTTGAAAACTCCACTAACATCGGCAATTCCACGACCAACCCCCCGCACTACTTACCCATCATGTCGGGGGGCGGGGGGGATGGGGATGGGGATGGGGAAGATAGGGGATTTTACAAATTTAGTCCTAAATCACTAGAGAAATACGGCACGGTCGACCGGTCCTCAAACTCAGTGGTTACGGGCAGCCCACTGCCAACGTTTTCTAGAGCCCTGGGAGTCTCTTGCGGCCAGCGGTAGAAGCCTGGCAGATCACCCCTCGCTACCCAGCTTATTGATCACGCTGCTTCAAGTTCTCCTCTCACGGGCTGCTGACGGTGGCCCCGGTTACTAACGGCCGAAGGAGAGTGTAGTTGATTTGGGGGGGCTAAATACTGAAGCAAAAAGCACATTAGGGGATACCCGCACCATTTCAGCGAAACAAATGGCTTGCAATCATAATAAGATACATAACAATATGATACTCACAAATTCCAGGTCCTAGTATGATACTATTAAATTTACGCACAAGGGCAACACTGATTCTATGACGGCCGCGGGCTCACCCCTGATCTGACATGCCAGTGGGCAATTCAGGGCCTAAGTTCGAGTGATATTCTAAGATGGGGTCATGGAGGAACTCCAGATGATCATGGCTAGGGCTTAGGGCTCGCTTCACTAGTGACAATCCATATTTCTGCCCGAAATCATTTGAACTCCGCTGAAGATAATCCACCATCAAACAAAAACCACAGATCAGGACGAGGAGTCCAAACAACCACTCAATTTTCTTGCTTAGGGGGCTCTGGACTCGCGCCAAAATCATGCGCTCCAATCCCCACTCTCTGGGTACCATCCCAATAACTTACAGGCACTTACTAAGCTGCACAAGGCCGTTTCTATCGAAACAAACCTTGGCAAGTTTAACCTCAAGGACGACTCCCGCCACCAGAGAAACCAAAGCCAACGACGACGATCCAGTTCCTAAACCCAAGAATGAGCTCTTCAGGAAGAATTTTGTGCCGGTAGGTTTCCTTAGGTAAAAGTCAATTGACTTCCATCGGGATTGGAATTTACGAAAATCGCTAATACCTAGAGCTAGTCGGAGATAGAAGCCGGCTGGTACGATTACTGGGTATCCCGTGGCTTCTTCGAGCCCCGAAAGAACCGGTCCAAGAAGGAAATTCATATGCTCCTCCCGCCTCCAAATGTCACCGGAGAACTACACATCGGGCATGCGCTCATGCTCTCAATACAAGACGCTCTAGCGCGATGGTACCGCATGAAAGGTTACAACGTATTCTGGCGGCCGGGCACTGACCATGCGGGTATAGCGACGCAGTCTGTAGTAGAGAGGATGCTTGAGGCGAGGAAGGGGCTTACGAAGGAGGAATTGGGAAGAGAACAGTTTTTAGTAGAAGTTAATAAGTGGAGGGAAGAAAATGGAGGCGCTATTCTGAGGCAAATGGAGAGGTTGGGGACATCTACCACTAAGAGTCTAGAGTATTATACGCTAGATGAGGATCTTAGCAGGGTGGTTACGAGAGCATTCGTTAGGCTATATGATGACGGGCTGATTTATCGGGATACGAGGATGGTCAATTGGAGCCCGCAGTTGCAAACTGCTATCTCAGACATTGAAGTTGTATGGAAAGAGATCGAGGCTAAAACGATGATTGAGAAGTATGGAAGGCGTTCCGCTCCAAATTCGCGATCAAAGTGCTGACTGTTTTAGAGCTGAGTTCGGTGTTCTCCACTCCTTCGCATATATGCTAGAAGACGCAAGTGAGGAGATTGTGGTCTCAACCACAAGGCCTGAGACGATCCCAGCAGATAGAGCCATCGCCGTCCACCCCGACGATGAGAGGTACAAGGTGCGCAAACACACATACCACAAATTCTCCTGAAGGGAACTATCACTAATTGGCCTGTCATTCAATAACAGCACTTACACTATAAATACGCTTACCATCCCCTACTACCAGACGTCAAGCTTCCAATCATCCCAGACGCAGAGCTAGTAGATCCAAAATTCGGGACGGGGGCGGTCAAGGTCACGCCGTGCCACGATCCAAGAGATTTTGCATTCTGGAAACGACATACCTCCCAAGGCGCCGACAGGAAAGTCGACATTTCTTTGGTGGCCCTCTTCACAGAGACCGGGAGAATCAAACCTGAAGTCGGAATCCAATCGCTCATCGGCAAAGACCGCCTCGAGGCCCGAAGACTGGTTGTGGCCCTCTTGGAAGACCGAAATGTGTATCGCGGAGCAAAGGAGCACTCCACGCGGATTGCTACGTGCGAGCGCTCTGGCTGTGTCATCGAGCCAATGATACAACCGCAGTGGTACCTGAAGATGGAACCGCTCGCAAAGGCAACCTTGAAAGCCACCAAGAACGGGCTACCGAGGATCAGGCCTGACGTCCCGTATCAGGAATTCTGGATTAAGTGGCTGAAAGGGACACAGGATTGGTGCTTGTCGAGGCAGATATGGTGGGGCCACCGTGTGCCCGCGTATCAAGTCGTCGACCCTTTTGGCAAGGCACCTGGAAGGTGGATCGTGGCCGCTAGCGAGAGCGAAGCTAGAGCTAAAATGACGGCGGAGGAAAGGGATAGCTATAATCTTGAGCAAGATTCAGACGTACTCGACACTTGGTTTTCATCCGGGCTTCTGCCACTTAGTACTGTAGAGTGGAAGGGCGGTGATAGCGATAGAGTTCCCCTCGGGTATCCTCTGAGCTTCATTGAAAGTGGCAGTGATATCCTTTTCTTCTGGTTGGCAAGAATGGCGATGCTATGTGAGTTGTTACCACTTTGAAGTCGGTCGGGCCGACTAACAATATACAGGTCACTATTTCATGGGAGAGCTGCCGTTCAAGGAGATACTCCTGCACCCACTAGTATGCGACGCCAACGGAAAGAAAATGTCTAAATCAGTAGGAAACGTGCTAGACCCACTGGCCGTTATTGAAGGGCGAAGCTGGAGGGAGGTTACGAACACCGTCAAGAGGGAACACAAGCACGAGGTCAGGCGATGGAGGGGGGTGCCGGAGCGATTCCTTCCCATCGAGAAGGAAATCAAGAGAAAATTGCAGGAGGCAAAGGGTTTATACGAACAAACCGGCATTCGTGAGAGCGGCGCGGATGCGCTGAGAATGGCTTTGATAAATTTCACCAAACAGGTTCGCCCACGTTGACCCCTACACTCCGGGACATGGCGACTAACCAGTCTCTCTTATCTACTATAAAGTCCAGGGAGATCAAAATGGACTTAAGGCAGGTTAACGCATTCCGGCAGCTCAATATAAAGCTCTGGAACGCCGCCAAGCATTTACATCTCGCCAAAACCAACGCCGAAAGGGTAACAAAGACACCCATTCCAATCCTCCCGATTGATAAGGTGATCCCGAGAAAGGATTTCACCCAACTAACTAACAAAACACTCAATATGCATGATTGGTTTATGATTGATCGTCTACGCGGGGTCGTAGAAACCTGTGAGATAGCCTTTGAGGACAGGAGTTTATATAAGGCTACCGAATCAATTAGGTCATTCATCTACGATGACTTCTGCGACGTATTCCTAGAGTTTCAGAGGACAGATATGGCCGCCGAGTCAGATCCCAACGCAAGTCCCTAACATTACCGCCAGGACTACAAAACAAGCATACTAACCACCCCACAGAAGCGCCAACTGGCCATGAGCCTAACAACCCATGCCTTAGACATCCTCGTCCGCTTAATGCATCCCTTTGCTCCATTCCTCACGGAAAGAATCTGGCAGTGTCTCGATCCAGAGCGACAGGCTGCCAATGCAAACACAATCATGCGGGAACAGTACCCAAAATTAGAAGACATCCCAAGGATCGAATCCTCGCTAGTAACCCCAATGTGCGACGTCCTCAATCTAGTATCCGGGTTGCGAAGCCTGGCCGGGACAGCCAGGGAGAGACAGGAGGCGATAGTATATATCGCCCCCAAGCAGCCGGCGCTGGCAAGTTACCTGAAGGAAAAAATGGGAATACTGCAGACCTTAACTAAGGTGAACGTGGATGTGACCACGAATGAAGGCGATATAGGAAGCATCCAGGATGCCCCTGCCCTGCAGGGAGTGGAAGAGGAGAATGTCTGGCAGACATACGAGGAGATGCTGGGAGACGGAAGGGTTAGGACGGTTTTCAAATATCAGGACTCCAGAGAGCGTTGACTGAAGTCGCAGGATGAGGATTAGGGGTAGAGGTAGTGGTAGTACACCATACAGTAAAGCCACCCACCATAGGAAAATAGAAAGCCGAATCCCTTTCCCTGTATATATATATACATATATGTATATTTTCCCCCTCTCTTGAGTACTTGTACTTGTACTTCTCCCCATCTATAGCGCAACCCCACCCACCATACACCCACACAATATATATGTATATAATTCAGTCCTCCATAACTCCGCCCTGCCGCGCCATATCTCCGATCCCGCACGCCCCCGCCAGGAAACAGCCCACCAAATCACGAGATAGCACTCGCAAAACAGAATCCACCGTATCAGCTCCCCATGCCCCTCCAACACCACACCGCAGATGCACAGGAGCTAACCCCCCCCCCCACTCCGGCTATGCATCCCCGACACCACCTTTATCTACGAGTATCGAGCGAACGAGCCGGTCCCCGACGTCATACCTAGTTTACATGCAGGGCCAGGCATAGCATAGCGGTATTCCGAGGGGAGGATAGGATAAGCCGCTCCCACTGGTCGGGGCATCGGGAGGGAGGGCCCTTTCGATGCGCTGAGGCTGGGCATGGCAGACTACTGGCATTGCTCTATATTGTGCAGTACAGTATGGTACCAAGCGGGGAGAGGAATGGGTAATCCTCGTGACTCGGAGTTTTTGCCAGCGGTGGGGTGGAGCGGTGAGGTGGAAATGTGAACAGAGCAACCGAAGGAAGGAAAATGCGTGGGGTGCGGATAGTTGCAGATGCTCCGGTGCCGTTGCGCATTCATTCTCGGAACTAGTGAGTGGGTGGAGAAGGCTCATTGCCTTGTGTGTCTGCGATACAAGTTACCGGGACTCTGCGAGTGAGTTGTTATTCCACAAAATATTTCAGATGCGGCGCTTCGGTGTGACCTCTAAACACCCTTCCACCTCTGAAGTAATAAAAAAAATCTTCCCCTCCCATCTTCTCGCTCCTATGCCAGATGTGCTGATCAAATCAGGAGATTTGCACAGTACAGTAAGCTATGCGCGTCTAGAGTGCCCGTTGGGGGCTGTTGTTCACCAAAAACCCGAGGGAGGGAGGGAGGACGGGAGGGGCGGGGCGGGGGGTGGGTAGACTGCAAGGGTTGTGGTTGCTCAGTTGATCTTCGATATGATACAAGAACGTCATAGCCCGTGCGTGCTCTTTGAAAAAATGACAATAATGAATAATCATGGCAATGGTCTTAGCACAATTAGCTAAACAGGAGGAAGGCTTCTCGAGTGGGTAATAGTAGATTAGGCTAAGAGAGGTATTAGCACAGCCGACTAGCGATTCGGAGAATCATTGCGATTTGATGATTTGATTTTATTCGACTGAAACCTGATTCGTGAGGAGATTGGCACCACAGAACATACAGATGCATGTAGATACCGTACTGTATTGCAAATGCCAGGGATAGATGGCACTGATAGAGATATCGTACAGCAGCCAAGTTAGACTGAAGTAATATCACATCTCTCACTTAAGATGCAGTCGCTGGTTAGGTCAGCTACAGTTACATTACTAGGTATTGCTTACAGGTGGCTAGCAAGGAACCCCTCCATCTAGCCTTTCATAGTGGAGTCAGTAACGCTTTTATTCGTGCTTCAGAGGGAGCTCTTGCCCCATTCATGCACATAATTTTTGTGAGACCATTGGTTCCTCTGATAGCTGCCGGCTGATCGAGTATGGGCCACTCCCCCTATGAACCGGCTAAGGCCCTACCCACAGTCTTCAGCAGGGTGAGGAACAAGGGTACTAGTATCTGGCAGGCAAAGGTGAATTCGTCAAAACAGGGTAACGCTATTACTGATCCCTGTTCCTCACCTGCTGGTTTTCGTTGTGCCCCCGTGGAAGACTCCGCCCGCGGCCCGCCAGGTCAGGGAAGGAGAGGGGAAGCATTTGCACTTCAAGTGCTCGAGTATAACGGGTTTGAGACAAGACGTTTATCCTATCCAGATACCAGTAGCTGGTTTTTCTTCTATCACTACCCACATCCCACGAGAGATCCCTAGCTACACAATACAAGTATGGTGCCCGGAACCTGTAACCTAGCATTCCCCTCCCTGAGTTGCTACCAATGTGTCTGGCTGCTGTCTTGTTCCTTGCATCGCTGTTTAACTTACTATACCCTCGAATAACAAACTCAACTCGACCATCAAGGCCAACGAAGGCGAAGAACCAACAAAAAAAACAAATTCGAGAAAGGAAAGACTATCAATATAATGAATAATAGAAGGAGATTCCTCAAGCATCCGGGTCGTCAGCTGAAAGTGCAAGAAATCATCAGTATGATAGATTGAGAAGTGATTTGTATCTGGTTGTTTGTTGGAGTGGTTGTGTCAGGTCAGGTCGCTCACGATCGTCCATTAGGGCATGGCACAAGTTGCCTCTAACTGGAAAATAGTATATATTGTCCGGCCTCTGCCCCGCCTCTCGCATTCTCGCCAGAGGAAAAAAATCTTGGGTTGGAATTTTACTCTCCTCCTCGACCTGCTCCTCCTTCCCCACCTACATACCCCAACTCCCGCTGAAACCTCTTCATTTAAGTAGCCTCTCTCCCCCCGCTACACTTACTCTTCTCTTCACCGCCGTCGTTACTATCCTACTACCACCGCTACCCTCACCACTGCTCCCGCCAACAACCCCGCCTATTTACACCGAGCTCGCATCTCGACAACCCTTTACCCCGCCAAGCTAAAGTTTCCACACGGGCTCGGGGAGTTATTAGCTCTAGCTATTTAATCCCCTCGTATTTCCCCCTCCGGAATCTTCAAATAACTACCAAAAATAAACATGTCGCAGTCCCACTCTCCCCCAGCCCTAGAGGGCCCAGGAAACAAGCGACCAAGAGGTAAAATTAGCGGTTTTCGGCCTCCTCACTCACGACTGCTGACAACCCCGGATAGGTATTCTCAAGAATTCCGGTTCTTATCATCGTTCCCCCACCGACAAGGGAGCCACGGCAGTTATTCCGATCTCGCCTCCATCCGAGAACATCCCCGCCTCCGTCCCTATGGAGGCCTCACTTTCCGAGAAGGACATTACCTTGCAAAATACTCTCCAGAACGCAGGTCGTCGTCGCTCCTCCTCTAACCAGGCCGGACGCCCAGCTTCCCGTCGTCAATCCTCCATTCACGAACTTGACGAGCAGGCTTCCCCACGTCTCAAGTGGGATGAGGCCAATTTGTACTTAACCGAGCAGCAGAAATCCAGCACTATGAAAATTACCGAACCAAAGACCCCTTATGCTAAGCGCTACAACCCTTTGGAGGACGAAGCTGAGTTGAGGATTCTTGATGTTGAGGATTTGGTGGTCGACGAACTTGACGCTATGCAGGCCGAGGCAGAAGAGGGGCCTGGCTCTATACCCAAGCGGAAGAAGAAGGAATACGCTATGCCCGATGAGGACATTCCTGGATTGGAACTTGGCGAGCCTGAGGAGGCCGTTCCTGAGAACTCATTGAAGGCCAGGGAGAGCCATTCGCCAAAACAAGTAGTTGTCAAAGACGACCACATTGGCGACCATCATCACCATGGCGACGATGATGAGGGATTAGACACCCCTGAGGAAGAGGAGAAGCACAGGAAGTTCCAAGAGATGAGGCGCAAACACTATGAAATGAAGGAGGTCGCCAATCTCCTTGGGTGAGTTTTTTTTCCCGGCTAGCAGAATCTGAATCGTATTAACCAATTGATATGTAGACATCCGGAAGAACTCGACGAGGAAGACGATGATGGAGACGTTCAGCTGGGGGATGCTCCAAATGGCGTCCCCCATGCCCCCTTGGTTCCCGTCGGTCTCGCGAATGGTACCAGCGTCTAGTGCCAATTCCACCTTCACCAAATTTGTGGAAACTACAATGTCATCGTTAAGATTGGAATATGGTGTTTCGATTAAGCCAAGTAGTTTACGCTCAGAAACAGAATCGGTGTCCGGAACGGGAAAACGAGCTCCTAATTTTTCTATCTATCTCCTTTTAGTCTTCCCTTCTTTCATCCTTGTGTCTTCATATTAAACGCTTGCTGGCCTACGGCCACTTCAAGCAACCTTTTTCTCCTTCAATGTGTATTTTTCACAGCTTCCTTCCCAGTTAGCTTAACTTTTATTTTATTTATTTTTTATCCCATCTCCTTTGTCATCCGGGGATCTGAATGTGGAATTTCTTGTACCATGTCATGATTTGCAATTGAAAACAGAAAACAGCCCCCCGGTCAGTCTTTCATGCAGCTGGGCTATTGGTTTGCAGAGGGAGAACGGGGAGATTCGATAACTGGATGGATGGGATGTATTTAATCGATTGGTCACTTCTTCCGTGAAGAAGCAAGCTCTCATTTGATTGCGGTATGTTCACGAATAGTCACTCGAAATTTAGATCCGAGCTGCACATACGACGATGTTGCTTCCGCGAGCTATGGATCGGGAATCGCACAAGTCTCTTGCTGGGACCGGCACCGTGTACGGCACTTAGTCCGGCCTGGAAGCCTTAACAGTCGGCCAACTCCCAACCGTGCTAAACACGTCTCAATCTCCCATGGACGTTTGAGCTCCCACGACAGCAGTTCCCCTGGCATCACGATATACCTCACCCGCACTCCAATTAGAACAAGCGGCAGGAGCGCCGTTTGGAAATGATTTCAGCATTGACTAGGTTTCGTCAACATTTGCATTACAGCTGAACGTACAGAAGAAACGCTGTACACGAGCAATATTCGCCATATACGGTATATGTCTGTTTGTCTGTCAGTCAATCACCAGTGCCATACCGTGTGGTGGTCAACTCGTGCGGTGCATCTTTTTTTCTTTCACTTTTGTTAATCGCCGTGGGGGAATTCGATTGTGTAAAAGATCTTCACTCTTTGGAGCAGTGGCAACCATATCCCCACGCTTTACCTCTTGTCTGTTGTCCTTCGTTGCCTTACTTCTTCTCTTTTGAAAGAGCACGTGCGCATGGTACCGTGCCATGTATGCACGATCGTACTCGAGTACAAGTATGTGCCCCATTCATGAAACGCAGGCAATCATCTATCCGACCAGCTGCGCGATTAAATGGGTCTTCTCTTCCTTCTGAGAACTATTAACCAATTCTTGACACCCGGCAGAACGCCTGGATAGGCGAAAAGGTCTTTATATATCATTGCAATCCGTGGAGGAATTGTTAGGTGCATGATACTTTAGCCAAAGTTCTGTGAGGAGAGAAGGAAAAAAGAAGAGGAAAGAGATATACGGCTTGTGACATTTATACTGGTTTGTTGGATGTGCCAAGATTTACACCTGAGGAGCGGATGAGTCAGCGCGAAGTGGCTTGTAGAGTATTGAGACTTCCCTCGGCTAAACGAATTCCCTGGGGACCTGATGTCTTGGACTTTCACGGGCTTTTGAGCCAACCGACGAACCTACCCTTCCCCCCTGGCCTTGTCTTGCCTATCTGCCTCGAGCGAACAGGCATTTACTGCTTCACTACTCTCCGTACGATACAATGCTTTCAAGAGTTCTGGCTAGGTCTGCTCGGAAGGGTATTTAGCCTTTGTTTCTGATAAGACGATAATAGCTGATGAGGGATTCTTTCACGTGTAGGACAAAGTCCCGCTCTCTCAATGTTCACTCTGACGAAGGCCTACCCCGCGGCTAGCATCACACGGAGCAGGTACGATACTTCGCTATTCCCTCCCTATCAATCTAACAAACCCAGATCCACTGTAAACACCTCAAACCTCAGCAACGACGAAACCCAAACCATCCTCAACGCCCAGCGCAAACTCCGCCCTATCTCCCCACACCTAACCATTTACCAACCGCAAATCACCTCCTTAATGTCTGGTATGAACCGCATCACCGGCGCCATACTGTCGACCTCAGTCTACGCGTTTGCAATCGGCTACCTCGTCGCGCCGACTCTCGGCATGCACCTGGAGTCCCAGACTATCGCTGAGGCGTTTGGTGCCATGCCCGATGCTGCAAAGGTTGGGATCAAGGGGATGTTGGCTTTACCGTTCACTTATCATGCATGGAATGGGGTTAGGCATTTGATTTGGGATACGGGCAAGATGCTGGATATGAAGGGTGTGTACACGGGGGGTTATGTGGTTCTAGGATTGACAGGTTTAAGTACGATTTATTTGGCGTTTGCTTAGGGCTAGGTCATTGAGATTGATACCAAATTTGCTTGGGCAAGATAGTATTTTAGTTTTCCTCTCTGAGTTACCGGGACTTTGGTCGTTGGTGGGATTTGGACTAGTGAATTGGTGGGATGCATATTTGTGGGATGCATATATGTGGGGTGTGAGATATTGTGACTTGAAAGGTGGTGCTTTCAGTAACTGGTGAGCCAAGCACAGGTATCACAAATTAGACTACCGATACTGCGAAATGTAATAGCGGTGTACCGCCGTGTGAGAGGCTCGGTGTTGGTGAAAATTGGTATGTGATGGGTTTCCCGTTACACTTGGTCGAGCAATTCCTCTCGTGCAGGATCAGCAGCTCTTAACATGTACCGTATTTCAATTCTACGCAGATACCGGTAAGTGGGTAGCCGTGTAATTCCGGGCCCATAGCGGGATTGCATGGTGGTCTGTCCGGGGTTGTTTGGCCAGCCCAGCCCAACAGGTGAATCTCAAACCCTTTCGCTGCCTCTTGGCACGAACACGCCAAATTTAATTCAGGGGTTTTCCGACCATACCATTGTCGGTCTCCTCTTCCCTTTTTCCTCAACCCTCCTCTCCTCCAGGCCCGTTTTGACCAGAACTGCACACCATAGCAGCCAGTGCATATCCTCACACCCCCCTTTAACCTCTATCACCATCCCCCCCGTCAATCCTCCAACTACCTTCATCCATCAGACCTCCTTCGGTGTTTGTTGACTTTTTGCTGTAACAAGAAAGCTTCTACTTTATATCTAGAACTCTAGATTAAAACTGCCTTCACAATGCCTACCGGACACGTCGACAACGCGATTGGCATCGCCAACTTGCCAAATCAGAGGCATAAGATCGTGGCCAAAAGGTTCGTGTTTTGTTCCTTCGCGCCTCTGTAAGCTTTGTCAATTGGCGGGAAGCTAATTAGCCCCCTTGTGCTCAGAGGCGCTGCTTTCACAATAATGGTTGTTGGAGAGAGTGGTCTCGGAAAGACCACTTTTGTGAACACATTGTTTAGCACTACTATCAAAAACTATGCTGAGCACCGCCTCCGTCACAAGAAGCAGATGGACAAGACTGTATGTGCAACCGCGTTTGACGTCGGGCTATCAGATACTAATACTACCCGCAGGTCGAGATTGCTATTACTAAAGCTGAGCTCGAGGAGAAGTTCTTCAAAGGTGTGTTTGGTATCGGCCTGGTTTGATGCGGGCTACTAATTTTTTAAACTATAGTCCGCCTCACTGTCATCGACACACCCGGTTTCGGAGATTATGTCAACAACCGTGATTCGTGGATGCCAATCATTGAGTTCCTGGACGACCAGCATGAATCTTACATGCTCCAGGAGCAACAGCCCCGCCGTACCGACAAGATTGACCTTCGTGTTCATGCTTGCCTTTACTTTATCAGGCCTACTGGTCACACCTTGAAGCCCCTGGACATCGAGGTTATGAAAAGATTGTCTTCGCGTGTCAACTTGATCCCGGTCGTTGCCAAGGCTGATACTCTCTCCCCTGCCGACCTGACAACCTTCAAGCAGAGGGTAATTGTGCCAAATTCTTGATATCGAAGCTTGGACAGGCTGCTAATGTTTTGTGTAGATCCGAGCTGTTATTGAAGCGCAGGGTATCAAAATTTACCAGCCACCAATTGAGGAGGATGATGAGGCTGCTGCGCTCCATGCCCGTAGCTTAATGGTGGGCTCCTATCCCGAAAATTGTTCGCAATAGCCCCCTAATTACTATTCTCTAGGCTGCTATGCCATTCGCCGTCATTGGAAGTGAGAAGGACGTAAAGACTGCCGATGGCCGTGTTGTTAAGGGTCGCCAGTACTCATGGGGTGTTGCTGAAGTTGAGAATGAAGACCACTGCGACTTCAAGAAGCTACGCAGCATTCTCATCCGTACCCACATGCTCGACCTGATTCATACAACTGAGGAGCAGCACTATGAGGCGTACCGTGCACAGCAGATGGAGACTCGTAAGATGGGAGAGGCTCGTCCCCGGAAGTTGGATAATCCCAAGTTCAAGGAGGAGGAAGAGAACCTCAGGAAACGATTCACCGAGCAAGTCAAAAAGGAGGAGGCCAGGTTTAGACAATGGGAGCAGAAACTCATTTCAGAGCGTGACCGCCTTAACAAGGACCTGGAGAGCACACACGCTGCGTATGTTTTCCCCCTGACGGTATTGTTGCCTCATGTTCACTCACTAATAATATTACGAACCGCAGTATTAAGCAACTAGAAATGGAGTTGGAGAATATGCAGGGTAGCGTTGCTAGAAGCCACGGTAGACGTTAGAGTGCTGTATTATGTTTGAATAAGCAGCGAGGATTGGGAGGCGAGACCGCATGTTGAAAGTCTGTTTCAAGTGGGGGATAATTTTATCATGGAACAACCACCGTTTTGTCATACCTATCACACCCCCCTACGTTATACGATGCTGGTCCCTTGTTCCCTGATTTGCGGAATTCCCTTTTCTTTGTAGCCTTTTTTTACTTCGTGCTCTGTTTTTCTCTTTTTTTCCCACCTTCAACCTTAGCTTCCAACTACCTTATCCATTTGTAGTCTCCTCAATTTCCAGAGCTTTCGCTCACCCCTGACCCCCACGCTACTGCTCTCTCCTTTCTTACTACTTCTACGATGTTTTGTCGGCTACAGCTCTTTCTTTTTTCGATCAAAATAAGGACTGGGTTTGGCTCATCCGGCTCTGTATAATGGAATTTTTGACGAGGAAACAAAGTATTGATGAACGTGGTAGAAGCCGGGCTGTAAACGAGGTTGTAGCACTGGACACCATATATAATTGATGCATTATTCCCCCCAGACGATGACGGTACCTACGATGTTCCCATTAGTCTGCCAAAGAACATATATGTATCTTTCCAGGAAGCAAATTCTTACCGTCAGTTCCGCTGCTAACCATCTGCTTTCTCCCTCCAGGATTATAGGCAACACAAGTCACAACCTTCCCCCCATGCCCTTTCAACTTCTCCACCACCTTTCCTTCCAACAAATCATAGACCCAAATCCACCCATCCTCACTCCCAGTGATCACATACTTCTCTCCCTCGCCAAAACAGCTCCTAACCCTAAAATCCCCATTAATGTGTCCGCGGTAGCACTGTAACATCCCCCCATTAACCTTATCCATTAACCGAACCCCGCCATCGAGTGCCCCCACAAGCAAGGCATTCCCATCGGCCGTAACAGCAACACTAGTAACGGGCCAGCCAATCAAGTCCACAAAACACCTCCCCATGCGGACATCATAATTCCTAACTCTACCATCCACACTGCCCACCAAAACCTCACAGCCCTTTGCACACACACTCGTAACGCTATCTTTGGCATCCTCGAGCACTTGTACCGCCTTACGTGACTGCGACTTCAAATCCCATAGCCGGACCGTAGCATCGTACGAGCCAGACATTAGCACGCTCGCGTCGTCGTTGTGGGTTACGGCGTTTACGCGCGAGAAGTGGCCTTCGAAGCGTCGGAGGGTCTTTGCCGTCGTGACGTCCCAGTGGAAGACGAGTTTGTCACCGCCAGCAGAAGCAAAGGTGCTGTTGTCTGGAGAGATGCTGAGGGAGAGGACTTCGTAGCCGTGTGAGGTGTAAGATTGGAGGGAGGTAGCGGTCGTGGGGTTTGTGAGGATGACTAGGGAGAGAGAGGAGGGGAATTAGCCAGGGGCAGAGGGGGGGAGGAGAGGGGGGGCACTCTTCCGGTCGGAGCCACCGGTCAGGATCTGTGGGTTTAGTTAGTGAATTATGAGTTAGAGGTGGGGAGCGGGGGGTGGTCGGGAGCGGTACGTATTGCCCGATGCCGGAGCTATAGCTCACGCAATGCACTGGCCCTAGTTTTGTTAGCTGTGGGAACACACAAGAGGTTGAGAGGGTTCCAGTAGAGAGGAAGAATTGGGTACTTGCCAACATGGTTGGTTAAAACCGCGGTCTGGCGCGTTGGGAAGCCCATTTAGTGTCGTGCGGTTGCAGTGGTAGAGTTAACTTGAGAAGGCTGACCCAAATGTTTTGGGGCGAATCGAGGTCACTGAGTGTCATTCGGGTTCTCGCTTTCGCGCTGGGTTAGGGGAGGACACTGAGGGGGCAATGTTGGGGCATGAACGGGGGGGGATACGCAGGTAGTGTTGGCTCTCCATTTTTTTTGGCGCTTCCTGGCCACTGGAGGTTGGTTTCTACTCTACCCGTATTGTCTGTTCCTGCTTTAACCCACGAGATACGGTACATTCCCATTAGCAAAGTGTAAAAGTTGTCCTGGTATGATATCTTGTTGCCACCAAGACTTTTGCCTCTCTGTCCGCAAAGACTTTGCGAATGGGAGTGTGCCAACCTACTAGTTATCTCCGGAAAAACGATAACCCGGAGAGCCCGCCATCGCGGAAGATTGCTCACGGGGTTGAGCTTGGGGAACTGCTGTATGGTATCATAGTGGAAAATGATCTTCTATAGGGCTTGCAATATAATACGGAATCTGGTGGCAGTGAGATTAAATATTTTTGCTTGTCAATCACAATGCCACATAATCAGGATTCAAACCGCAGGTCCCATCTCCATAAAACTCGGAGCCGCAACTTCGCGTCAACCACTGGGCGCCACGATAGGGCATCAAATAAACCCCAACACCTACCGTACTATACCTCCTCAACCTTAAGCCACCCTAATAGGACTATAATTTCTATACCCCCTCTCGCTATTCTAATACTAATAATCTTCAAGTTGAAGCCCTACCCCCGAACTCTCATCGCCCGTTGCGCCCTATGGCCCGCTACGAAGACAGAGACCGAGACGGCGGAACATACAACCAAGACCCTTCCGCCGGCAGCGGCGGTGGGGGAGGAGGTTACGACAAACGCGGCGGCGGAGGAGAACGAGACGGTCCATACAATAGAGGCAGACCTCTACACAGGAGTATATATATCCCCTCCTCAATTCAACCGATCAATCAATTTCCCCTTTTCCTTCTCCTTCACGGATACCATGGGAAAAATTCGGACCGCCCGTTCTTACAAACATAAAGGACCCGTCACAGATTATGGCACTTCGGTCGGAAAATGGATGATGAAGCGACGGATGAACTGGCGCGGCCAGAATATCGACTTTTTGAGGCCAGCGCCGGCGTTTATTGTTGATGTTTGTGGGCCTTTGCCTCTTGCTTGTAGCTATTGGGACGGAGGCAAAGTTTCTGATCGTGTCTGTTGTAGTTGTTGCCTCCTGCGGCGTATTTGGAGAATCCAGCGAGTTCTCTACCGACAAAACATATACATGCTTCATTGAATAAGATCAAACACCCGATTAATGTTGTCAAGGTTGGTTTTTGGGCCCCTGTCCTAGTGGATTGGCGGCGGTAGTGGAGGGGGATGGTGCTGACTGGATGGGGTTGTATAGTGGACACCTGAAGGCAGAAGGTTGCTTACTGGATCCAGTAGTGGGGAGTTTACATTATGGAATGGAATGGGGTTTAATTTTGAGACCATTATGCAGGTGCGTTGATGCTGTAGCGAGTACTTTGCGAGAAGGCGTGGCTAAGGTTTGGGTATAGGCTCACGATTGTGCTATCCGTGTTTGCCAATACTCGCATAGTGGCGATTGGCTGCTTTCCGGAGATCAGGATGGAACGGTCAAGTATTGGCAGCCGAATTTCAATAATGTTAAAGTGCTTGATGCACATAAAGAGCCCATTCGTGATTTATCGTGGGTTTTATCGCTCCAATTTTCTTGGTACGATGTTAACGGATTGTAGGTTTTCTCCTACCGACGCCAAGTTCGTTACCGCATCCGACGACGGCACGCTCAAGATCTGGAACTTCAATGAGGGAGTCGAAGAGCGTGCTCTTACTGGTCACGGTTGGGACGTAAAGTCCGTGGACTGGCATCCAACCAAGGGGTTGATTGTATCCGGTTCAAAGGATCATTTGGTAAAACTTTGGGATCCTCGCACCTCCCGCTGTCTAACTACGCTGCATGGTCACAAAAATACCATCTCAAAGTCTCTATTCCAGCCTACTCGCGGCGACCTTCTGGCAACTTGCGCCAGGGACCAAACGTGTCGAATCTTCGACCTTCGTGCAATGAAAGATTTTTGCGTGCTTCGTGGTCATGAGAAGGACATCTCAACGCTAGCTTGGCACCCTATCCATCCGGCATTAATCTCAACGGGGGGCTCAGATGGAGCTCTTAATCACTATCTCCTTGACGAGAGCCCGCAGGGTGTCAACACATCCCATACATCCTCAACAATCATCCAGCCTGCAGCATCGATTCCATTCGCACATGAGTATGCGATCTGGAGTATGGAATACCACCCACTTGGCCACATCCTCTGCTCTGGATCTAACGATAGGATTACCCGTTTCTGGACCCGCCCTCGTCCTGGTGAGCTCGACGGTTTCCGTGACAGGCATCATATCGGAGATGAGGCTGCCGCGGCAATGGGAACGTACGACCGTCGCGGGCGAAGAAACAGGCAGGAAGAGGAAGAGGAAGAACAGGATGAGGCAGACGCACTAGTAGATCAGAAGATGCCATTACCAGGTCAGCAGCCGCAAGGCATTCCTGGGTTCCCTAACATGCCGAATATGCCCGGGTTAGTTCCGCCCCTACCCATAGGTGGGGCGGTTCCAGGGCTCGGAGATCTATCATCAACTCTTGCCGGCCTCTTCAACACGGGCAAACTCCCACCGCCGCCACCTCCCCCTCCACATCTTCAGGGTGGCCCCGGGGGAGGAGGTGGCCCGCCACCCCCACCTCTCTCTGTCGTCGGCGGCACTATTCCCCCTGGATTCATCCCCCCCCCACCCCCACCGAATTTCGGCATTCCCGTACTGGGTGGGGCACCGGCAGGCAGTATTCCTGGTATTCCAGGGTTGGCAGGTGGAAGTATGCCTACTACTGCACAGTTGCTGGCCGTGAGCGAGGATCATCAGGGTGGGAGGAACAGGGTGCCGCTACCGAGCCAAAAGGAGAGTTTGCGAGAGGCGCAGGGGTTTCGCGGTGGTGGTCCCGGGGGTGGTAATAGGAGGTAGGTGGTTCGTTCGTTCGCAGCGGTGATTGTATTATAGTGGGAATGTTGATAGGTTAAAGGTGGGGCTGGGAATGAGGGGCTGTAAGATACCAAGGCTATTTGTTTTATGAAGGGGTTGTGAAGTTCATGAGTGTTATGATGCGCCTTTCTGGTGAAATGGTGGACGTTTACGTTACTTGAAGTTTGGCTACCTTATTTCGTGTGATGAGTGATTTCTTGTGATTAAGCATCGGGGAGATGTTTCGCAGTGACCAGAATCTTTTGATAGCCAAACTGGAAGCAAGCTTGGGGCTTATTGAGCTCGTTGTATAGAACTCCTGGATTCCCACTCAAAATTATAATGACATATCTGCCCCCTCTCACCCCACCCCCTTCCGCAATTTTTCGCTCGCCTGTCACTCGCGGCTCCCCAAGCCGGGTAACTCCTGACCCCTGGCCAGTGAACTCAACGGTTACCCTACTGCCAAGCAAACCACATCCCTCACAAGATTCGCGACCGAGCTATCATCCGTCGATAGGAACCAAAAACCAACCTCAGCCACCCGCCTTACGTCCCCCCCGGGTACCCATTATAATTCTCGCATAGCAAACACCCATACACATTACGCACGCACGCACACACATACAATAATATCCAGATTATCACGACGTTGAACGCGCCTAGACAACAATGTCAGAAATCACAGAGATGAACCCTATATACGCGCCGTTCTTCGGCCTAGCTGGAGTGTAGCACCCCCTACCTAGTCCGAAGACACGAAAAGAAGGAGAGGAAGAGGAAGAGGAAGAAGGGGGGCTAATACAAAGTGTGAATAGAGCATCGGCAATGATATTCTCGAGTATGGGCGCCGCATACGGCACCGCTAAGGTTCTCATCCCTCCTCCGGAAACCAGCGAAGCAAGCGAGCTTGATAATAGCTAATAATGTAATGTGACAAGGCCGGTATCGCAATCTCCGGCATCGGAACATTCAAACCAGAACTTATCATGAAGTCTCTAATCAGTACATGCCTCCCCCCTCTACTCACACTCTCTGACAATTTTCTAATAAATTTTTTTCTAGGCGTCATCATGTCCGGTATAATAGCGGTCTACGGTCTCGTAATCGCCGTCCTGATAGCTGGCGACCTGGGTCTCAAGGAAAAATCGTACTCACTGTTCTCGGGAATTGTGCACTTGGCCGCTGGATTGAGTGTTGGACTGACCGGTTTGGCGGCTGGATACGCCATTGGCCTTGTTGGGAATGCTGGCTCGAGGGCGTTCTTGCAGCAACCGAAGGTTTTTGTCGGTCAGGTGCTTATTCTGATTTTTGCGGAGGTCTTGGGATTGTATGGGCTTATTGTGGCGTTGATTTTGAATACTAAGATTTCGAGGTGAGGTAAGTGGGGAGGGGGGTTGTATGATAGGTAGAGAGGAGGATTGGGAAGGAAGGGGGTTACGATGTGCCTGGAGGGGGGGGGGGGTAATGGGAATATACAGTTTGGGTTCTCTTGATTTTCGTTTTCTTGCTATCGGGACTCCACTTTTTTTTCTCGTTTCTTGCCTATTGGGACGGACATGGAATTTTTGCAAAAGGCCGATCAAAACATTGGGAATATGACATGGATGATTTCCGGTGGGCTTTTGTGAGAACCTCACGCACTCTAATCCATCGTTCATGCGACAAGCATAAAAGTTCACCAAATATAATTCGCACAACTAAACCACTTTTCTCTTTTGAACGAAAAAAGAAAAAAAGGAAAGGAGAAATTATTAAATAACCATAACAGCTACCAGGAATCTTCTAAAAAAAGAAAAGATGCTTTGGAGAAAGCCTAGAAACTTCCAGGAATAATATAGCTTGCGCTGTATGATACTGCACGATAATCCAATCTTCCATCCATCCATGTCCACACCTTTCACCCACCCGAGTGAGAATTTATGCACGAGGCAAGCGGCAATCGTGGGCCATCAATCAACCATGACGTGACAATGATTGTCGTAGCGGGCATACGAGCGTGGTATCGTTAAATGGGGGAAAGTATATATAAGGGAGGAAAGAAGGGCAAGAGGAAAAGGGAATGGGCGCAGAGTATGGGGTGGAGGGGGATCTTTGTACAGTTATGAGGGGGTGGTACGGTATGAGGTTAGGAGTTGGGAAGAGGGAGAAGAGGAAGGAGGAGGGGGGAGAGTAAGAGGAGGAGTAGGAAAAAGTCTGGTTGCCGCCAACTTTTGTTATCGTGCAAGGCTCGGGTGAGCCGGCTGGGCTGATGGTAGGCAGGTCGGGCAGCACTCGTACAGTACGGTGCCTTGGTGATGTAAGAAGTAAAAAGTAAAGGTATCATAGTATGATAGAAAAAAGATAAACAAGAATCGAATGTAAAAAAATAATGATAATAAGGAAAATGCTAAAATGAAAGAAAAAAGAGGAGAGCGACGCCCGCAATAAATAAACAGAAAAAAGTGCCAAATCAGATCATCCATACACACAGGCTCCTGAAAAAAAACGAAACGCGTAAAAAGTTAAACAACATTCCATTCCGCGTAGACGCACCACCGAGCACTCCGGTCCGCCAGCACCAACGCCCTCCAAGACCCACGCTCGCCACACTTGATGATGGTCTCCCAGACCATGCCGTTGTCAGCGCCTATTGAGTCTGGCTTCTTCATCAACCGAAGGATTTTCCCGCTGGGTGTTTGGATCGCTAGCTTTGCTGGTTTTGGTGCGTTTCCTGGGGCGCTGGAAGGGGAGTCGGGAGGGCCGTCGCTGGGGTGTTGGCGGACGGCAAAGACGAAGGTGTTGTTCACTGCTAGCTTTGAGCACTGAGGCTGAGAGACGTATAAATCGTGACGCTGGGCGTGAGGGGTTGGATGTCGGACAAGGAAGTCGTAAGGGGGATTCTCGCCTGTGTGGATTATGGGCAAGGCGAGGGCTAGGGGGTGGGGGTTGTCTTTTATTGAGTGCTGTTGAGGAATAGTTAGTTGCGATCCTAAAGAGAGGAGATGGGGGGACTTACTATCAGCCCACGTTTCCCGGCATATATTTTCAACACACCCTGCCCTTCGTCGCCGGGCAGTACTGCCTTCACCCTGTACGTTTTGATCCTATTCTCCCAGGCGACTTGACATAAAGCCCGCTTTTTCACCACGTCTCCAGTATCGTAGATATCGCCGTCCTGGTCGGTTGCAAACCCTCTCACTTCAACCTCTGCAAAGCACTCTATATCAGCAGGAACGCTGAACTCGACTTGCGCAACCTCTAAATCTTCGATTCTGGTAAGGCTGGTGTCAAAGTTGATCATCTGGAGGCCGTGTTTGAAGAATGGTGGGCATGCGCATGGGAGCGCTAGCAAGTATGGCATGGGGAGAGCAGGGACGAGGTGCTGCTGTTCCATCATTATGGGGATATGCGTCCAGCAGAATTGACTCGGCTTGGTTAGGAACCAGAAGAAGTCTGCCTGTCCAAGGGGTGAGGGTGAGTACATCACTCGTCTTGGATGAGTGGGCGAGGCGAGGGAGCAATCCATGAATCGCCATTCTCCATCTACTAATACTGCGTTCCACCAATGATTGGGTCGCGGGCACATGTCCACGTCGAGGACCTCTCCGGGAGCTTTTAGATATCCTCTGATTGTCTCGCACGAAATCCCCACTGCGTTGCACATTCCGAGAACCACTGCGGCAACCTCCTCCGGGCTTCCTCGTTTTTGCGCTATCACCGTCCTTGTATCCAACTCATCACCCATCTCCCCGCTAAGGGGCCCACTAGGATGCTCCCAAGCTATCTTCTCCGAAACCCAAGTGAATATCGCGCGCAACCGCTGAACATCGCTCCGGTATGGGCGACAGACGTGATGATTTGCTAGACTCTCAGGTGTTGTAAAAGGTGGTGGGTTGCCAATGAACCTGGCAGACTTGTCTACCAAGCTTAAATTGGCAGCGTCAAAGTCAGCTGGTCGTTGCACTATTCCACCGTCCGCTGCTTCATCACCGTCCACATCGTCGTCCAGAGCATCCACTGGCCGAAGCACTACTTGATCCATTAGTTGTTGCCTTTCTTGTCGCTCTATCCGTTCGTTTCTGGAGAATGTGTTTGAGCGATTGACATCCCTTCTGACCTGTACCCAATCCTGACTCTGTTGCTGCGCAGCGGCCTTGCCGCCAGCAATTGAATTTATTCCATTAGGTATTGTTTTAGGAATTGGAAATGGAGTTGGGGAGTTTGCGACGCTTCTAGCGGATGCTGTGCTTGTCTTGGCGCTGTTTAATATTTTCTTAAGGAATCCCGTCTTCTTCGGCTTAGGGGCTGTGAGTCCTCCAAACACGCCAGCACCACCGGATGGAACTGCTTCCGAGGCAGCCCAGGTTTGACCTCTTCGTAACACATTGGGCGTCCCGCCATTTGCTGGCCGTACCCCCGGGCTTGGAGAAGGGGTTTCCGTTCTTCCAAAGTTGCTGAGACTGAATCGTTGCCCATGCCCTTCTATCACACTCATTGCCTTCAACTTTCGTCTTGCTAGGCTTCCCGCACTTGTCGCTGAAAATCCACCAGCACTGACACCGCTCATTATGCTTACGCTGGTTGCAGCTGTCGAAGTAGTTGTATTTGTGCTTGATGATTGGTGGGATGTGGTGGTCGATTTTATAGTTGTGTTTCTCGAAAGTGGTCTTGGGCGGACTAGCTTGGTTGGGCTCGGGCTTTTGCTACCTACGTCGTACATGGATTTTCTATTCTGGATTGAAGCATCACCGGTCCGTGGTCGGGTCGTTTCGCTGTAGGAAGGGTTTTTGGGCGGAGGAGCTGGCGGCACATCGTCATCGTCTGCACCGTATCGATCTGAAGACTGGAATCTCCGTGTCCGGTCCTCCACTCGTGAGGCAGGTCGACGGGGCCTATCCGGGTATACTATTCCCTCGTTCTCGTCATCGCCGTCAGGATAGCCATTCCGGTCTCCAATGCCCAACGATGTTTCAGGTCTTATGTAGCTTCTTCTTTTAGGGGAGGGATGGAACTGATCGGCGAAGGCTTCAGGAGACCAAGGGTCGTGATGGGGGGTCCGTGGCCGTTCATCGTGGCTTGCCATATGCTCCAAACTCTCCATAACATCCTCCATCGCATTGCGTAGTGGGCTTGGGGTATTTCCTAGAAGGCCAGGTGAATGGGCTCGATCGGCGGCAGGTGTCCGACGCCCGTCCTGAGGCAGTGAGGGAGAGCTTGCGCGCTGGTATCGGTGAGGGGGAGGTGCTGGTGGTGGGATATCATCTTGTGCGTGGCTGTGTCCGATGTATGGGCTGGGGGAGGCGGCACGTTGGTAGTTGGCGGGAGGCGCTCGAGAGTTGTAGCTCCCAGGCGCTGGAGAGACCGCCCTGTATGGGTTGGGGGAGGCGACCCTTTGATACGGATTCGGCGATGGAGCCCTCGAATGTCGCTGATATGGATTAGGGGAGACAGCCCTGTAGGGATTAGGAGACGCTGCTCTCGTATAAGGGTTAGGTGATGCTGCTCGGGAGTAACTTTGCTGATATTGATACGGACTCGGAGAAGGCGATCGGCCGCGATCTAAGTACTGATGAATAGGGGGTTGTGGCGAGGCTGCTCGAGAATAGGCACTAGGAGCAGGGGATGCCGCGCGAGAGATGCTTCCACCGTGAGGTGTCGGGCTAGAAGCACCATTCCTAGAAACTGGCCGTGACGGTGGAATAGGATCGTCAAGGACTTCGACAAAGTTCGAAGGAAACAACCCAACCTGCTTATTGCGCCTTAAACGCCCCATCCACCATTGCCCATCACCAGCGTTCAGGCATTCGATCAGATCACCTTCCACGAAACCTAGATCCCGTTTGGTCTGTTAAACGTCAGCATTGAAAAGGGCTTAAAGCGGTAAAGCTAAATTGAATACCTCTCCACCCCAAGAGTAAATGGCTTTACAAAGACAGGGGAACCTATTTGGCAAAGGCGGGCCTTCGCCGGGCATGGCTATAATGTTGTTTATGCAATAGTCGCAAAAGGCGCGGGCGAGTTGATGTGAGTGTTGAACGTTTCAAAGGGGTGGCGGCGGCGAATTGTAGACGGGTAGAGGACAAAAGGGAGAAGCAGTAATTGGGGAGGGAATTAAAGATCGTGAGGATTATAATTATTGAATATTTGTTTGTGGGTGGGAGCGACAAGGGATGGTTAGGGTTGATTGGGACTATAACTAGATAGCCAGAGCGGGCGACGGAGGGAGCTTTTTTGGAGGAGGTAAACAAAGGTTGCATACCAGAGAGGGACTTGGTTGCCATGGCAGCGGTTGTCAATAATTTTTGCCTGCAACAATGACTGCTGCGGCTGTGATACATGTCTTGGCCTGCGCCCCCTCTGGAGACCTCCCCCTCCTAGCGGCCAAAAGTCCTTCATCCAGCAGCCTGCTTCCTGTGCCCTGTCCGACAAGATGAGATGTGACCAACGTGGAGGATTCACCAAACCTTTTTATTGTCCTCCCCGCTCCAGTCCCCTCACTTAAGTACACACTCGGGTACAGCTAGCAGAGAGCAAATGATAGGGCTGTCTGCATGGTTGGCACTATCAAATGTTTAGCTCTTATCCACTATACGATACCGGTAGTCGAGCAGGCGTCCACTTACACAGATAATAGTGCGCCCTTAGTCTGCCTTGATGTTGGTACTGAGCTTCGTGTCCCTGATATGGATTGAGGATGCATAGATGCGGTACCGTATTATGAAAGCCCACCGTCAGGGAACCCGAGGTAGTCATATATTCCCCTCCATAATATGTAGATTTCCCCACCAATTCCCCTTATCCGCCTCTCCCTCTGGCACACGGGTGCTCCCTCCTTTCCCCACACTGTGCTCGAACCTTTCAAAAAAAAAAAAAAACCTCTTATCCGATCAAATGGCTTCTTCCAAAGTTGATGGGAACACTGCCTTCTTTTATGGTGCTTGCTCCCTGCTGACCTAATTTCCTGTATTTCGCTCTGCCTAACTACCTCCCTACTGTTTTTCAGGCACTCTCATGGCTACCCCAGTTCTCTACAGGGTCGTTTATGGCACATTGACTCCTGAACCCTGGCAGAATGGTTCCCTTCGTATCCGCCCGGCCCTCTTGCCAACCTACTGTCGTTACCATGTGAAAGATGCCGACTATCCCGGCATTGTTCCGGATGGTGGAAAGTCAGTTCGCGGAACGTGTGTTGAAGGTCTCACACGAATGGATATCTGTCGCCTCGATACCTTTGAGGGAATGGAGTATACTAGAAAGATAGTTAATGTGAAAATTCTGGACAAGAGCGGTAAGGAAACGGGGGAGGGGAAAGAGGCAGCAACCTACGAGTGGACGGCCGGGAGAGGCAACTTGGAGGATCGAGAATGGGACTTTCAGCAGTTTGTCAGGGAAAAGCTCTCAGTGTGGGCCGGCGATCGAAGGGAGTATGAAGATGAAGGTGAGATCCACTCTGTCGGAAACATGTTCTTTTTTGCTCACTAACTTTTGGGCTGTTTAAGAGGTCGATGGGCTTGGTGGGCATTGGTGGGGAGATGCGTTTCAAGATGATGGTGCTGGGAGTAATGATGCTGGTGCAGGTACCTCTATGGCATAAGTTTCATGATGTAGGACATCTTAGGTTCCAAGATTTCTGAAGGAGTTGTGTTTCTATTTGGTGAACAAAAATGACATTCTTAGGAATTTAGTATCCGGTAGATTCAAGTGTCACAGGGCCCCAGCAGAAACGCATAGGATGAAATTCTGACCTTCCTCGCTTTATTCGGGCCGTTTGTATGGAACTTGGAATTGAACGAAGACCGATCAAAGTCAATGTGATCCTGACCATGTTGTATCAGAAGTGCCCACCCGAGCTCCGAGTTGTTGCCCATGGGACAAAATAATGATATTGCGGTTTTATCCATTTGTCTTGGCCCCCAAGTGATCATACAGTACTATCATAGTACTCGAGTAGAGGCAGCTCCAGCACTTTTGCCATTCACTCTCCGGACTCGGAGCCAGGTGGCTGCACCATGCAAAGCATTGCCCCAGATTGGAACGACCAACCAGTCAACAGAGCTGTATGATGGTTGATTTCCGGCAAAGAGATGCGTGCCTGCCAATCAGCGCTCCACGTCTTTTCTCCAAGCGATGGAAATACGGTGTTGCACCTATGAAATACTTGGACTCGAGTATTGTACGGTACTGTGCAGCACAGGAAGGGTGGCTCTCCCAGTAAGGGTACTGGCGTGGTTTGTTCACCTTGATCGTAGAACTTAGGAGGATATCCACAGAGAATTGCAATAGGGTATGGTAGGGTAAACAGGAAACGATTCCTTTTGGTCGCCATCTCCGTTTTTACCCTGGTTGCATAGCTCGGTTCATCGAAACTCTACGGCAGCTTGCTGTAGCTTCATAATTTTGCATTGTTAGGTATCGCGCCGAGGGACAGCAACCACAAACAAAGCTCCTACCCACTACCACCATCTCCCGGACGGCAATCCAGAAACAGAGAAAATTGTCAAGCACCCTACCTGTACTGCGCTTCACCCGGCCTTTTCCTTTATACACAATTCGTAGCCAAATACCTGTCGACCCTTCTATCCATGGGTGCTGGAGATAGTAAGCTCTCCTTCAAGAAGGGCGTCTTTCGTCTTGCCGAAGAACACGTAAGACAATCACTTACCGCTGCTACTTCGGTATTGTCTTGTCAGGATCAAGTAAGCGAACTGACCTCTCCCATTTACACACAGAATATACCGCCTCATGATCCGTACTGGCTTTCCTTCTGGGAGCTCCCTGAATCCGCCGAGGATGTCTTCACACTCTTCGCTGCCGCCGATATCCGTCGTACTCGCGACCACCACCTCGAAAACTTGGAGACGCTCATTCTGGTAGTTACCTCAAGGCTGTTCACCTTGAAGAACCATCCGTCGTTTCCTGATCCTGAGCTGGCCCCCGAGAAGCATGCATTGAATTGTATTCGAATACTGACGAGGATACTACCCTTTTTGTACGAAAAAGATGGATTGGAGGGTTGGGAGGAGAAGTTCTTTTGGGGTACAAGACGGAAGAGATCTAGGAAAGCATCGCTTTCTCGGGCGAAGGTCATCTTCGACGAAGCTCACCCTGATGAAGAATCTCGGCCACCGATGGCCGTAGAAGATATCGAGTCGGCTGTGCCATTGATGGAGGAATTGATAGATACCCTCATTGACCTACTCTTCTATTCGGGATTTACGTTGATGGAAAACCCCTCGTCTAAGGGGAAGGTTACATACGCCATTTGGCAAAGTGGTGTTGGGTGTAACACCCCGGTTGGGACTACAAAGGAACTGGAGTCCAACAAGATCGAAACATTGAGACTTCTTCTTGCAATCACATCCAAGGCAATGTTCATACCTGCAAGTCAGTTTTTCACCCGTTTACACCCGGGATCTTGTGATATTGACCGAGAGATGATAGATATATTGCCAGTGAGAGGAACAAGAGCCTTAACCTATATAGCAACTAGTGCGGACAAGAAGGTTGTCCTCTTGACTTTATGCTCGCTATTGAATACAGTTGGTGGCTTCAACTCCCCACCTGAAGAGATATGTAGCTTACTCCTAGTTTTCAGACCTTAAAATACAACCCCGCTAGTTGGAGAGTTCCTTATGATCATGTCGTATTTTCGGACCCTCGGCAAGTTCTTGTAACCTACTGTCTGCAACTGCTTCTTGTTCTCCTGTTATACCCCGTCCCGGAGGGCAGGCCAGATGAACCTCCGCTTAAGAACAACTATCGCCATTATTTGGGAAGACTTCACAGAACTCAGGACTTTCAATTCTTGGTTGACGGAATGACCCGTGTCCTAAATCAACCGGTGAGCAGCACATGCTTTGGAGGAGAATCTCTAGTGCTAATACCCGGAGAAGATCCAGGCTACTGCGTCGTATCTCCCCGGTAGTCAGAAGACTATCCAATGGGCTCCGGAAATGTTAATGCTCTTTTGGGAGAGTTTGCAGTGTAATAAGGTATGCTTTCCCTGCTGTCAATCACCTGGGTTCTCCACCTAACACCAATTTAGCGGTTCAGAAGATTTATTGTCGAAACAGATCGAGTCCATGACTTTGTGATTTTGATCATTTACTATGCTTTGGAGCATAGATTGGACCCTTCAAAGTCTGGGGTCGTCAGGATGTGTGTTTTTGTTCTGCAAACTTTGTCTACGGAGCCGAAATTTGGGATGAGTCTCAACAAGCATTTCGAGGGACAAAACACATTACCGTCCAGTGTTAGGATCCCCTCCTTTAGTGGAACTTATGCAGATTACCTGATAATTGTAAGGTATCCTTTCCAAAGCGCACAGTGTCCCCCTAACAGGTGGGTAGTCCATATATAGTTTGATCACAGGCAGCAAGGGTAGGCTTGGTGCTGTATACCCTGCGTTACTAGCAATTATTGCGAACGTTGCTCCTTATATCAAGCCTCTCTCCGCGGCAGCTAGCACAAAGCTTGTGCAACTATTTGCTTCGATGTCAGCGCCAGCCTTCCTGCTAGCGAATGAGACAAACCACGCATTGTTACACTCTCTGCTGGAGTCAATGAATTCCATCATTGAGCACAACTACTCAGGTAAAATTCATCCAAGTTTACCGTTGTTAGGTCTAATTCTCGGCTATAGAGAACGCAAACTTTGTTTATGCCATCTTAAGGGCTCACAAAAGATTCGAGGCGTTGAGAAACTTTACTCTCGAGAGCGGGCAAGAGGAAATTGACCGCCAGAAGAGGCAAAAGAAGGATCGAGGAGAACCTCAGGACAGCTCGGCGAAAAACTCAATGAGTCAGGATGATTTGGCCTCACCTGCTGAAGAGCGGAAGCCAATGGCTGGGCCAGAGTCGCCAGTCCCGCCTAGCCAATTTGAAATTGGCGATGAGGAGGACTCGGACGAGGAAGGCAGGTCTAAGACCCAACCTCCCGCCTCTGTCGGGACTCCAACGTCTGCTCGGTCGCCTACCCTTCCGTCCCGCACACCCTCCATATCGTCATCCGCTGAGGATGCTGTCCCTATACAGCTACGAGCAATGTCGGAGAAAGCTAGGGGCAAACTTCCAGAAGGCGCTTTTCAGAGACAGGCCAGTACCACGAGTCTAGCGAGCCATGTCAGCGTTTCTGCAACAGTGACATCGTTGAATGGGTTCACGCCTTCAACAACATGGGTACGTGCTATCTCAGATCTTACGAGTGACGAATGGTATCCTAATATCTGACAGATCGAGTCGTGGCTTCCTCATCTGCCACTTCACACTATCCTTGTACTCATCCAACAGTTACAACCTCAGCTGCGTGAGGTTCTCGCACGTAATCATGGGGAACCTAATGCCACATTAGCCCTTGAATGTATAAGGACTACGGAGATTCACGGAATCGAGCCTTCGTTAGTCAAAACTCATATGTTCGAATGGAGCCCTTTGGCACTGGGCTGGTACGAGTCATTACTCTGGGGATTCGTTTTTGTTGCAGAGAGGCATGTTTCGAAGGGCACTGTTGGTGTATGGAATGGGACCGCGGTGAAACTATTCAGAGTCCAAGAGACTGCCCCGGAAGGGCCGAGTCTGCTAGCGCCCCGAGGCGGTGTAGATGCAATCGGAACTAATCTAATTGAGAGGCTGGGGGGTGCGAGCTTAGGAAGAGGGCAGCGGCAGCGCAATTCTAGCGATAGCATGACTAGTGGGAATAGGGAAAGACATGCGGTCGTGTGACTGGTAGATGTTTGTTCTGAATCATAAAACCTTTGCTTTTTGGTGTTAGGGACTGTAGCTGTGTTAGTGAATTAAGTGGGTGATTCCTCCAAATCAGGGAGGGGGTGAAAGCGTAGACGAGTGATACCGGGTGAAGTCGTGGTCAGGAAAATATAGCTTGAAGCTGTTCTGGAGCTGGTCGTGGGCTCACAGCGTCACTGAGAGCGCAAGGAGCGTGTCGATCACAACCAATGAAACCATTCATAACCCGATGAGTGTTTCAGGGAATATCTCATGTTTTTGTATGCTAGAGTAGCGAACCAAGTACCCGAGAAGCTCAACCCGTGATCTTTTTTTCCCGTTGGAGCGATTAGCACTCTTTGGGCCCCACGATCACGACCCTCAAATCGCTCCATCAGCCGCGACCTCGTTATCCAACGAGAAGACTGTCACTAACATGTCGGATTCGCCATCTCAAGAGCGGGGTGAGTCCTTCGACTCTCCTCAACCTTACAAAATTCACGTAGGAAGACTTCTTTCCACCCCCTCCCCTCATCACGCGTTTATCTCCCATTCGCTAAGGACGCCAACGCTAATTTCAACTCTATTGAACAAACGCAGGTCGCGTCCAAATACCTCGACCTGACTACTCAGAAGTTCGATATAGCCCGTCTTCCGAATGACTTTGGACAACCTGAGGGTGAAGAATGGGCCGATGGGACCCCCAAGCGAGTTGTCGAGGAGCTGATTGACCATTGTAATCACACCTTTACCCTACCATGCCTTCCTCTTATTTCCCCTTGCCCTGCGTTTCTAGTCCATCAATTTGGATATCATACCACAAAAGTGCTACAGCCGGGTTTGTTAACTCAGTACAGGGCAGGAACGCTTCGACTGGCGTAAGCAGGAAGCTGCACTGAATCGGTTACCAAACTTCAGGGTTCCAATTGAAGTCGAGGGGTTCGGGACGCTACGCATTCATTTCCTATGGCAGAGGAGTCCCAGGCCGGATGCCATTCCACTGGTCATGGTGCACGGATGGCCAGGCAGCTTCTGGGAGTTTTCGAAAATGATTGGGCCATTGGCCAGTCCACCAGATACGAGTATGCCCGCGTTTAATGTCGTTGTTCCTTCGTATGTGTCACTCGTTCCGCACTTTAGGGCATGGTGGGGGAGGAGGAGAGGTACCTAACGATAACAAATTACCTATAGCCTGCCCGGCTACGCATTCTCCGACGGTCCCAAAAAACCCGGCTTTGGAGCGAAAAAGATGGCCGAAACCTTGAACAAACTTATGAAGAAGCTCGGGTATGAGCTTTATGGTAATCCTTTTCTATTAACCTAGTATATATATCGTGAGGCAGAACTAGAAGCTCATGGGTACCCTGCGTGGGATTCAAACAGTCGCTCAAGGCGGAGACTGGGGCTATTTAATCTGCCGTTACCTCGCCTTCCAATACCCCAAAAGCGTCCGGGCAATCCACGTCAATTATCTCCATGTGAAACCACCAACACTATCCTTCCACCCGATCAAGTACTTGAAGCTCTCCCTAGCGATGGCCTCAAACGGGAGGTTTCCGGGGACGTACACGCTCCAGGAAGTTACAGGATTGAAGAGGACGAGGAAGTTCTACGCTGATGAGACAGGGTATTACAATATCCATAGGACGAAGCCAATGACACTGGCCTACGGATTGACAGATTCTCCGGTTGGATTGTTAGCATGGATGAGGGAGAAGCTGCATTCTTGGACTGACAATGTTTACCCCACCCCCAGCATTCTACCACATGCTGCTCGCTTACTAACTCACTACCCAACCATCCGCTCAGTACCCGTGGACAAACGACGAAGTTCTAACCTGGTTCATGCTATACTGGACCCCCGGCCCACACCAGGGTACTAGACTATACAAAGAAGCCTCACGCGAGATCGAGGAGGGAACATCAAAATGGAGCAGTGTCCCACTAGGCTATAGCAGCTTCCCAAAGGAGATCATAATGCTGCCGAGCGATTGGGCGAATATGCTGCACCCTCTCAAGTTCTGTAGAAAACACAATTCGGGGGGGCACTTTGCTTCTTGGGAGAGGTATGTTTTACACCTCCTTCTTTTTAGTACGAAACCACGGGGGCGGATTTGTTGACGTGAAGGGCTGGGTATAGGCCGGTGGAACTCACCAACGACGTTCGGGACTTTTTTAAAAAGATTGTGGGGAAGGATAAGGTTCTGCAGTCACATATTCAACAACAGCATTCCATGGCTGGCAGCAACGGTATTGCAAGGGCAAATGCGAGTACGAGCGCGCCGGCTGGAATAGAGCTGCCGTAAACGGAAGGAGCGGAATCTGCGGGTCTCATCGGTTTAAGAGATAATACTCAAAATATAGGAAAACAGAAACTATGGCATTACCCTCTTCATCACTCTCCCAGAGAACAAATACGATAGGCTGCACTACGGTACAGGGGGTTGTGGGAGAGTCTGTCGAACTCTTGGCAGCAAATCGCATACTAAACCCTGCCAAGAGTTCGACAGACTTTCCCACAACCCCCGGTATAACAGCAAAAACGTAGAGGGGGGAAATGTGAATAATATGGGGTATTCGCGATACCTACCCAATTTCAACCCTCCGAAAAGAGGGGAAAAAACAGAACAACGGAGCGCCTCAAACCCCATTCGTCGCCGTGGCTCAGTAGCTTTGCCAAGCAAATATTGTGAAATATCGAGTGCACGCCTGTATACGAGCGAGGAAGTTTTTTCCGATGCCCTTGGATCAGCAAGTCATGGCGCTCAGGTTGCTCAGCCCCGGTTGCATTTCGCTGTATCAAGTGGTTTACATTCTTTCATTTCTGAACTGTACTCAGAATTAACTGAAGGTTTTACCATTGCTTGAAAGTTAGTATTTTCATGTTTGTTAAGATAATTTCCCCAGCAACTGCTTATCAACCATCTCTCTATCTTTGACAAGATGTGCTATAAGAGAACGAAGTGTCAGGAGACTCTGTAAATAACTGGAGGATATTTTTGAGATAATATACATAATGTAGCCATTAGGTGGTTTTTGGAAAGTTTTCTGCACAGGTTTGCAAGAGGAACTTGGATAAGACACTCTTCAAAAAGGGCGATTTTTAGTCCAAAAGGTGTTCAATCACCAAAACCTTTGTTAGGACTTTACCTTGCACGATTACTTGGAGTTTCAGAGTGCGACTGTGGTTCTAAGTTGCATAAATCATCACACACAAGGTCTAACTCATTTCTTCACATTGATGATCACCCGTCTATTGGGTATTTATTCGTACAGCATTCTCGGACTAAATATTCCTACCATAAAGCATGCCTGCAAATAATATCCGTAAAAAAGAATCAACAATGGAACCCGACAAACCCAAAGTTACAACCACCATTATTGACACTCAGCTTCCTACAAAACCCTCATCTCCCTCACCTCCCCCCTCTCCACCATCTCAACTTCCCTCCTCCTAACCCCCTCCTCCACCCCCCCCCCACCACCAAACATCCAAAACTGCACGCCCAAATACACATCGAGCGTGAACTGCACACCAGCGCAGAGCTTGAACTGTACACCAACGTGCTGGGCCGAGAAAAAGTATAGAATCTTCATTACGTCGCCAAGCAGCCAGCTGGCCAGTACACTGAGCCGGAAGCCATCGCACGAACGGCTCCTCTGGTTTGAGAGCACTTGGGGTATTGGCAACGTGGCTTCAACGCCCAGGGCTAGGTACCCAACCATGTCGATGAAGAGTTGGCTGGAGCCGAGAAGCAGGTGTAGGGCTAGTGTCGTTAGGGTGAAGTAGAGGAGGAAGGACCAGTATGGTTTTTGCGTGGGCCATTGCCAGAAGTTGTAGGGCCGTGGGCTTGGTGGGTATGGTGGGAAGGGCGGGGAGTGGGAGGTGGAGGTTGGAGAGGTGGTGGGTGTTGGGGGCAGGAGTGGAAGGTGAGAGGGTGGGCGGCAGTCAAGGGCGACTTTTAGGAGGAGGAGTTGGACGAATATCATTATTATGCCTGGAAGCTCTTTAGCTTAGTTGTGTCTGTTCCCCTGTTTGTGAAGGGGGAAGGACTTTGTATCAAGAGACTTGTTTCAAAATCTGCCCCGAGCCAGTAGAAGCACCGGAGTATAGACGCTATGAGCATTATCAAGGGTGTCTGCCAAATGGGAAAGCCCACCGCCACCATTAGCTCATTCTTTGCGTATCGCATTGCGGGGATCTAGATCAACTCATCCAACATACATCCAGCGAAAAGCCTCGAGAGGACTTTGTGATGTGTATATTCCGGATCTAGGCATTTGCTCTCAAAATCAGTCCTCCCTACTCCCAACCCCACCTCTATCTTCATTATGTCATCGCCCCGTACCTGATCCGCATAACTGGTGAGCGGACTCGTGATAATACTGTTTTCTCATCGTTAGTCCTTCTCACACCTGGGTTTTGGGGGAGAAGAAAGGAAAACATACAACAACGGCGCAACATACGACACTAAAGCTCCAAAAACTCCCATGCCGCTTTGCTATGTACTACGTATTATCTCTTCCCTCTTGCCGCCAAACGCCGAATGTATAAATGAAGGTCGTAAATGGGAACCAAAAAAAAACACGTGCTGAAAGGAGTGCGTTCCTAAACCCTAACCAAGATACAGAGGGAAGAAAAGATGTGGCAAAGGGAATGGGGGTAGAGGGGGGGAAGCAAGGAGGGGAAAAGCCAACTAATGGGGGATCTTCAGGGCATTCCCGGTCCGGGTGTGGCCTACCGGGATGATGATATTAGTGAAGGTGGTTGGTTGGTCAGCGGGCCCCGGCAGGATTTTGCGTTGACGAAGCTTACCCCCGTGAATGGAGAGGATAACGCTCGACCCTATGGGGAACTAACCGTGCCAAGGTTCCTGCCGATTGTGTAACAGCAAGCAGTTGCAAATCTTGCAGCCCGTCTTCGACGTGCCTCCCAGCTCAACGTCACATTCAGCTCAACGTCATATTTTTCCCAATATCGAGATTTTGCACTAGCTGCAGGCACTCCGCGGGAGCGAATTGTAAACCAAGTGCAAGATAGAAAAAGAGTGAGGTTTTGCAGCTGTTGCCTCCTGCACTTCAATTTCTTAGCAAGCATGATTATTCTCCATCATAGTGAGAGATTGTTCGGTGTATTCTTATTTATTTATTTCATATTTATTTTAAGCACTTTTTCCATTTTGGGATTTTGACTATCTAAGGTACTACATTGTTCGGTGTAAATTTATTTGAGTAGGGTTTTGGTTATGGCATTGAAATCCTCCAATCATATCATTTGTTTACCCGCCAAATTCAAGGTGAAGTGCGTGTAGAAGGCTGCACTCAAGGAGTGTGTGCAAGCCAGCGCACGTCCTGTCTGTACTACAGTAACCTTACCCAGGTTGTTACTGTGGCAACTGGAGTGTGTTTGGCCGTGCAAAATCTCGATAATAAGTATAGGTAAACTACATTTTCTCAACCACACTAAGTTGTTTAACTGCTAATTGCTTTCGTTCTTCTTCTAGCCTATCTAAGCTTTTTAAAGATTGGTTTCCATATTTTTTTCCACTCCTGAATGGCCCTTTTCTTGAGGCGCTCAATCTCCCTTGTTGCCTTCTCAACAGTCTTTGAAGCATTCTTCTCCTGCCTCTTTGATGCAATTGCTTGTGCTTCATGTGTATAAAGGACACCACCACTTTGGACTGACCTCCGTGAATGCTTTTGGCTGGTTGAGCGGACAGGTTGAGCTGTTGGGGTGTTTTGGAAGTCTTGAGATACATTAGCTCAAGTACCAGGGTGAGTAAGACTTCCTTTAATGAACTGATCTAAATTTACTTTGAAGATTAGTGACCCTGGATCTGAATCCTGCAGGTACTCAGCTTGAGATTTAAGAGATGGTACAGTATAAGGAGTAGAAATTGGAGGTGCTTGAGAAAGAGATAGGGTTGAAGTTACTGGGCGGTCAGAAGTAGGTGTGTTGAACTGAAGAAGGCGGTTCAAAACCACAGTTGGGCAGTAAGGCAGAAGGCCCGTCTTGCGAAAGAAAGAGTTAATAGTTGTCAGTTTAAATGCCAGAGATCGAATAGAGATAATTGCAGACAAGAATTCAAGCTTGTTGAAGTCTGTGCACCTGGTTCTAGTCGCATAATCAATCGCTTGAGCATGAAAGTGCTTAACTGACTGGAAGACGATGACATTGATGGGCTGGAGTAAGTGTGTTGTATGTGGTGGGAGACAGAAGGGAATAATATATTTCTTGTTGCATAAGGAAATAAACTCTCGTGTGCAGTAGGAGCCATGCCCATCGAGGAGGAGAAGGCGAGAGACACTAACCTGCCGGCGAGCCGAGAACTTATCGAAGTGAGACAGCGATTTCAAGCAACCTTCATTATTTGAGTAGCTAGTATCTGACATGGCGAGTAAGACATCATCTTCTAAGCTGGCTTTTTGTTGTCCAATCTTCCAAATGTAGAGTTCCAAGAAGAATAAGCAAGGGCGGCAGAACCATACTATTTCCGTCTATTAAATCATGAGGTTACAAATTCCATCAGCAAAAAAACCTTTTTCAACGGATGTATCGAGCCTACGTCCGGACGAAGCCAGTCCGGTCTTTGCCTCCCATTCTGCTGGATCTCCTGAGCCCTCTTTGCCTTTGATCTATTGCGTCTGGTGCGCCCTGACGCCCCACTTTCCCTCCAAAGCGTCCGACGCGCGCCTTGCGACCCCACCCCCTCCCAGCGCCTTCCTGTTGTATCCGCCCCATTATCTTCTCGTCTACAGGCCTTCTGCCTACTCTTACCAACTGCGCGCATCCAGCGGCCCTCCCAGATGCCCTCTCACCTCTACTGACCTAGATCTGTCCGCTCCCTTCCGCTGACATTCTACGTTGCGCTTTTCTTAGCACACGCCCTACAGTCACTTCTATAATTCCCTTACTGTTCACAAGACACCCGGCGCGGCCGCGATGGAGACCCCCTACTTTGGTTGGCTTCGCCACAGGAGAGAATAAATTGGTATTATTAATCATCCGCAGAACTCACGCAGCCGAGTTGAAGCCGGACACTTTCTAAGGGAATATCTCCCTTAAGTTGCCGGCTTCAACTCGGCCGCCTACTCAATTCACCCCATTTAAAATATTCCCTTAAACGCCCGCAGATCGTATATTACTCACGCGGCCGAGTTGAAGCCGGACACTCAATATGGGAACTGCCATCTTAAGTGTACGGCTTCAACTTGGCCGCATATTCATGCAGAACAATTCAACCTATTTAAAATATTCCCTTAAACGTCCGTGGATTGTGTAGTACCCCGGGCGGCCGAGTTGAAGCCGGACACTCAATATGGGAACTGCTATCTTAAGTGTACGGCTTCAACTTGGCCGCATATTCATGCAAAACAACTCAACCTATTTAAAATTTTCCTTTAAACGCCAGCGGATTGTGTAGTACTCCCGCGGCTGAGTTGAAGCTGGACACTCAATATGGGAACTGCCACCTTAAGTGCCCAGCCTTAACTCGTATAAATACTGTACATAATTGGATAGAATAATTTAATATATTACATTAAACGTCCGCAGATCAATCCTGTGATTCACTATCCATTGCCTCTCCCCGCTAGGAACTACCTGCGCCTGTCCGATCACTGCCCCGATACTGACTATTCGCATGTCTCGACCATTGACTTGCCTGCCGACTCAAATATGTCCGCTCGGGATGTGAAATCTGCCACTATTGACCGGATCGCGTATGCAAACCAATGCCAACCGATGGACAGCTCCCGCCTTACTGAGAATATTTCTTATCTTGAAAAGTGCTAGCAACCGAGCCACCACCCGTTCTCGTAAATATCCATAGTGCGCTTCCCCACCAGTCTGGACCCATACTCAATCGTTTCTGGAGCCACCGTTACGGAATGCCATTGTTCCAGTGCAGCGGGCCCGGTGGATCTGGAACCTGTCAGTTTCCTGAAAGTCGGCGACTGGAATTTCAAGCGGAGCAAATCCTTTTACAGGGAGTAACCCTAGGTCGGTGGGGTCAGCTGGCAACCGCCCGTCATCCGCAGCAGTCAGCCTAGTAAAACGTAGTATTTCCTGCCTCATGTCGGAATGATGGATATTGAGGGTGGCGCATAGTTCGGTCAGCGTGCTGGAGTTCTTGATATGGCCTTTGAGAACCTGGCGAGGCGTACTGTGACTTGAAAAAGCCGGCATTTCCATCCCACTATCTTCAGCCACGATCACACCTTTAACTTTCGAAAGTGCTTCTATAGTCTGCGACCTCATTCCTACTGCATGTTGGCGGCCATATTGCGACAAGATCAGCCGGGCGGCGTTATTCTTGTTTGACCTGCGGTATCCATCTTTAATCTGATCCTTATGTGCTAGTTCACCGATCTCTGTAGAATACATCGATATGGATCCAAAACGCCATGCGTGGGAGGCAAAGTGAGTCAGGTAGTGCATCTTGATAAAGTTGAAGTGGTTCTCACGCCGTATCAAATCCACCCGCGGATTGCACCTTTCAACCCTCTCTTGATCAGCCTGTCGACAGCGATTAGCGATGGTTCTATGGTGGACATCTTTAGCACGCTGATCCGCCATCAGTTCTCTTAGCTCCTGATCCTGGCGATCTGCTCGGGTGCGAGTAGCCTTCAAGGTACGAAACTCGAGAAAAATGTCCTTTGTCCGGTGAAATGTCTGCCGGTAGCTTTCCATGTAGGAAAGTGTATCTGGTGTATGACTCCGATATTGAGCCATGAGAGAGAAATCAACTAACGCGCTAACACACTTCAAAGCGCTCTTGAAATGATGATACTGAGAACTGTCCGGATTTCGCAATGTGGACGCCAATACGGCTGAAATACAACGGCCGAGATTGCGCATCTCCTTTTCCTGCCATTGTGTGATTTCGTGATAGGCCTTTTTCGGTATGCTGAATCCCAGTTAAGGAGGAATTTCTTTCCAAGCATCTTCGAACGCCTGTTGTCATTTATGCTTTTTCAGGAATCCTTCCACCCACTCCATTATATATTTGAATAAGCCAAGGTAGATGTTGTGCAAGAGGTCCGGCTTGTGTAGGTCCGTGGGCTTACACGATCCAGTCCAATGAATACATTGTTTCCTATTTTGACGCCCAACCGCTGAATGTATTGGGCAATGCCGGCCGCTTTTGCCGGCTCATGCCTCAAGGCTTTCTCCCTATATCGCATCTAGTCGCGGGTCTCATATATCCGCCACGGATCCCCACCGAGCTCCTCCCAGGAAACCTCACACTTTAGGCATGACTTACTGCCTATTCCTTGCAAGGCTGCCTGCTCAGCATGATCCGTGATCCAGGCTGACAAAATGTGAAAACAAAGGCGTGTTTTGCCGTCCGCACAATCGATTACTGTTCCTTCTTGGGTAACCGGCTGTAATGGTACCAGGACAAGATCGAAGACAGCCCGCAGGGTATCCGCATTTGTCTGCCGCTGGCCTTCGTTGGCACGGGCTGATTCGCCAGTGAACTTTGACAGTACTGGAAGCAATGCCAGAAGCAGGATTGGCATCTTGGCAGGGCTGTTTCTCGTCCGCGAAAGGATATTGCCGATCGTCATGTATACTGGCCAGGCTTTCTTATCTCCTGAGAAATTGGTAAGGTGCGTCTGGTCAGACAATCCGATAATGGGAACCACTGTTGACCCGGTGGGCAAAGTTTTCTACCAAGGAACGGAATGGGCTGTTAGCACTGGAAACACCTCTCCCAAGACCTGTCAGGACCTATCTCATACCTGTATATCCCACCACCAGTCCGCCGTATGCATCTCGGAATATAATCGCTCCCCACTCAAATCATATTCTCGAATAGGTGCGTAAACTATATCCGAGCTATACGCGACCTGGCGGATCAGGTAGCGGACACAGTCAATAATATTTCGATAATAGAAAGTTGTTGCATGTCGACCATCATCAATACTGGCTTCCGCCCACACCAAGTATTCACGAAATGGGTCCAGTACGTCGAGGTGTTGTCGCAAGGTATAGGCGGACCGGAATGATCTGCTATCCGTACCGCCCAAACCTTGGGCAAAGTACGCGTCGATCTGCGACTTGGCTACCTTGCTCCGGACAAACCAGCTCGCCAAATTAAAGTCGTCTTCAGATGAGAAAGGGCTCCAAGGGTCATCGGTCATGGCCTTGTTGAGCTCTGTATAGCCAGCAACTTCGCCGAGAGGTCTGCCGGCACCAGGAATAGTTTCTTGACCCGAAGGGCGCGCGCGGACCGTTGGGTGGGAGACTTCTTCTGTGTCTGAATCGTTGTGCATATCATCTATCTCACCACTTGTTGTATGGATATCGGCGATCTCGAGCCCGGGATCAGATTCGTAGTCTGAGTCGGTCATGTTTTCAAGTTCATCACGAACAAAAGTAGGTCGTGCCGTGGAGGAGGCCGCGTCCGCAATCGCATTGAGGGATAGAACGATATCAAGATGCATTGTGTGAAGGTGTTTTTCGTATGCAGCGGCTTGTTGATAACGTCGCCTGCAATAAGGACACTTTGTTGTCTTGGAGGTCATCGTGTGTGGTGTTTGTTTGTTTCTCTTTCAAGTAGTCTGGCGGATGCGTGAGCTGATGGGCAGACGGACTGCAGCGGACTTAGTATCTTTCAAAGTGAAAGGTAGGTTTCTTTCAAGGGGTAAATCGGGAAACTTCAGGTTTGTTTAGTCGGATAACGAACAGGTCCGGACATTCAAGCTGCCAACCGGTATTCACGGTTTAACTTGTGAAACCTATTCTTTGTTAAGAGGATGCTAACCCTACGGTATTGTGGGCAGACTGAAGAGGTTTGGAAGCGTCTTGGCTCGCGGGTCGCGGCTCGCATGCGGCTCCGTTGCGGCTTAAAACCTTATCTGAAGCCTATCTAGGGTATGTCTTTGTGCCTGGATCACATGACTTTTCAAGATATCAATATTCAAGTTTGTACAGGGTACAATCCTACGAACCCCACTAAAACCGTCCTCGTGCGGCCTATATAAGCTCTCTCTTTCCCCCCCCTCCATCTTCTCTCCACAACCCTTTCCCAAATCACAATCACATCTTCGATCCGCCAGCCCATCCTAACAAGACCCACGGAGCTCAGCACAACCTCTCACTCGTCCGCAGCACCACTAGTATATCCTCAGCTCATTTCAGATTTACCTATCTGCGTTTCCCTAGCTAATAACCTTCTCTCGCAGCCGTTTACCATCAGCAGAACTCCCTTTACCATCCGCTAGGCCCGCTCTATTTCCATTTTCGGCTCTTCCACAATCCTTCATCCTCAAACGTACCAGCATCTGCTAGCGGTCATCTTTCATCCGCTCAGGGACCTTTTTTGTTTAAAAAAAGCCTCTTTCCGATCCAGCAACCACCCCCCGCCCCGACCAGTATTACAATGGCAGCCTCGAAGGTTGGCCTCACTTTTGAAAAATCAGGGGCGGTTAAAAACGCCGGTGATGTTAACTGGTGTAAGCACATTTGTGGCTTCCCCTATCCACGAACCTATGGTCAGGAGTATAAAGCCTGGCGAAATGCTATAAAACGTAAGGTGGAGCAAGACAGGATCCCGGGGTGGAAGCAGAGGACAGCCGCCCACTGGGCGGCCATTCAGGCATATGCTATTACCCTCCAGCCTGTTAGCCGGAGGTCGGAACTCTGGCAGGCTAATAACCTCCGTGGTGAATGTTTTACCGAATGCCTTGACTTTTTGCTAAAGGACATAGCAAAAAAACATCAGCGTAGCTTAACAGACATGTTGAAAGTGCAGCCTGCTGCTGCTATTGCGGTTGCGGACCCCGCCCCCGCCAGAAATGATCGTAAGTTAGCCCCAAGCGTCCGCATTAATGTACCAATTATGCTAATACAGCTCCTGCAGGTCTCACCGGTCCGCCCTCTGTCCGTCTCTGGGTGGATCGGCCATCCGAAGTCCGCCCAAGCACCCCACTTCCTGCGGGGATGGACAAAATCCGTGGCAAACCTACGAACACGTTTACTGGATGGAGCTAACTGAGCCCACCCTGGTGAACCTGCTTGCGGGCATAGACTGAAACTTGTCACGTGGATTCGGATATCGTATGCTCGTTGGTGCGACGGGACAGGGTGCACGTTTGCTTCAAGACAATCCTGGGGAGCCGTTGCTGCTTGCTGAAATGATCCGAATTACAAATAGCCGGCATGTCCGCATATGGTGGTCCTTGAATCCGCCAAGCGAACCAATGGATCTGTTCTTGTGTGCCCATCGCAGCACCAATACGGAAGATAGCACCCCTACTAGTTGTGACCTCCGGTTTGACCCATGCTATAACCGCGGCAACCCTTAGATGAGGAGTGGCCCAGTACCCATGAAGAGCCGAACTCTGACAGCCACCAGCCAGAGTCGTCCGCTGCGGCCGCAAAGCGAACCACCTCATTGAGGACTACCATGAGCGGTAATACCACAAAAAAGACTGGGCGAACACAGCGCATCAATTGGGTGGACATTGGCGAATCAGAGCCAGAGTCCGATTTCGCTGCTGCTCGGGGCCTGGATGTGGCAAACGGGCGATCCTGGGCCCGGATTCCGGCCCTACATCGTCTCCTGGTAAGTAAGCTTCTGTCCCTTGTGCTAACTTGGGCACTCGTGTTTTGAGTTCTAGTAGACAAAGAGGACAGGCGACTGACCTAAAGAAAGCAACTCGGACACCAGCAAATAACAGTGGTAAACGCAACCTGGCGGTCATGCAAGTGGCTGATGAGCCATACAGTTCGGATGAAAGTCCGGAACCTCAGCCGAAGGTGGCCCGCCAGGTGGGGTCAATGGATGCCGGCATTGAGGTTGAACCAGACACACTCGATGGGGAGCTTAATCTGAGTCCGTTACCTGCTGACAGGCCTGGTCTGCCAAACAGTCCTCCACCGTTGACTCCCAATCTGGGCCATGCGTCGTCCCTGTCACGGGGTAGCTAACACGATAGGATTCCGAGCTAACTAGGCCAAGGATATTTGAGACAACGGATAATAGTCAGGAAGGCTCGTAGGTAATAATTTAGTAAAGTTAAAGTAATTAAGTGTAGTTAATTATCAAAGAGTTAGAATATAACTCGATAACTTGTGATATTGTTAAGGTCTCTTCTCCGTTGCTTGATGATTCTTCAACCACTGGGAGAGAGTCCTCTATTTATACTAATGTTCATGCTACTTTGACTTCTCTAGTTAAGAAGTATCTTCTTAACAATTCAGTTCGTCAGAACAAAGTGCGAACACCGTGTGACCCTGAAAACTTGCCCAGTTCAACTTAGAAAATCACCCGAACTGCTATTTCATCTGAGGGTGTCCCCACTCCACCAGTAGACAGTCTTCGATCTCTTTGTCATGATAGATTATAAAAGAATATGTGGCCCAAATACCTACATACCAATAGTAGTATGGAATATGGAGTGATCAGTTCCGATATCCAGCTATCAAAGCATTATGCAGCTAATCGCATAGGCAACTAGAAAATGAGAGGAGTAGTAATCTCTAAACATCGTTCCAATCAGTTAAACATCACTTGAAATGTGCACTCATTTAGTATTCCGAGTGGTCTTCCAGATGCCTCTGTGAAGCTCCTAACTCCGGGAACTTGGGTTCGGGTATATGGTTATTCTTTGAAGCCATATACCTCGCTCTTTATTAAGTAAGCTATTCCTGCTAGGGTAATAGTCCCCCTCTGAGCATGCAGAGGCCAGATGGTCCGCCGAGAATCTTTTGATACTGGCCTCAGGGGGCGAGCAGCCTGTCCACACATTGGCGACCCAAGTTGGTAGGCCCGGCAGAACCCATTCCCTCTCCGATTCGGCTACAAGCGATGTGTCTGCGGATATTCCTGCAGCTGGAGAAGCCGGACGAGAATTAAGCCCGGCCGCTGACTCCCAAACCCACCCAAGTGCATCCTCTACATCTGGTAAGTTCCGGTTACGACTACCAGGTTTTTCATCCATTCTGTTGGCAAGGTCTACAGTAGTACTGCCGGCAGAAACGGGCGTTGGTAGCCCACTCAAGTCAGTTTCCGTCCTGGCTCACTAGCTCTGTCAACAACGCTCTCCTGCCCCGACCAATGTGGCTAATGTCTAGCTAGCACAGGGTGCAGGTCCATTTCAAGCAATTTACAAGTGCTAGGCCACGATGGACCCTTCGACTTTTCTTTTTGGTGTTTTATTTTTGGTGTGTTTTATTTTTGTTTCTAGAGTTTGTGTTTTTCTCGCTGTTTCCTGACTATTTCTGGTTAGATTAGCCCGGTACGTCTGGGCTCACCAGCTCAGTACGCTTAATTTAGACCTGCGACTATCTCCTGCGGATATTTCGTTGGGTGTTTTTCATTTGGAGTTTAGCCTTTAGAGTTTTGCGAGCTATCCTTGCATTTTGTCCCGCACATTTCTTATTTGGATTAGCCCGCTGCGGTTGCCCAAACCCAATCTAGTCTATGGACCCTGGCTATTTTTCGTTTACCGGGTCAGCTCCCGGGACCTGCTCTTGGAATCCTCGCAGATCATTCTTGTTCTTTTCCAGCTCTTCTTCCTCTGGAATATGTTTTCTCTTCAGGCTTTAGAGATTTGCTCTTTCGATTTGTGCGGATCATTCTCATTGTTTTCTAGCTCGTTTTTCATTCTGGGTTGCCCCTTTCATTGCTGTTCCTATCCTAGCTTTACACCTTATATCCCATCTGTTGAGCCTTAGCAGCAGCTTTCACTTTCAGAGATTAGCATCCGGGCTCCGAGCCCTAGCCTTACCCACATTTGTTACCGTCCGCTTGGCAGACCTACTCAAACTAGATTAGTCGGTAAATACTGATAAACCTTTTTTCATCACCCTCAAGAATATCAAGTACCAAACACTTGTGTTGCCCCAGTGAACTAGCGGCGCGGCCAAGTTGAAGCTGGACGCTTCGGGTGCAAATTCCTATATCAGGTATGAAGTTGCAATTTGGACGTGCGGATGTCTGCCGACACCAGCAAACATAAAAGTGAGTGATGAACTATGAACGTTCTTAGTTCTTAAGGAAGCCGGACGGACCATTTCTATCTTCCAAGTTCACACCCCCTATCGTGCCCTTAGCTACATACCAGTAGAGGCTTCCTGACACTACCTACTCCCCAACATCATACACAACAATTCTATTCTATCACTATCCACCTGCATACTATGTCACAACAACAGCGGCGGGTTATGACAGACCCAACGCGTTCAATGAGGCAGGAAAGGCAAAGGCGAAGAGAGGTTCTCCGCGGACCTTTCCGGAGATCTGGGTCCAGGGATGGATTAACTATAATACCATCACTCAGTGTTGAGTCTGTTACGGCTGGGTCTGCTGTAGGTAGGAGGGATGGCGTGCTGGAGCTGGCTTCTTCACGACTCGAGGTACCAGAGCCTGACCTTAACCATTGGCAGCAGGTCTTGGAGTCAGCGCATGAGAGTCTGGACTGTAATGATGGGGAATATGAGGGCAATGATAGCCAAAGTGAGGAGAGCGAGGAGAGCGAGGAGGAGAACAAGTTAAGCCAGCATGGGGACGATACAGATCATCAATCGGCCTGGGGAGCGCAGAGACTAATTAGGCGTGAGTTCCTTAGCTCGCAGCGTTCGATACTGACAATCACCCCTGGGAATACCCAGAGTTCTAGCAGGAGGATTAGTTACCCCAGATGGAGAACACCTGCCCCAGTACTCGTTAGCCAAAACGGTTATACATCTGCAATTCCCTCCCGTTCGCCCACAGTCTTAAATCTACTTGCCACGCCGGCGATAACCTCAAGTCACCCAGATCCAACAATGCTGGAATTGAATAGCGGAGGAGGACAGCAGGCCAGCAGCAGGCGAAATATGGCCACAGGGCTTGAGCGTAGCATTCTGGCCAGAGCCTGTGATCTGATGTGGGAGGGGATGATCTTTGTCAATCGGTTTCCGGACCCAATTACCCTCACCGAAGAAGTCCGCACATCTTGGAGCGAGGCTTGGACCCAATTAGGCTTTCCCGACTTTGCTGATGCTAGTCCGGCCTCAAATGACTAGGTAAGTTACCCTTAATCGATAACTGGCATTCCATCCCAGACTAAATGGAGTGGCCGCTGGTCACTGATTTGCAGATGCGGGCAAAGCACAGCGGATGCCGATCGCAGTATTGGCATACAGTAAAGCAAGCTATAACAGAACTTTATAAGCTCAATAGTGAGGATCCTACAGCCTGCGCACGAAGAGTGGAATACTTACTAGAGGAGGATAGGTTCATTTGCCTGCCTGGCAGCTATGAGGTAGCTTTTTCACATTTGTCGGGATTGTTTCTAATTGCAGTGAGACTAAATCAATCCGATCCAGCGGACAGCCAATCTCTCTTAGATTCATGGCAGCGCAGATTCCGGGTGCGATATTGGCGCAATATTACGCTGACCTGAAAAGGAAAGGCATAACAGATGAGGGTTTCCTAGATAAGATCGAGGGCCCGTTTATCTGTCTTACAGCGGCCATATTATGTCATTCACTGAGATGTTGGCGGACTGCCATCTTCATCGATAATGTGGTTTTCACACAGGCCAGTTCCGGGGGTAAGATAAACTATGCGTACTGGCAGGTTTCAAAAGTGTCCAGATCCCACGACTGCCCCGGTATCCGGATACTTTTGAAAACCGCCTGTACTTGAATGGTGTGAAAGGTCAGCCAATGGATAGATAGCCCTGCTTGAACGTCAGACACCATCGTGGGGCAAAACAGGAAGAGTTTGGCAGAGTCGAATAATCCAGCGGATAAGGACGACATTGGAGGCTAAAATCGCGAAGGAGCGGGGATAGCGGGTCGAGAGGACGGTGGGATATGACTATGATGAGGACGCATTGAGGCAGGAGTTTGGCAGTGATAAGGTGCTGGATGAATTAGAGACGGCTGGCGGCCGTGTGGATTCAGGAAGAGACAGTCAGGGCGAGTCGCAGCGAGAACACGGGGCGAATCCGGGAGCACTGGTTGGTGCAACGCAGTTCAGAGAACATAGGGACACCGAATCGCAGGTTGAAGAAACCCATCAAGAGGATAGGGAGAATGGTTTTATCACCACTCGCGGAATGTGTATATATATGTAATAAAATCAGGTTGGATTACCCGTGCTAAAAGGGTCAGGAATGATCAAACAATAGTAGTGTACGGGCCAGGCTGGTGAGCAGGAAAGCAATGAGAACAAACTGGGCGGATAGTTATAAGCCGTGCAAGCATGAGTAAGTCATCTAGCGGGCAATTGTAGGTTCGGTAGGGATGGGAATGTGTCGGGGGATGGTTATAAACTGGGCAGGCTTGGTTAAGTAGTCTAGCGGGCAGTTGGGGGTGAAGAGGCACGGGAATGTGTCTGGAGGACTGTTAGAAGCCAGGGAAGACGGTGGGAGCCGGCGAGCGGACAGCAAGAGTCCGGGGGCGGACGGCGAGAGGAGCGGGGTAAACAAGATAGGATGTGGATAGCTGAGGAAAGAGCCTAGCGAAAGGGCAAGGGGGTGGGGGACGTCCGCCAGATATGGGAGAATACAGGGTGGGATCAGAGGGAGGAGCAAGGGCTGAGGGCGTTGGGAGGAAATAGGGTGAAAAAATGAAGACTGGAAAATATCCACCGGATATGCGGAAAGACGGAGGGAATCCGGCCGTAGGGGAGAAACAGAGGTAATGTTGGACGGGTTCCGGGTGAGAAAGGGATTCAGAGAGAGGCTAGTGACGAAGTTAAAGGAAAGAGGGTATCATGGGAGGAAAGCTGGCGGGCCGGCGTGTCTGGGGGGGGGGCCGGGATGTGAGAGGTTGCAGTTGAAAGGCGTCTGCAGAACGGCAGCATGGGAACGTGGACTTTAGGCGCGAAGGGAGGAAGAGGCTGGGCGCTGGAGGGAGGGTTTCTGGGGGGAAGGGTTCTAAGGCCACTGGATGCAAAAGGGCCGCGTCCAATGTATCCAGGCGCTGCCTGTGGCGTGCGGACACATTGGAGGCGGCTCTTTCACTTCCCGACAGAATAAACCTGGGCAGACGCACCCAGAACTTGAGTTTACGTTATAAGCACCTGGAACGTCTGGTGCACAGGGTGAGCGGCGAGAGATGGGGTGCAAGATGATTTTTTGGCTGATGATGGCACGAGGAGGGAGAGGAAATATTATTTGAAGGGGTAGAGGTACAAAGAAGGAGAATTGAGGAGGGAAATAGGGAGAGAAGCGCAAGGAGCAGCAGAGAAGAAAGGTAAGTTAGTATTAAATTAATATCTAATTTAGAAGTATTAGCTAAATTAAGGAGAAGAGTAGATTAAGAAATCGATTCATACCTTCTTCGTCTGAGTCTGCACTACAGTCGACAAGAAAGCGTTGTTCTCTAGATATGATTGAGGATCAGGATGATAATGGTGATTTTGGTACCAAAAGAGGTATCAGTGGGTCAGCAAAAAAGAAAAAGGGTGCTTCTACAGCGCTTATTGATACAGTCAGTATTTTGGCTTCTGCAAAATCAGAGGAAGAAGAAAGAAAGTATACCTTTTTGGGCGAGCAGTTGCAACAGCAAGGTGAGCTGCGGCAGAAAGAGTTGGATCTTGAAAGAGAAAGGTTAGAGATTGAAAGAGAGAAGAATAGAATGGAGGAGAGAAGAACGCATATTACCCTAGCAGGAATAGCTTACCTACTATTTAAGAGTGAGGTATATGGCTCCATAAGATGACCATATATCTGAACCTATGCTCCCGAAGTTATGAGCTTCCTAGAGGCATCTGGATGACGACTCGGACCACTGGATGAGAGCACGTTTCAAGATATATTTATCTGATTGGAACGATGTGAAGAGAATACTACTCCTCTCATTTTCTAGTTGCATATGCGTTAGCTGCATAATGCTTTGATAGCTGGATATCGGAACTGATCACTCCATATTCCATATTACTATTGGTATGTAGACATTGGGGCCGCAGATTCTTTTATAGTCTATCATGACGAAGAGATCGAAGACTGTCTACTGGTGGAGTGGGGACACCCTCAGATGAAATAGCAGTTCGGGAGATTCTCTGAGTGAGAGGGCAAGTTTTCAGGGACAAATGGTGTTCGCACTATGTTCTGACGAACTGAATTGTTAAGAAGATACTTGTTAACCAGAGAAGTCGAAGTAGCATGAACATTAGTATAAATAGAGGACTCTCTCCCGGTGGTTGAAGAATCATCAAGCAACGGAGAAGAGATCTTAACAATATAACAAGTTAGCGAGTTATATTCTAACTGCTTGATATTTGACTACACTCCATTACTCTACCTTTAGCAAACGATTACCAACGAGCCTTCCTGAGTATTAATCCATTGTCTCGAATATCCTTGGCCTAGTTAGCTCGGAATCCTACCGTGTTAGCTACCCCTTAACAACGCAGCTGATGATGAGGCAGTTGGAAGCAACGTTTCGTCTTGGAGCTGATATCAAAAAAGAGTCTGAACAGTGTTGCAAGAATGATCCGATTATTATTGATAGTGGGGAAGCGAAGAACGAGGATTTGTTCAGCTTTTCTGACATTTGAGATATATCTTAAACGATATTTACTCTCTTTTTTGATTTATCTGTTTGACTTGATTTTATTTTGCTTTATATTTGTTCTTATTGTTCTTGTTTTTGCTATGCAGTTTGCCTAATTTCCGCTCTTTTGCTTATTGTACTTCTATTTTCCTTTCTTCCGTTTTCTTTTATTTATTTAGTTTACTCTCTTGTCGCATTTTTCTTTCATTTTTCTTTCATTTTTCCTTTCTGCCTCATTTCCTTTATAGTTTTTTTTCTATTATTGTTTATTTATTGCAATTGTTCTCTGCTGTTTCTCATGCATTTTTTAATTTATTTTTCACATGTATGTAATATAAAAATACAATTTGTTTATTGATATAAAAAGAATTCACGTATTTGATCCCTCCATCCTGCCCCTGCCCTGCGTTCAGCTTCAATTCCAATAATCTCACCTTCCTCAATATCCCCAAGTCCATCCCTCATATTACAATTTGATATCCAAACCTCATCACTTTCAAAATTGTACAGAAAATTGTGAAGTAAAATACAACTCATAATCCAAGCCAGTACTCGTACATAGTCTTGAGCTGTTCTTATATTAATAGGAATGCCTTGTAGTGACCCTCACCGACTTTTCAAAACCCCAAAAGCGTGCTCAAATTTGACTCGAGCGGTGGCTAAAGGTAAATTAAATTCCCGATATACACCCACCTCCTGACTCCCTAAAGGCTCCTTGTAGGGCGTTATGCTGCGTCTCCTAATCCGATAGGCTTTATTAGCCAGAATGTATTCTTCTGGACAGGAGAAAAATATATTTGGCTGCTTAAAGAACGAGGTACCACAAAAACCTGTAGCATCACTGACTGATGCAGGATATCCCCCCGATACAAAAGTAAACCCTCGGTTACTATCACAAATTGCCTGAATATTCAACGCATATCGTTTTTTACGGTTGAAATACGTTTCACCATGATAGGACGGACTGCCCTGTGGAGTCATGTCCCTCCCATCCAAAAATCCGATATATCCTGAAAACCCACTCGCTTTCTCCACACCATGTCATATTCGTAGAAACCCATTACCCCCTGGCTTTGGCCAGGTCAGAAATCACCGCAAAAGGTGAATGAGAGCTGAAATACTGTGATCGCAGTACAAACGCGAGGTCTCCTCCCCGATTCCTAACTGTGCTGCTCCACGCACAACCGAAGGCCCCGAAGATCCTACGAAATATTGTGCGGTAGCAAGCTGGATCGAAACGCGAGCTTGGGAATTTGGAGAACAATTTTTGAAAATGAGATCATCTTGTATGAGTAGTGTAAGAGTATTAAATGACTCTCAGTTCATTCGAAAGAAGACTTGGAATCTTTCTGATGACATTGTATAAAACTAACTTTGTCAGAATTTTAATTTATCAAATTAATTTTTAATTATATTTATTAATTAAAAAAATAGCTAACATACATGATGTCTGAATAGGTGCTCAGAGTGAGGAATTGGCATCCGAGGTGCCAAATACCGCATTCCTTCTACCGCGAGTCCCAAAAAGCCAACAAACTCCTCAACCTCTTTCTTCTTGTGCTCACGTTCCTCCAATCCAAGGGGCATATCGATTGAAAGCCCTTTAACCAGGACTTTATCTACCCCTCCAACCGCCTCTAAGGGTCCAAAATAGATCTGATTCTGGAGCGCAGGTAAGTCACCTTTTGCGTCAAAGGTGGAGATCGGCCCTGGACCAAGAAATTGTTTGAGCAATTTCAAATCATCATCAAACATCATATTCCAAAGGACATAGGCCAACCAGGTCTCCTGAAGTTGGCTTGTCAGTTGAGCCTTTTCTGAAGTGCGAGGCATTTGGTTGATGGAATTGCTTGTCCGAGGTGCGTACCCTACCTACTTCCTCCCTCTCCCATAGCCACTATATTTTATCTTACATCACTAAAGCTACAAGATTATTTTCTCCATTCTTGGCTCATTACGGAGCTCGCAACCTCCGTCCCTACCTGCAAAACAGGTATTGCCTGGTATTGTAAAGCAACCGTAAATTAACTCTTTTGGTTGATGCCAAGCTTACTTGAAACGCCACAGTAAGCTACCTTTCGTCTACTTTTTTAACTTTGAAAACCCCTACTTGTTTTTTTGTTTACTCAGAATGACATCAACTATTGCTTCTAGTTCCTACATTCGTTGGGTACTCGAGTAGACCTCTTCCCGACATCACCCCGCAACCGGCATCACCCCGCCACGAGTTAACTCGAGTACCGTACTGCCGGTAGTAGAGTAACCAGCGGGGGCTGCCCTGTACTGCTATCAGACAGGCGTTCGCGGTGACACGGATTCAAATATTGTACCCTTTGTTTCTTCTTTTCTTATCCTCCCCTCCTCCCTCCTATTGGAGTGCACCTCCTCAATTGATAGCGTCTGTAAAAGATACCGTTCTAACACTATCCGTATTCATGACGACAAACGGAGGCATAGCCGTAAGTTAGGCCCGGAAGTGCAATTTCCACCTCACTCCACTCTCTCATTAAAATCGTGCTTACCTCTAATACCGGTGCTCTCCCGGTAGAGCCCCAACAAGAGGTACTATAACATACCGGTAAGATACACCGATTGGCCCCTAAACGCCCTACCATAACCCACAATATGCTATGTTACGACGAATTGAGGAGCTATTTTCGGGTTGGTAAGGATTCTAATGAAAGGAGTCATTACTATCATACCGTACAACCCAGGACCTAGCCGAAGCAGGGTGAAGGTTGGAGAGTAGGGAATTGTGTTCTACAAGTCCCCGGCGTGAAAGCTCGGGAAGGCTTGACTCTGGGTTTGGTGTGGGGCCTCCGATGTGCAGAGGTAATTCCGCAGACAAACTTTTGATCCCTGTGTTCGAGTGCTTCATACGAGTGCATGCCTAATACGATACTTGCATATTATTCGCCTGGCTCGAGGTTGGTTTCCTTTTTTCTTTTCACCGTTAGGGGAAGGAGTCCGGTGATAGGTAGGGTAGGAGCTCGGGGCTAGATCTGCTCTAGTCGTTGTGGGGAGCCTTAAATTTGTGAGCTCTCGAGATGAGGGGGCGACACTGGGGGAACCTGAGTGGCTCCTCTCTTGTCCTCCTCTATCGTGCAGGGTTATTTCGGGTGCCTGCATACACATGGAATGCGGAGGGCAGGAAGAGGGCGGTGGGTGTGCAATAAACGAATTCCTCGGCCGGTTGGGGGGTGGCTCATGGAGGACTTAGGCATACCGGTGCTTGCACAGTACAGCATGGTAGCCATCAAGATTTTCAGGCGGTATCCCTCCTGCTCAGGCGGAGCAAAAAAGAAGAAAAAGAAACAGACTAAGGAAAAGAAAGTGAGAAAAAAAGGCCCTCTACTCACTTCTTAAGTCTGAGGAATTCCTAAATTAATTAATTACTAGCTGCTTTTCAGTAGGTAAGCCTTACAGCAGAGAACGCTAGGGGCACTGTTCAGCTATACGAAATCTGAAACCAACTTCAAGATGTGCCCGTAATTTTATGACGTCTGTGAACACGGCTGCTATTGCATATCACCAAAATCCTGAAGTTCTGGTCGAATCTCTGCCCATATACCATAGAAGTTGTGTTCACAAACGCCAGAAAATTACGAGTACCGGGAGTGCAGTAATACCCCTACTATGAGATCCTCCTACAATTGCTCCCCCTTTCATTGGATAACCTCCTAGTAGTGAGGAAAGCGTAACGAAACTCAACGATCGCAAAATGCCCACGAGAACGTCACCCCACATGATCCATGGAGGGGGTGGGGGGCACTTGCGATACTCACTTCAACAAGCGGGGTAGAGGAGCCAAAAACATGCCCTTTGTACCGCGACTGGCCCATGTTTTTCTTTTCTTTTCTTTTCGTGATTTTTTTTTGCTTTTGGGAAGAAGGAAACAAACCGCCTGGTTGTACAAGTATTTCTCATTTCCATTTGGTTTTAGTTCGAGGGGGGTTTGGAATACCACGTTTGATGTGTGCAGGAATAGGCTAATAGGAGGATAAGTTAGAGGGATGTTGGAAAAGGATTTTTGCCCACTTATCCCTCACCTTGCAACAAATACTGTACCGGTACCGTAGTACAGGAAGGTCCACTTGCCTAGAATCGGATATGCTCTGTACGGAGGTACAGCCCATAATTTTTGTATATTTTACTAGCAGGGGGTGTTGCGCTAGCAAGGGGTACTGTAGCAAATTGTATATAAAAGAAGCAAAATAGGTATGGTGGAGTACAAGCTCCTTTCCCGCAATTTTCATACCCTGCTTCCTTCCTATTCGCGGAGGTCGATTCGGGGTTAAACACCACAACACAACACAAATCTCACGATCATCCCGGCTACTGAACTTGGAGCTTCATAAGTGGACTGGGATAGTCTCCTCGTGAGATAAAACACCATGGCTGGCACCCTACTGCTATCAAACATACTACCAGCAGCGCTTTATTACGTTGGTCGAAAATCAGCATACCCATCAGTTACCTTACACGAAGTCCTTTCAGAAGCACTTGTGTATCAAGTACGACAGGCAATACACCTTCAAGGCTGGCACCCTACAGCTACCGGCTGGCACCCTACTAGTACCGGCTGGCATCTACTGCTCCGTACTGGCACCCTACTGCTACAAGGGGGCACCCTACTACTTCTTCCCTATCGCCTTGCATCCTACTGCCATTATATGAAAAACCCGACACCTCTCGTCTGGCAAAACACAAGACCCACCAAGCATGCCAATGGCAATATTCACTACCCTGAAGCCCAGGTGGTGGCCTAGTTATTGCATACTTTATAAGTAACCGTGCCAAGGTTGCGGCGGTGGCCGCAACCCCCGGATGTTCGCAGGCTCACAACCTGGGGCACTCTAAAGAGTGCCTGCCAGCTCAACACAACTTTGCGGCTTAACACAACTTTGTGGCTTACCATAGAAACTCTGTGGCTCACCACAACTGTATGGTGCAACGCAACTTAGTGTCCCAGCATAAATTTGTTACTTAGTATAACTTTGAGGCAAAATATAATTTTCTTTAACATAAAAGAGTATACAGGCATATTATGCCGTGGAGGATAACACTGTCAAACTTGTACTAGCCTTGCCAGTGAACGGCCTTTTGAGCAACTTGATTGGAGAAGCAGAAACACAGCCACGGGCCACTTGGTGATGGAATATTCTCTCTAATAATTTCTCATCACTAACAGAGGAAAAAGGTGCATGGACCAGGCTACAAGTTTGACAGTAGCATCCTCTAAGGGATAATATGCCTGCATACTCTTTCATGTTAAAGAAAATTATATTTTGCCTCAAAGTTATACTAAGTAACAAATTTATGCTGGGACACTAAGTTGCATTGCACCATACAGATGTGGTGAGCCACAGAGTTTCTATGGTAAGCCACAAAGTTGTGTTGAGCCGCAAAGTTGTGTTGAGCTGGCAGGCACTCTTTAGAGTGCCCCAGGTTGTGAGCCTGAGAACATCCGGGGGTTGCGGCCACCGCCGCAACCTTGGCACAGTTATGGTGGGGGATACAACTAAAAGATCATAAGCTGAAAGCTTGATGATAGTGCAAGGAACTCCAATCATGGGAAATTTTAACTTTGATACCACGCCTTATGGCATTATTAGTTATTGTTTTGATTTGTTTCTTTTGTTTTTGTTTTTGCTTTGGGTTTTTATTTGCAATAGGATATTCCCCGAATGCAGCAGTTGAACACTAGGAAGTGCTAGTCATGTACCTAAAATCATACCACGGAATTAACAAAAAAAAGTAGGTGTGGTGGGGTAGTTCACTTGCTCTCCCAGCACTAGCACAACACCCGCTGCTTGTAAAATATACAAAACTTATAGGCTGTACCTTTGTAAATGTATTCCATGAATTATTTAGAAGATTTATACTAAAGGAAAATAAGAGTGTGGTGTTGTTGTCATTAAAGGTTAGGATGTTTTCGCTATCCGGAGGTTGATTGGAGCCGTACTCCACTTATATCAGACCCTGATCTCCGGCATGTTTTATTAAAGTGCTGTACAAGTATGTTTCACCCGAGCCCATCCATCTCCAGACTACCCCTCAATCCAAGAGTTCCTGGAATTCAGGCCTTCTTTGTCACATCTTGCAAGCCATATGGAGGTACAATACCTAAGTTTTCTACATTAGTCTAGCAGAGGTGTTTGGCACATATGGGTTGCGGGGTCAATTGGATATGATGACCAGATACTGTACTTACCACATACGGAAAGTCAGCAATTGAATTCAGAAAGCAAGAAACTTAAAACTATATCGACAATCTAGAGGGATATGTAGATTCATACTAAAAGATAGATAGTGACTTCCTTAGTAGTTAGAAATAAAAATTTGAAGTAGGTAAATATGTAGTTCTAGTATGTTATGAAAAGATGATTTGGATTAATAACAGCTTGAGATCTCACCAGTCTTGTACCTACAAGCTTCATAAATTCACATTGTTCAACATTTGCCTAAGCCTTCTGCTCTCTTCCCTTGATCTATCATATAAGATATTTTCTAAAAGATTATTTGGTAGATCATTCTTTCTAATATATGATACTTTTGCAATTCAATTGAGATCAGGTGAGAACCCAAACCAGTGGAAAACTTTAATACCTTGGTATTGAAACTTAGTCCAGGTTTTCCCGCTACATGCTCATTTACTCCATCCTCTAACTTTTAAATTAATCCTACTGTGATAATATAATTCACTGTACCTTTGAACAATTGGTACTGTACTTCTTAAAACTAATTGAACTTTAATCGTTTTCCCAAGGAATACCTGGCTGTTTCACACTTCTATGCTAACAGCCCTGAAGTATCAGTCTCTACTTTCTTTTATAATTCTTTACTCTACAAGTTGGATTCCACTATTCCTCTGGCCTTTTAGTAACTCAGATTCTACTGTACTTTCCACCTGTAATTTGAGTCTTATCTGTTGATAAGATTGTATACGACTGCTCCTGAGTTCAGTTGACATTCTCATAGATCAATTCTAGCTGTATGACTTTCTTTGTTTTTATTATATGAGATTTGCTGATGGCTAAGCTCCAGTGAACACCTATCCTCTTTGGAGCTACTTGCACGACCTTTCTTTCAATACTGAGATCTCATTCTATTCTTACAATTAGGCTTAATAAATAATTTCAATCAGTATGAATATACATTATCTGGGTTTTATATATTCCACAAGTAAGGTTTTCTGCCCTTGCACCACTGGTAAAACATACAAAACTTCGTCGTTCCAACATCAGAAAAGCTTATACCTTGCACTAGGTGCTGATAGGAACCCACACTATTGTAAGAAGATATACAAATAGATTTGATAAGGTTCTCAATTTGTGAATCGGTAAACACTGGGGTACCTATTGCTCAAGTAGGAATAACTTGTCTAGTATGAAAAGTAAGGCAGACAGCTACAAGAGGTTAACAGTACATCCAAACTCAAGCTCGCTGACTCAGAGTTATAAGGTTGGTGAAGGTATCTAGAAGTCTACTTAGAATACTAAGTAAGTTTACATCGCAAGTAATGTCTAACTAGCAGAAACGAGGTTTAGGGAATACTATTGGACTGATTTTCTGGTAACTGAGGCAGAAATTGAATAATGCTTTAATCAATATATATTACAAGTGATCACTCGATATTGCATAGTACTATTCATATGTAGGTAATTGGACTGCATATTTATATAGAATCTATTATGTTAAAGAGATCAAAAACTGTTATCTAGTAAAGTAAGGATACATATAGAAGAAATGTTAGGCGGCAGCAGATCTCTGAAAACCAGTGAAATGGTTAAGGCAGGGATGCTTAATCATAGCTGGAGATGTGCCAAGAAAGACTCAATCTAAATGTTCATAAAGATAGTGACAAAGACGTTTCTAGTCGTAAGTTATTATATTCATAATGTCTCTTCTCCCTAACCTGATGATTTCTATAAAGCTTGCGATGTTTGGTTCTTTGTTTGACTGATTTAATATTTGTTTAATGTACAAAACACACCTTTAGTGCCAGCTATCACAACAAAAAACCACCAACTCAGTCCATCCTGACCCTCTGCCAGTAGAAAAACTCTCTTGCCAAAGTGTTTGGGTAGAAAAAACAAACAAACAAATGACAAGCCTGAAAACAACAAAGGGCTTCCAAAAACGTTCCCAGAGAAGGAACTTAAGAAATACAACCTGACAGTGAACAAGAACCAATTACAAGTAAAGAAAACCAAACACCTGAACCAGAAACGCGCAAGCCGACTGATCATTTCAGGCTGCAGTGTAATATCTGTAATCTCAGAGATCGTAGTCCGGGCAGCAGGGGCGATAAAGATCACAAGCATGGAGAGCGAATGAATTTAGCCAAAGGAGTGAGGAGTTTCAGTCCAGGGAAGAGGGTGTATGTGGCGCGTGATATAACCCAAATTCTCCGGAACATAAGTGTGAACAGCAGTAAGGGCCACCTTGAGAGTGGGTAGCAGTAGGATACCAGCCGGGAAATAAAACTGTAGAGTGAGAGCCAGGATGGAAAGCAGTAAGATGCTGGCCAGGGACGGTGTGATGGTAGAGTATCAGCCTTGGATGTCAGCAGTAGGGGGCGAGCTGATTCAACTTTGGGAGAGGATAGAGGAAGTGTAGACCAACATCTTTGTCATAGAAACTAGCAGTAATTGTGTTCGTGTCTGACTAGACAGTTACCTGCTGGTTCTTTAGAGGGTGTATGGGGCAAGCGAATATAGTCTGCTGAAGTATTTCCCCTACTACAAACTAGGTTCCCAGCGATCTGTAAGCTGGGAATAGATGAAAGTGTTCCCAACAGTGTAAATGTTAAGTAAGGCACAGCAAGTGCGGGGTAGGCAGAGGAAACAATATAAGGAGATGATAAAACCAACCACCAAAGGATAGAAGAAGGGGGAGAGTAGACACAAAGGGTAAACCCAAGAGCATAGAGAGGATAGGAGAAGAACATCGCCCCCTGGTAATAAACACACGATAGGGGGTATGTTGGAAAGATGTGGTGATAATCTTGTAGTGTTGAGATTTGAATCGCTGGAGTTGTAAAGGAGACAGAGGATGGCGGTAAAGCACTAGATTTTTTCACTTTTTTTTTGTTTAACTCATATATTCGCTGTTAACCTACAGGAACTTGCTTGCAGTGCTAGCTATGGCATAAATAAACAGTTAATTCCAAACAAACAACACAAAAGAAATAACTGTACAACATTCTCCCAAACAGGAACATTTCATGCTCACACCACAAATGGTGTCCTCTTATCCAGGTACAGTAATACAAGGTAATCAAATAAAAAACTTATAACAAGTAATGAAACTCTTAACTCAACAGCTAGGCAAGTAACTACAAGCAGACTAGTCTGCAGGTGAGGGTATGAGTTGGCCGGTTCCAAGAAGGATTGTGAGGGGAAAGTATGTATGAGTGACACAGATGTAGTAAGCAAGACCTAACACTAAGGGCTTGTCTGTCTGAATAGGTGACTCTTTACCAACTGAAAGTATGTCAGCCAGGTGACAGGTGCTTTGTCCCGCCTTCGCGTCAGAGTAAAGAATAGCGTGTTTAAAGGTTTCTTCATCCTCTTCTCAGGCAAGGCATGTTTTGTCAGAATCTGTCTGGCCGGAGTTCAGATAGGCGGTCAGGTAAGACTTTCCTGCTCTCATCTGGTGTATTGTCCCTGAGGTAAACCTGTCCACACTAATAAAAAGGGGGGGATCTGCATGGATCGGTAGGAGTACTAGAAAGGCGGTGGTGACTGTATCATCCAGTCTTGTAGAAGTTGGCCCTTGATAGTGGATTTCTGTGCTGCGTATATCCTGCCAGATGGGGGCTCCAGCGGAGGTCTTTCGTAAACTGGAAGTAGGTGTGGATCTAGGAGGGGTAGGGACCAAGCTAACGCTACTACTGGGCGTAGCAAGTAGCACATAGGGTCAATGGGTAGGTGAGATCGTACTACGGGTACTGGCTTGTATTGGTCCCTGTGGAGTAGTAGGAAGTTCTGTTTGAGCCCGTCCAGCAGCCCAATGAGGCAGTCAGCAGCTGTTTTCTGAGTGTGCCCAGGGAAGGCAGTGGGCATCCTGGCGGGTTGATTATAGGGGAAGAGTAGGTTATACTAAAGGCAGCTATGTTTGTCTTGTATAGCAGGAGGGAATGGAGCGGGAAAGTCATGGCTCGCATTTGAGAACACTCTTAGGTGTTGAGTAAAGATTGTTGGTGACCCATCTTAGGATCTGTTCCAGAGAACGGTCATGCTACCAAGGAAGGAGGCGTTTGGGGCAAACATATTTGTGCAATGTGTGAGAATGGGGAGGATCAGCCTTGTGGCGAGCCTGCAGTTCACATGCGACACAAGGCCCATTCCTGGTGATGAAAGCAATTTATAATAGAAACGGCTTCCTGTGTGAGAGCAAGTAGTGTTTGAAAGTGGGTTGAGATTTCCATTGACAGGGTGAACCAGTATCACACACATCGGACACTGGAGGATAGGTGAAATAAAAACCGGTCAAGCTAGACCGGGGATGGTGAGATGATGTCCCTATCACTTAGTGTACACTAAGGGCAGAGATCAGTCTTGAGGATTGAAAAGAAAACGCCTATCGTGGCTCCCCTTCTCTTCAGTATAGCATATAAATGCTGAACCATCTGACAATTCTTTCGGCACGACAATGAACGAACACTAACAGGAAAATCATCGACATAGGAAAACACAATCCTGTAAGGTATGGGCATGTAAAGCACTGAAATATATATCACAAACAATTGCGGAAAGACAGGAGACCCTTGAGGGGTACCAACTTGAATAAGAAGAAAAACATTAGGAGGGCCTTGAAAAATCAAGCTGCACTTGCAGTCAGCTAAAAATGAACGAACCTAGGAAACGAAATAATGTGCAATGCCCTTGCGGGGCAAGAGTGAAGTAAGTACAGGGGAAGAAATCTTGTCAAACTCCCCTTTAATATCCAGGAGAAGGGTGGAGAGTTTGAGAAGCAGGCGTTGAAGTATGCAAATCTCAAGGGTGAGGATGGCGCAGGTGTCGAATGTGCTAAGGTGAGTGAGAGAGCCATATTGGTTGCAACTCAGGAGGCCGGCAGGGTGTGCAAGGGGGGAGAGTTGAGATTCAACGATCCACTCCAGTATTTTGGCAATTGGCTGAAGAAGAACTATGACACGGAAAGACGCAGGAGCTGAGTAGTCAGGTTTACCGAGCTAGAGAGAATGATACCAGTGGTCTCTATCATTGAGGAGGAGTGAAACGGATAAGTGTGAAGGGAACCAAGAAGGGATTGGAGAAGGGAAGGATTGGTCTTGTTGATAGTTTTCCATATTCCATATGGGATTTGATCAGGATCAGAAGCAGATGTGTTTGACGACTATGAGAGTGCAACAGATATTTCCTGTAAGGAAAGTAGGGTGACATCCCTAAACAAATGTAGTAGGCTGGGCATGGGGGTGAGTTCCTTGCTGGGGCAAAGGTATGACAGTAAAGTATGGTGTCTGGGAAGGATGGAAAGTGATCAGGTGGGCGACTGGGAGGGAGGCGCGTGGTAGCCCAGACAGTTTGGGCTCCTACACTGAAAAGGAACTCCTTCTAATGGTTATTCTTTTCCTTTTTTGATTGCCATGAAGTCAACAAGGAGCCAGACTTTCGCTATGGACAGTGAGTAAGGCGACTGTTCACCATGGTGGAATCGCAGGCCTTCCTGGAGGTCCTTGCGGAGAACTGACGAATTGTCATTCTATAACAGTTTAGAGTGTACAAAAGAGCGTTTAAGGGGTGTATGCTGTGCAAGTAGGAAAGTTGTGGAGGCCAGGTGGCTGTCAAACCAAGCCAAAAGAGAGTTATTTGTTGGTAATAGGGGTGCATCCAACATGTTGAGCTATCTGATGGATGGTGAGAGAGTAGTAGAGTCAGTTGTTTTCCAGTTTTGGGAGGAGGGAGAAGAGTGCAGCAGGGCCACCGATAAAACAATCATTATGTGACATTATCAGAGCCTGTGCTGGGTAAATGGGTCAACCATGAAGAAAGCAATAGTGCCAATGTACGATTGACTAAGAAAAGATCAAGAGCAACAGGCCTGTCTTCGGCCACAAATGGGAAGCAGGTAAAGATGCCGAAGGGATTTAGGAGAGAAAACCCCAAATCAGTGGCTCTCTCAAAGTAGAAAGCCGAGATTGCAATTTAGTGGACGGAGTATTCCCAGAGGGAATCTGATAGAGGGTTGTATATGTTGCAATCACTAACCACAAGGCAGGGAAAGTCATAGTCTTGAATCATCTTCTCATGGGAAACAGTACAGGTGTATGAAGACGTACCATTCGTTGAGTAACTATTGAACAACCTTAAAACATGATGGTGGGAATCAAACAAGCCTAAAGGAGTATGCACATGAAATGCCATCCAATCAGGAGAATCAAAAACATAGGAAGGATAGGGTAGGTTTGTAACAACCTATAGTGAAAATAGCATACCACTTTAGGAGGCATGCTGGAGCATATTTCGCAAGCAAACACTTTAACCAACTAAATGAATGCGGGCTATTCCCCAAAAATGTGTGGTCTTGTAACAGAATAAACAAAGGTATCGGGCTTCCAGCTTTTATGCTATTAAAATGAGAAGAAAACACATGCCAGCTTCTGAAGGAGTTGTATTGAATAATGGATAGTTTCTGTAATTCAGGGGCAGGAGCCAGACGAAACATACCAGGACTGTTAATATTATATTGGATCATTAATCATGTGGGGAGGGGGACGAAGAGGAACCCTCACCCCAGCTGGCCTGCTGGGCTTTGGCCCTTGGTTGTGGTGCCACAATGGCTTTGCCGCATGTGCGTCAGGGGTTAGTGAGGGTGGGCATAGGGGTGCATCCAATGGCGGTAGTGGGTCTGGATCCAGTATCCTCCTTTACGTCCATTGTATCGTCTGCTGCTAGGCAGTAGGAGGGGGATGGGTTTTCCTGGGTTGGGACAGGCTGTGGCCTTTCTGTGCATCTGAGGTTAGTGGCTACATGCTCAGCTTGACAGTTGGTTCACTTTGGAGTGGAGGCAGTGCAACATATGGGTACTACCTTGGAGTTTCCTTCTTTGAAGCATGGTGGGTTTGTGCACTGATGTGCTGAACGACAGTGGAACAGGGAGTATATGGGGCAGCCGGAATGGTCGAACATGTATCATGGTGCAGGATGACAGAAGGTAACGCGGTGCTTGCAATGTATCATCAGGTTTGAACAGTAGACGTGCTCATCTTGTCTTAAGCACGAGAAAAGGCAAATGGAGGACCCAAAGGTAACTACATCAGCAGGAGCAACTGCTACCAGCACGAAGCCTGCCTTTTTTATGCCCCTTTTTGCTAGATCAGACTGTATGAACCTAACTGAGAAAAGTTCTTGTCATACAATATTATATATCAAGTCAGTAAGTGCAGGGAGGCGGTCCTTGGAGCTGGTCTGCATGAATCCATATGGGAGGCCATGGATGACTATTAGGACTTCAGTTGGGGTAGGACGGAAGCGCAGGAACAGATAGTCCCCTACTGGGAACGATTGATTGAATTTAGTTGAGAGAGCCTCATAATCAGGTGAGAATGCTGTGGCAGAGGATTGGGTGTTAGTGGAGGTTAGTGTTAGCGGGCCTCTGGGGTTGACAGAAGCTGTAAAGCCAGGGGGGAAAGAGCAGCTTGCCAATTTGATGACCGATACAGCTATGTCAGGAGCAGTAGCAGCAATGGGTAGGGCCTCCATATAGGGCAATGGGGAGAAACGCAGGGCGAAAAGGTGTCATGTCGGTGGTAGGCAACAAGGCTGTACCCCATTCCGGGACTACCGGGGAGTTGGATGCGGTAACTAGGACCGCACTGGTGACAGCTTTGCCCTTATTCTGCTTCTTCTTGGTGTTACCAGAAGATGGTGCAGCAGCATTGGCATTGGTTGGTTTTGATGAGGGGCCTGGTTGTGCTGGAAGCAATAGATGGGGTGTGGGAAAGTCTGTGATGGTGGGATATTTGCCCTCTCTCCATTGTTGAGTGTCGTACGATCTGGGATGTTTAGCAGCATAGGCAATGGGGTTGCCATGCCACCTTCGTGTGATGGTATCATAGGATGGGCAATGACTATCAAAATGAGTAGGGGCTGGAGTGCGTGGCCTGTCTGGGACAAACTGAGCTTGTGGGGTACGACTAGCCACTCTGGTTGCCTACCCCGGAGTCTGAGGGGCAGGGTGTAGCAGTACTAAGGCACGAGTGGTGCGGACACTGGCGCTCGCAGTAACTCTTTGGGATAGGTCCTGGACCGACGCTTGGAGGGCGGTGATTCCAGAAGTGCCAGGAGAAGGCGACTTTGGAATAGCTTGGCTGACTATGGCCATCTTGTCAATTTTCGAGTTGGTCTCACTGATGGCAGCTATAGCGGCACAAACCAGCAGGATAAGTATAGTTGAACCAGGTGACAACTCTGTGAGTCTTTTGTTGGTTGGGATGGCAAAGACCTCGTCGTTGAGCTCATGGGAAGCGGCAACCCCAATGAGAAGAATTTGAAAGATTGGATTTCCAGGCAGGGGACCTGCAAGTTCAAACCAGAGCTGTACGGCATGGCCCAATTGCTTGAAAGTGCAGAGGCGGACCTGACTTGCCCTTCCCGGGAGGAGGCTGGTTGTTCTATGGTGGAACAGTCCAGGTGAAATTTTAAATTTCGCTTATAGAAGTGAAGCCCAAATCAGAAGCAGGTTTTGGTGTCTCGTGATGGTTTTTAAGCTAAACCCTAAGTTTTGACCTATCTGAATGCAGTAAGAATTTCAAGCACAAGGAAAGAAGAGTGCAAGCAGTGAGTGTCTGTAAATCTTGGGAGGTATGGTTCTGGAAGACTAGACTCTACACTAATTTTCCGACAAAAGTTGTGACAATTTTTCCTGTAACGCCAAGTGTAACACTATTATATTTGTCATCCTTCATGTATATCCCAGTGCTTTTCACTATAAGTTTATTCAATATGACATTTAATATAATAAGTAATCCCAACTTAATGTATTAAAACAGGATAAAATATAATATCATAGATAAAATAAGAGGTTAAAAGCTGAGAATTGCTACTTAGGGCATAGGATAGGTGTTTACAAGAGTGCTACACTTGGCGTTACTGGCAAAATTGTCACATTTTTTGTCGGACAATTGGTGTGGAGCCTAGTCTTCCGGAACCATACTTCAATATTTATATCCCCTGTCATAGTATGTGCGGCTTACAAGTATCAACCCTACTATTTAAGTACCTGCTAACTATTCAGACCTTTTCAACATAGTCCAAACACTGATTAACCCTGACAAGAATCACTCTACTATTGACATCTGGCCTGCAGTACTTTGGATTTCTCTTGTGTGGCACCAGATTCCAGTTACACTTCACCATTCTTCTTCTGTCAGGAGGAATTGAATCTTGTCTGCATGCTAAGACAAAATCCTTATCATTGGACAAACAAACTTGAAGTCGCCAGCCTAGTTATCAGGCCTGTAACAGTTGCAGACATCATTCTGTCTTTCTACATACAGGCTTCAGTCAGACTAAAGCCCAGAATCATATCTCTAGGACAATTCACTCGTAGTCTTTCCTTACCTAAAGGTCCTATATGGTATCTTCTCAAACATACCACTGGACTTGATTTAATCATACTCTTATGTTATTTTGGGCAACAACTGAGGCAAACGTCCTATTACCTAAGTGACATTGGTTCCTATGCTGTACAGTCATGTCTGTAACTTTAGGTGATGTTCACTGATCTCGCCCAGAATACTTGCATAACCTTACCAATGGTCCCCTCTTATCCATCATGTGAGCAGCATCTGGCCGCAGAGAGGGTTGTGATGTCCTTGGTGTTAGAGGATGGGTTCAGAGGATCCTGTTATTTGCAGTTGGGACCCACCTCTGACACAAGGTGGTATTGTCACACCCTCCCAAAGACTGCATCACAGTGCAGTATGAGCTTCATAGGGTGAATGTAGGGTAACCCCTGGGTATACAACCTTAGGTGAAAAAGCTATCCTTTTCCCATTTGCCTAACAGGAAATACTAGGTCGGGAAACACAAGAAGTTGAGCTCAGTAATGTTTTAGGGTCAAAGGGTGTTACCACTTTGTCCTGAAAAAGTGGATTATTAAGAAGATACCTCTTAACCAAAGAAGTGGAAGTAGTCTGAACATTAGTATAAATATTAGACCATTTCCTCAATGGTTAAACAATCATCAAGCAATGAAAGAGCTAATATTATAACCAGTTAAACTCCTTGATATTTGAATATACTTTACCAAACTATCACTCTTGAGCCTTCCTCACAATCAATCTACTGTTTCCAATGTTCTCAGCATAGTTAGCATTCAATTCTACCTGGTTACCTAACCTGTAATTGCAAGTCCTTGTTATTTTGATATAGTTGGTAGGGAGGTACTTGACTGTAAATGTATTTTGAATAGAGTAACATAAGACTCCAGCCCTACCATACTACAAAGATGGGTATGCTTGTTTCAGAAGTTAAATATGAGTAGTCTAGCAATGAGAAGGCTGCCACACTGGACAATATACATTTAAAATTATATTATAACCTATATTGTAAAAACTATCAGCGGAAAGGAGTTCAAGAGGGGTACTCTTACAATGTATGATCTATTGGAATCACTTGTGATCAGCAAGTCTGAAATATTAACCGCTGTAATGATGTAGAGTGGTGTTGTACCAAAATTGATCAGCAATTGAAAATAGATTGTAGTGTCGGCCAAAAGCTAGTTTTAAGTTCACCTAAGAACTACAGCCTGGGTTCAAATAAAAAAAATGACAAAAAGCTAAAATGTGCAAAAGATCCCTGCGAACAAGAATGCATAGCATAGCTTTAAATACTCCTCATACCGGTTACCCCCCAATCATCAATAATGCTATATGACAGACCATAAAGGTGTCTGTTATTCATAATGCAAGAATACTGAGTTTGAGCTGGAATGAAATATGCCTTCAGGTGAGATACCTGTACACCCGTGGAGTAGTAAAAATGGTCATGGAATTCATTGGCTATCATTAAAGAGTGCTACAAGATAACTTCAGAATTGGCCTCTCAAATAAGCCAAATTATGTTGCCTTGTACCTAGAGTGCTGGGACTGTAGGTATGAGAACTGGCTCCGGATTCTGTTGACCAGGGAGTGGTCCATTTCTACCACTGACTCAGTGAACAAGCTATCCGTGATATAGAAGGTGACCGTAGTCTTTTGCAAATTGTATCAATAAGATATTCAAGTTGAGCAGGCTGTTGACGATAATATTGGGAGGTTTCAGTAGTACCCTTAAGTTTATATTACTTTCATACCTAGCAAAACCAAAGTTTATTCAACTCTTGATGTTACAACTATCATATATCTGCATCTTGTCCTCTTCTGGCACATATGTTGTAGAACTTACCTGTAGGTGAGGGTGGTTGAGAATGCCAGTGGCTCACCAGAATACAAGAACTACTCAATTCAATACTACAACAATAATAGCAAGAAAACTATTCTGTGACCTGTCCAATAACCAGATTTAAACACGATTAAAACATTGTGGTTGGCCATGAGAAATGAGGTAGGAGAAACAGTGAGGAGAATTGGCGATCTTAAGACTTTAGAGGTTGTTCTGAATACTGTTGGTCAAGCAATTCCCCATGAAAGGCTAGAAAGCCTTATCTGAAGTATGCCAGTCAGGTTTTAAGCAGTTATCAATACTGACTAGGAAGCAACCCTGTACAGGGTTCTCAATGGTCACCCGAGGACCGGCTCGGACTAGCTAGACCAGGTCAAAGTCTAGTCTAGTCTAATGGTGGATATTAGACTTACCAGACAGTCATGGTTGTTGGAACTGACTGGACCGGGCTCAGTCAGACAGGATGGATTGAGCAAAAACCGATGATAGGAGATGCTTCGGCTAGTGGCTTATCCGTCAATGGAAACAGCCCAATCGAGAAAACTGCAGCGAAATGAAGCCAAGACTTTGATCGCTAACACAGATCTAAGCAAGTTCTCTCTCGTTCACTCTCAACTCCTTCACTCTCAACTTGAACCGCTATTATTTTCCACTAGGTAATTTACGAACAGCACAGACAGGAGTGTATACATAAAGCAGCAAAGTGTTCCTATCCTTCTATCCATTACCATACAAGGCCTTTCTCCCCAACGTATGTTTCCTTTCCCCTTTCTCAAAGAGTGGACTTGGAGTTTATGCTGATAAAAGAAAAGGAACAATTATCACAATTCTCATTGCCTATAGAATACCCGTCACAACCGTGCTTATACTCCTTCCCAGCCATTTCATCTTCTTGCATGTCGTATAGCCCTTCATGCCTCTTTTATTAGCAGCCCACATCCAAAGCCATTGTCCTAAGGAAAAAGGGGGTGAGCCGCTAGTGATATTTTTTGAGCATCTGATATCCTGGCCATGCTGGGCATGACCTACTTCACAGTTGTAATGGTATGGAAATAAGTGTAGTTATTTTCTAATTGTAAAATGTAGTGGATGTTTTTCTTTGCAAGGATGTATTTATTTCATATGAGTATTATTATATCTTGTGTGGTCATTTTATCAGGACTGGTCAGGGACAAGTCCTGGACCAGACCGGACTACCTGAACCAGGCCAGTTTAGTCGCTAACATGGAGAAGGACTGACCACATAGTCCTGTCCTCATGACCACACTGGTCAGACTATTGAGAACCCTGACCCTGTATTGATTTTGCTATATAGACAAAATATAGAAGCATGAAGAGATCATGAGATATCACTTACATATTTCTACTTTCATCAACAGACATCAGCTGTTATATTCAGAAGCGGGCCTGACTTTTTGCAGACACCAATTTCCACTCACCTCATATCACTCAAACTTCCTAATCCAGCTTCACCTACATACAACCTGTGTGTCCCTTTTCAGAAGTGCGCCCGACTTTTGTCAACCCCCTAGTACATGCATACTGGATTTGCCTCATAGAAAAGCTGGTCTTTTCTTTGGATTTGGCAATACCTCCACACGATCGATCGCAAAAGCTGACAATCGCACCTCTGGTCTCAAGTCAAGTACAAAGGGTTTCACCGTGGCATTGTTGATAATCTCATGGTGAAGTAAATTCAACGTTAACTTCGACGTTGGTGGGGGTTCTTAGTGTTGCTCGAGGGACCCCAAGCCACTACTGTATTCCTTATTCGCACATCACCCCTGCTACCCGAAGACCCCCTGCTCGCAAAATGTACAAAACTTAGGCGCTGTACCTCCCTGCACGCCTTACTTGTGCTCTTCGCCTTAATATCTCCTTTTTATTTTTACTTTTCAGGCACAGTGCCAGTACCTGAGTACAGAACTCGTACAAGTGCCGGTAGTGCAGTACCATGCTCCATGCCTGCTGCTGCCGCTGTGGCTAGAAGAAGGTTACCGCTCAAGATACCGTACTCGCACCAGCAGCGCCAGCTCGTGCACACACCAACACGTACTCTACGAGTACTCGAGTACTCGTAGTGTGCACACGGGACAAATGCGCACAGGCGAATGACGCGACAAAGAAACCGCTCAACGCGCTCCTGAGACCACTTTACGCGGGTAGCAAGTGATGATGGGTGGAGGAAGGAGGTCAGTCGGACTTGAGGGAAGGGATTCCAAAGTGGTGTAAACAAATAACCCCTTTGGGATATCCGCTAGTGAATCTGTGTCTGTGTGACTGCAAACCCCGGATGTCATCTACTAGTACCGGTACTGTATCATACGAGTACTTGTACTGTACGAGTCGAGTACTCGAGTACCGTACCCTACTGCACTGGTTGGTACATTGCCGCAGTCTAATCTAAAGTGTGTTTGGTGGGGGAGGGAAAGGCATAAATGATACCGATCCTTGCTTAGAAGCACAAAAGTGCACAGAAGGGAAGGGGGGGGAAAGGAAGCATGGATTGCGGGTTGAAGCGAATTGAACCGTCCTTCTTCCTTCCCGGATGGGATGGGGACGCATGACATACCCCCCCCCTCCCCCGCCCCGGAACAAGTGAGAGAGAAGAGGGATAGTGGAGAGTCTTCGGGGAGGAGAAAAGAAAACGTGTTCCCCTCAAAATCTTTCATCGGCGGGGTAGAAAAGGAGACGCGTCTGCCCGCACTCCTCAATCCTCTCTTCTATTCTTACCCTCCTGTTGTATTGTATGATAACTCACCATACAACCCTCAACCCCACCCCTGCCTAATTCATTCGGGGCTCCTCCTCCCCCTCTACTATCATAGTGATCATTGCCATATCTGTTTTCTGGCTGTGAGCTACCACTTGTCATCTGGTTCTTCGGCTTTGTTTAAAGAGTTTTAATTTTTAATCCCCCCCCCTAACCGACTCCTGGTAATACAATAGTAGCCTGAATTAGCAGACTGAAAGCCTTGTCCTCTTCCTCCTGCAAGTTGCTGCTAATAGCGTTGATGTGAGTGAGCGTCTCCGAATGCTTGTTTCCTCCTGCTTCCTATTTCTAGTTTCCTCTGTATGGCTACGTTTTTCTTTTACTCCACCCCCCCACCCCACCCCTATTTCTTCTGTACCGGTGTGAGTGCTTCCTGCTTTCCAGGCCGACAGTTTGTTTGGGCTATATAAAATACCTTTATATCCCCCCCATTATGTTTTATCACTACCACCCCATCCGCACTTTATTCACTGACCGAGAAAGACATTCCTCTTAATCTTTATAATAGAATTTATTACCACCTCATCGATGACGCCCCCAAGTGCCCAGCTCGCGCTCGCAGCTACACCGAGGGGGCTATCGGCGGCCGCCCGAATGGATTCACAAGCAGACCCTCACGACACGGACCTCAATAGAATGCTTGTCCAATTGAACAAGGTTTACGGGTTCCATACCCATTCGAAACAACCTCGGCCGAAGGGCAGCGGTACCCGTTCAAGTGGCCCAGTCATCAGCCCATGGATCCGAAAGCTGGACTCCCTACTTGGGTTTTCATCGAAGGAGGTCAACGACTCCGTTATCTTGCTTAACGAGGAGGTTATGAAGCGAGGGATGCCCAGGGACCGGAAGCCCAGTCCCGATGTGAGAGTCGAGCTGGAGAGGGCTTACGAGATCATATTGGACGAGAAGCTGGCCGAGTTCCAGGACAGGGACGAATCGGTCGTCGGCCTGTTTGGCATTGGCTCCGGCGATCACCCCAAGGAGGAACCTAACACTTGGCGGTCCGATGACAGGTATGAAGCGCAGAAGGCCACCCAGGATTTCCCGACATTGAATCTCGGGTCTAACCGGAGCAGGGAGGACATAGTATTTAAGGGGCGAGGGAAGAACAGATGTGGGGATGTAATCTCGATAGAGTCGCTGGCCCCATCCGGGGGACGAAAGGACCCGAAGGCAGTGCAGAGCACGCCACACCAAGGACCTGGCCAACGGCAGCGACGGCGAAAGGACCTGTCGCTGATGGAGGTGCTCCCGGGGGAGGAACAGCACTCTCCCGAGCGGCCAAGGAATCGGGAGAACCGGCATGGGCTGGAAAAGCCGGAAAAGAGGCATCGAGCTGAGCAGGCTCGGCACAGGTATGGGGTGGAAGCGGAGAGTGGGCGAGGAGTTCGGCAACGGGGGTGGGAGAGACCTGGGCGAGAGGATCACCTGCGACTGCAGACACAGGAGGAGGAGCGGGACAGGAGATCCAGCAGGACGCGGGCCCCGTTGTTCCCCCCGCTGTCAAGGGAAAATTTGGGAGATCCGTACCAGGAGGTGCGAGAACAATCAAGGAGGCGGAGGGGCAGGCAACCGGAAGAGCCGCCGCCGCCTACCATCCAACGGCCGACCCGGCCTGCAGTTCCCGAGGATGATGGCACCGAGCCAGACTCGGATGGCACCTTTTACTCGGCGAGTTCGTCGGTAGCCGAGCCCAAGGGGAAGGGCAAAGCCGCGTTCACGGGGCTCGAGGGTGAGTATGGCATCTCTAATTTTCAGGTGTCTAGTTCGAAGGGCCATGAAAAGCGCCCAATATTACTGGGCCAGAGGCGAGGGAAGGAGATACGCGTGCCTGTCAAACCGGTGCATAGGAGTAGTTCACGTGCTTCGGGGAGTCATGGAGTGCCCTTTCAACACTCATTCGGTTGTGCGGGGAGCAGCTCGGCGCAGAGCTCGTTTGCATCAAGCGTGTTTACGAGGTCAATCACCGCAGGGGGTTTCTCTTCCCCGAAAAACGGAACTTTCGGGACGGATATCACCGAGTACGACAGCTTCCGCGACGGCAAGCCAGTCCCGTACTATAGTGATACTGATCGGTATGACTCCCAGGGCCAGGAAACCGATAACGCGACGGATGTTGACGAGCCCGAGGAAGTTGGACGTCCGTATCCGCTGGAAAAGAGTATGCGAAGGCCTCGGGTGCCACCACCGGGCAGGAGGCAGAAATCCGCGGCCCTCCGAGAGGCGGAAAGCTTTCGGCGCGGGCCCCTTTCTCCCGTTCCGCAGTCTGTCGTGGCCTCGGAAACGAGCGAGCGAGAGGAACGGGAAAGATCTGAGTTGGTAGGGTTCTTTGACGGGAAGCCGTTGGGGCCGGATTTGCTACAGGCTGCGGTGGAGACTGGAGAGATTCATTGGGATTTTGCGGCACAGCAGGAAGCCGAGCAATCTCCCGATGGAATGAGTGACAGGAGCGGTAGCTGGGCGGGAGCATCCACCCAAATGGTTCCTGACGCCCTGCAACGATCTAGTCCGGGTTTGAGTGAGGAAGGCCGTGGGGAGGGTAAGGTTGACGAGGGAGGTAGAGGGGAGATAAGTGATGAAGAGGATCCCGAATTCGGGGTAGATGCCGATTTTGAGGCGGGGATGTTGAGTAAGTTTTCACTTTATAGTTGGCCATCTACATACGTCATCTGTTGCCACTCGATAATTTCCATATTGCTTACTAATGTTTTCGTGGAGGTCTCCTTCCACCCGAACCGGAAGCGCTGGATAAAGGGCGGGCAACTGAGCCATTGAGGGATATCAAACATCCTCTGCGCACCCTGCCCTACCATGTCCAGTATGAGGCGACACGCGTGGCGTTGAGCAATGGCGTGTACCCCACAAATAAGGATGTTTGCGACAGCCTCCACCGATACTGCGATGATTTGTTCGCTGCTGAGACTTATTCTGAGGTGTTGGGGGTCATGAGACGATATCATCCCGGGACTGCCATGTTAGAAAAGAGCGCAGAGTCGACTTGGAAGGACTACAAGGGTCGGGTGGGCTGGACTGATAACCTATATATGGCAGGCAAGGTCTTGTTAAAGGATCCCAAGGCGCAAAAGCTAGAGGATATCGCTTTTGACATCCAATTAAGCTCTCTGGGAAAATCCACAGGCAACCGGTTCTTCAATCGATTCGGGTCAGATAGGTTCTTGACCCTACGCTTGCCGGATATGAGCGGCCGCGGACAGAACGGATCAACCCCCGGAAGCATGGTGGCGCAGAGGGTTGAAGATTGGCTGGTCAATGAGGAGATCGGGCTGGTTAACCGGAAGTGGAGGTGTTTCTACGCAAAGGAGGGAAAGTCAAAAAAGAGATCCCTAGAGGACGAGAAGACCATCATCACCGAAACCTTTGTCCAGGTTGTTCTGTTCGCGACTTCAGGTGTGGGTATCGGGGATGATAAGGATGAGATGATAAGGCTGGGGTTCCGCGGGTTGGACAAAAAGATTAGACGGGAGATGAGTGTGGAGGACTTGCTCAGGTGGCATATCCCTGTTGAGGGAAACGAACACGTCACGATCCCGAAGTTTTGGTCAAGGATAAGCTTGGGTAAGTGTTGCGGTTCCCGCTGGCGCTTGATGATGCTAACGTATAAAAGGATTCTCGACGGCGGTGCCCTCCTTTCAATTTGAGCCCTCACAGGTCGAGAAGGTGCCGGATATTAAGTCCGCAAAGGGCGAGATCATGAACGACGGGTGTTCCGTCGTGTCACCGAAGGTTATGCAGGAGATCCGTAGAATTCTTGACCTGCATGAGACTCCCACGGCAGTCCAAGCGCGTCTTGGTGGAGCGAAGGGAGTTTGGATGGTCGATCCTAGCATTGACTGGAGTTCGGATGAGGTCTCTATTAAAGTGACCGAATCTCAACTCAAGTATAACGGTTATGCGGATGATCAGGACTGGGCTAGGATGACACTGGACATACTGCACATTTCCCACGAGCCTAGGGCCGCCACTATCAATCTCCAACTGATTCCTATCCTGGAGAACCGTGGTGTGCCCTTCCAGGCGTTGAAAGAGTTGACAGAGGAACATTTGGAAGAAGACCTGGGTGAGCTATTCCAAGTGGTCGATAAACCTGTTGAGCTCCGAAAATGGATCTACGACCGTGGGAGTGTAGGGAAGGAGAGGATATCATATAAAGGTATCCAGACCACTGGAAGCATTCCTTCCACAAAACACGAGATGGCGATTTTACTGCTCGAGGTATGCACTGCGAGATATGCAACGCTGGGGTTATTCAATTTGACGCTAACATGTCGTAGAGTGGCTTCCTCGTTCGCTCTTGCAAGGTGCTTATGGACCATGTGAGGGTGATGATGGATAGATATTGCGAGGACTTGAAGGATAAGCTGCATATCCGGGTCCCGCATTCCACGGTCCTTCTGTGTGTGGCAGACCCCACCGGAACCCTGAGGGAGGGCGAAGTCTCCCTGAGATTTTCAAATGGCTTCCTGGATCCCAAGACTCTGAGGCGGAGTCAAGTTATTACGGGTGACATATTGGTCGCGCGTAACCCCGCCCACATTCCGTCGGACATTCAGAAGGTTTGGATCATGGTATTCTCGCTCGGTTTTTATGCGTGTTAACGGAACTAGGTGAAAGCGGTGGATATCCAGCCATACCATTCTCTGGCCCTTCGAGAGCTGCAGGATGTGATCGTGTTCTCTATCCAAGGAGACCAAAGCCTGGCGTCGCTTCTGTCGGGAGGTGATTACGATGGCGATAAGGTTTGTATCCTCTTGCGTTCTTTCGTAACGGTATATCGTTAATTAACATGCCGGTCAAAACAGCCCTGGGTGTGCTGGGAAGAACGCCTGGTAAAACCGTTCACTAACAGTCCGACCACATATGATGAGGTTGATGCGATAGTGGCCCCGTGGTTTAATAAATCGGGAGAGAGGGTCTCTGGGCTAGGCCCTAACCAACCTGGCTTCTTTGAGCGGTTCGTGCGGATAGGTCTACGGAGCTCATTTGGGGACAGCTTCCTTGGGCTGTGCACTTCGATCTGGGAAAAGCGGTGCTACGAGAAGGGCGACATCGCAGACCCTGAAGCGCTCAAGCTAGCTAAGCTATGCTCACTACTTGTCGATGCACCGAAGCAGGGCATGAGCCTCAGACCCGAAAAGTTTGACGAGATAAAGAGAAAGTTTTTCGGGGCGCCGACGCCTGCCTACAAGGAAAAAGGCTCGAGAGTCCGCGGTGGGGGTAGCCACATAATCGACCGGTTGCTCAAAATCGCCGACACAAAAATTAACGAGAAACAGCAGGCATTCCACGATGATATCGGAAGATCCGAGGGCCAGCGCGACGGCGACATCGTGGAGCTGTTTGTGCAGGAGCACGAGCTCGCACAAAAGGACGAGACGAGCGCGCTGTGGATCACATTGCGGCACTTGACCAAGGAGCTGACGCTCCTGAAACAGGACTGGACTGACTGGATCCGCAATAAGCGCGATGGGCCGGATGAATTCAGGGCTGGGGTGCCCAAATTTCACCGGCGCTATCGGGACATTGCACCACCTGCTGAGCAGGCCCGGGATCCGGTTGTTGCAAGATGGATTAGAGAGGGCGGCGCGAGCTTCACGCCCTGGGCTACACTGAGGGCCTCGGCGGCCTACGCGAGTTGGGGTGGAAATCAGGGCCTCGTCTGGTACATGGCTGGCCTAGAGATTTGCTTGATTAAGTGCCGGAAAGTGTCCATGAGGGATTCGGAGTTGGGGCCTAGGACAATGCTCGACGTCATGTATGCCCCGTTGGTTACTTCGAAGAATTTTGTCAGTGCGATAAGGGAAAAAGTTGACGGGGATGTTGAGGTGGTGAATATGGAGGATGAGGGCGACATCTGAGGATAATCTGTTCGACTTGGTCAGTCGTACCGTACTGTAAGCTATCCCTGCTCCCACACCTCGCACGTAGAAGACGGTTGCGCGAGAGAATTGTTATTGATTGCATCGTCCCATTGATCGTACAGGTAACAGCACCTCAGGTAGAAAAAAATCCCTAATTTTCTTATCCCGTTTCCCCCAGCCGTCCCGTTCGTTGCTTCTCTACCCTTCCTCTTAAAGCCCACCCATTCTACACAACACCTCCACAAAACAAAATAAGAGAATGAAGGAGCGAAGGAGGAAAAAAAAAACTACTTTTTAAAGTCCCAAAGCCCTCCTCGCACAAGCCCTAACCCTCTTCTCATACTCCTTCCGATCATCCCTCCAAATTTTCGAAGCGTCGATATTCGCACCGCTCTCGTCGTTCGGCTCGGCGAGCATGCTCATGACGCTGATGAGTATCTTCTCCACACTCTGTATGGGCGACCAACGCTCACTGGCGTCCTCATACTGGTTCGGGTCGTCACCGGGGGAGTGCAGGATGGAGATGCAAACGGTGCCGTCCTTGTATACATTTGGGTGGAACATTTCGCAGGTGAATTTCATTTTCGGGGGATTAAGGGGGTAATCCTGCTTATATATAGGTTAGCCATGATAGAGTTTTTCTTTCTTTTCTTCTTCCCCATTTCCTTGTTTTGTTTGCAATTAGGTAGAGCTTAATCTAATAATTACATAATGTGCCGAATAAATAATGAATGAAAAAAAAAACATGCCTTTGGAAAGCTGAGTGTAGCAGGAAAAACCCCGCCTTCGAATGGAGTCTCCTCCGGGCCTTGAATTAGGCATTCCCATTCGAAGAGGTTGGATTCGTCGATGGGACCAGCGGCAATGCCTTCCGGGGATTCCTTGAGTAGGGCTTTGTATTCTTTTAAGAGGCGCTTGTTTGCCGCTGCGAAGGACATTGTTGCTTTTGGGGGTTGACTCGTGGTGGCTGCGGGGTTGTTGGGAAGGTGTTTTTCCGTGGTAGAGGCGGAGGTTGGGATGGGGTTCAAGCTAGGGGTGATACTGACACTTTGTGGCCGAGGCAAGAGAATTGAATGGTAAGTTCCGGGGGGGAGTTGTGAGGACGGGTGATCCAGGGAGGTGTGGCTTCCATTCGTGGCGGTTTTCATTTTCACTCTTACTTGTAAATGTCACACGACGAGTACCGGTAAATTTACCATGAATTTATTTTCCGTCCCTCGCAAATTTCTCTTCCTGTCATTCTGGGGTGGAAGGCTTGTGGTAGTGAGCATATCAGATGATCTAGATATCAAAAAATAAATCAATTGGCACACCCAGCTTACTCGCTCGAGTACAAAGTTACAGGTATCATACCAGTATAGAACCCGACCGGTGATAAAAATATTGTATGGCAAATTGTCTGCCTGACGGCCCATACAAAATTCGGACTCAAGTGTTCGGGTTCCTATGCCTGTAACTTGTAGCTTATTTCTCGGCCCTTCTGCTGGACACGGGCCGAGGAGAGGCACTATTTTTTAACCTTTCGTATCGGTGCCATTGTTTCATTGAGGGGCTAGGTTCCAAGGGTGTAGGGTTGGCAAGCAGTGGCGCCAGTGCATTGTCCCAACGTTCGACATGAAACCCCCACCACTCATCCAGAGCTGCTCTAACCGCGTCATCCTTCGATTCTCACCTCCCCCCCCCTGGTAAATTGTGTTTTCTAACACAACCAAGATAGTGGAAACCTCATCGCAGACATGCCTTCCTCTGCAGTGCTCGCCGAGCATGGCCTAAAGGCTTTGAATTCCCAGGATTACCCCCGGGCAATTGATCTATATACTCAAGCTCTGCAACAGACACCGGGATCCCCCGATTATTACATCAAACGTTCAACTGCCTATCAACGTTCCACCGATTACACCAACGCTCTTAAGGATGCGGAAATAGCTGTGGTCCTAGGCTACCAGCGTGGTAAGAGAGAGCTCATTAGCAGTGCTCAGCTTCGCAGAGGGGTTTCGTTATTTATGGAAAGGAGGTACGGCGATGCGGCTTTCTGCATTTCAGAAGCAGAGAGAAAGGTTGCTGGGGAAAAAGAAAGGAATCTCATCGGCATCTGGAAAAACAAAATTGAGATACAGCTTTCCAAACTCGACCATGATGATCCCATGCGGGAGGTCACTGTCTCCGAGGTCCCTGATGCTGAGGTACCGGTGCCGGAAAAACAAGATGGGCCTGTATCTGTGAGCCTATCCAAAGACGGTAAGGCTGCGCCCACCACTGCCCCGCTGCTGCCCACACCTGGAGTTAGCACTCCCACAAACCGGATTCGCCACGAATGGTATCAAACAGCTTCTCAGGTGGTACTCACCATCTATGTCAAGGGCGTACCTAGGGATAAGGCCACAGTGGAGATTAGTAGTGATTCGGTAGGTGGTGGCCTCGGTCTATTGACTGGACAGTTTTCTGACTGGGAAAGGTCTCGGTGGCTTTCCCTTTGGCCACAGGAAGCGAATGGACATTCGAGGTCAGCCCTCTCTTTGACGAAATAGATCCTGTGACTTCTAGTTTTTCGATCCTTTCAACAAAGATTGAGGTCAAGCTCGCGAAAGCCAATCAAGGCCGTAAATGGGGTGGTCTCGAGGCACCAGAGTCCGTACCTGCTCCAGGGACAGGTGAAGCCCGCACAGCGATAGCTACCGAACCGAAGGGAGGCTTGCCCGTGTATCCAACATCTTCGAAGAAAGGCCCCAAAGATTGGGACAAGGTTGCTAAGGATCTCACATCACGCCCCAAAGAGGAGAAGAAAGGGAAGGGAATTAGTGTTGACAAAGACGAAGAAGCTCCCGAGGGTACAGAATACGAGAGTGACTATGAGGGTGGTGATCCAGTCAACCATTTCTTCAAAAAGCTCTACAAGGATGCCGACGAGGACACCAGACGTGCGATGATGAAGAGCTATGTAGAGAGTAACGGCACAGCTCTAAGCACTAACTGGCATGAGGTCGGAAAGTCTAGGGTTGAAACAAGTCCCCCAGGTAAGTCGTGTTTATCTTATCATGGTGGACCAAGTTCTAATTTTACACTAGATGGAATGATCGCCAAGAGCTGGGATAGGTGAAAAAAAGCGGGCCTGGATTGGGATGATGACGGGAGTGTGTCGTGGGCGAATTTTTTTTTGTCAAGTCCACGATTTATTTGTAACCAGTGCAGGAAAATCTCACGGGCATACTGATATAGTATTATGGTCTGAATATCCTTATAATAAAAGAGCCTTCAACTCCCAAATAAAACAATAAAACAATGAAACCATTATCAATTTATTAAAACATGATTGCACCAAGGAAGCCAATAGGAACTAAGGGGGTGTTTGGCACACCGTGTGTTCAAATAACCATTATTTCAAAACGCGTTTTGCAGATTAGATTTAGATCAGACCAATCACAACGCATACAAAGGGATTATGTAAGGACATTTTCAGATGGTGTAATGCCTTTTCATTTCTCTTCATTGGGCTGTTGAAAATCTGATCTCAATCTAATCTGCAAAACGCGTTTTGAAATAATGGTTATTTGAACACACGGTGTGCCAAACACCGCCTAAGATCTGCGAGTGAACCCTCCGGTAAAAGGAAAAACCCTCATGTTAAGGGGAAAATTAATTATTCACAGAAATACGGGGAGACAAGCTCCAGAGCAGCTGCCTCCTTATCCTGTTCTGATCCTAGAGTGTCAGGTCCGGGTAGGTTAGATTGGAGTCTCCTCAGGCGGGGAAGCAGAGCGTGCGCACGCTCCATTCAATGTATGATACCATGCAGCGCCCGAGAGCGACAGCGCGACAGCAAAACCAGGATAATGAGTTGAGGCTGGGAGGAGAGCAGAGAAGCGGGGGCGGAAAGAAAAGAGGGGTGATTTGTGTAATTAAGACAGCTTCCTGTAGTTTACAGGAATAACTGATAAAAAGATCACGAAAACACACTTTACACAGGCACCCCATCTCCAAGCAGTTGTTCTTACAATGTCAAGTGCATTGATTCCAGTTCCACCAAACAACCGTGAATAGAGGGTTTGCGCATGAGGACAGAGGTGGCGGTTAGCAGAAAATAAACCTAGGTGTAATAATTAGTTTGCGCAACTAGTTTAGACAACTTAGCAGCCGGGTGACGGCAGAATGAGTACATCGCACTGAAGGTCAGGAAGGTTGGAGGAAGTGTGGCATCAAGCAACATAGCAATCAGTACAATCCAAGTTCTCTGGTCTTGAGGTGAGTTTAGGGTGCGTCTGGTTGCAACCCGAAACCTCAATAATGGCCCTCATTATAGAGTTTTGAGTGAAAACATCATTTTGTGATAAAGTGTCGTGTCTGGTCAACACCAAGTGGCAACAATCAAGTTGGAATAATGGGCCCAAAATGAAGGTTTCCAAAAAATAGAAAAAATCTATTTTTCGCAAAACTACATAATTGAGGAACCCTAACCCAACCACACTGATGAGTAGTTTGTAACCATATTTCATCACATATTTGGTGTAAATGTAGGATATAAATAATATGGATACCTACAATGCCTGACCTGATCACTTCTACAAACCTCAATGCGTTTACCCCTTCCATACTGTATGCAATTGGACTTATGAGAGGCACCTATGCTGGCTTGCATTCTGTGAAAGAGGCTTGTTGAGAATCACCATTAAGCGGGAGTGAATATATATCTTGGCTGTTATCCGTGTGTCAACCAGACATGCCCCAGTGACTTTCATTTGGCCAGATTATGCTAACTTGAGAAAACACTAGTATCCGGTTGCGACTTGTGTTTTGAGATTATTGCACTATTTCAAAGCAACGACCGCCAGACGCACCCTTAGCTATAAAACCGTAGGACTGTTGTTGATTTGTAATATGCAGCGAAGAATACTGATCATGAAAGAGAAAAGGCCTTGCAAATATTTTAGAGGCATGTATCTGGTTCAAGCTAGAACCAACTACACCCCCGAACCTACATGGAAGGGTATACGAGAGGTGGTATTTATCATAGTACCATGGAAGGGGTATTAGCAGACTAAGCGTTGGCTGGGTAGAATGCTGGCTGTGCATCTTCTACACAAGCCAAAGGTCAGATGACTGGAAATGCTTGAGCTGAGAGGTGCAGTGGCTTGAGATAATAGTGGAAGCTGGGCCGCTTAATAGAGCAGGGGCGGGTTGGTTAAAACATGCTAGAGGAGGAGGAGGAGGAGGAGGAGGAGTGGCAGAATTTATTTTGGTAGATAATTAATGCAACTTGTGAGAATTACGGCAGTAAAAAATTTATTCCTCTTCCCCTGTGTTAGAAACACAGGACGCACAGGATGCACAGAACATAAAGTCTGATTCAGGATGTGATGTCGATTGGACATTGGGTCAGGAAGGTTAGACCAATGTCCTGTTGTGTCCTGACAATATCCTAGAATGAATCCTGCCGCTTATACGTCCTGGTGCCTTGAGACAGTATCCTATCATGTCCTTACACCTTCAGACATTGTTCTATCATGTCCTAATTCCTTCAGACATTATCCTATCATGGCCTAAAGGCTTCAGAGATTATCCTATCATGTCTTAACGCCTTCAGAGATTATCCTCACATGTCTTAACGCCTTCAGACATTATCCTATCATGTCCTAACACCTTCAGAAATTATGCTATCAGGTCTTAATACCTTCAGACACTATACTATTATGTTCTAATGCTTGCAGATACCTGCCTATCATCATCTCATGACTACAGAGGCTCAAGTCACATGTCCTGATGCCTCCTACGCTGGGCCACTGTAACGTGACACCTTCTGACATTACGCTATCATGTCCTGACACAATCCTAGCATTAGATGTGCACATCTTTATCGGTAAAGTTCACCTTTTCCCTATATAGCTCTGGAGGCAGGTGAGAGATAGGGGACCAAATTATTAAACTCCCATGAATGTATGCGTGATTCATACTCATATAACCCACAATGAAATACTGGATTACAGGTCACTTTTATGGGTCTATAATTTCTTGACTATGTGTATTCTTCGGGACCCTTTTCGTGATATTTGTGCCTTTCCACTGTGCTTTTGAGCTTTGACTATGTTACAGGAGTTGATCTGACCTTACCATCCCTTCCTGAAATTGTTCTGTTATGGACTTTTTCCCTACGACTTATTCATGCTTTAGAACAGCCCAAACAGCCCAGTCATCTCACATTCGTAGTTGTATTTCTCCACCTAACATCACCGTCTATTCACTTAAATTCACAAACCCTTCATGCCTCCCACCGGTCCAAAAGTGCTCTCCTGGCCATTTTCCCGATTCTATTTAGCCTCATGTATTTCTCCTCTTTCTCTTTCTACATCACCTTACTACCTGACTTATTTCTACCCAACATCTTTCTTCTTATATCTGTTTTCATGAAAACAATAATGGTCTTATTAGCGCTGTGGACGATCTACTTGTGAATGATGCCTGGAATTCTTCACATTCCCTTACTTCTCTCCTCTTCTTTAAAGCTTAGTTAAATTATAGATATTTAATAACCTTATTCACCTGTGAAATCACCTCCTCACATTCACACTGTTGTCCTGTGATCTTTCTTGGCTCTTCCACCTCACTCCTGGGTTTTTCCAGACTCTCAGGAGCTTTGCTTGGCTCAATATGACCATCTGCCGCATAATTTTATCATAAACTGGGTGAAAGTTGAACGCAAAGTACTTGCGCATTTCAAAAGTATCTGGCTGCCTTGGCGCCAAGCAGTTGAGATTTGGGCATGGATTCGCGAATTCTGGTGTCAAGGCATGCAGATACTTTTGGAATGCCCACATCCTATATTTTATGTAGAATAAATTAATACCCTCCAATTATTTTATGCATATTTTGTTTAAATTATACATTTGTCTCAAATAGGGTGTCATCTGTCTTTATCATACCTCTCTTCTAATACCTCCACTGCTTTATCTCATTCAGAATCTGAATTATTGGGCTGCATGGCGCTTTCCTCATTGACTGAGACCTTCAAATCTAGTTATCCTAAGGCTTCTTGTTCCTCTAGTGCAGAACCAGACTCCTGATTCTAAATACATCAGCTTTTGCGCAGCATTCACCGAATGTGTTTTTTTTGTGTCATCAATCAGGATATTTCTCCCCTTCAAAGAAAACCCTTGCCAAGTTGACACACTTAAAGATAAACATCCTTCTAGCCTGTTTGTACGATTCACTTGAGAACAGGGCATTGAGGACTCTATGGATTGATTACTAACTTTGAACGAGTCGATCGGAGAATCCAAAGCTTGAATAAATAATCCAGAACATGAAGACTTTAAAAATGATTCATTCAGGAGGTGGTAAGACATATTGGGACCTTATTATTATGATTCAGGAATCTTTTATCGGTCATGCTCTACCATTTCCCATCACCAAAGTACTTATACAACAATAGTTTGACTATCTTTAGGGCAGCAAATTGGAACTCACATTGCTTGAAAAATAAGCCTTTTGTCATCTCATCTGGGACTATATGAGAAAAGAACTGTTAGGTAGTAGCTTCCGCGAGAGGTATTCTGACAGCTAAGACCTGAATCGTCTTGTATCAAAGAACTCATTAAGAAGACGCGAGTAAGGTAGGCTAGATACACTGAGGGACTTTGGTATAAATAGCCAAAGTATTGGTAACGATCAAGTAGAAAAACTAATTATATTCATAAGATCTTTTCTCAGTGGTTGTTGTTTCAAATAGCAGGGAAGATGCTTCGATATTTATATTGCACGTCTAAGCAATCGCGGTATACATCCAATCTCTAGACTGACTATGTATTTTTGCTAATAATTCTGTGAACACTTTCTGAGTGTGAGCACCTGTATACGCTGAAAACTCTCTACCACACCTGCTTCCTCCCATGGTCAACTTATCGGTCTGCACTATTATTATTCCTGAGGGTGTGGAGACCTCGTCAGGTGTCAGCTGATGGGTTTATCCGTTGATAGCAATGATCACGAATTATCTTCCCCCCGTGCTTCACAGAGGAGGTCCAATTCGCTAGACAGACGATGGCCATTCTTCTTTGGTTGGCTCCGTAGAGAAGTTGGTATGCGACCGCATTTTGTATTCTTGTCTTCCGGCATTACAGGACAGGTTCTCGGGATCGCACCTATGGGCTATTTCCCTTGGACTCCATCTTTTACCAACATGTCCTTTGTAGATTTACCTGATCCTGTTAGTGGGCATAGTGATCTTCTGCCTACCCTAGGCGTCTTGGTAGGTACGAGGGGCCTAAGTTGTTTGCCACACGTCCCGTTACCATTGACCCACTCTTCTGACTGTCTGTGTTCAGGTGTATGTAACCTTATGCGACGTTGTCCAATTCACCTGCTTCCATATGGATATGGTGCCCGGAGGTTGCCCCACATATACGCTGCGAACAGGATGCGGTCGGACCGATGGCCGCAACGCATACGGTGTTATAGGATGTCTTCCGCTGAGAGCGGTCTCTGGTGTTGGGACGCAACTCCGCAGGCGAGTGATGACAGGCCGGTCCAATGCCGGGGCCAGAGTTGGCCTTTATCTTTTTTCACGAAAGTTCGTTCGCGCCAAGTTAAGGTAATTCTGGTTCTTAAATCCTGACCGGGAGTCCGTGCGTCTAACAGGATCTGGCCTCATTGAATTGGCTGTCCCGAATACTCTATGTCTATTATACAATCTACTTCTGTCTTAAGCGCCACATAGTAGGGACTAAAACCACAGGCATTTGGTTGTCCCCGGATGGAAAACCGTTCTATGTCACTCAACCTCTCCCGGGCCCGGCATCTCATGGTTTTCTCTATGAAACCATTTCACCTCTTCCTGCCTGTTCTTCATACCTTCAGGTGGTTCCCAAGTATTCTCATCCTCCGTTCAGCCTTTCCACTTCACAAAATACCAAAGCTCTTTTATGAGTTTATTCCCTCCTGGAAGCGTACATGTGTACGAAATAACCTCCCTCTTGACGAGCGTTTCTACCTCTCACTCCAAATGTCCCTCGGTGGCTTCAGGGTCTCGTGATCGTTGTTGGTAATTCTGTCTGTTCGTGGATTGATAGGGTTCCAACAAACAAATGTGAAATGCAGGATGAATTTTCCACTGTGGGGATATTTGCAACGTGTAGGCGCGGTTTCCTTTCTTCTCTAAGACAATGAAAGGGCCGTACAGTTTTGGCCTCAACTTCTTCCATAGTCGTTTGGTACGTATGTTCTTCACATTCAACTTAACCAAGTCGCCGACCTCGATGCTTGGTTGTTCCGTCAGTGTGCTATCGTAATATTGCTTCATCGAATCGCAGGTATTCTCGTTGGTTTGTTTCGCTTGTTCATGTATGTCCTACATCTGCTGAACATACATCGTTGCCTCTAGGTTATAAGCTTCTCTCTCTTTCATCCTTTCTGCCTGCGGGTGAAAGCGGTAGTGGGCAAGGAATAGGGTTATCTTGTCCGCGTTGGTTGCCGTGTTATTGTATGCATGTTTATCTAACGGCACTAGATGATACTAGTCGTGCTGATAGTAGTTGCCATATGTCCGTCACTAACCTTCCAGCACTTGGTTGGTCCTTTTGGTTTGTCCCTCAGTTTCAGGGTGATGCGCTGTTGTCCTGCGTCATCTGACTCCTAGAATCTGGCACAATGATTCCCAAAATTGGGTGGAAAACTTTGCCTCCATGTCCGATATGATTTCAGTCAACAATCTCTGAAGTTTCTAAACTTCCCGAAGGAACATGTCCACAACATCTTTTGCAGTCGCTTTTTCATGGAGGACGATAAAGTAGGCGATCTTTGTCAACCGGTCTTCCACTACCATTATCCGGGTCTTACCCTGGGATTCCTGTAGTTGCGTGATGAAGTCTGTCCAACTGGAGCACCAGGCAGCATAGGGTACTTCCAAAGGTTGAAGTACTACATATTTCGCATGCCGTAGGGATTTACTGTGTTCACATAGGTCGCAGGACTGTACGTAGTCTCTGATCCATTCTGCCAGTAGTTTCCCGTAAAAGTCGTTTGTTGCTATCACGATTGTCTTTTCCTGGTGGAAGTGTCCCACTACTAAGAAGTTGTGACAGCCTTGGGGTATTTCTGCTTGTAGGGATTCGTTTTGGGGATGAACAAGCGATCTTTGTAATAGAGTAACCCATTCCGTTTCCATCCATTCGTCCAGCATCTTCTTCCCGCCTTCTCTTAACCTGACCAGTTCATGGCCTTATTCCTGCCACTTTTCATCCTGCTTCCCAGCCACTCTAATCTTGTTTAGAAATGAATCGTTCATCGTTCGCGTCAGGGCCGCGTTGACGGGTGCACTTGAAAACATTGCTCTTTTTCTCATTAACCAAGGGTGATAGCTGATATCAGTCACACTAAAGAATTCGTTGTCGCTTGCCTCATCGTGAAGAAAACATATTTTGATTTCTTCTTCTTTGGCCGTAATGGATCGCTTGGGGTTTACATCGCTTGACCCAAATCTCATTATTCCCATCTCCGTTGTCCCTAGGTCGTCTCCTTCCAATGGGGTCAGCATCACCAATTCTTTCTACAATGAGTTGGGCTATCCGCTCTCCTGCTTTATAAGAGCAGTCTGTCTGACCATGATTTCGAAGTATGACCTTGACTTCTCTGGTGTAATGTGCATCTATTACCCCACGGTCCACTGCTATTCCCATCTTGGTAGCCATACCAGATCCTGCGGCTAGCCTTCCATACGTCCCTTCCAGCAATCCTATCGCAATACCTGTCTCCACCATTACTTGTCCCTTTGCTGGTACCAGCCCGTCCGTCAGGGCATAAAAATCATGTCCGGCCGCGAATCGTGATCCCTTTGTTGAAATTATTGCCTTGCTCGGGAGTGTCATTATCCTCAGGTTTGTGGATTCACGTTTTTCTAGGGAGAGGGCGGTCTCCGCCCTTCTCCTTTGATGAATTAATGAAATTTGAAAACGTTCAGTTTTCAAAATCGCGTGTTCACTGTGATGAGCTCCCTCCTCAGGAAAGTACTCCAGTCATCTACTTTGTGTACCGGGCTTTCCGCGTCTGCTTCCCAGTCTGTAGACTATTTTGAAATTGTAGGTGGGCAAATGGTGTGTCCATCAAATTTGACGCTGGTTCCAGATCTTTTTGGTTAAAAAGGACTGTAGGTTTTGGTAGTCGGTGTATAGCTTCACGGGCTCTTGTTTGCCCGTGAGGGATTGCCCCTCTTACCTGCAGGCTTCCAGTCTTGCGAGCAATTCCCTATTGTGTATCTCGCAATTTGATTAGATGCTGTTTAATTTCCCAGACCTGAATGCCGCCGGGTGAAGTCGTCTTCCTTGGTATTGATAAAATACGGATCTGAGGGCAAAATCGCCGTCATCTGTCTCCACCACCGTCTTACTTCCTGGGTAAAAATAAGATAATATTGGTGCAGTTGTAAACAGTCTTTTCAACTCCACAAACGCCTCCTCCTGCTCTGTTTTCCCGTGAAACTTCTTTGGATACCCTTTTAGTGTCTCAGTGATTGTCAGACAAACTTGGGAGAAATCTTGGTTAAATCGTCGGTAGAAGGCTGCAAATCTAATGAAGATTTGAACTTCTTTAACTGATCTGGTGTGAGCCCAATTTTGAACTCTTTTCACTTTTCTATCACGCATAGTGACTCCACTTGTCTTGACAATATATCCTAGGAATTCAAATTCTTTCTGGTGAAACACTGATATTTTTAACAAGACCGGTGGGTCGTGTTGCTCGAGTTGGTCAAGGATCTGTCGAACCAGTTTGATATGGTACTCTATATTATCGAGTATATCAGGATATCATCTCCTTAGACGACTCCTCCATGGTCTAAGAATTCACTGAGGATTTTGTTCATCATTATTTGAAAAGTTGCGGCAGTGGTTGCAAGCCCAAAGGCGAGACCGTATACTCGTAGTGTCCATATCTTGTCCGAAAGGCTGGCTTATGTTCGTCCCCTTTCCTCAATTGAATAAGATGATGTCGCTCTTTCAGGTAAGGTTTCTTGAACACTTTAGCTCCGGCAATTGGGTCTTGGAGTTCGTCTATGAGCAGTAATGGGTATTTATTCAGGATGGTCAGTGTATTGAGATTCCTATAGTGGCGGACAGCTGTAGACTTGCATTGGGTTTTGGGATCTGGAGAATTGGGGCCTAGATGTGTTAGGCGCTCGGACTCCCCATAAGGATTTACTGGGCAAAGTTACCCTACCTTGACGCACACAAAGTTTGAAGGAAAAAGATTACACCCCCCTCCAGCCCCGGCGTGGGGACAGGGCGTCATCACTGGCCGCCTGGGGAGTTGCGTCCCAACACCAAAGACCACAGTCAAGGGAACACATCTTATAACACCATATAGGTCGCGGCCGTCCTTCCGACTGGATCCTGTTCGCAGGATATATGAGGAGTGACCTTCGGGCACCTTATGCAGGTGGGAGCAGGTGAATCTGACGACGGCGAATAAGGTTACAGACACTTGAAGACTGACAGTCGGAGGAGTGGGTCGAATGTAACGGGACGTTTCGCAAGAAAGTTAGTCCCCTTGTACCTACAAAGTCGTGTGGAGTATGAAGGAGGTAACTATGCCCAGTAAGTAGATTGGGAGTATCCACAGAGGACAAGTTGGTAAAAGATGGAGCGCGAGGGACAAAGCCTATAGGTACAATCCCGAGAACAAGTCGTGTAATGCGGGAAGACCAGAATACGATATGCAGTTGCGTGTCGAATTCTCGACGGAACCAACCAAACAAGCAAGGCCATCTTCGGTCCGGCGAGTTAGACTACCCTTGACAAGCACGAGGGCAAGATAATTCGTAGCCATTGTTGCCAACGGATAAATGGATGGGCTGACACCTGACGTGGTCTCCACTCTATTAGGGATAACAAAAGCGCAGACTGATAAGTTGGCCATGGGAGCAAAAAGTGTGGTAGAGAGTTTTCAGGGTCTACGAGTGTTCGCACTCAGGAGAAGTTCGCAGAGTTGCGGGCAAGATACTTAGTTTGTCTAGAGTGAGTATGTATACTGCGATTGCTCAGACACGGAATATACATATCGAAGCATCTTGGCTGCAATTAGACACAATAAGCACGGAGAAGAGATCTTATCAATATAATAAGTTTCTACTTTATTGTTACCAATACTTCGACTATCTATCTTGAAGTATACCATTATATCTAGCCTACATTACGCGTGTTTTCTTAACGAGTTCTCAGATATAAAATCGATTCCAGTCCTAGCTGTCGGAATACCTCACGCTGAAGCTACCACGTAACAGTATAATGATATTTCTCATGGTTACCGAGACGCATGTTTGGCAGAGACACCTATACTCCCAAACTCGAAACCCTTTTCGAACCAAGACCATTGAGGACGACCTCAATATCACAAGTCTATTTCCCGACCTTCATTAGGAAACCAGGAACACAAAAACCCTATCACGAAACCTACTCTTTCTGCATAAACCTAGAGAACATCATTACCACCAAAGACCTAGAAGCCTTACACCAGTAGTGGGAAGGCGAAGACTTCTGTTACTACGAACCTGAGCAGGAAATAGGCCACATCTGGTACGTCGGGTACTATAGCGACTGAAGAGGCTCAAGCCGAGACTTTGAAATACCAGAAGTATGGGGAGGAAACAAAAGATAAGTTTCCCCTTAAAAGATTGAAGAAATGGCCTGTTACCCCAAAGCGCCTGAGGCCATGGAATGGCGATCAGAAGAAGCACCAAAAGGAGAGGGACCAGACGAATTGTTGCCAGACACAGCGCCGCGTGTGTAGACCGACAGCACGCGACTAGCTCGGTCACACTCTGGTGGTCCCGCGCCCATGTCCCCAAGCCTCAGGTTTGCATTCCTGGTCAAGCAACGGAGCAGGCGACAAAGAGGCTCGAAGAGCCTGGCCCCTGCCCGCGATTCCGTCATGACAGAGCGGATCGAACGCTAGGACAGAATCCTAGGACGTTTCGATCCGACGCTCAAAGAAAGCCGAGACGCACGGCATCTATCCTTTAACTCCCTACCAGCCGATGTTCTAGCCTTGGCCCATGAACTGCTCAAATTCAAATCGCAGTTAAGGTCTGGTGCCCAAATTGTCGGGCAGGAACTCAACCGAATGGACGAACAAGTACCGATTCTGGACCAAGAATCCCAGAGGGTCCAGCAAAGCTTCGCTTCCACCGTGGCTGAGAGGCTGCATCAGCAAAAATAATACCTTGCGTTCCGTGCGTTCCGTGCGTCTGACGCACCTGACGCCGGAACGCTAATCGCGAATCAGGACGCAACGTCGGATCGACGTTGCGTCCTGACTTTGCGTTACTT
>Ga0307517_10000040_pt1 | contig 167231 bp, 169 predicted proteins | sample 23_EM_MG_FD_194515 | JGI IMG/M metagenome (GOLD analysis project Ga0307517, IMG submission 194515) | Populus trichocarpa ectomycorrhiza microbial communities from riparian zone in the Pacific Northwest, United States - 23_EM | ecosystem: Host-associated > Plants > Roots > Unclassified...
AGACCCTTAGATCAGGCGTCGCCAGGACGGAGTAGCGCAGCACCAGACGCAGTCAGGACGCACAGGACGTAGGGGTCCGTGTCCTGATTGCGTCAGGACGGACGGCGCCAAGTAACGCAAAGTCAGTACGCAACGTCGATCCGACGTTGCGTCCTGATTCGCGATTTGCGTTCCGGCGTCAGGTGCGTCAGACGCACAGGACGCACAGAACGCAGGTTATTATTTTTACTGATGTCTGGTGCTCAACCTCTATTACCCTAGCGGGAATAGCTTGCATAATTATGCGCGAGGTATATGCTGCCATGGAGGGAGAGCATATATCCGAACCCAAGCTTCCTGAGTAGGGACTTCCCGGAAGCATCTGGGAGACTACTCAAGAACCATAAAGAGTTCACGTTTCAAGATATGGCTAACTGATTGGAACGATGATTCGAGAACCAGTTCTCTACTTTTACTACTGCATATGCATTATGCATTGATAGATGAATATTGGACTTGATCACTCCATATTCATGATACTATTGGTATGTAGGCATTTAGACTGCATATTCCATTATAGTCTATCAGGACGAAGAGATCGAAGACCGACTACTGGCGGAGTGGGGACACCCTCAGAAGAAATAGCAGTTGAGAGATTCTCAGAGTCGAGCTGGACAAGATTCAGGGTCAAACAATGTTGGCACTTTGTTCTGACGAACTGAAATTTTAGAAAGATACTTCTTTACTAGAGAAGTCAAAGTAGCGTGAACATTAGTATAAAGAGTAGGGCTCTCCCCGATGGTTGAGAACCTCATGAAGCAAGGGAGAAGAGACCTTAACAATATTATAAGTTATTACGATATTCTTCTATTACTTTATGAACAATTCTTCTTGAGCCTTCATGACCTATAATCTGTTGTCTCGAATATCCTCGGCCTAGTTACCCCGGCATCCTACCGTGTTAACTACCGCGTAACAATCTCCTCGACATCAACACAAGTCTGACCTCCGATTGATGAAGTCGGAGAGATTGCGGCATCCATTTACACTGTGAGACTCTTCTTAATGAAACCCAACAGGCTATTGATAGTGACAGAACAGGCAGCTAAATCCTGGGTCGAAGCCAGAGATGTGGTCTGAAAGAAGATACAGAAAAAATGGGTGGATTGGGAGTACCCACCCTACTACGAATATAGACCCCGTATAGGAAATACTGGTACTTCATGACTTTCCCAAAGTTTAAGACAGGCAGAATACACCAAATGCGAGCAAACAAGAGCTACCTAAAAGCACAGAAAGATTGGTCAAACAAGGACGAAGATCCACATTGTGAGCAATGTGGGCAGGACGAGGCAGACCTTTCGACATATAATTACGATATGCCCAGCCCTGGAGAGCAAGAGGCAGGGTAGGGATCCTGAGATTTTCAACATATGTAGAGATTCTATGCTATGGAAAGGCGATAAACTGGGAAAGGCTTTGATGAAGGAGTTTTCTATACATGTTATGAAAAATTTGATAAACTTTCCTGTCAAGATGGGAGTTTTTCCTTTTATGAGAGATGTTGATTTGAGGTCATAAATTGATTCAGCCTGTAACGGGTTACGATAGATGAAGTTGATAAGTTTATTATTGTTTATTTGTTTATGTAGGCGGTGAAGGAGTTTTGTATGTTTTTTGGGTTTTCTAGGCCATACCTTAGGGTGCTTGCCGGGATTTTCCCGTATTTTACGAATAAATTCAAGGATTTAACAAAAAAACAAAACAGTGTTTTCAGAGGCCCTTGGGGGGAATAGAAATTCTGTTCGCTTTCCTATTTAAAGTCGATAATCACTTCGGAATTACGTTGGATATTAGACTTCGTATCCGGGTTGCAGCGCCAAGACTTTATTGAGTTTACGGTTGCCAAACATCGTCAATCTCCCTCGCGTCTCCCGATCATCACATCTCAGCCACTGCAACCACACTCCAAACTCCCACTGCCATTCCACCTACCATACATCAACATATTGGGCGACAAGCATTCAGCGTGATATAGACTTTCAACCATGGCTCGGGCTCGTAGCGTTTCCAGTGATCGTGTAGTTGGTCATCGCGCTAGAGACTCGATGCACCGGAGTCGTCTTTCGCATTCGCCTGTCGGTTCCTCGCAAAGATCAGAGGCAGAACTGCAAGCGGTTGTTAGGGCTCGTGCGAAGTCAGCTTCACCAGTCAACCCCAAGAACAGGGATACCTCTAATCGCGACACATCACAAATATCTACTGAGGTGGATGAAGTGGAACAATTAGAGTTACCGAATTTTGAGGATCAAACAGCCGACAACCGGAATACTGATCCTCAGCCCCAGGCTTCTTCCCAATTTGGTGGTGGATCGCAGTGAGCCTCCTTGGTTTTCTATTTTTGTTTTACGCTATCGATCTGTGTACTGACCGGCTTTGTCTGGTTACGATAGGCTTAATGTCCGTGCTGTTAAATTGATCAAAAAGGATTTACTAGCTAAGGAAGCTCGGTTGAGAGAGGCTCTGGCAAACCCCATATCCTCTATTGCTCCAAACCCCGAGTCAATTGCTGCTACTGTTGCTCAAGTAACCGCAATTAAGAAGCGCAAACGGAAGTCGGAGATCATGGGAATAACATATAGGCAGGAGGATGAAGAGATCCGAGACACGGCTCCAGGATATGCGGCTTCTGAAACTGTTGTGAACAATCTTGCTCAGATGAAGCATCTTAAGGGAGCGAAAAAACTACTCGTTCAGCAAAGACAATCAGATCCAACTCCTTTACCAGTTGCATTAAGGAGACAAGGGTGGTCCGGAGATTTGGACGATCTGTTGCCGGCAAATCAAGAGACTGGTAGTGTGTCCGCACAAGTTAGTGAAGATGATCAGGATGAGAGCGATGGAGATAGCAGCGATGATCCAGGCTATCGAGCATTTACCGAGCTTCGTAGGGAGCAGGACAAGGAAAATAAGAAACGGATGACACCAGCGCCGCTTCCTTCTCCGCACCGCAGGAAAAGACAAAAGCGCTTCACTGACCCTCAAGAAGGAGCAATGAGAACGAGTCCAATTGATGAAGAAGGTGTGGTAATTTTGACCCCGCCCGTTAGGCCAGATAAGAGTAAAGGCAGACAACTGGGTCCCATACTAGATGAGAGCGAGGAGGAAGAGGGGCAAGGGAAAGGGGATGGGGATGGGGAGGGTGAGAACGAGAATGAAGATGAGGATGAGGATGAGGATGAGGATGAGGATGAGGATGGAAGCGAGTTCGTGCCTGATGCAAGGGAGGTTAGCGACGATCAAGTAAATAGGAGTCGAAGGCATTTGCCATCAAGCTTTAGGCATGGCTCCATGTATTCATCAGACCCGGCCAATTCTCCACAAAGGGGGGCTGTGGTCGTCTATAATCACCTTTCTGTTGGCAATTCTCCGGCTCGGAGAGGTAGTGGGTCTAGCGCCGCATTGGTTTCTGCCAACCCCTCGCAAAGAAGCCAACGAAGCCTCTCAGAGGAAGCCGGGGGCCTGCGAGCTGGACCTTTGGACAGAAGGTTTGATGAGGATGGGCATGGAAACTTGCAAGAAGTCGCTAGGATCAACAGGTTGGCCAAGATAAACCGTGCAGCAGTACACACCCTACGGAAGCCAACAACTTTTTGGACTGAAGAGGGCACAAAGGCGTTGATGCAGGCGATCCATGACTATGGCCCGTCGTGGGCTGTAATAAGGGATGTGAGAACTCCTCTCCTTACTATTCCCCTGTTATTGAACACTGAGCTTATCCTAGCTATCAGTTAGCAATACCCAGTTTGGAAGGTCGGGACAACGTACAGCTAAAGGACAAGGCCCGAAACATCAAGGTTGACATGATAAAGTATTTCAGCCCAGCTCATCCGTTGTTAGGAATCGACTCGCTAATATGAAATATCTGGGAACAGGGCAAAGATCGCTTTGCCTCTATGCTTCCGCCGCGTTTCCATCAAGAGAGCTGATATGGAAATATTGGCAAAAATGGGAATTTACCCAGAGGAGGATGGAAATTATCTGGAAGACCCTGATCGTTGTTCCGGGCATACCTTTGACGTATAAGTGCTTTATCTGGAAATGCCTGTTTTTCTTCCTTCTAGCTGGAAAACGTTTGCAATCTTTCTCTTGTAGTATACTCCCCTTTATCTCCTTTGCTGGTAGGTGGATGACCGGCATTTCCCCAAGTTCGAGGGTTCCTGTTCAAAGCTTTTTCCTTCTTCTGTCGGTTCTATTTGGTGGGGTTTAGTGGCTCTTTTGGCTTCTCTTTCTTTATGTGGCTTGCGTGCTCTTGGGACCGTCGCTGCCGATGAAATAGATGGGCGTATGGGTATCATTGTTATTGTGTTTATTACTTATTGTTTGTGATATGGTCTGGTCTATTATGGGTACTAGTATAATTCCGGGCGGTAAAGATTAACCCTCTTTTTTTCACAAAGATAACTATATCATACTTGTAAATGCTTTTCGCAAAAAGCGCTACCGGCCTCAACTATGGTAGAGTGGTTTTTTAAGCCGTATATCTGTACATCTAGTGGATCTAAAGGAACTTCCAACCCTATAAGAGGAATATAGCATATTTAGCCCTTGCGGGTCGTTTTGGAACATGCGACATCTCGTCTAGTTCCTGGCCGACCACACATTCAAGAGACAATGCAAAGATACAAATATGGGTCACAGTTGATGGCTGCCTCTGAATAAACCCCCCCCCCCCGGAGATTTGTTAGCAGTACTCAGTATACAAAGGGTCAATTTTTACTGTCGGGAATCGTGTTATTGTGGATCGTACTCGAGTGCAGTTCCGCATGTCGGTGTGTTGATGTTTCACGGGATACATGCAGGCTGATCATATTGCAAGGGTGCCAACGGTGACAGTTTCCCGGAAAGAGGCTCTGTGGTTTGTGTGTAAACCTAACCCTGAAAATTACTTTAGAAACTTCTCCCCACTTCAAGGGCCAGTACTCGTACTTGTACTGTAGCTCCCCACAGTTTCCATACTCTACGCTAACTTCACACACACGCCTCGGGAATTTTTACGCCTCATCACTGGGAACAGCTCATTGATCTCCTGCGTATAATCCTCTTTTCTATTTGCACCTATTAAACGACATCGGCATCCTGGGCATGGCATGCATCCCACCACTCCCAATCATGAATAAACAAGCTGACACCTCACTTCCTCCTCGTATAGAAGGTGAAAGCCCTTTCGCGGTCGTCGTCGACCTACAGTCCCGCGGGGACGAATGCCACCGTGCAGCCCCGAAACCTGGATCCTGAAATACACCCTTTCGAAAAGGCCCGCGAGTATACCCGAGCATTGAATGCGACCAAACTAGAGCGCATGTTTGCGGCACCCTTTATTGCTCAACTAGGAGCCGGCCACGTCGACGGCGTATATTCGCTGGCAAAAGATATCCGTGCTCTCGACCGAATAGCATCAGGTTCTGGCGACGGCGAGGTCAAGATATGGGACTTGGCCAATAGGAAGGAAGTTTTGACGGTTAAGGCTCATGAAGGAATTGTGAAGGGATTGTGCTTTGCATCTGTCAGCGGGAATGACCGGCTGTTATCTTGTGCGAGCGATAAGACTGTCAAGCTTTGGGACCCACGAGGGGCCGGTGTCAGCTCAAACATTCCCGCTGCAACATATCTTGGGCCCGGAGCCTTCAATGGGGTCTCGCATCATCGAGTGGACCACACATTCGCCACTGCATCATCTGTGATAGATATCTGGGATACCAGTCGTTCGAAACCGATCACAACTCTCCAGTGGGGCGCCGACACGATCAATACAGTCAAGTTCAACCAGTCAGAGACCTCCATCCTCGCTTCGGCGGGATCGGATCGAACCTTGACATTTTACGATCTTCGGACCTCGTCTCCGACGGCCAAAGTTGTCACAAGGCTGCGGACGAATGCCATCTGTTGGAATCCGATGGAGCCGTTTAATCTTGCCGCCGCGAACGAGGACCACAATACATATATCTTTGACATGCGTAAGCTCAACAGAGCGTTGAACGTTCTGAAGGATCACGTTGCCGCAGTCATGGACGTGGATTATTCACCAACCGGGGAAGAATTAGTGACTGGCAGCTATGATAGGACTATCAGGATCTACAGGGCCCGTGAGGGGCATTCACGGTAATTCCACGCATGAGCTCCTCAGCTCACGTATCATTTGGAACGATCTTTTTCTTTTCTTTCGAGCGCGCAAAGGCTAACCAGTGCAACCCTTGAAGGGACATATATCATACAAAACGAATGCAACGCATATTCTCGGTTGCCTTTACAACTGACACTCGCTATATTCTTTCTGGGTCGGACGATGGGAACGTCCGCCTCTGGCGCGCGGAGGCCTCCCAGCGCTCCCACGTGCGCTCGGCCCGCGAACGCACAAAACTCGAATATGATGACGCTCTTAAAGAAAGATACAAGCACATGCCCGAGATTCGTAGGATAGCAAAACACAGACACGTCCCTAAACCCATAAAGAAAGCGGGAGAGATTAAGAAAGTCGAGGAGGCTAGCCTTAAGAGAAAGGAGGAGAACAGGAGAAGGCATTCGAGGAAGGGTCAAGTGCGGAGGGTTCCGCAGAGAGAGGCGATGGTAATTGCCCGGGAATAAACAAGCGAGGCGTGGTGGGTGAGGGGATGAAAAAGGGGGTGCACCAGCTCCAGCCAAGTGTAAAATAGGAAAGCACACTTTTGATGAAAACCCAACATAATGAAAATAAATAAATGCGAGATGCGACGTATAATACATTGAGAAACCCTAGCCGAAAAATCACGAATAACATCCCACGAGTGATGCCTTGTGCCCCGAAAGAAACCAAACACCCATTTTTAGAAAAAAGGAGGGGCCAATGATCGATTAGACATGTTTTACTTATACCGAATATTCCTCGGCAAACAAACCTGAAATCCCCGCCTCTTCCCCCCGGTGCTCGTCATCGCCATCGCTGTAACCCACTAGAGGGAAGGGCGAAACTCCTCCTCCCATCCCACTACTTCCCTGCCTGCCGCCGCCGCCGCCAATCCTATGGCCAGGATATTCGGCATGGTAAACTTTCATCGCCTCACCAACCACCTTGGGCTGAGACGGATAGATGACCTCCGTGTTGGCATACCTTAGCCTCCCTTCATCTCTTTCGTCCCTCAAACTGGTGGAGCGCTCCTCGTGCCCCCAGAAGTCATAAAATAAACAAATTGTATCAACAACAGGAGCCAACGACCCAACCATAGCCTCGTGTCGGCGGCGGCGATGCAAAGCATCGTCATCCCCCCCGCCGTCGTACCCGTCGCCACTCGCCATTAATGGCTGGACTTCCTGACAGAAGCGCAGCACCCAGGCGCGCATTTCCTGCAATGCACGCTTGACCTCGGTGACGAAGGCAGCCATGTCTTCGTGCGTGTGGATACGCATGGTCGATATTTCCCGGAGTTTTCGGATGATTGCGAAGTGTTGGTCCGACATTGTGTGTAAAAAATCGCGATCATCTGGGGTGAGAAGTGGGGTATTGTATGCATGTGAGAGGAGCGAGGTGATGCGGGGCGAGGAGGACGTGGAGGCCGAGGAGATGGTGGTCAGCGTAGGGCTTGATGGGTTGCTAACGCTGATGCTGACCATATCACTGGTAGGGGGCGGGGATATTGGTGGCGAGGAGCTGTTTAGGCGGTTTAGGTAGCCCCGCACCCACCCTGGCCTCTTGTCGGCCGGGAAGTCGTTGAGATCCGCAATCCCCAAGTTTCCAAGCTCCTTCCAGACATCCCCCAGGGAGAGGGATGCCATAGAAAGGACCGGCGAGAGAGGGTGTGTGGGTGGAAAAAGAAAAGTGGTATGGTATACGGTGGTGTTTACGGTATTTGTTAATGGTAATGATAGAAATAGTGGAAAAGATCGTGATGCCTTATATGAAAGATATTGCCTAACCCGGACCCCGATGCTCTTGGACATACTGGAAATCAACGCCGGTCTAAATGCCATATTTATTTTCCACCTTATTCACCCCCCTAATCGGCTCACCTTTCCTTTTCCCACCAACGGAGTGGATAGGATGATTCCAGTTAGAAAAGGCAAAGAAAAAAAAGGAAAGAAAGAGGACCGGCAACCGGATTTCTCAGTCCAACTTTTTACAAGGGTCATTCACTTTCCCACCTCCTTCCTCTCATTCCTCCCTCGCCCCTCACACTCCCTCCCCCTCCCTTCCTCTCACAAGCACAGCGCATCATGCCCTCACTCCAAAGTTTCGAAAGCAACCAACCTCCTCCGCACTAAATACGAACACCTTAGAAATCTACTACTGGGACTCAGTACCGCATCCAGGTGCACCAACCCCCCCCCCCCTGCCGCAATCGCACTCGCACTCGCACCCAGAAAGGTGGATGATACACGCATGCATACTCGTAATGTCGAGGTGTTTTAAAAAAGGACTACTATTGCATACAGCCAGAAGTTTTGCCCTTTTCTTTGATCTGGGTGGTATGCAATAGCAGTTCTCTTTGAAAAAGCCTCGACAGTACGAGTAGAGTACGGTTCACACATACATAGTGTATGCATACACGCATGTATGTACGAGCTTGGAGACAAAAAAAGCTGACCCAACAGAGTCCTCCAAACAAACTGTCCATTCTCAGCAGGTGCCTGCCTACCACCGCAAGCTCAGAAAAATGTATTGACCTTTCAGATAGCACAATTCGACTGGAGATTCACAAAACTGAAGACCAGGCCACAAAAACCACTACCCAGAATTTCGAGCACCCAAGTTCTGGAGGGAGGCCTGAAAACACTGCCAAGACCGGAAATTCGTCCGGGATTTCCACATGGCAAAGTCATTCTGACTGGCTTCACTCACCTACTTACTTCCAGCGTTCATCAGAACATGAAAAAATGGACAACTTTGTATGACCAATTGCCTGATCCCCTTCCATCTGATTGCTATTTTGAGAACAGAATCTCCCGCCCACCTTTGCAGCGGTTGGCCAGACCTGTGCATTTCTTGTAGAAACCTATGTGGGAGGGGGAGGGGGGTTGGTTCCTTTTCCTCGCCAAGCTCGCACACTCGCCCGTGATTGAACGACGTTCACGGACACACCTGCCATTGCATACACCGCCAAAATCTAGTCCTTTTCGCTGAGACCTTAAGCGCTATGCGATAGCGATCGTGCTCGCAAAGGTCGGACCCCTACTACAAGTACTGTATGCAGGTCGTGCATGTATGCACATGTCATACCCGATTCCCAAGCCGCTCTGCTCGTACGGGTACGGGTGGGCGGGAGGACAGGCGTGCATCCATGGGAAGCCATCCGGAGAGGGGGGGGGGAGCTGTAGCCAAAGCTCAAACGGTGGGGGTTGGCAAGTAGCACGATTGGGAAGCGGGGAAGGGGGAAGGGTTCCCCAGAATGGAGGAAATATAAGATTTGGATTCCAGTTATGCTACCTATCACATTTCAGCGAGGGTATTGAGAGAGTTTTTTTTCTTCTTCCCTCTTTGACGCTCTCCCCACTTGCGCCCTGCTGAACTATCTCATGCCTATTGCTTACACGTTTAAAACGTTTCGTCGGCAACTGTTTTCGTGCTGAAAATGGGCATTCCGGAGGGGCGACTGCTAAGGCTGTCATATTTATTTTCCTCTGGGGGGTGGGGAGGGGGATTATGCCATTGTAGGGAAAGGAGCGAAGTGGGTGAGTGAGTGATGGAAAGCTGGAGAAAGACAGGCGATTTTAGCGAGGAGTTATGTGACTCTGTAGGCTAGCTACTATATGGTGAACGGCATAGTGTGTGGCGATATCGGGCTCCACTAGTTCGTCAGTTAATAAGAAGTGTCCCTTGGAATCAGTCCCAGGTCCGCAGGAAAAAAGAAACGACTAATCCCACTTGGCCCCCTATGGCGAAAACAAGGTCCTATTTCCGGCCGTATTGAGAGTTTTTACTCCACGACCTACTCCTTCAAAACGCCAGCGAGTCTCGTCCAATAATGCTGTATGGGTGTTGAAGAATTCCGGTAGAGGGCCTCCCAGGCCACCCGAACAGTTGACGATTAGCGGGCTTTGTATGAGGAACAGAGCGATTGTCGGCGCAGTACCGTAGCCACAGTCCATCCAAGAAAAACCCATTTGAAAGTTTTTCATTTGGGTTTGCTATCCGGGTGGCCTGGGAGGCCCTCTATCCGATGTAAGTACGGGCGAACATAATTCGTCACTATTTTTTCGCAAGTCAGCCAAGGTGCCCCCAATCCCGTGAGCCGAGCATTCGTATGTGCACCGAAACGGTAGGCGTAGTACTATATCTGAGCCTTGTGGCAGGGTAGGAGTGATGGGCTGTGATTCTAGCTGATTACACATAAGACTAACCGTTATATACGGATTTTGAGCAATTTCTGTTTCTGTATGATAACAGCGGGGTCTCCCGGGATTGAGCTCCCTGTGAGTTTAATTAATCAAAGAGGACAAGATTTCGTTTGTTTGTTTGTTTGTTGGGTTAGGGTAGGGGTGCGCTATAAATCGATTCCCGATCTATGATATTCTATATACAATCCCGATTATTAATTTTCCTGCAGTTGGGGGCTTTAGAGGGTCTATGTGGACGGCTTCGAATTCTAGTTGAATGGGAGCACCGTACCGGCGCTTTGCTGATGCTCGGTGCCAAATGCGCAGTGCCGTGGCCCATCCTGTTTGGAGGTGTGATGCCGAACGCTACTTCCTATGGCAAGTGATCGGCGGACGAGCGGATAAAGATGCGGAATGGTCATTTCATGAGTTATCCTTCATGACGGAGACAACGACTTCAACAGGTATCGCACTCGCTCGGCATAGCCAAGGATACCTCCGCCAGCCGATATTTTGCCAGAGTCCTCATCAAATATTCGGCTCACGGAGGTATTCCCGGCAAAGACGGGTGAGTACAGTAGGTATGCGGCGGTCGGTGGCGTGTACGGGCAGGCGGGAAACCCTTTTCCACAATATTCTATCGTATGTATGTGTTTACTAATCTTACATTTAGTCACCACCCCTCACTCGTTCCCGATCACTACTGTAAGGAGAAGTGCTGTCCCTTTCAGCCCCCACCCCTCGAGTACGGGTATTGGCGCTGTAGCGGTCTGTGAGTGCAACCTGCCAACGTTATGGTAATAGTCTACCCTTCCCGTCACCATTGATCAACCGGTAGGTCTACCTGCTGCTTCTAGAAACCCGCTCGATTAGCAAGTTCGCAACACCCTGGACAATCTGGCCTTCGCTGGCAGGGCTGGTGTCCTGGTGTTGCTTCAATACACAGGGCTCCTTGGGGGTTGGAGAGAAGCTGGCTAAGGTATTTTTTGAGCAGTCGTGGGGGTCAACGCCAGACAAGGTTTAGGCTGTCTTCAAAGCAAAGGACTAGTATACCCGATATAAGGATCTTTTCCTTTCCTTTCCTTTTTTTTTTATGTAAAGGCTAGCCCTAGAGTTCAGTTTTTTTTATCCCCTATCAACCGAAGCTTTCGTTGTTCTATGATATCCTTTACTGTTGCCGTCGTCATGAAAACACGCAATCACAAAGACTTCTGCGTAGGGACATTATAGTATGATTAATGCAAGTATCGTAGTGGAGAAAAGGGGGCCGAAATGACGGGGACTTGTTTTGTTTTTCGTTCGGGGATGCCCATCTGGAGACCATGGGGGTTATCAGTGCTTAAAATCACTCAGGGCTTTTTTTATAGCCTCTCTGCTGGCAGGCATTCTATCGAACGGGGCGTTTTGTCCCCTGTCTTTATTTTGGCGGGCATCCTATCGGCTTTCCGTCTAATAAATTCCCCCCTCCCCCTCTAATCTATCATGGCCGAAGCTTCCCAGCTCACAACCACCTCTTTGAGGCCTTCTCCCTCGCCATCGCAGCCTCAAGCTCCCTCCTCCTTTTAACTCTCTGCTCGAGCCAGTACGCCATTCCAACCCCCCAACTCAACCCGGCTAAATGCGCCACATTATCAATGGTCTGCCATCCCTTCATGATCCCAAATGCCTCTAGCATCGCGACGCCCGACATGAAGTATTTAGCTTGCAGAGCAACGAACGGCAGGAAGATAAATGTGAGCTTGGTCTCAGGATTGAAGTAGGTGAATGCACCGAGAACGCCGAAAACAGCACCGGAAGCACCAAGCGCGTATACGTGGAAGCGGCCGCGGAGGACATTATGTGTTAAGGAGGCAAATGAAGCTATGACCCCCGAGCTGAAGTATAGACCCAGAAAGTTTCCACGGCCGATTTGGTCACAGACTATGATTCGGTCAATCAGTCATTTGCTCGTAGAATAAAATGAAAAAGGGAGAGAAAGGGAGACATACGAGTTGACCCAAAGACATACAGCGCCTATATATCCTCAACCCATTTTCAATCAGTCACACGCTCACTCATAGTCTAAGCTTTACTAGCCCAAAGGGGAACAACGTACAAACATGTTAAGCCCCAAATGCGTCAGGCTCTGATGCGAAAACACACTCCCCAGCAAGCCTACGCTGTACGGTAACGCAGGTGCACAAAGGAAGTACCTATTTAGGAACCTCCAAGATATGGGCAACGGGATCTTCCAAGCAAACCAGACGGCAGCATTGGCAGCAATTATAGCAGCAACCGTCGTCACACTCTGGGGCAAAGCCGGGAACATGCGAGCGTCTAGTGGGGGAGGTGTCCATGTTGAAGCAAAATAGTAGGAACCCCCGCAAACGGCGAGAGTGAAAATGAGCGGTGAAAAGAGGCGTTGGGAGTGAGAGAGGTCTCGGGGAGCCTCATCTTGGGATAGCTGGCCCCGAGCTTTCAGTCTATCGAGAAGTTTAGGCTGGGGTGCGGAAGGGAGGTTTTCAGAAGGGTTGGTCGCTGGCTCGAGAGTTAGTTTTCCTGATTGTGGAGGTTTTCGGTTGGAGGATTGCTTGAAGCTACTGCGGTGAAAGAGTCGTGGTCTGGATCGTTGGCTCCGGAGTATTCGGAAGCCAAAGCTAGGGGAGGCTGATTGAAGATATGTTGTTTTGGAAGTATTGAGTAGGATGGTAGCGGATGATCGGGTGAAAAGATGTAGCATTGTGGGGTGTGGGGTCTGGTGTGGTAATGTTGGTGTTGGTGTTCAGGCCTGTGAGAACTGGCCTGCGCTATAGCAGTTATATTGTGGTGCCGGAGTGAGACTACCGTATGTGCGGCGACGCCGGCCTGGAGGATAAGATAATAGTTCCGTGCCGGGTAACTCTTTCGTCACTTAAGACGATCGGGCAAGAAACAAAGACGCTGTAATAATACGATACGATATCATACCTTAGAATTTATTATGTGCAATGCTTGAGTACAGATAACATGCATATCATCTTTCCCAATACCCCCAGCGCGCAGAGCATTAATATTAATGGTATGGGGCCGGTCACCCAAATCGTGCACCATTGAGAGACTTAAATGTAATGCTTTATGTAATTAGGGCAAGGGGTGTTTCAGAACAAGTCCTATCACTATTTGTGATTTTTCAATCTCTCTTCTTTCTTCTGTTCTTTTTTAGTCTTTATAAAGGGTTTAAAATTTTATTATATTTTATTATTAGCTTTTAAGTATCAAAAAACAGGAGCAAAATAGATGTTTAAAGGAAAAAGAGCTTAACTTAAAAGGTGACTGGAAAAGAACCTTTAGATTCAAATTGCTTCCCAAGCACCCTTACCCTGATTATATAAGGCATTGCCCTCTAAATCCCTAGTGGTACGGTATGATACACGTTTTGGGTGACCAGCACCATATCTTGTCAAGCTATAGAACATGGACTAGCGACGCAGAAACGGTTTCATTTGAACACCCAATAGATACCCATCACAACCCAATTTCAATTCTAAAAATACAAAACACCTCTACAGACGCTACTGATTTAACGATAGAATTCAAACTTATCCGCCTCATTGCCACCCTTGACCTGGCTACTGTACGCGTCTTCCAGATCGGCCTGAATAATATTGTACCTATTCTTCCTCACTGCTCTCAGCCCAGCCTCTTGCATGATTGCAGCGATGATGGCTCCTGAGAGAGGATCGTTCCGAATAATCAGTGAATCCAGATCAACCTCAGGAGAGAGTGACATTTTGGAAGCAATGGTGGTGAAGATAAGTCGTCTCTCACGACGGTCGCGGAGCGATGGGAACTCGATCTTACGATCCAGACGCCCAGGTCTAAGGAGAGCGGGATCGAGAGTATCGGCACGATTTGTAGCCATAATAACCTATTTAAAACTTAGCTTTCCGAAAATAATACATCCGGTACCCATTCCTGCCGCTAGAAAAGTTTACCTTAACATTCGAGGTTTGGTCAAACCCATCCATCTGATTTAGTAGCTCCAGCAAGATACGCTGCACTTCACGATCGGCACCAGTTTGGGCATCAAAACGTTTTGTAGCAATAGCATCAATCTCGTCGATGAAGATAATAGCAGGAGAGTTTTCCCTAGCCATGCGGAAAACATCACGAACCATTCGGGGACCTTCACCAAGGTATTTTTGGACGAACTCGGAACCGACCACACGGATAAAGGATGCCGTAGTACTATTAGCGACAGCCTTTACCAACATGGTCTTTCCCGTTCCAGGTGGGCCGTACAACAGAACGCCTCGCGGAGGATCGATCCCTGGGTGGAAATCAGCAAAAGCGTTACTCAAAAGGAAAGGACCCACAACCCCGCTTCGACTTATCCAAAGATTCGACGTACCAATTTGCTTGTAAAGATCAAAATGCGTGAGAGGGAGCTCAACAGCCTCACGAATCTCTTGCTTCTGCATATCCAACCCTCCAACATCAGCGTAGGTAACATCAGGCTTCTCATGTGCTCCCAGCATAGCAATCGACGAGTCCGCCTCCGGAGGAAGAATATCAACAAGCGAATTCGAATGTCTATGCAAAGCGACGGATGATGAAGGCTTAAGAAGCTCCCGGTCAAGGGTGGATAATATGCGAACAACAAAGTTTGATCCGGTCGAGCTTTGGACAATTCCGGTGCTATAGAACCAAACATCAGCATCCACAAATCCATCAGATCCATTCCATCCATTCATCAGATACAGCATGAGAATAGGGGACATACTTCTGATCGATCGCCTCCATAAACTGACCAATTACCAACGGAACACTCTGGATCCGCTTAATCTCCTCCTGCGCTCTAACGAGCTCTCGCTTCAAACTTCTATCAAACAATCAGCATCCGCTAATCCATAAATTCTGTTCCGAATACTCGGAGGCCAGAAACATACCGCTGTTCATCCTTGATGTACTCCTCTTGCAAAGTAATGTACCTAGAACCCCAGGGCTATCAGCCATCGTTCCCATCACAATAACCAACGGTAGACCCATCTCCAAGGTCCGGAAAGACATACTCTAGATGCCGCTGAAGCCTCTTGAGCTTTGCGTAATCGTTGTTATCCCCTAAGGAGCCGTCGAGGGTGCCATAAGATGGATCAGTTAAGGGCAGTATAGCAGGGCGCTTTTGAACAGCAACATCTCCCATCTTGGATATAATAAGGTTACTTGGGTGTTAGACTTTCGCTCACCAAGGATGATGGAAAGGCAGCGTTGATGGGTATGAGATATGGTGGATGGAGGTGTGATGTGAGTGGATTGGGAAATCAAAGTGATGAGAGTTGTTGCCCAGGTATGGTTCAGAAGGCAGCCGGAGGTGCGGCTTAAGTGTCGCGACTTGGCATATTTAACGGGGTCGAACCCAAAAGCCCAAAGCCGATTGATGATTTATGACCAGGATAGTCTACACGCGGCTTTCAAGAACCGATACACCAATATAAATTATCAGCCGTGTGGAAAGTGTGAATTTTTTCTCCCCACATGCTCTCAAAAGTTCTCGGCTCAAATGGCCAAGACGGTTCCACACACAAACCCCCCCTTAATCGACCACATCTACCCATAAAGTGAGGTGACATTCCAGTTTTCTTTCTCCAACTTGGCCCGCTGCCCGATAATCCTGTGGTTCTGCACAAGAACCGCATCGGGGGTGTTAACATAAGGAGATGTCTCAACTGTGATAAGGAATGTTAGTGAGTCAGCACGATATCTTGTAATGGCAGCTCATTCAAGTCGATTGTTTGTCTTTAAGTGCACTCTATCTAAATATTGTAGATAATAAAATCTCTTGCAGGAGACAACTATACATCTTCGCCTAATTCACAAAACTGGCCCTTTTTAAGGAGCCAAGGGTAATAGAGACGGACTAACAAAAACAATAGAAAAAGATGAGGCCGAAAGTGAGATGTGAAAGGGAAAAGTAACAAAAACCCGACACCCTCTGAATTCAACCAGACTAATTGGATGTGGGAAAATACCGACTTCTAACCGCCTGACTCAGGCTAGACATTCTGCTTCCCATACCGCCAGCTTGCATAGTACTTAGGTAGGCATCTTCCATTGCCGATTGCGTAACACTCGTGTCTATGGAGGTTAGTATTTAGACCGGATGGTAGATATAATACACATACCGGAAAGATCACTGAAGCTACTGCCCATGCTTGGCGAGCTAGGACCGGCACTGTCAGTCACAGAAAATTTCCGGGGGCTGCCCGTGGTAGTGGGAACCTTCTTTTTCAAGGCAGCCTCGAGTGCTGGGGAGGTGACGGATCTATTGACTTCTTTCCCCTTTCCAGACATCGCACCGGCCACACGTCTCCTAGGTAATATAACAGTCCCTGTCATATTTGCTTCTCCAACACTTGAAGGCTTCTCAGTAGAAGCGAACGGTAGAAACGCTGGCTCATCATCGCCTTCGTCTTCATCAGAGCTCATTCCACGGTTCTTCTGCAGGAAACCCTGGAGCCTGCGCGGAGGGTGATCGGTATCATCCTCATCGTCATCGTCACCAGATGAGCCAGTGGTTGAAGATTCAATCTCTTCCTCCGAAACTTCTGAGGAGGACGGCCTCTGAGCAGGAGACGGAATCCGGACCGGCTCGGCCGGTACATGACTGGAGAGGCGATGTGCAGTGGCTACTTGGGTTGCTGTGCGAGCAGAACCTGTCCGTGACATAGGTTGGGCAACGGCTATTCTAGGTTTAGCTATTTTTCATCGGGGGGGGGGGGTGCTCTGAAATCTTACGTCTGGTAGTTGTAGTTGGAGTAGGAGGGAGAGGCGTGGTTCGAGGAGTTGGGGTTGTGATTGGATTTGACCGAACTGAAAGCGATGAGTGAACCCTTAAGTCCGCTATATTCATTTTACATAAACGCCATTTTTCATGGCCACAGCCAGCGGGATGGGAAACATACCTGTTCCAGCAGTTCCAGTCCTCGCCATTGGAACACCACCCATGACAGCTGGTGATTGTGGCCGTGGAGAGGGGGGCGTTGGAAAGCTCAGGTTAGTGTTTAGGATAGGTCCTCCGGCCCTTCGCATCTGAGCCTGAATTTGAGAAAGCTCACGCTCGTAAAGCCATGCGGCTTGTTGAAGCAGAAATGCACGAGAAACTTGAAGATGACTAGCACTATGGTTGGACCATGTTAGCCGCACGAGTATTAGCTACGGCAATAGATTGTGCTCTCACAGTGCATTCCCTTACCAGCCATTAGCAAATAATCAAATCGCGAGTAGGATAAAGGGAATTTACAATCTAAGTCTGCGTTTCGATTGCTCCGGGAAAGAACTTTCCAGAGGTACCTTTCCTTCCCAGCATTCCAATCCACCTACCTATAGTTAGGGTTCCATCCTGTTCCAGACTTCACTAGAGTAGATTACCAACCTGGGGCGGATCGACAAACCCATTCCTTGCAAACGGGAATCTCAGATAGACAATATACTTTTCTTCGGGCTGTTGGGGCATTGGTGGTGTTTGGCCCCTACGACTTCCTTCCCGTTCTCCTCTTAGTGAGTTGGTCCGTTGCGATAGTGGTGTGCCTGCGCGTGAAGGACCGGAACTTGCACCAGGTATTTCTCCTGGTCCTCCCCCCCCTCCCCCTCCTGTTCCTCCTGTAGCTCCACGAGCGGACGACTGGCGGGATCCGAGTCCCAAAACATTAGGCATTTTGGCGATAAGCTGGTTGAATAAGGTTGGTACGGGTACTGGCATCAAAGCGAGTAAAATTAATGGGTTGAGTAGGTAGTGGAAGAGAGACACGGGGCAGCTGAGTATTTTACTCAAGAATTTACCTGGCAGTCGATAGAAGGGTAGACTCCGACATTATATGTTGTATGATAGGAGTTGTGGGAGTTTAGCGGAGAAGCTCAGGTACGATAGATTATCGTAAGGTAACTCAAGTTTATAAAGGGTATGGACAAACAAGCCATAAAAACTGTGCCACCTTACTCATCGCCATGAGTGAGTTGTGAGTGGTCCACCCCCTCCGATCGGCCCCCGTGGACTCGCTTAGCACTGGGAGCCTCCGTTCGGAGGTCCCTGGCATCCCGGTCGATCTTGCACTTTCCGACTAGGCCTACCACCACAAAGCAAAGCATCCCGGTCGCCTCCCAGCCATTGTAGTCCTAAAGAAATATTCTCTGGTATCTACTCGTGCCAAGGTTGCGAGAGAGTCGAGGCCTACCGTGGAATCTCGAATAATTCAAGGGTGTGCTGGGTATGATAAGTCTATCCTTCTATGGGAATGGGGCGAAAAATCCAGCAAAAGGCACGCCGTTCAGGCCCTCTGAAAGACATAAGAAAACAAAAAAATACCGGGCCTCACCAGGGGAGGCAACTTAGCACGCCCTTCAATTATTCGTATTTATTGTGCTACCATCTAGCGTACCGATTGCCCCGTAGGTACAGCTCAACTGGTAAAATTATCCCGAGCAGCTTGATAGTGATCTTAAGTTTAGTAGAAGACGTGCCTACCTTGAGATAATATACTATACTATTAGCCTCTAAGATTACTCCTTTCATCTAATTTTAGATCTTAAATCTAGCTCGTTCACTACTCGTAGACCGTGCTCCGCTATCAACTATCTAGAGCTCACTCTAGGTTGGCGGATACTCGGATTTCAGCACCCCTCCTTAGCCTTCTGGCGGCTACCAGTGGTGATCCACGGAACTACTAGAATTGAACCGGACTACATGAAGCGAGTACACTGATATGATATTTTCGCACCCTACGATCTACAAATGCCGGATTCTCTGACCACATGAATGCTACACCACCAGTCGATGGAATTTGGTGGAGTTCAGCGAGGGGATATTAACTTTATACCGTTCCCGGAGGTATAGACTTCACCGGGGGCCATTAATAAACACATCAGGTTATACAACAAAAGAAGGAAAACCTCGTTGAACTGCACTTGTATCTGGCATAAAATGTCTAGAAATGAGACAGGTTTCTTTCGCGGGCTGGGCGGTTGTGCGACAGTAGCCTCATTTATAGATATGATACCTTATTGCTAGATACAAACGCAGTAGAAAGCTTAACCTGCAGACAGTCTGGGTCGACATATAAGGCCTCGAGGGTGAAAACCACAGGGCAGTTTTAGGAAACTAAATTGTGCTCCGAGAACAAACGTTGATGTAATCGAACGAAGAACATGAATCCCTATTTATATGATTTAGTTTGTAACGGGAGCCCTATCATTAAGGGACACTACGCGGAAATACCGGACCCCCCGCAGTGGCATCCAATCGTCTCATGAGTGGCCGCTCATGGACTGCTCTCCCTTTGTCGGAAATATTACCTGAGTGTGATGATAGGTGTGGATATATTCGGCCAGTTGCCAGGCAACTTGGGACATGAGGGTCCGGGAAATGGTAGTGACCATATTGATGTATATTCATGCTGCGCATTGCTATAAGTACGGCAGTCTCAAGCGCTTCTATAGACAGGCAAGAAAGATGGAAATTGTCTCTCCTTCTTTCATTGATCGGTCCCATTACTTTACGCTTCGACTCCGGCCTCCTTGGTGTGACCTCCAAGACCCTTTCTAAAGTTATTCAAAAATATAAATAGATCTATAAGTTTTACGTTGTGAAACTGATTTGACCCTTTCTTGAACAGGCAGGTACGCTGGAGCCCTACCAACTCCCCAAAACTGTATTCAATATTAGGGTGGGCGGGGTCTCGTAGTAGCGGCGGAACCAAGAATTTCATAGTTCTTCCCTAAGTGGTGTTGTCTACTAGTAATTACGCTGTCACATTACTGGGGGCAGGTAAAAAGTGCAGAATAATGCCCAGAATCCTAGTGTTGAATTGTCTCACAACGAGGTAGGCGGGGAGTGGGGGCCGAAGTGAGCAAGTAATCTGAATTGCTTCTGGAAGACAAGAGAGAAAGAGGAGAAGGTGAAGGTGAAGAAGTGGAGTGAGAAAAGGCGGGGCCTAGAAATAAGTGTGAACATAGGTGGGTGACGCAATAGGTCACGGGCTGTCACTCGTGAGTACCGGCTGCAGGGATGCAAGAGCACAAGTACGATTTCCAGCACCTAGAATCTCGGTTCACTTCCTCTCGCTCTTTGCTCCACAGTATTGCACTAGCCTTCGGAGCTATGATATATACCCAAAACCCAAATCTGAGAACAGTTTTTTCTTTTCAGCCTTGAACTCGTTGCTATGGGACCGCGGTTTAGTGATGAGTTTCTGGATTGAGGGAGGGACAAGAACGAGATCGTAGGAGATTAGGATATCCAGTAGGCTAGGGCCTCTAACTAAATATAACCCGGATCTCCGTAGTGCCCTTTGTCTAGTAGAAACCAACGATACAATGTATTTCCTATAATTTAGTCGCGCTCATGTGGGGCTCAATTTATAGACAAATATAATACTTAAGTCGAAAGGATGAGCGGTTAAAAATCCATCGTGTCCTCGTACTCGGACCCCAAATCCCCCTCTGGCCTCTGACTCTCTGTCACTCCAACTCCCATGGCCCCAACACCCGCACTAATGCCTAGCCCTTTAGGCAAACTAATAATGCCCCTGCCCAAAACCCCACTCTCCCATAACTTGTCTCAGCACACGACGCAACACCACGCCAAGCCCACCTCGATTTCCATCGGCATCATCCATTTCCGTTCCCCCCCCCTCTCCATTCTGCATTTCTCAAACTACTACAGTACCTCGCGTTGAAGTTCTGGCTCATGGCTCTCTTTCTCCGCCTCTAGGTCTCCAACGGCCTTCCGCCAGTTAGGATGTTTAACAGGTTTAAAATCTAACCTCCCCCAAGATTGTGACTTATGCATAGGCGTCTTTGGTGTTGGCTTCGTCTCTGTGCGTTTTGGGTTGTGGTGTTTTGTGGAGAGTTGGTTTCTGGAAATAGGTCTTGAAGGTTAGTCCGGCGTTTGGTGCTGGTTTTCGAGCTGGTGGAGGATGTTGAGGTCGTCATCGAGGGTATGGAAGGGGCCTTGGCCACGGTAATTGAGGGCGGGGCAGCGCACTGGACTTCCTGTGATGGTGTGGGGTCGGTGGCGTTGTCTAGAAGAACGGCGAGGTCGGTTGGTTACGGTGGGCATCAGTTTCTGGGCAAGGTTGGCAGTTTCTTTGGCTTTCTTTTCTTGTCAGGCATGGAGTTGTTTGAGCTTTATGGGAACATGTTAGATCTTTGTGGTTTGTTCTAGAGGGAAGGGAGGGGGGAAAGGATATATACCTTTTTTTGCGAGCGCTCTCTTCTCCGCGAATTGGGTATCCCTCTCGGTGTGCCAGGCTTCCCGCGTTTTCTGAAGTTCTGTGTGGAGTTTACGGATACAGGACTATGGATATTCCCGATAGACTCCGCACACGGGTTCTTCGTGGCAAGTTCAGCACGGTGAAGACAGGAAGGATAAGTACTGGTACGGGAAATTCGTATGGCAGAGGGTTTGATAGTAGTGCCAAACACGCGGGGGCGTGCTAGAAACACCAGAATAAGTTCGCTTATACCACAAACGGAGACCGATTGGAGTGTGTACTCGGGTATGGAGGTGGGTGATCGGACAGTCAGGATTAGGGAGGGCTATGCAAATGGTTATGCGCAGAGGAGACATCGTTATAGCGGCATGCATTTCCGTGCCAGAAAAATGAGTTCCTTGCTTTCCTATGATGAATTCCACGCTGCTACAGTATAAGAGCATCTCATCCGCGCTCAAGCATCCACAGAGACCTCTCTAATCCCTAGCTATCCGATCACCCACGCCCATACCCTAGTACCTTCTCTTAGTTATTCCCATCTCGGTTTGCGTTGCGCAGCAATGTCTCAAGTAGCGTCCTCTTCTCAAGCATTGCATTCCTCACGGCATGGATACCAGATACATCCTGTTATGGATCAGTAAGACTTAAAGATCCACTCTAAGATAGCGCACGAAGTGCGGAAGGGTTTAAGCTACCAAGTCTTGCCAGAACTGGCAAGGCGTATGGGTGGAACTCCAATGCCCGGATAATTGAACTGGCAGGTACTCCAACCTGGCATGGATTTGCATCTACCCAGCATTGTAGATCATTCAAGGGACTAGCCCTAACTATTGAATCAGGTTTCTGTGAGGGCACGCAAGGTCCCCAATTAATAGGTTGCGGAAGTGGAGCACAAAAGCGGGGTCTATGATGAACCTTTAAAGAAACTGCACAGGGAGGGTATGATTCTTAGGGCAGCTAGCTCCGCCATCAAGGTTTATCGTGCGGAGGGGCTTCGGAATTCTGCGATTGTGTGAGTCCGGAGTTGGGGAGATGGTATGTGCTGTGGGTCTAGACCGGGAGGTTTGGACTGGCTCTGTAGACTCCATTGCGCAGTCTAAATGACTTTACTGTTACTTTACTGAGGTGCCAGCTAGGAACCTTGACTATGTTTTTTCCGAAGCCCCGTTGCCTAGCCAACCCACAACCCTCTCATCCTTGTTTGACGCGAACACGTGACATGAAAGAGGCAAAATTAGTAGGGCAGATTTGCGCTCCCCAGGGTGGAAAAAGGGGGAAACTTTGGAAAGTGGGGGTGTTACAGGACGCCATTAATCTTGAAAAGTTGCACTGAGTGATTATCCATGTATCTAGATATTTTATCGAGATAGTATGGCCAAAGGGAGACTAAAGGAGAGTTGAATGGACTTTTGGGCAGTTCTTTTGAGAGGCTCGATAGCTTGCTCTACCTGCTAGCAATTTCATCATGATTTGAATGGCCGAGTGCTAAGATACCCACTCTTTCTATCCTGATTTCTGATGCCCGTCAGGACAAGAATTTTCCGCGAAATTTTGTTGGCTTTCAGCTACGGTCAGACAACAAGAGACAACAAAACCCGATTGTTGGAGCAAATCGATACACAAATCAATCCCTATCAATTGATTTCCGCTTACAAGATTAGAGAACGTTCCAGCCTGTGCAATACCGATACTACTATTCCCGGTAAGGTGCCATAGTCACTCAAACCCAACAACCGTTCCCGGGGAACCGGGCAGAATATCACAAGTAAATCCCGCCCCCTTCCTGGCTATCCTCATGAACTTCCTCCTCTCCGCGAGCGGGGGGTTCCGGCCTCGCTATCGCTCTGGGATCGCCCTCCCCCTCCTGCCCTCCCCCCAATTGGGTATCCACACTCCCCCCTTCTCCATTTACGGTATTAACAGCATTCCCCAAATTAACGTGATCCGTTGGGAAACCTCTTCTTTGGATTTCTTCGGCGATCATCTGAACTCTTTCCTTTTGACGCTGAATGGTGATTTCGTTATCGCCAATTGCTTCCTTGAGTTCTGGGTCGTTTTGGAATTCTTGTAGTGCTATGTTCGACCGGGCGAGATGATAGAGAGAATTGCGTAGACGAGAAGTTTCCGCGTGAAGCTGTTCCAACTCGAGATCCTTGATTGCTGCCAGAAAGGCTTCCTAGAGTCAATGAATCAGTTTAATATACCAAAACTGGATAATTGAGAGATAATTACCGGGGTTATTGGGGCTGATGTGGCGCTCATGTTGTGTTTGTCGGAAACTTGAGATGCCCACAACCCTCTTTCGTCATCAGAGGGACGATGTTGATGTGCTTATGCGCCAAGACTCAGCCACAACTCGTCACTCGATCACTTCCCCCTGATGAGAATAGAAACAAAGGTCAGGGTCACGAGAGTGGAATGCAAATAGGTCTAGAGGGGTCCGTGATTGAGAAATGGCGACCAGCAGTGCTTCTGCTCGTAGACTGGTCCAGACCCACGACCCTTCCCGATCTTTAGTTGTGTCTTGGAGCGACTGCGATCTGAGACCATCAGTGGAACAGACGGCAGATGTGGGATCTTTAAATTTATACAAAAGCAACCCTAAACAACGCCTAACCTTAATGCGATCGCCGCTAGATTACGTCGAATAGGTATCATAGATAGGAAGAAAAATTCATCATGTGATTGAACAGGTCTCTATTATCCACTCGCTCGTGTCGCAGTCGGCAGAATCATCGTCAACTATCAAAACACAATCCACAAAATGCAAGTCCCTAGCTTGAAATTCAATATGTTTTACACTGTTCCTAGGCCCCATGATTTGCGGGTGTCTGCTCGAGCACATAGCCGGGGGGGAATGGCCAACCAATCAGCGCAGGCACCGTGTTTGACTAGGGCAATCCCTTGGTGGGAGCCCAGCTACGGAGTAGTCAATATGTGGTAGATCCGTCAAGTAAAGACCGTACCTGCCTGAGAGTAGAGATGATCATCGGTCTCTTTGTGAAGACGGAATGATTGTCAGGATGCTGGGTAACATTATGTTGGTTGACGGTGAATTTCCCATATATTTAAAGCAATACCATTTAGGGAAGTGTTGAATTGATTTGTCGCTAACTTTAGCTCGGAGCTCTCTCTTTCAAGTCTTCTTATCTCAATTAGAGAAAAGCCTTTATTACCATGCCATTTCAATGTTTTCTCACCGAAACGACTGCTTTGGCCGAAAAGGCCACTGGTAGAATAGTCTACCTACTTCATCCATTCAGTGGGGCTCCAGGGGGTATCGCTATACGCTCCAACCGCTGGCCGAACCCCCTTCATGGCCCAGATGTGATGGAGGTTTTGGAGGTAGCTAGTGAGAGCTACCGAACAGCTAGGACCCACCACCAAATCCTAATCCACGGAATCGCACGAGGGCCAGGCCTTCCTGCTGGAATCGAGGATGGAGACCAATTCTTCCTATACCCTTCGGAAGAGATACCAGGGAGGCAAGCCATGCCAATTACGGGGTTCTCGATTAAAGGGCTCAATTTAAGAAGCGGTGATATTGATTTGATTCCCATCAAATACTTATTGTTGAACCCCCAGGCAAAGGCAATCGCCGATTTTCAACACCTGAGTTGTACGTTGCCCCATCAAGAATACCCAAGATGCCTTCCTATTCCCCCTTCCCCAGCTTACTCTCCCTATGCCTCCACAGCTAGCAGCGCAAGCTCCACCAGCGTAGTTGGCGATACGTTTACCCTCTGCGGTGCTATAAAACAAATAACCTGGAGCCCCCCATCCTCTAGAGGCCCCGCAACAGACGACCCAATTGTCTTTGGGATCAACCACCGGACTATGTCCTCTGGCTACATGCGCCTGCACTGGCTCAGCGCGCTCACAGTGTCCGACATCAGGACCTGGCGCGAGCAGAACATGCCAGTGCACCACTTCACTCCGCTAGCGACTAGTAGTGTAGAGCTCTCCATGACTAACCTTGCGATGACCGGTCCGCTGCTGCCGCCCCCGGTGATTGACCACGACTTCGACTTCGAATCTTGCGCAGCGCGGGACTGCAGGGACCACTACTGGGAGATACAATGCAACGGCGCTCACCAGCTAATGGAAGAGAGAAGAGTTGTTTCACAGGCGAGTAACGCTTGGTCCGGGTCGAACGTGGGCGATCAAGAGGAGATGCTCAAGGCTTTTGCCGATACGATTGGATGGGAATGAATGTGGGAGCATCATGACCTATGGTTCGGGTTCGGCGGCACTGAGGGGGGCACATGTACTAGTACAAGGAGGGCGTTTTATTTGGCCTTATTTTTTTATTTTTTATACTTCCTCCTATATTATTTTTAGAGAGCGTGGAAGGGAAAACGGTTTAGGTGATAATTATGGCAAGGTGTTTATCCGATGAATCCGAGTCGTCGGTGGGCTTAATGGGGGGGGATATGCCACAGACAAGGGGGGCATCGTGAGTTCTATGGGGATTATTATTACAATAATATTATTATGATAGTATATCAATAGCTAGCCTAATTTCAATTAATTAATTAATTCTATGCAATCTAGTTTTGTATCCAACCTGCGCCTGAGAACTCCTCGACCCAGATAATATGATCTAGGTTTAGCCAACCAAGTCAAACCACCACCTAATCTCCAGCGGCCATCCGTAGGTATCTACCATGAGGATGAATTGGGAGGAATCCGAAGCCCTATGGGGCAGAGGTAATATATTTATTAGGTGCTCAAACACTGGGAGAGGCAAATGCCCGAAAATGGAGGTCATAAATCTGTAGGCGCCCTCTGGTATGCGGGATTCTTCCTCTCTGCGAATCTCTATTCCCGAGCACTTCTAACCTACTACCAGTGCTATGGAGGGTAATGGCCTGGTTAGATGCCAGAAGATCGCTCGTTGTTGTGCATTATCACAGGAGCAATGAAAATGGTGGGACTATTCTGGGAGACTCATGGAACCTCACTCGGCTAGAGTTTACTATGTCCTGTTGGAATTAGGCTTTCGGATATGCACTGTCTACGCATTAGAGTACGACAAAGTCGGTCATTAGACCTTGGTTCCAGCCTTCTACTTTCGAAGCTGAACTTACTGCATTTGGCTTTTCCCCTCATGTTACCGCCCAATCTGTCGACTGGTTATGTAATTCTGTTCTCACTTGTTTTTCTCTTGTCTTCCAAATTGGTTCCTTATTTTCTTTCCTACTGCGGATATATGTTGCTGTTTCGCTGTATAAATAGTAGGCCTTCCTGGCCCTCTGAGATTGAATGAAGTTCCTCAGTATCTCTCATGCGCATAGGTTTCCGGTATACGGCTTGACAGTTGAAGAAAAAAAGGACCTAAAAGAGGACTAAAAGAAAGGAAAACAAAAGAAAAGGGAAGAGAAAGAGAAAAAAAGGAACAAGGAACTCTCCCAAACATACTGTACCTTATTCGCAATTCCTAATTCTGGGGGCCGATACCCCGTTCCAGGGGAGAAGTGCCTCAAACAAGGGGGTATCTTTTGTGTGGGAGCTCAGATGTGGATAGATGATACAGTTATTCACGGGTAATATGCTCGGGTGCCGTACTTGTATTGGCCAACTGGAATAGATACCCCTTCTTGTAGATAAAAAGCCGTAGGGTGTTCAAGGAGTTTCTTCTCTTCAAGATCGATATGCTTAGCTACATATCGGAAAAGACCATTCACGGGAATGTGCACTGACTAACCTAGTCTCCGAGCACTTTAACAAACAGCCCCAAGGGATACAACACTAGGATAGGCGCATCGTTACTAAGAAGCAAACGGAGGGTAAGGTGGAGAATTTTCCCTAGGGAACTTACATGAAGTGACTGAATAACAGGCAAGTTAAGTCACACATGAAGCCCCACTGCAGTGATCCGCCCAGCCCGTCAAGCTTCCCAGAGAAAGCGCTTTGCCGTGTAGTCCTTCCATCCTACTCTGACGATCTTATATGAGCAACAAACGATTGGTTGGCACTAGCTAGGCCACTCTCACCCTATGTCGCTTTTCTAGTTGGACCCATCCTTCTGAAGCCTTGGACAATCGCCGGGTACAAGGTCAGGGAAGTGACCGGCCCAGGCGACGGATACAGGACTCTCAACACTATCATTACCCCAATCAGACTCCTTTTTTTTCTGGAAGGAATTCGTTCGCATCAAACATAGGACAAACCCCCAATCCGCAATGATCCTAGTCGTCGACGAGTGGACAGAGCTGCGGACGCCTTGCAAAATACGGTAAAGGATGTGGAAAACTGGAAAACTGGACCGGGAATTGCTGAGGAAATCACAAAGAGATACATCTGATGCAAAATAGGTCACAGTCGGGTCAGTCTATAAAAATCAAGAAACATAACCCCGGTCCCCCGAGGGATTTATATGGGATCGGCAGGAACAGTTTTCCAGCCTTTGCTAGCATCCGAGTGGAAGAGTGGAAGTTAGATTCAAGGAAATTATGTACCCTGCAGCTACTCAGGGAATTCCGCCTCCTAAAACTTGAGGTGCCTAAAAAGTACTCTACTAGCCTTATCCAAGCTCACCATGAGTGGCCACTTGTTAGCATCGTGGAGCTCGAGCTGCCTCTTTCACAAGTCGTGAGCTCCAAGCCAGGCGAGCCAATTACCTCCACCAGACGAGCGAGTCTAGGCAAACGCAAATAGCGCCTTGATCTAGATCATTCCAAACACAGATTGGCATAATAGAGAGTTTGCGCAAGAAGACCTAGGTGGCAGGAAAACAGGATATTTCTGTTAACCTAAAAGTCTTGGACACCCAGGTGGGTAGCGAGACCTGGGAGAGGTGTAAAATAGGGCTCTTCAGACCTGAAGAAATCCGATCACTGCAGAACAATAAATCAGCAGTAGCACAGCACTCTTTTTACATTTTATTAAAATATTTTACTAATGATAATATTGGGCATTCAGTAGTAGATTATCACCGGTTATATGGCAGTCAGTATGGTTATTAGTACCCAACTTGTGTATCTAGGAATCCTAATTTGAGCAGGGAACAAATTTGAGGGCAACCCGGCAATGTGATATTACCCTACTCAATTCCCATCTTCCAGCTACTAGGCCACCTGGACCTGGTGCGCAAACTCATTTAGAGACCTAGGTCTCTTTTCCGTTAACTGCCACCCAGGTCCTCTTGCGCAAACTCTCTGACAAACAGGAAATCTAGTCAGTATCATACCAAAAAAAGAAAAGTTCAAGGCCGGCAGTGCCGTCCTAAACACGGTCCAAGCACCAAGGAAGCCTACAGTATCCCAGAGGGTCGCGAGATTCTCGAGTTGCGAGAGTGGCGGCGCTCTTGGCCACTTGACATGGATTTTCCCATGGTCAGCCCTGCTTTTAAATTTTCTTTGATACTTTTCTTGTTTGCTCTTGGGATTGAAGTTTCTCTTTTTGGGCTAAGCCTTGATTTAAGTGGAAGCATGTACCCGTTTTTATGCTACGACTCTCGCAACTCGAGAATCTCGCGACCCTCTGGGATACTGTAAACCACACCCTCCGATAAAAATGTATGTTGGCTTCAAAGCTAGGAAATCCCTCACCTAGCCAGTATAGACCGGGTGAGGGCTCAGCGAGGCGCCACCCTCAGCGAGGCTTGGCAAAATTTTGTTAGTATCATAGTTTGGTTTGATGCGTACCGAAATTTGGTGTCAATCCATGCCAAGCCTCGCTGAGACCTCACCCGGGGAGAGGCTAGCTTATGCGCAACAGAGCTCAAACTCCAAAAAATAATAATGAGAAATTCATTGTATCGAGTGATATCCTGTGTCGGTGAAGACAGAATAATATACTTTTACACGATATTACAGCTGTAGACTAGGAGGAGGTCAACGAACACTGGGGCTCAATGAACAAACCAGACAAAATCGCCGCTTGAATTAACCCTTACTAAGTTACTTTCAGTGTAGTGTTCGCTGAGCCTGGCTGTCCGTTGACCCTTCTATGTTATCCCAAAGCTCAAGCAAATCAAAGACAGCAAGATAAGTATTTGTCCCTGTAGCGATATGATGTGAAAATGCCTAGCTGGCGCAGTGGTTAATATGTCAAGAAACTAATAACCTCCTGTGCACTTAGCGGGAGCCCAGGGATTCGATTCCCCTCAGATTGAGTTATTATCGAACAATCCGTCACGTAGGGCAGATGATTCAAGGAATCCTGCCCTACAGGAACTGGGAGACTGAAGACCATAGCCCTCATCAATAGGGCTGTAGCGCAAATCAGACCTTCTGCGAGGTGGTAGAATCCGACTCTAGACCTCACCCCTAAGGGTGAGGTCCGCGATCGGCGGGGCAGCAGAACAAGATAAAACAAGAGAAAGAAATTATCTTTATTAATTTTTAAAAAAGCTGCCCTCTTTCATTTGGGGAAAAAGGGCAACTTCAAATTCTGAATGCGACATAGATTCTCTAGCGGACGGTACTGCTGGACTTGGTTACTCCAGTACCTTTTGCCCAAAATCAGGACTTATCGATCTCCTAGTACTATAAACCTCAGTAGGAGGAAATACTGGGCTATCTCAGGATCCCGGTTATGTGTTACCCAGAGCTGCCCCGACCCCGTATTCAGCCCTTCTTACACCGTAACTCCTTTGTTATTTTCGGTCATCCCCTTACTATTAGGCAAGTAATCATAAGGTGAATCCGTTATGATACAGATCAGGAGGCGCCCCCATTGACTATTTCGTTGATCTCTATACTTGCTTGACGTTCACACTGCGCTATCTTACTTACTCTTGTTGTAAGAATGCATACGTGTATGCCGCACATGCATTCCTGCGCAATGATTTTGATTCAGCCACGGCAAGCAGCCATGAAGAGAGGTGTCCGACCGACGTTATCTGGTTTGTCGGAGTTGACGCCGTCTCGTCTGAGTAGTATTTTCACCACTCCTTCGTGCCCACAGTAAGCAGCCCTCCAGAGTGGTGTTTGACCGTCGTTATCTGGTTTGTCGGGGTTGACGTCGTCTCTCCCAAGTAGTATTTATAGGGTTAACACATAAATAATTGTCTGGACACAATACAAAGCCCTGGCTCAAACCCTATGAACCAATCAATTTGCACTTGCCCACTACAAAATATCCTCAGAACCAGCAATCTGGAAAGTATCACAATGAAAGACATACTACTATGCCTGATTGGTTATAAAAAAAAGGCAGACATCCCATTGACCACCGGGGGCAAAAGGTTCGCGTACACTGGACGCTACATCCTCCTCCAGGCCTACATTCCTCGGGGGTGTTACTGCTGACCCCGAGGAGACTCGAACCTGGACCCCTGGGAAGTCCAAGTGCGCCGGGAACAAGTTATTACCGTTAGGCCATTGTTCCCGGCAGTGTTCATTCTCTCTTTCCAGAAAATTTAATACCATACTGGGGGTAAAAACGCCCCTAAACTCAAGAAAGAACTTGATTCAGAAGGAGAAGAGCAAGTTCTTGAAGAAAGAAGAAAAGAGAAAGAAAGAAAGAAAGAAAGAAAGAAAGAAAGAAAGAAAGGAAGAAAGGAAGAAAGGAAGGAAAATGAGGCACTATATGGAAAAGCAAACATAGGCAAGTGACCATTCACTAAAACTCCAACTTTGTTTGTTGCATACAGCATTTGATGAGAGCAATTTTCTGAATCTAATTTGGATCTCCCTCCTCCTTAGCATTACTCACCGAAATCATGCATGGTGCGGGCTATCTATATCTAAGACTACACATCATGATAGGGTTTGCTTCTATTGAGAGTTTTTTGTTTTTCGAGGTTATGATGTAGAACCCGTGGAATGGGACTTTGTTTCGCAGTTAAGGAGCTTCTTACTACAGTACACTGGCTTTTCTGAGTAGGTCAGAGTGGGAAGTGCGAGACGTCTTCAAGGCTCGGGTTTGAGCTTGCGGGTGGAAGGTGGTGGCTGTTGGAAATTATGCTGCTCATCACGTGCATATATTCTCATGCACGCTGGATAAGAAACGCTACTACTATCATCTGTTACACACCGTTGCTCAAGGGCTGTTCCACCATCATTAGCTTCAGACGATATCCGACATTGATCCTGCATACTCGACGAAACAGGATCAAACTCGAATCACACCGCACTGAAACAGGAACACTCACGATAACCGAACATCAGCTTTACCCTCGGTTTCACGCACAACCTATGGCTGGCCTCTTTGTCGATACCCTCGGGAAATTCTGATCAAACCTCGGATCAGGTTCGGGAAAGAGAATATCGCAACTACTGCGTGGGAGGAACCGAGAAGCAGGATTGTGCATGCGCTGGTAGCATGTTACAGAGGAAGGATAGGATATAAGGAAGCTTGTTTTTCCCTTGATCAGTTTATCATCGTTCGCTTCTCTCTTTGTCTGTCTTATCTTATTCTTCACTTCCGTTTGATCATTTTCCGATTGTCCATTCTTTTTATAAGTCTTTCATCTGAATCGTATTCTTTTATATCTGCTATATACAATCAACTTGCGTCAATCCGTATCTGAACTCGGAATCCGCTGTGCCTGAACCTTGTTGTTGAAAAGTGGCATGTAGGCATAATCATCACTGGCATTAAACTATGTTACCACCAGAATACCTTAGCTAATATTTAACTTTTCATGGCTTTTCGCAGGCTGTCAAAAATACTTGAACTTTATTTTCTTTTCTCTACCTATATCTAAATTACCCTCACGTCTAGACATGAGATGGGAGGGGAGGGGAAAAAAGGGAATTGTGGGAGAATTAAAGAAACAATTTACGTGCAAGAGGATATACAACTAGAAAAAAAAGGAAAAGGGTAAATATAATGGAAATATTGAGCCATACTGGCCTGTCTTGATACAATAGAAATATCCCCCACCAATGCCAAACTCTGGACTATAAATAGAAATTGATAAATGCTGACTTGACTATATAAGAGGATCTGTGCAGAGGTTTGTGCGGGCATTTCCCGCGACCAAAAGGGGGATATTTGAGCAGAGGCTCTGTCGAAGGATTATTCCAGAAAGCAGGAGAAGGCAGGGATTAGTACGAGGCGGGGATTTGAATCGCGGGAGGGGGTTAGGCGAGGGCGAGAGGGGGAGAAAATGGCGGCGATGGGCCTATTGTGGAGCTACTGCGGTCCCGCCGGGGTGGCACATAGGTTATCGACATTCAAAGGCAGTGGGCGGTAATGGCTCCTCGTCCTTATGACAGGCTAGGGGCGGCATATTCTGGTGGCTGGGGTAGCGCTATCACGTCTTGATGCCCATTCTCAGTAGCCCGATCGAGTGGGGGTTTGCCACCCTCATCTATTTTGTTGGGATTGATGTTGTCCTGTCTGAGCAGTATCTTCACCACCTCCTTGAACCCGTTTCACGCAGCAAGATGGAGTGATGTTCGGCCATTGATATTTGGTTTGTCGGGGTTGACGCCTCGTGCGAGTAGCATTTTGTTGGATTTTTTGACTGCTCCTCACATGCATATATTCCCATATGGGCAGGATCTGAAACGCAACTACTATTATCCGTTACATATCATTACTCTAATATCATTCCACCACTGTTAGCTGATACAACCTCGGACTACGATTCTGCATAGTTAATGCAACATCAAACAACAATCATACGGCACTGAAAGAGGAACACTCACGATACCCGAACCATATTCTCGGCTTCACACTCAACCTGCGGCTGGCCGCACTACCATTATCTCGGAAATTCTGCTGGAACCTCGGACGAGATTCACGAAGGTGCATGCCGAAACTACTAAGAGGGTGAAAGTGAGAAGCAGGATTGTGCATGTGCTGGAAGCATGACACGGAGGATGGCTAGGATATAAGGAAGCCTGTTTTTCCCATTATTGGTTCACTATCAGTTCATTGCACTTCGTTCCTGTCTGTCTCTGTTTTATCTTATTCTTCACTTCCGTTCAATTGCCTTCCCCCTGTTCGTTCTTTTGATAAGTTCTTTGAGTTCTTCGTCACATTCTGTTATATCTGCTATATACAATCAACGTGCGTCAAATCCGTATCTGAACTCTGAATCCGCTGTGCGAGAACCTTGTTGCTAAAACATTTTCACCACGCCCTCCCGCCCACGGCAAGCAGCCATGAAGAGAGAGGTGTCCGACCGACGTTATCTGGTTTGTCAGGGTTGACGCCGTCTCATCCGAGTAGTATTTTCACCACTCCTTTGTGCCCACAGTAAGCAGCCCTCCAGAGTGGTGTCTGGCCATCATTATCTGGTTTGTCGGGGTTGACGTCGTCTCTCCTGAGTAGTATCTTCACAACTCTCTCGCGCCTATAGTAAGTAGCCCCCCAGAGTGGTGTTGGACCGCCGCTAGTACCCGGTTTTTCGGGGTTGACGTTGTCTCTCCCAAGTAGTATTTTCACCACTCCCTCGTGTCCATTGCAAGCAGCCCACGAGAGTGGTGTTTGGCAGCCATTATCTAGTTTGTTAGGGTTGACGTCGTCTCTCCCGAGTAGTATTTATAGGGTTAGCACATAAATAATTGTCTGGACACAATACAAAGCCCTGGCTCAAACCCTACGAACCAATCAATTCGCACTTGCCCACTACAAAATATCCTCAGAACCAGCAATCTGGAAAGTATCACAATGAAAGACATACTACTATGCCTGATTGGTTATAAAAAAAAGGCAGACATCCCATTGACCACCGGGGGCAAAAGGTTCGCGTACACTGGACGCTACATCCTCCTCCAGGCCTACATTCCTCGGGGGTGTTACTGCTGACCCCGAGGAGACTCGAACCTGGACCCCTGGGAAGTCCAAGTGCGCCGGGAACAAGTTATTACCGTTAGGCCATTGTTCCCGGCAGTGTTCATTCTCTCTTTCCAGAAAATTTAATACCATACTGAGGGTAAAAACGCCCCTAAACTCAAGAAAGAACTTAAGCTGCTCTGATTAAATGCAGGCTCATGAGATACGTGACCAAACCCCGGGAAGGCGGGCTCTAGTCACAGCCAGAACGGAAATATATCTCCTAGACCCAATTACCTCAAGAAACACCAAGACCCCACGAAAAAAAGGCTCACCGAAACCAGAATAGCACCACATATTAAACCAGCACTCTTATGTCAAATGGGATTCCCGCCCTTAAGCGCCCGAGAAGAAGATTCCATAACAGCATCCCGGAAAGCAACAGAACATTCTGAAGGTATCATAGATTCCCAGTGCCCCGGTTCTAAACAGACTTAAAAGGTGGGCAGTGGTAGCCATGGTAATTCTCTTCCGTCCTTTATAACACACACCCACCTCGGGACACGGCCCATTGCGTCATGTAGCCTATATCATTGATAGAATCGTGAGATTGTGATTCTAATCTGCTCTAATAGTTCTCCTAGGCAAGACGGGCAGGTTGGTATTTGAAGTGATTGCATTAGGAAGACCGAGCACACGTATTTAAGTCAAAGAGTGAAAATCTGGAACATGGATACAGATCTATCAGGTGAACCGCTTCAGATCTTGACTAAACGATAGGATGAACTAGATTTACTACTTGGGGGGCAAAGGCACCACTCCACTCAACCCTCAGAGGACTCAGCACCTCTAAGCAAATAGTGGAAAGTAATTGGGTAAAAATTTCAGACACTTAACCCGAGTTTTTCCGGAAGCTACGGCAAGTGAGGTTCTAAGCCGACTTCCCTCTTGAACAGTGTCATAACCTTAATTAGTCACGCCCTTAATAAAGTTTGGAGATTTGAATCCTCCCACCCTCTTGTTGGCTCGGCTATCCCTAACCATAGTTTGATTTTCACCCAGAGATAGACCGACCGTGCCCTGAGCGAGGTGGTGCCCTCAGCGAGGCATGGTAGTGTTGCTGTGGCGGAACCGGTGTTTAGTAAGAGTCCTCATTGGACTATGAGCGCCGCGCCTCGCTGAGGGCACCACCTCGCTCAGGGCACGGTCGGTCTAAGGTGTTGCTAGAGTTGTCTCACTTGAGATCTAAGACGTAAAATTCCAGGTGGCTAATGATGCACTCAATTGCTTTGAAATTACAGTGCTTTTCGAGAGTAATCCTCAATAGGCGGTAGATAAACCCAGAAATCAAGAGAACGTGGCCAACCATTTCCTAATCGCTCAATTCGGTACTAGGACAAGCATCCATTTTGATACAATCGAAGACTAGCGTTCCACCTATAATTTACTAGAATCATGGCCAGAATAATATCCAACAAAACCATGTCTCTGAAGTTTTGATAGCCAACTGCCAGGGAATTCCCCTCAGATCGCACACCTCGTCAATTAAAAATGTGCCACGAGTGATACATGATGAATACCACACTAAATCTCAAGAGGCAACTGCTAGAGTCGAACCCCCCGATCAAACTTCATAAGTCACAACCCCGCTCTCGCAAATACTACAGCACAGCAGTCAAGATAAAAACTCTATTTATCAACTCTTGCATCTAGCGACGCAAAGCTTTCCTCGAGGGCCTAGTTACCGCAAAGTGCAAGCGCCCCCTCAGTGCCGTCACCATTTAACCCATCGGCAAACACAAACCACCGCCTAACACTTCTCAATCCAACTACTCCCATCCAAAACCACGCAAGCCGATCCGCTCTATTTAATCTCAAGCACCAATACGAGCTCATTAGAGTGCGAGCAAAAAATTCCCGCATTGAAAATACCCGTTGGATGCTATTGCTACTACGCGAAGCAAACGCACAAGCACTGTACGGTAGATCATTTTACTCGGGTCCAAAGAGGCCAAACTTTAACGCCGATCCAGGATTCCCGAATAGCAACGGTTATCAGTCTATCTCCCGCACCTCATCTCACTATTACAGCACATCAGCAGCAGCCCCACCCAGCATAGCTAACGGCGGGACGGAAAACTATGGAATGGAGTATCGACTCGCTTTGTCAAAAGTAAGAGGGTCTGGCACCGCACCGGTATTAACTTTGTGGAAATCCAGCCGGGGTGTGGTACAAGCACAATCATCACCAATACGATAAGATACTTGTATGGTGCCGGCACCTTAGAACCTACCCTCTTGACAACGAACATCGACTAATATTTCAACCAACAACAGCAGCACCTGCGGATGGAATTTTTAAAATTCCTTCTGTAAAGCTTTCCTATTTAGTTATTAGAACATATTTACAGAGGGATTTTCTTTTTAACCTTCTAGTTGGGGCTGCAGAGGCCTCCAAAGTTTGCATGGGAAGGAAGACAGTGAGACTTGTATGAGGAAAAAAAGTTTGGCTGAATAATTAGCCAAGAAAATTCCTAATTAGGCGTACTATACTACCGCATTAGGACTAGCGTCCTCGTTTCGGCGTGAGACTCAGGGTTGGTTCTAAGGTGCCGGCACCATACCGGTACTAGTGATGTGGGACCGTGGGGATAGTTGACCTCAGTGTGGGACCCAATCAATCCCCAGGTTGGGGTCGCTTGGGTAATGCTTGCTTACGGCATCACACCGTTGTGTCTGTCCCACCCACAGAGCTCCCCACCACTTCCCTCCCCCCTTCAATCCCTCGCTCGCGTAAGGATTCAGAGCAGCACGGCACCTCGCTCCATACCATCCGCATCTACCTCACTCTCACAATCTGGCCACACCGGAATATACAAGCTTCGGTATTACAAATGATGAACACAAACAGAACAAACACCCCCTGTGCTGCGGGGAAGCGCAGTGGACGGAGCGAGGACGGGGTAAGGCAATGACTAGGTCAAAGCTCAATTCCCACTATATCATACGGCACACAAGCCAAACTAAACAGAAAGACAAAAACTTATATAAACCACCTCCTCAACCATCAAAGACCTATTCACGATGAGAAACCCCAGTTCCAGAGCAGCACACAGCGATAAGAAACATCACGACTCCCTCTACCCATTCCGCAAGATCTTCATATCCATTTGCACATTAAGTGTCCTCGCCTACGCGCTCTACTACAAATCTACCCAGGACAACTTCAACATCAACAACATGTCGGAAGCAGCATACATCCCCGAGGCCAAAGCCCCACTCGTCGTCGAGAAGACTGAAATCCCAACCCTCGGAGACAATGAGGTCCTCATCAAGAACGAGGCCATTCCTCTTCAACCTGTCGACGCAAAACAAGCCCGCATCGGTTTCATCCCAATCAAGTACCCGGCAGTCCTTGGCTCAGGTGTCGCCGGCACAGTCGTTGCCTCCAAGAATCCAAACTTCAGCAAGGGCGACCGAGTCCTCTCCCACACGCCCGCATATGGAGCCAACGATAACAAATACGGAGCTTTCCAGAAGTACACCGTCGGCACGGACCTCACCCTAAAACTCCCCGATAGCATCACCTTCGAGAAGGCCGCCTCATTGGCCGTCAACGTCCCCGTCGCGTACTCCTCCCTCTTCGTCGGCCTCGGCCTGCCCAAGACTGCCCCCAGCGGCTCCGCGCCGGTGCTCATATGGGGAGGAAGCACTTCCGCCGGTGGATACGCCATCCAACTCGCCATCAAAGCCGGCTACACCGTCGTGACGACCGCCTCCACGCACAACCACGCATATGTAAAGTCCCTTGGCGCGCAGAACATTTACACCTACGACCAAGCGAAAGAGATTGCCTCCCACGGCCCATTCGCTGGGATCCTCGACAACGCTGGAACCGGTGCCTCACACGCCGCCATCTGGCGCGTTCTCCAGGAATCGCAGGGGAAGAAGGAGGTTGAGGGCACTATCCTCTCCCTACTGCCCAGCATGGCACCCATCGAGGGATGGCCGGCAAGCCTAGTCATCAAGTTCTTCACGTACAACTTCTCCGAAGAGCCGGCGAAAGAGGAGAAGCAATACTTCTGGGCTCCAGGCGGGTACTACTCCAAGGTTGTCGCTGAGGGCATCATCGAGACCCCGGTCGAGGTTCGCAGCGGTGGTTTGAAAGAGGTGGAGAAGGCGGTCGAGGATCTTTTCCACGGTGTTAGTGCCAAGAAGTTAGTTATTACCGGGCTTTAAATGACGGGTAATGTGGTTGTGGAAATGGCGGGTGGTTGATCATTGGACTTTTCTTTACCCTCTTTTTTCTACCTCCTGTCTTTTTTTCCTTTTTCCGGTCCGCCATGTTGTGGTATCCGGTAGTCTGGCTTTCGTCCAAATGATCAAGCATTCCATCCATCCGTGTCTCGATAATTATCATAGTGGAATTTTAATGTTGGAAAATAAATAAATAAATCATCAATCGATCCAAACATTGCTTTTTTGCCCCCCATCTACACATACCCCCACACTAAAATACCCGTGACCCCGCCCCGCAACCGTACCGTGCCGGCATTTGTATCTTCCTTGACGAAACCAAGATCTAGAAATCACCGGAACACCCCTCCCGAGATCGGGCACAGCAGGGAGGGAGAAAAAACATATCATTCCAGTATCACAACATAACCCATCCGCTTCTACGTAAAAATCTGCTTCTGCTACCGTTACAGTAAGTCACTTACTCGGTATTATACGAAACACAATAAATAAAAAAATAAGGATATAAGGATAAGACACAAAGTAAAAAATAAAAATAATAATAAAAACACCAGGAAATATAATGCTCTTTTTCATTTGAGAATTTTTTTTTCATTTTTTTGCACCTTCTTGCTCTCTCCATGTTAGCGTCTATAAAACATAACTTCTTTTGGGGAAGGGGGGGGGTTGGGGTTGGGGTTGGTAGCAGGGGAAACGGATTAGAGAATGGAGAAATTATATGGAAAGAGGAGAAAAAGGAGAAAAAAGAACAAGACAGAAACCCCCAGATGGACGAGATGAGAGAAAAAAACGAAAAAGGATAAGAGAAAAGAGAAAAGAGACATTAGGTTTGGAAATTTTTGGATCGATTGGACTTGATGAAGCATATAGGGAAAAAAGGATGGATGAGCAAAAAAATAAATATAAAAAAAAAGATACCTAGCAGCGCACAACCACCACACTACAGCTACCGTATCCCATCCCCTTCCTATACGATCCGACACAAACGGAAAACAAGTAACCAGTATCATAGTAAAATAAAACAAAACCCCCTTTTCGCTAGGAAATAAAGCAGCACATAAATGAAGTTTCACCAATGCTATTTAGCTAGAAAAACAGATATAGAGGAATGAGGGAAAGATCAAAGACATAATCCAAGATCAGACTTCTCCATTCCAATCGTCATCCCCAGCCCTCTCACGCACTCCCTCTCTCTCATAACACCCCCTTTTTGTGACTTGAGCACGCTCCTCACAAAAGCTACCTCGAAACCCGGCCACCCTCGCTACCAAGGTGAGTTCTCCTCTCCTCGTCCTCCTCCGGAACGTCGCTCAACCTCGTAGGATGGTGATGGGCTCTTGAAACGCCTTCCCAGCCTCTTCCATAGCCAACTGCTACTCCTCCGCCACTGCCTCCACCATTCGATTCGTAGTCGTTTCCATCATATGTAGGATAAGTATCCCAACTCTCCTCCTCTTCTTCTTCTTCTGCGCGGCTGGGCTCACGACGTTGGTACGAGACAGGTGTGGGGTTTCCCTGCGAGTCGTATTCCCATCCACCTTCTCCTTCACCTACTTCCGACTGTTGCGATTCGGTCACGGATCCAGACTCGCGCGAACGCATCGCAGAGTTGTTGGTTACGTATGACTCTTCACCGGGAGAAAGAGTCCTTCCCGGCTGTTGATCAGGCGGCAGGTGAAGAGCTGAGTGTTGATGCTGGTAGAAGGGGTGGACGTCAGAGGTCTGCTGTTGCTGGCCTGAGGTTGATGGCCGATGCGATTGCTGTTGGGGGAAAGCTGGAGGAGCAGTGTCAGAAAGAGAGTGTGCGCCACTAGCCGAAGTGGGAGGCACTTGTCCCGGTGACGGCAAATGGGGTTCAAGAGGGAGTGCCGCACCGCCATAATCTGCTACCGGTTCCCTGCCATATCCGTTGTCTGGGAACTGCTGACGAAACTGCTCTTCCGTCATCGGTTGAGGAGTAGCCCCAGTACCGCTGCTTCCAGCTGTTCGGGGTCTAGTCGAGCCTCTATCAGGAACCCCGCGCATGGGCATTGGGAATACTTGAATTCCACCAACGAGTGTTGGATTTCCCTCTTTGAGACTATTAGTCTTTTCCCGTTCCTCCTGCTCCTTTCGTCCCAATTCCTCCCAGGAGCGTCGGCACTCTTCTTTCGAAATCTGCAATTCTCTCCTCATCTCCTCAACAAGTTTCTCCGCGGTCGCTTTTTCCTTTTCAAGTCTCTGAACTTGACTGACTGCGTCTGCACGCTGTTGACGCTCTACACGCAAGGAACGCTCCAGTTCGCTACTCATCTCCTTAGCTCTCTCTTGATCAGCTTTAGTGTCAAAGAACCACCGTTGGAATTTTCTCTCTGAAGAAGCGCGAAGGCGCTGTAACTCTACAACGGCCTGGAACAGATTCGCACCAGCAGTGGAGAGATCGCTAATTTGTCTTGCCATTTCCTGTTCGATAGGCATACCAGCCAACTCCTCCCTGTTATGTTCCAACCTCGAGATCCAATATCCGGTCAGCCCCTCCCATCGTGAAGAAAGCCGTTCCCACCGCTCAAATGCATGCGGGAAACTGCTGGTTATGGTCTGGTGTTGTGTTTGACGACTGGAACTTCCCCCGGGAGTAGCCGAGTTCGGACGATTCGAGGATGTTGGTTGCTGGGCACCAGCTTGCGGAGGAACACGATTTGAAGACGGAACTGCTTGCGGCTGAGCCCGAGGCTGCTCCGGTCCTGGCCGAGTAGGTTCCGTCTGTCGTGATCTAGAAGAGCCAGCAGTCTGAGATTGGCGCTGAGAGGGGTGTCCTTGGCCTGATGGCTGACCCCCACTCGGCGCGGAAGCTCCCGACGTTGCAGGCCTAGGAGCATGGACCCTTGGTTGCGCCGATCCGCCGCTAGCAACTCGCGCGTGTCCAGTGGTTGGCTGGCCAACCCTCGCTGTTGATCCTCTCTCATCCACATAACCCGCTCCCGCGCCAGCTCCCATGCTATGTTGCTGTGTCTGCTGCGCAGATTGGCTTGCACCCCTCGGCCTCGTCTCTCGACGCGCAGCGGAAGGGTCGCCGCCATGTTGCTGATGAAGTGGCGGTTGCTGCTGTTGGGTTTGGCGCGCGCTGCTCGTCTGTCTTGAGTGTCCGCGTTGTTGATGTTGTGTATTTGCTGTTGGCGATGATAGGTATTGAGCCACCGGCGTAGGACCTGGGGCACCAGAAGCCATCGTCGCTGACATAGACGCGTTCTCTTCCTCGGGATCAGGCGAAAAAGGATAGGGAGTACGAATTGCTTCTTCTAGGGCAAAGTGGATGGCAGAAAGAGTATGTCGGGATATCCTCGCGGACACTTGAAAGGCGGGAAGGGTGGGAGAGTCTGGAGCGGACCTTCGGTGTTGGGTGTAGTCGCTGCCTCGAATAAAGTCTCCCCTCGTCGGTGTCGGTGACGACGAGGATGGAGAGGAGGAAGAGGAGAACAAGATGGCGGCGGATATCGGATGTCACTTCCAAGAGTAGGGTAATGTGGATGAGGTGGTGGGTGTGCAGAAACAGGATGGCAGGCAATTGTGATAGAATGAGAGAGGATGTGAAGCAGGGCGGCGCTTGGTGTGCAGCTTGTCTCGTTCCCTGGAGCCCAGCAACATTAGTTAGGAGAAGGGGGGTAGGTCTAGGCGTGTCTCTCATGTGCAGGTGGGAAGTGTGTGTTAGGGTAAGTAATGGGGGGGTTGGGAGGGGGGGGGCAGGAGAAGGGTATTTCGGGCCATGTATGGAAAGAATAGCAGGCACAATCAATTTCCTACTATCGTGTCAATTGGGGGGGCTGGGTGAGAAGAGAACTTACAATTGGAGCCGCGTCTGTCCCTATGAAACGACAGTACAACCTACAGCCCCGCAAAAAGAGGCGACGGTGAAGGACAACTTGCCGCTATCATAATAAACCAATTGAGTGCCAGGGTTTGTTGGTCGCCGCAATACAAACAGCTTTTGTTGTTGTTTATGCCTCGTCTGCTGGCCTGGTCTGGAGTTGGCCTCCCTCTTTCTCAATGACACTCTCACAGGCTATCTTTCTCTCTCTCTCCTGTCTTGCACGGCCTCTTGCTCTTCTTCCTTTGGTGTCACTCATAAAAAAACTCAAAAAATCGATCGAGAGAAGAAAGGGTAGAAAATTAAAGGGAAACAATCAACCGACTACAGGGGTTGTTATAAACGGAGACTAGGAAGGAACGACGTAAGAGCAGAAAAAAACCAGCCCCCGAGTTTTTACCTGTTCTTACCCCAGAAAATGGAGAAGAGGAAGCAGGAGAAGAGAAAAGGAAAGAGAAAAGGAAAGGGAGAGAAGGAGGAAAGTCAATTAAAGCTAAGAGAGAGCGAACGATATACCGCAGAAGCAGAAGAAGAAGCAGCAATCAATCAATCAATCAATTCTTACCACCGGTTTGCCTATCTCTTCCTTTTTTTCTTCTTCCTTCTCTAAACACCTAGGGCACCTACGGTATTCCTTTTCCACCACCACCACCACCACCTCTTCTCCCTTCGAGAAAAGAAGGCTGGGGGAGGAAAGGTAAGAAGTTATGCGTTGTCCACCAGATCCCAGCTTTCTGGGTGTGTGTTGCCACAAAAATCAGAACCTGTCGAATCAGCGGTTGAGAAAGTGACAAGCCTTGCTGTGCACTCTACAGGGTGAATAGAGATGGCGGGAGTGTACCGGTGTGGGACAAGGAAGATATCCGCAGAAAGAACGAAATTTCGGAATAAGTAACAGAATAATAACAACAGAGAGCTTCTTAAGGTTCTTGAGAAAACGATGGATAGGAGAATATGCGGAGGAATAAGGAGAACAGAAGGGAATCTTTGAGAAGGTAAGCGCAAAGAAAAGGAGAGAAAGAAAGAAAGAGCGAAAGGGTTTTTGTTTACCCAAGGAGTACATGTACTGAACACAATAACGCGTGTGTCTAGTTGTACCGGTGCTCGCTGTGGTACCTTACTGCGAAGATAGATCAGTCCTGGCTAAAGCCGTCCCGCCACTCCCTCGATTCGGCATCGAGCCTCAACTATTAGAACACCAACACCGTCACCAAACACTACTTGACGATGAGTATTAAAAAAATCACGGAAGGATGAGTTGTTGGGCCAAGGAAATCTAGTTCTAAAAATTATTCACGAGAAACACTTTGCTTTCATATCCTAACAGGCAATTGCATCCAATGCATCACTCAGAACCTACCCACTATGATACCAGGGAAAAGAAAAAAACTCTACGATTGACCGAATGAGAAAAGAGGGAGCTTGGGAAGAAAAAAAAGGGCTGCTGTAGAGAGGACAACACAGAAGGCAGATGGGGGGGTCCGTGAAACCACAAACCTTCATGCGTTACCGACCTTTCGTGTAACCTAACCTTCCCCCCCCCCCGATCCCTGCTCATGTTCTCGGCAGTCTCCCCAGATTCCATTGCAATCCCATCACAATACGATCACTCGTATTGAAAACTCATCTCCTCCAAACGGTGTATCATACTGTGGGTGGTAACCAGGTCGAACGGGTAGATATGTGGAGAAAAGCACTGAGATAGCCAACGGTGCGGTACATAATGCACCCCAGTCCACTATCTCTGAACGAGTACCGATAGTACTTTTCTCGTGCCGTAGCCCAATAACTCTTTTAAGGGGGAAGATTTGTGATGCTGCACAAGTACTGTAGCTCTTTACCTCAAGCGAATCAACCACAGCCAGATTTCAGATGGACAGCGTGATACGGAAATCGCCTAAGAGCCAGAGAATCAAGCAAGCAATAGGAGAAAGGACGAGTGACTGGGTATGCCAGAGGAGAAGGGACCCCCAGCGCAAGTGGGTCTCGCTAGGCCGACAGCCAAGGCTAAGAGCCAACCCTGAAATCTGATCTGATCTGATCTAATCTTATCTGAAGCACATATTATCAGAGAATCATCATCATTAGACTGCTTTTTTGCTCCCCCCACTAATTCTACTCAGTGCTAGGGCAAAGCCCCACAATTTTCTCTCTCCCCCCCCACCACCGTATAGCAGTCCACCAGGCCAACCTCACCTACCAACAACACGACGAACGACAAACTCTTACGGATTCTACCATCAAGAAAAGAATCTCCCATACCTACCGCTAACACTCCTACAAACAACGATGTCTAATTCCGAACTTGCCGTTTCATACGCCGCCCTCATCCTTGCTGATGATTGTGTTGAGGTTACGGTACGCATTCCATCTTCCGGGAAATTTTTGATATGGACTAGGAAGGAAGGAAGGAAGGAAGGAAGGAAGGAAGGAAGGAAGAGAGAGCTGGATGTTGACTCCTCTGTCTTTGGTGCCATAGGCCGACAAGCTCCAAGCTATTATTAAGGCTTCCGGCAATAGCGATGTCGAGCCCATCTGGTGCTCGCTATTCGCAAAGGTGAGCCTTTCACTCAGTATTCGATGTCTAGTTCAAATTCTCACAAAAGGTCAACAGGCTCTCGAAGGGAAGGACGTCAAGGACCTTCTCCTGAACGTCGGCTCCGGAGGCGGAGCTGCCGCAGCTCCTGGCGGTGGTGCCGCCGCCGCTCCAGGTGCCGCCGGTGCTGCTGAGGAGAAGGAGCCCGAGAAGGAAGAGGGTTCGCTCTATCCTATAACCCCCTGGTCTCCTGCCCGGATATGTACTAACGAGATACGTGAAACAATTAGAGAAGGAGGAGTCCGACGAGGATATGGGTTTCGGGCTGTTCGACTAAGCACGAAAAAATCTTTCTTTGCTTCTCTGGGAGGGTTTTGGGGATTTCTCTTCGAGTTGAATAAAAATAAATTAACTGCCTTTTTCTCTCTGTGTCTCGCCTTACCGTACCGTGCAGTGCTCGGCTCGCTTCGTTTCATTTCACTTCAACAGCGTGCGTCATTTTTAGAGTCGGGCTGGGGGAAAAACTTGGGCTTACTTGGGTTGTTATGGAGTGGGCTGGTTTGGGCTGACTCTAGGTGATGGCTTTGGGGTGGGGTGTGTGCGTGATGCGTGTGAACTGGATAAATCGTGGGTGATTGGTTTTACGGTGTCCGGTGAACTTTGACAGAGGGAATTGGAAAGGGGGTATTGATGACGTCGGCGTTGATTCTCTATTCCACCCTATGGCTGGATATATAGCGGCCTATTGGTATAGTATGTCACGGCCCCATTTATAGGCGTCCGCCAATAGTTGCGAAAGCCGTGCCTGAGTATACCGGAGGTGCGGTTTCCTCATAACTCATAACTAAAAAGCGCAACATGTAAAACTAGAAACCGGGGAGCGGGTAGCCTATTCCAATATACTTTGCTATACAAACGATAGACAAAATTATCGTGCTCTATTCAAAGAGAGGGAGAAGAAAAAAGATCCGTGAACCACCCCATCCCACCAACCAACCAAAGCTAAACCAGCCAACCGACCAACCCAAACGCGCCAACCAATATCATTTCCCATTGAATCTCATAAGATATAAATCTGCCTGCCTGCCGACCTACTTCCTAGCACCACCACCCATCCTTTCAATTCCACCTTTCAATCCACTATTACTCCCGATGCTCCCGAAGCCCACTCCACTGACTCTAGCCACTCTCCTACTAACTTTCTCTCGCTCCTCCGCTGCCAATTCCCCCCCTCCCATGGCGCTAGCGCTCGCTTGGATGGATAGGAGTTCCTCGACAGCACCGACCAATTCCCCTTTCTCGCGCCTCTCAGCCTTGAGCTCTCCTTCGAGTCTTTTGACCGCGTCGCGTAGCCCTGCTAACTCCTCGGCGTTGAAGGCGGAGCACTTGATGTCTGCGGTTATCTCCTCCTCGTTCTTCTCCTGGATTTGAGCTTCGAGCTCTTCGCAACGTTTCTTCTGCGTGTCTAGTTCCGTTTGCACGACGAGGACTTTCTTCTCCCATCTTGCTTCGTAGCTTTTCTTTAGAGCGGTGACTTTGGTCTCATGCTTGGCCTTGTAGAGGGAGTGGAGCTCGCGGGCAACCTTTTCGACTTCTGCCTGGACGTTGGTGGAGCCTGGGGATGAGGGCGCGGCGGAACCGGAAGGCTGGGTCTTTTCGGCGTGCTTCCAGGCAGTTTCGGCTTCCTTCTTGGCCCTGGCCGCCTCGTCTTCGGCGTGGGTGACTCTGCGCTTGGCATCTGCGAGTTCTTTTAAGGCGTCTTCTGCTCGCTCTCGCAACATTCTGAGTTCGTCTTCTCTCTTCTCCATTTCACGGACGAGGGTTTCCTTTTCTATCCTCTCGGTTTCGAATAGCTGTCTTAACTCTATCTTTGTGTTTTGCCAGTTATTCCGTTCCTGTTCAAATTCGTCTTCCTGCTGTTTCATGCCGTCGTTCGCATCTGCATATCGCACCTCTGATTGTCTGAGCGCATCTCTTAGTCCAATGATTTCAGTCTCTCGGCCGTTCAACTCTGCACGCATCTGCGATAGCTGACTGGCAAACGAGGCCTTCAATTGGTCAACCTCACGGGGTGTGATCGAAGGCACTGAGCGAGGAGAGGCCAATGGCCCGGGTGAAAAGTCAAGAAGGTTGAAGAACTTCTTTTCAGTAGGAGTTGCTGGAGGAAGCGCGAACTTCGACGGCGACGCTTTCCCACCTTTGGTTGGGGAGGCAGACTTTGTGCGGCGGTGCAGGGGTGTTGTCGGCATCGGTGGACGCGAAGTGATTGCGTCAAATTGCTGTGTGAAGTCTAGAAGGAGATTTGCCGTTTGGTTGTGGTTGGGAGGAGAGGCCGGGGAATCTGACGATGATTGCATGTTGTTATGGCGGGATCCAGGACGGGTGGTTTTGGGAGTTGCAGCTGTTGAGTTGGGTTGACGGTTGGTTGGGGTTTGCGGGCGGGACTGGTGATGGGAGTCAATCAAAATGATTCTAAATGGATATTGATATATAGCTTCGGTGAGCCTAAGCTACACGTACCTTTACGGGTGACCGCTTCCCAGGACTGAAATTCCCACAATCTTTCAGGACTCCAGCAGAGCCGAACTGTCCAAGTGTGACGTCGGAAAAATTCGAGCAAACCGTTTCATCACCCACGTCACCCATTTCTCCCGCCTCGCCGCCTAAGAATACCTCTTCTTCTCCGATAAGTTCGAAGTCGCTCATTTTACTTGGGGAAGCCCCTCGACTTGGTGGGGATGGGAAGAAAGGTGAGGAGACTTGGGATAGCTTGGAGGTTACAGTTGACGGTGTTTTGAAAGGGGGGGTAGCTCGAGAGTGATTTGGAGTAGGTGGTAGGGCGGAACCGGGTGGAGAGCTCTGGGATTTTGGTGTGAGGGATGCAGTTGAAGACATCAACAATGTAAGGCAAAAAAAAGTTGTTTGCACTTGCAAACAAAGTTAGCGGGTAATTGCATCCGTATAAAAGGCCTGAAAGAGGGGATACCTACCAGCGCTGGGGAGGGATGCTCGCAGACAAGCGTTTGTGGTTGGGTCGTCTGACAGATGTAGCCCGATCAATTAAGGGGCTTATTAGCGGCGGGCAGTAGGGCACCGACTAGTGGATGGGGAGAGTGGAGTGGAGAGAGGGAGGGAGGGAATGTGAAGAGAGTACTAGCTTCGGGGGTTGAGACCAAAGATGTTTTTGTTGTGGTCTAGGTTGCCAAGACACACAACATCTGCCAAGGACATCTCTTATTGGCTACTTCACTTGCAATGATTTTTTCACAGAGAATGCATATCAAGTAAGGGATTATAAATGGAGTTAGTGTCACGCTGTGCTCGGGAGCTCGATTCTAAGGGATAATTAGTTAGATCTCTGGTGGCCCACTCTGTGGAGCTTCGATGCCGTATTTGATGGTCAAATTCGTCAAGTCCGTCCGAGACCTGGTTCGTTCCAGCCCATTTACAGTACGGGGACAAAAGGGTTCGTCCGATGCCCTTTTTACACCAAAAATGGACATTTTTAAACAAACAATTCTCAACACTGCTTCCATAAAAACACTTGAAATCTTTCTATCAGTTAGGGAATCACTATCTATTAAAACCTCTTCAAGTAGAAGTGTAAGGAATCAAAGCTGTTTTAGTTGTCCATGATTGCGTCAACAAGTGTGAAAGTGACCTAAATTTTTGTATGAGGCTCCATACAAAAAGGTACATGGCAACCCATACCAGATACTTAAACAACCATTTCTCCATCACTTGGTAATATCTAAGGATTCTGTAGCTTTCTTCATGTTATCTACAGGTTTGCTAATGCAAGGACAGGTTTTCACTGATTCTCATAGACATTGCGTAATGAGAGAAGGTGGTGAAGATGGGCACTTTTGGTGTAAAAAGGGCATCGGACGAACCCTTTTGTCCTAGTACTGTACAAGTTACAGGAATATAGAACCCCAACACTTCAGTCCGAATTTTGTATGGGCGGTCGGATACGCATAGATAATTTACCATACAAGAGTTTTATACCTGTCCTTTCCTGTACCAAAGAATAGTTACATCGGACTGGCCATGGAATTCGGGGAACATTTGTCCTCTGACAAAGAAAGCGAGTGTTTCGGATGTAGAGCATAGATATACACCTGAACCCCCCTGCTCCTCATTCTATCGATATCATGAAAGAGCACCATGATTGGATACCAATGTCTTTTTTTACCAAAGATAAAGTATCAGGTGCTTGAACTGTATATTTTCTGAAGAAGCAGTTGAAAGATCAAGAAGAAGGAGTATTCTCGGCCAGTTCCTATGGTCCAATGGCTTAGGAGGCTGGTCAGCTAATTTGAAACAGGGACCATCATGAGTTCGAATCCGGGGGGCAGTGGAGTAGTCGAGCATTAAAAAAAAAAAAAAAAAAAAAAAAAAGCTCGGCGAACCACTTTTTTGCTCGGGGGTGGGTCTAGGTTGGTAATGCCCTTGGGCCAATTCCCGCCAAATGTTGCGGTGGGACTGCTGGCTAGTGCTCGGGTACTATATGCCCGTAACTTGTAGATATCGTATTGCTATGGATTTTGGTGTAAACCGTGGGTTGTGATTGGGTGGTGCTGGCTGGCAGAAAACAGCCTGCAAGAGATGCCCCTTGGGGTCGAATCCTACTCTCTAACTAAACCGAGGTTGGCACATCCTGGGGCTAGGATAGCGAATTTTATTAGTGAATACTGTAATGAGAAACAGAGGTCTTAGGGATGATTGATGAACAAGTGGACGGACAGCTTTGACTACTAGCCATGAGAATTGTATCATAATGCTCGAGTACAGGGCAAGCAGCAAGGTAAGTGAGAGCGGGTATTGGCCAGTTTCTTTTCCTGGAGGCTTAAAAGCAATCATTTACCTTCAAATGAAAATGCTGAAGGGTTGGGATGAGGAGGGCCGTATGTGGGGGTTTCAAGGAGGCCCGGAGATCTAAGATTCAATAATCTTTCCATATTGGGGAGGGTGGGGGTGATTTTCTGTTGTAACTAATGTTCTATTCAGTATGTCAGTTTTATCCTTGGGATTGTTTTTTGTTGGGTGCTTGTCTCTATAAAAAAAGACTTTATATCGAGGGGGAGTGTTTGGTATACACACAGATGTGGCCCCATATTCCTTAGATTTCGGGCAGTATTTTGGGTATGATAGCGCCATCAGATTCCGTGAGCTGCCGAGTCGGTGTCGGTCATCATAGTAAGCATTTGCAGCCTAGTAGTTGCTGTCCTGTGTTTTTTGCTTTATCTTAGAATTTTAAGGTTTACTCTATATTTATATGGGGTATATTGTTGAGATATGGTATGATACTCTGAGAAAGTCTTTGCTGAGTGGAGTTTCTCCTCCGTGATAGGATGAGACTCCGCGCATACCCAGTTGCGCAGTACCCTCCCCTTGGCCACCGTGATCTCCGCCAGAGAGAAAATCCGATTCATCAAGACTTTTGCCCAGTGACTGTGCAAGTACTGTATTTAACTATTATCAAATTGTATCTTTATTGTTACTGGATATGGCGAACGGGCACGAAAACGAGTAAATGGGAGCATCAAAGCCAACAAATTTCTTATCATACTTCATTCAGTGTTTGTTTGGCGTCTTGCAAGTGCCAAGACTTTCTTTTTTTCTTTTTTTCTTTCTATGGTATTTCACCGTTCTCCTCGGAAGGAAAATAGGTTGAAATGGGGGGCTTGGTTGGTGTATTATACAGAAGGTCTATGTTTTGGTTTCCTCTCGGGTTAATACCAGTGGTTCCGTGGCTCGATCCGCACCAAAATTGACTTCGATCACTACCCACCGGTCCCGAGGGTATTCAGAAGTCGTTACATTGTTTAGGCCTGGGATACTTTTGGAATAGGTAAGTACGACCGGATAGTGAATCGTCAAGGTCTAGCTATATTTTGGTTCAGTAATTTTTTTATCTTCTAATTAGCAGTTTTCTCGGAACTCTATACTCTTTATTTTGTCGTAGTAGTGTTGCAAAACAACCCATGATACAATTTTCTGATATACTTGTACTCAAGTACAGTAGCATGCCACGCGGGACGTAAATTTAGTTTAGTTTAATTTATTTCCAACTTAGGGGTTGCTCATAATGTATCACTCGTATGAGCTGGGGGGCCATATCTTGCTGCTACTGTCTTCAGCCAAGTCCATTAACAGCAGCATAGTTCACTGAACAATGACTATCGAGCGCTCGTCATGAAATCGATTGTAATAAGGAGGAACGACTCGCCTTGAGTTTGTGCGGCTCTTTGCACTGTTTCCCTATTTCGTCGTTATCCTTTCTTCTCCCGCCATAAGGGTTTTCCCCTAACCAACCTTTTCCCCCACCTTCCTCTCTCCTCTCCCCTCCCCGCAACCGCCCCCCACCCAGCACTCTCACTTTTTTCACTCTTGCTATCACACCTTCCAACCACCACTTCTTTTTCAGCCTTCATCCTTTCATCGCACTCAATTTGCTCTCACCAAAAAAAAAATACTAACCCTCATCATGACCACTCAAGAGGGTCCAAGCGCTGTGGCGAGTTTGTCTGACGACGTCAACGCTATGGTGGCCGCGGTTCAGAATACCGCTCTAGGTGATAAGTATGTTGTTGGGGAGGGCGCTCAGGAGAGCACTCCCCCTGTTCCTGTTGTTGGCCCACGCGTTGGCAAGTGGACCGAACGTGAGACAACCAATTACGATACCTACGTTACTCCTGTCCAAGATCCCGAGGGCCCCAAAGGGCTTCCTGTCGGTGAATGGGGTGCTTCAAGTGCTCGTTATGAATGGAAGGAGGAGTATGGTGATGTTGCACCTGCTGACGAGGTACTTGAGCGTATGCTTTTTGGTGAGCATGGTGTTACTGAGCGCGCAGGTGCCGGGCTTCAATTTGACAAGTATGGTTTCCTCCAATTTTGCAGTTGTTTGCGAGATGTTGATTATACAAGACCAAGGCTGATTCAGTGCTAAAATCAAAATAGGCTTCTCACTATCTCCGTCTATGTTGAAGGCCAGGAGAAGATGAATCCGATTGAGAGAGTATGTTCCACTTCGGATTTATGGAAAAGAAAGGAGAAAAAGATAGATAATTCTTGTGGCTATTTTGGGCTAACTGAGTTCTAAGTTCGAGGAAGCCCCTCTCCATCCAGTAATGCTGGGGAATATCAAACTATCTGGGTATTTCTTCAGTATTGTTGCTTCTGTTTCCGATGCTAACCCACTAAAGATACGAAATCCCCACGCCTATCCAGAGATATTGTATTCCGGCGATTCTCGACGGACATGACCTCCTTTCATGCGCCCAAACTGGTGGGTTCCCACCGCTTGTACTGGATTCTACTTCCCTGTTGCGAGGTTGGCATGTGCTTAAGAGGACTTGAATTGTGTAGGTTCTGGAAAGACGGCGGCTTTTTTGATTCCTATCTTATCCAAACTTATGGGGAAGGCTAGTTCGCTTGCTGCCCCCCGCCCTGTACCAGGCTCCATGGAGCCCTATATCGCACAGCCTTTAGTCCTCATCGTGGCACCGACTCGCGAGCTTGCTACTCAAACATTTGACCAGTCCAGGCGATTTTGCTATAGGAGCAGATTGAGGCCTTGTGTCGTTTACGGTGGCGCTGATAGTGCTACCCAGCGTATGGAACTTAAAAAGGGGTGTGATGTCCTTGTTGGTACACCAGGGCGCTTGACCGATTTCCTCGAACGGGGAAGGATCTTGTCATTGAGACGTTTGAAGTATGTTACCTTTCCCTTGATCCAAGGGGTTTAAAGCTGCAATTCTTTGCTAAAACTATCCATAGATTTATAGTCATTGACGAAGCCGATGAAATGTTGGATCTGGGGTTCGAGCCCCAGATTCGCAAACTTCTTCAGAATTCTGGTAGTTTGTCCTTTATGAGTTAGATTAATGCAGCTAACAGGAGATTAGACGCAAACGAGGACGATGACCAGCAAGTCTTGATGTTCTCTGCGACTTTTCAAAAGGTACTAGAGCTTAAGATTTGTGCTTCGGTTATTTTTCATACTGATATAGAATGAGCGTCGATAGGCCATCCGTAAATTGGCTAGAGATTTCTTGTCTGATGATTTCGTTCATATTAAAGTTGGCCGTATCGGCAGCACTCACGAAAACATCACCCAAAGGGTAATTTCTGTTCCGGTGCTTGTATTGTCACTCTACATTCTGACCCATGTATTGAACTGTGCAGGTTCTGTGGGTCGACGAAACAAGAAAGAAGGAGGCTATATACGATCTCTTGTGCACTGCTCCCCCAGCACGCACTCTTATCTTTGTCAATCATAAGCGTGTTGCCGATAGTCTAGATGACTACTTGTACAACCGTATGTCCCTTGTGTCCCGGGTTTGACAGGAGAATCAGGAGACTAACATGTTTTTGCAGTCAAGCTCCCGACCACCTCTATCCATGGTGACCGTACTCAGCGTGAACGTGAGGATGCAATGTAAGTTCTAGAGAGTACTTTTCAACACCAAAAAATGTTTTCTGATGTAATTTTTGCAGTTTGGCTTTTCGTTCTGGAAAATGCCCGATTATGATTGCCACTGCCATTGCGGCTCGTGGACTAGACATTAAAAATGTGATGCATGTTATCAATTACGATCTAGTCCAAAATATTGATGAGTACATCCATCGTATTGGTGAGCTCTATGTTTCGGAACCTGGATGGGATAAAATCGAAGCTAATCCAAAATAGGACGCACGGCTCGTATCGGCAATCGTGGGCTCGCCACCTCATTCTTTAATAGCAGCAATGAGGACATCGCTACAGACCTAGTAAAGGTTCTTTTGGAGTCTTCTCAGGAGATTCCCGAGTTCCTTGAACCATATCGCCCGATTGGCGAAATAACCTTCGATGAGCCGGACTCGGATGCCGGAGAGGGTGAAACGCAGGGAGATTCTGGTGATGGGACTGGAGACGCTGTTGCTGGTGGTGGGGATTGGGGAAACGAAGCTGGAACCACTGGAGCAGATGACTCTGGTTGGTAAAAACATGATACTCAATGTCTGACGGAAAGGAGATTTAAATGTGAGGGAGACCAGGGGTTCTGGGGCTAAATGATGTGTATTCTGGGAGATATTCTCTCTGGATCTGCTGGCTTCGCTTCTTTTTGTTTTTTTTCTCACTTAGTTTCTCTTGTTTGGCAATAGATAGTTTCGGGAATAAATAATCTGGTTTGAAACGGTTTTAAAATGGCTAACTAAAGCCTTGGAAATTTGGCTCCTTTACACCAGAGGTCGTCGTTTTGAAGGGGTTTTAACCAGGCTCCTATACTGTATCTATGCAGACAATTTTACAAGCTTGTGGGACCTTCAGTTGGTAAGGGTGATCTGGTTTTTAATGATATACGAATGGTTGGAGAGTGAGGTTTTTAGTGTGTCAAGCGGAGCAGTCTTTAAGACTCTTGGTTAGTCACTGTATATTCATCCTTTATCGTGCCTACCATTGGGCTGCGGCGCTACCTCAGCATTCAATTAGAAGGTTTGGTTTATGTAGCGGGCATCTGTAGAGTATTTACCGGGTCACATATGTTTTAGATAAGTGGTATCGACCAGGGACGTTGCACTAGGTTCAAGCTCATAGACTGTCACTCGGACAAGCTTTCGGTGGCTTTCTGGGGCAACACATATGCTCTATTCTCCACTTTTTTTTCGTTAACCCCCTTGTGAAAATTTACACTCTTTCTTGCATTTTTCGATGCGGAGGTTCTGTTATCCTTTGCTTTGTACTTTTGGCCCACGCGATTTTCAGATCCCATCCTTTTGGCTTCTTCCTACTCATGTTTGGTAAAGTGGGTCCTGTGAAGTCTGGGGAGGCTTGTTGGGCAGGAGGAAAAGGGAGCTGCAGCCCCTGGGGTGCTCGGATGGAGGGAACCTACTGCGGCGAGTGGATGATAACGGGGGAAATCTACAAACTGCAGAGGTCATTGTCATCAGTTTCGGGAATTGGGTAGAGAAGGTGGGGGGTTCAACTCACCATTCTTTCATCGTCCTTTCCCCCACATCAACCCCCTTTCCCACTTTCGCTTTCCATGAGCCACCTCGTATCTCACCACTCTACGACTTTTTTCGTTGATTACTCCCTTCAATTTTTGATCCCCTGTCCCTAAATTCACTCGCTCGGAGAAAAACATCTATTATATCGTTTGACTCTGGCAGGGTCATAGGGGGCTCCTGCTCCATCAAAGCCTCTTGTACGGCCTGCCGTAGGTATGGGTACTACTGGTGTAATTGAGGATCTTGCTTCTCGTTTCAAAAAGCTGGATGGTGAAGAGGTAAGCGCCGAAGAGGACCTTGACTTGAGGTGAGAGTCTGAGCTAAGAAGAAGGGAGATAACGAACGTTACCAACCCTTGAACACTTCTAGAGGGACGGTTCAATACATTGAAACTAACGAGGAATCGCAGTTGAATTCTACTGACCCCCATCACAGAGAGAATGTTGTCTGCCGTTTTTGGCTAGGATTGCTACTGAAGGGAAGAGTCCTACTGGAGATGTGGGAGGAGGAGCGAAGTCTGGGTTTACTAAGAAGATGGAGGAGGTTAAAGGTGCTTATCGCGGAGAGGGGGTAAGAGTAATGAAAAAGTCTTTTCTGAGTGTTTCTGGATGGGGGAGGTGTTCAAGTTCCGCTTTGGGGGCACAACTCTTTTGGGTTTTACTAAGCCTCTTTTTTCCCTCAATCTGTCTGCTTGATGAGTGGGATGGGGCTTGCAAAAGTTCTACCTGCTTTTCCTATTCCTTTTGTTTCCTCGGGACAGTTGACAGTATCCGTGTTGTACGGCTGTGGGATGAGAGAGAGGGGTAGAAGGTTCCTTAATTAACGTTGGAGAGGTGGAGAAATACAAGAGCTTTAAATAAGTATAATAGTGTAGAATAATAAAGGCTTTGAATATGGTATGTCCAAGCATGGCTAAGGTTGCTGGTAATTAAAACGGTACTCTTCTAGATCAATAATCGTACTTCGAGTCTATCGTTAGACGAATTAGTTGCGAAAGTTGCTGAGATCTTGGCTTTCTGGTATGATACATTATATGAATCCTAGGTTCGTTAGGTACATGTTGTAAATATACGGTTTTCAGTATTTGGCATTGTTTTTCTCTTTATTTTATTTTCCGCTAATCCTATCTCGTTGGTTTCTCTCTATGACCTTTTCTTTTAGGATAGGAATAATAATGATTTCATTTATTATATCATACCTACGCATATCTAGTAGTGGCTGTTAGAGCTCAATCTCGGGGAGATTAGTAGAGCTCTAATCCTTCGAGTGGTCCAGCTTCTCTTGTGTCCCCCCTACTATCCCCTCTTCAATCTTTCACTACCCATCAATTGCGGGCCTTTTAGTAACCAGGCAGAGGCCAAAACACACCAAAATTGCTAGTTTTAGAGCTATCATAGCAAGAAAATCGGAGGTGAGGGCAGCATGGGAGAGCATTCGAAAAGAAATTTGCGGTAATAGCACCCACACAAAAAAGTGTGGGATTTTTTCCTTCAATTCTGCTAGAGTAGTGGGGAGTGGAATGCCCTTTACCACTAGGGACATGCCAAGACCAGGAGTTTTGTATGGGAATGATATCATACATTGAAACACACTTTATCCAGTTCATGTGCCCACAGCTCTCTACAAACTTGAGATAAAAAACTGAAATAAGTATATGTTGTACTTTAGACATGCTATATTTTTTCAAAAAATTTCCAAAGCTGAGTTTCAAGACGTCCACAGAAATATAATAGCCGGAGGATCAGAAATTTTGGTGTGTTTTGGCCTCTGTCTTGTTACTAAATGACTCCTATTGCAATATCACTACCGAGCCATATCCCATGATGCAGTCCTATTAGCAACCTCCCACCGCCTGAGGGACCCCCAATGGCTGGTAAAGTTTTCTTTTATTGCAACGAATACCCGGACGTGTGGCTCGGACGCGCCATTTAGTTAGGTTCCCATTGAGAGTGTTCTGCCCAATCAAGTGAATATGGGTTTCGTGGTAGCCATTGTCGAATGAGCCCTATTGAATGGGGGTTCCCCTCTGCTTTTTTTTTTCTACCGCTTCTTTGCTTGAACTATGCTCTTCCTAATTTTCCTCTTTTCTCCTGCGATCAACCCCGTCTTCACCTCCACCTTTACCTTTCTCTACACAAACTTCACCAGCTTTCTTCAAAAATTCTTTTTAGATCTTTACTTTCCTCTTCCTCCAAACCTCTTATCTCGAAAATATTTTTAGACGTTATTACCCTCTAAAGGTCATTAAAGAATGCCTAAAATTACGAAGTCTTCTGCTCCCTTCAGTGGGCCTTCTTTTTCTCCCCCTCCTCAAAATCCTAACAGTCCCACTGGGAGTGTCCTGGCCGACGGTGTGTCTCAGAAGACCACCATTCCTACAGAGATTTCCATTGAGAGTCTCGTCCCCTACACCCCCAGGGGCAGAAAACCTCTTGAAGCTCCTATTCCACCCTTCTCCACTCCAAGATATACTATGACGAATGGCCTTAACTTTGGCGGAATTGCCTGTCCCTCTGAGGCACCTGTCTTTGGCCGCAGGATCAAGGTCCCCCGTGGACTTGTGGTGACGTCCGAGCCTGCAGAGTTTGCGTTTGTGAGCGAGAAGCAATGTAAGCTTCCTATGAGACCTGCTGAGGCTATATTTACTGCTGGGAAACCCATCAAACCCCTCCGCAAGAGCCTTCTATTGGCCAAGGAGCTGGAGATCTCCTTTGCAGACGCTTCGGTTCCCCCGGAGGCTGGAGACGAACCGATTGAAGGACTCGAGGATGAAGTTGTTGTAGGTCCCCGCAACGCTGGAATCACTACCTAAAATACTAACAGGTCCCTTTGCGTCCAGGGTGTGTCTTCCGGATGTCTGGAGAGCTCTCTATCCCTCGCGCTTAAAACCCCCCTCCCGGAGGATGATGAGCCCCATTCTGAAGATGTATCACTCACTCACTCGCTCGCTCTTAACGCATCCCTCCAGGTCCGCACTGGATTTTATTCGGAACACACTCCCGCCACTCCCAAAATTGAAAATGAACCTTCTCTCGGAGTCAGCGATGACAAACCCCTCGTTGAGGCCCCTCTAGATTCCGCAAATGCAAGATCTAAGGATATTACTATTCCGGCGAAGGCTATATTTCCTATTAGGAAGCCAATTAGGCAGCTCCGCCAGCCCCGTTGTCGGTTGTCCAAGGAGCCCGAGATTGCGTTTGTCAACGCTTCGGTTTCCCGGAAGGTCGTATTTGGTGGGATGGGCCCTAGCTGGCTTGGTGATAGACTTGAGGGTGCGGACGAAGTCATTGGGGGACTTGAGGGTGGAGCTATTGTAAGTTTTTGCTTGAAGTTATTACCGAGAATGCCACTAACAAATTGTGCGCGGTCTAGACGCTCAAACCTCACACGGTTACTTCCGCCGTTACTGATGAAGATCCAGCTCGCTATCTATCCATTGCTGTCGAAACTCTCCTTCCTGATGATGATGAACTTTGTTCTGAGGATGCCTCACCCTCGCCCTCTCCTGCCCTCAACACTCTCCCCCTCGACACCGAATCCGGTTCCGAATTTCCGTTGCCGATCCTGGAATGCCAATCCCCTCTTGAAGCGGGGGCCAATGGCAAACCTCTTCTTGAAACCCCCAGAGGTGTCGAGGTCGCAGGATTTCCAAATGGTGCTGTTTTGGCAAAGGATATGTATACTGCTGGGGGGTCCATCAAGCAGCTCCGCAAGCACAGTGCCCTGTTGGTTAAGGAACCAGAGGTTTTGTTTGAGGATACCCTGGTTTCCCAGGAGACTCGATCCAAAGCAGCGGGGATAAGTGGACTTGAGGGGGCAGACGAAGAAGTCATCTGCGTGCTCGGGGACGATGTTGTTTTGAGTGTCAGAGCATCTGAAATTACTACCAAAGGATGGGTTGACAAGCTCTTTTGCGCCCTGGTTGCCTCTCACGATTCCTCTTCCGAATATCTAGCCAGCTCTCTTTCCCTCGCTCTCAAAAACCCCCTCCCAGAGGACGCTGAACCTTTTTCTGAAGATGTATTTATTCTCTCACCTGCTCTCAACAGTGCCCTCCCCATCCGCACAGAATTTGATGCCGACGATAATAAGGGCCTTGAAGCTCCCCAAGATGTCGTGATTGCGAAGTCTCCGGATAGTCCTGTTTCGACAGAGGGGATATTTACTGCTGCCAAGCTCATCAAGCCGCTCTGCAAGGGCTGTGCTGTATTGGCCAAGAATCAGGAAATTTCCCCTACCAACGCTCTGGTTTCTTGGAAGGTCGTATATGGGGGCGCAGGAGCCGATGGGCGTGGTGACGGAGACGGACTCGTTGATGAGCTCGAGGACCGGGTTAAAGTAAGTTCTAGGATACTAGAAATTAATAATAAGAGCAATACTAACAAATTGTTTTTCCCTCACAGACTTTTGAATCCCAGATTGTCTCTTCTAACATCAGTTCTGAAGATCGAGCCCGCTATCTATCCATCACAGTCAAAATACCCCTCCCTGAAGGTGTCGAAACCTGTTCTGAGGATGCCTCACTCGCATTCTCTCTTTCTTTCAACGCCCCTCTCCCTATCAATACCAGACTCGGTTCTGAATATCACCCTTGGACCCCAGAAGCTGCGTCTCCTGTGGAAGCCGGCGGTGACAATAAATCCCTCCTTGAAGCACCACAAGGTGTCACTATCACAAGGTCTCCGGGTAGTGATATTTCAATCGGAGTATTGGCGGATGGGGTTGGAGATGGATGCTTGGAAGGTAGTCCGGATGCGGGCGCTTTGGGTGAACAGGAACAGCCAGAAGAAAAGCGCCCTCATAGCCAATTCCAGGATATCGGGGAACCCAGCCCAGCAGCAGAAGTCGCCCCAATCATTACCGAAGCAACATTTGGCCCCAAAGCTTCTCTCCTAGACAACGTCGAACCTGGCTCCCAGGGTGTTCCACTCACTCACTCACTCGCGATCAACACACCCCTTCCCGTCGACACTGAATTTTGCACCGAGGGCCACCTGCCAATCACCAACATCGAACCCCCTCTAGGAGCAGAGGATGGTAAGCTCCTTCTTGAATCTGCCCAAGACGTCCTGATTACAAGATCCCCTTGCAGTTCGGTTTCCACAGAGGCTCCCTTTTCTACTGGGAAACCTATTATGGAGCCCGACCCCCATCGTGCTCTACCGGCCAAGGAGCCAGAGATCATGTTTGACAATCCTTCAGTTTCTGCTGAGATTTCATTCTGCGGTGTGGGCGCTGGCAGACTTACTGGTGTAGAAGAAATCATTGAGGAACCCCAAGATGAAGCAATCGTGAGTGCTCGCACACCTGAAATTATTGCTAGGGCCGATACTGACAAGGCCTTTCATATCCAGGCCCATAAAATCCAGACTATTTCTTTAGCAATTGGCTCCGAGGATCTAGCCAGCTCTCTATCCCTCGCCCTCAAAACACCCCTCCCAGAGGATGATGATATTTGGTCTGAGGATACATCACTCACTCACTCACTCGCCGTCAACATACCCCTCCTAGTCGATACCGATACCAATTCTGAAAGCCCCTTGCCGATCCTCAAGACAGAATCCTCTCCGAAAGTTGACGAGAAGGAATCCTTCCCTGATTCCTACCAAGATATCGGAGCTGCAGGATCCGCGGCCAGCTCCCTTCCAACGAACGCTATGCATGCAACTAAGGAGCCAATCAAACCGCTCTGCCAGCACCGCCCTCCACTGTCTAGGGAACTAGGTATTGCGCTCGATAGTGCCTTGGTTTCCCTGGAACGCATGCCGGGTGGTGCATTGCTCGCTCTATCACACTCTCTCAATACCCCTCTCCCTCTCGAGGACGAGTCTGACTTTGAAAGTCCCTTATCAAATCTCGAGGTAAAATCCCCTCTAGAATCCGACGACAGGAGTAAACCCCTCCCTGAAGCCCTCCAAGATGTCGCGATTCCAAAATCCCCGGAGATTGCTATTTCTATGGGGGAATCGTTTGCTGGGGTTGTCGGGGGATCTTTAGGTGACGAGGGGGACCAAGAGCGGAAGAGAATTGACGCTGGCAATGAGCAGGACACGGTTGGGAATACACACCCCCGTAATCGCTCCCTCTCTACCAAAGATCTCAATTTAACCCTCAAAGCCAACACAACCGCCACCGAATGCACTTTCGACCTCCCCTCCCAGGAAAAGGGGTCGGCCTCCAGGACGGAAGCTTACGGGCACTGTCAGATCTTTAAAAATCCCGCCATCACTCCGAGCACCAGCGCAACCACCCTTGGTCTCCGCTCCGATATTGTAATGGGCGGCGGTGCGAGCTCTTCCACTCTCTCCTCCGAGGTCAACACTAGCCCTGACACCCGGGGACCCGATCCTACCCTGGTAGGTTTTGGGGAGACCAAATTCGAGTTCGACCTTACGGATATGTTCATTGGGATGTTTAAAGAGGTGGGAGTGGTTGATTTAGCCCTTAGTACTATTACCCCTAGTACATCTGCTGGGATTACACGACCTTTGTCTCAAGATCTTCAGGCAGATGAGGGTTTTCAAGGGAACCAAGTGGCTGGCCCCCGTGTTGATGCTAGAAGAGAGGTCCCTGCTGTCACTTCTGGGAATGGGAAGGAGAAGAAGAGTAAGCTTGCTGCTAAGAATATGTTTGCGAAGCTTGGGAAGGTGAATGTTAGGAAAAGTGTTATCAAGCTGTTTAATAAGTTCTCGCCTATGCCGGTTGATGTTGTGGAGTAGGGCCATATACGGAAGTGGGCCACGAGATGCTTTCTTGAGTTTGCTTGTTTTTATATTGTCGTCTTTTCAATTGTTTAGGGGGTTGATTTAATTACTCGGGGTTCAAAGCTGTCGAATTTATTACTTGTTAGTTTGTAGTTTTTTAAAAAATAAATAATAAATAAATAAAACGTTGATTTTCCTTTAATACGATTGGACGAGCAGGTGAATGGGAAAGTTGATGCGACAGGTGGTCTTGTTAAAAAGTCCTATAGGAAAGCTGTTTACCTGTCTCGTGGAAAAGGAGAAGAGTCATTTGCCTTTAACGACGTCCGTGCCCTTTTAAGGAAAATGAGGGAGTGCTCTATTATAATAGAGTAGTTTACTGGCCCTCTTCGTACAAGAAGTAGGAGAATCGCGATTAGTGCTAGAGCAAAACAGCACACCATCGATTCGTAGATGCAGCGCAGCATAGCAGCGCCTAGTATGACGGAAGCTCAGCTACCACTGATAGAGCAATATTTGGGAAATACGTAGCCTATCATACCACCCCCCGACCAAACTAGACCTAATGAAGCTCTGCTGTGTAAAATACCTTTTGATCCCGATGACATTCTTTGCCCTGCGCCACCCCAATAGCAAATCCGAGACACGATCACACTGGCAATCCCTATGATGCACGCAATTACGAACACTACAGCGGATAGATCACGACCTGAGTAAAGATACCTAGGGACTCGACGGCTATATGAGAGAAGTCAGGAACCCCCGGATCAAAGATAGAGATCACCAACAAAGATATTGTAAAAGTTTACTCACCGCAATGGAATTCTCCTCCCCCAGCTAACTTATACTGTTTTTCGCCCATCACATCCTGAAGGGTTAGACTGCTTCCCTACTTATCTACCTACCTACCTACCTACGAGCGATTAATGTCCCCGCTCTACAAACTAAACCTGTGCAAGTTACGAGAATATAGTACCCGAACATTAAGTTAGCCAACAATCCCACCGCAACATTTGGAGGGGAATTGACCCAAGGGCATTACCAACCCTAGACCTACCCTCCAGCGAAAAAGTAGTTCGCCGAGCATTTTTATTTTATTTTTAATGCTCGACTCCTCCACTGCCCCCCCGGATACGAACTCGTGATGGTCCCTGTTTTAAAATTAGCCGACCAGTCTCCTAAGCTATTAGACTATAGGAATTGGCCGAGAATACTCTTTATTCTTGATCTTTCAACTGCTTCTTCAGAAAATAGACAGCTCAGGCGCCTGATACTTTATCATTGGTAAAAAAGGGCAGGGCATTGGTATCCAATCATAGTACCCCCTCATGATATCGATAGAATGGGGAGACGGGGGGGGTTCCGGCGCATATCTACTAGTATCATACATCAATAGAACTACTCAACTTTTCTCCACCGCACCCACATAGTATGGCAGGTGCCCAGACATATTCGCGCCTTCCTTAATGACACCCAGTTCCCTCGTTTATACTTACACTAGCTTGCTATATTGTATGCTGCACCTGAGCTGACTCCACTACGCTAACTCACACCTTCCCGAGTGACACCATATGATTTCTTCAACACTCCTGCCCTAAGCAAAACACAACTATAGAATTGTTGTTTTAGCCCTAAATCCCTAAGTGTTCTCGCTACTCTAAACCCTATTTCTTCTCCATAGAACAGGCCAGCGTTTTTGGCCGACGAGTCTGCTAGTATATAAGGGACCTTTCCTCCCTCCCTTCTCCTCGCTTCAATCAACCACCTTCTTCCACAAACACATACAAAGGTACAGCTCCTCACCCATTTTACCTCCTTTGCCTTTTTGTTTCTTTTCTCCCTAAGTATTTTGCTGAATCCCCCGAAAGTGTGTGGTGGTAGTAGGAGTGGGAGGCATACACCAGAATCAGAACGGAGGATACCAGATTAGTGCCATTATTTCGAGGCCAACTCGATGAGCCTTCTGGTCTTAAAATCTGGAACATAGCTACGACGGAGCTATTGCTAACTCCACAGTTGAGCGCCTGATCCCAGTCAAGCACCAGATGCAGATGATTCTCAGGATTGAAGAATGTGCGATTCCTCGAGCATGCTCTGATCTTCCCAAACCACCCAGCCTGAGGGCAATGAGCTACAAGGAGTTGTATGTCCCCATTAGAAATTGGAACTAGCACAGAATCACTATACAGCACCCAGCCTATCAAGTTTTCAGTGCCCATATAGGAGCCGGAGAGCTTTAGCGTTTTTGACCTGGCCAGGTGTATGGTAGTTGCAGCCATCGCCAGTGCTTTGATTAATCTTTGATGAAGAAGCCTTTGATACCTCATCACCGAGCTCAATTCCCATTGCTCAGGTTGCGTGGTAGAAAAGGTTACATTTTATTAGTTACTCTAGATTTTCTGTGGGATTAGAAAGAAATAAAATATTAGCTTGAGCCAGTACTTTTAAGTTCAGATAATCCCAACCTTGTAACGTATAGTACAGTAACTGGTACCTAGTACTAGCAAAGCCCCACTCAAGACCTCGAGACCTCCCTCCCTATTTCCCCCCATGTGTGCCACCCCACCACAGCCTCCTGCCTGCCCCAGCGTTTTGTGAGGGCTTTTTTCCTTTCTTTCTTGCTTGCATCCCCCCCGGCTTTCTAGGGATCCCTCATTTCTGTGGGTGGGGGGGGGGGTCCGCTCCCATCAAGCAAGCAAGCATTGGGGTATTTTTTTTGAACACATCAGATCAGATTGTATTTTGAGATAGAACATTTAGATACGACGTACAGTACATATATAGATATGCTCTACCTTCGAAACACTCCCTTTCTTTGCCAGAGGGGCAAATGTTCCCCGAATTCCATGGCTAGTATCCCCGATGTAACTATTCTTTGGCAGAGGAAAGGGCAGGGATGGGGCTTTTGTATGGTAAATTATCTATGCGTATCCGACCGCCCATACAAAATTCGGACTGAAGTGTTCGGGTTCTATATGCCTGTAACTTGTAACATGTCTGCCGTGCTGGGGAACCACCGCCCCGTATATTCACTTTATCCCCGGCCAGCAACACAGCCAAGATACCGAACACTCCCATTCCCACTCTCTCGCGCCATACCTACCCACCGAATCTCCCCTCTCCCCTCTCCCCTCTCCCCTCCTCGAGTCTCCTTCTCTACTTTTACTTTCTTGTTTTGTTCTGGATAGCTTTTACCGCACATACCAACCTAGTACCTGTACTGGGACCGCGTGTTAGATCTGTGTGTGACAAGTCACCCAATTTACACCCGACGTCTCTCCCACAGCACCCGACATAAATTTATTATTACGACCTTGGGACCCTAGAGACCACCGAGTCATATCTTGTGACGTCATGTACTTTACTTTCATTGCACTAACCTAAACTTTCCAACGAAGGTTGATGAAACCGAACCCAGCAAAAGAAAAGAAGAAAAGAAAGAAAAAAACCCTAGTCTGGACAGTAACATTCATTACCGTCTTTACAATTTATCATAACATCCTATTTTATTCTTGCTAGCAATCTTCGCATCCGGGACCCGCATAGCAGCCTAAGTTAAACTCCAACTAAATAACTAGGATCTTCAAACCCCCTCCCCCCTTCCCTCCCATGCCCCCACATACACCCACCCCACCATTCCTCAGCAGTGGGATCACGGCTCCCCCACAGCGCTCCCGCGGAATTCTACTTTTCGGGATGGGAGTAAGGACGGTTTCTCACGCAGCCTTAACATCTTTTCCGGACTAGGGAAGCTACTGTACTACGCGGGTCATATCACGCTCATTTAATAGTAAAGGGTAGGAATATACACGGGTGGATCGTAGTATCCTACCGGAGGCAGGTCGCTAGGTATGTATATGCACGATGCTACTCCTCCCCAAGGGCAAAATTGGGGGGGAGGGGGAGCAGACCCGAGTCACGTGGGCCCACTACAACTACTATAAGTTTCCCATAACTACCTGGCTCGGTATTGTACAAACGGAGAAGGGGCACCCCACCTCAACTTTCTCCAATAACCTCTTTAAAAAAAAACGGAGAAAATCAATGCAGCACTATGCACTATAGGCAAATGAGAGTTCGGGTTGTTACAGTAATGAACTCTGGAGTTATCTAAATCACCAATTCTCACTCTTTACATAATGACCCCCCCTCCCTTCCGGGGCTGTGGAGGGGGCATAGCATGCCGTACGGTGCCAAGTGGGGAGGTGAAAAGATTATTAATGTTGCTGCTTGCGATGTGTGTATATCCTTCTGCCCAGGGGATCGGGACTGGGGAGAGAAAGGAGGAAGGAAAGAAGGGGAGTCTTTAGTGAAGAAATGAACCGTCGGAAATGGAAGTGAATGGGAGTGGGAACGACAAGAATATCTTAGAGGAAGAAGACCATGCATGGCTGATGGGGTTAGGGTTAGTAAAGTACCTAGCGGATCGGGGAGGCTTTCGCAACCTCGGACAAAACCATTTAATTCGTAATCAATTTCGCAGAAATCCCTAACTACAATATCTAGATTACAAAGAAAAGAGTGGAGGAAGAAATATTCCAAAAAGCGAGCCCAGCTCTCTCTAACTGCTTCCCCCGTCGCAAAAACAGCTCTTACTCATAAGAATCTACCGCCTTATCATCATATTTATGCCCAGGACTTCCACCCCAATGCACCTTCTGCTCCCGTTGCTTTCCATACGCCGCGTATTGCCCGTAACTATGTGCTTCCTCGGCGTCCTCGTACTCGCCCCACAACTGGCGCTTTCGTAGCTCAGAATCGTAGAATCTGCCCCACTGGTGCACGCCTTCGCTGTCTTTGAAGCGGCCGTAACTGTGGTATTCTGGGCTATTCTCTTCTCCCTCTTCCTCCTCATATCCTTTGGAGGGGTATTTAGGATGTTGGGGAGGGTTGGGGTAGCGGGGGGTTGGGGTGGTTGGGTCGTGGTTTGTGGGGGAGGGGCGGGGGTACGGTGTTTGGGGCCTTTGGGCAGGGTATTGGGGTACGGAGGAGAAGTGTCTCGTTGTTGTTGAGGCTGGTGCTGAGGTTGGAGTTTCGTAGGAGGATTCGGAGGAGCGTTGGGATGTAACATATGCGGTCTTCACGCCGTATTAGTACCAATCAATCACCCAGGATAAGAGTGCTTACAGTAGTGTTGGTGGTGGTGCTCAACCTCGTAACCGTAACAGTACTGGTAACCCTGCTCTCCGTGACAAACACTACCGTCGTCGGGGCCTCCAAGACTGTAACCGTACTCCCGGCATAGGTAATGGTGGTCGGCTCCGGACAGTAGGTATTGACAGTGACGGGCACGATGACCACTACTTCTTCCTCTTCGTAGACTTGCTCCACCCACCGCTCGTACCAAAAATCGCACCCCCCATCATCGTCCTCCAGACAGCGTTCAACGCGAACACGAGAGTACTTGCCCTCGCTATAATCCCTGTACGAAACGGCATACCTAGTCACGATAGCTTCGACATAATACACCGCCGACGACGTTGCCACACCCGCCGTCGTTGGAGTTCCACGGATAGTGTAAACCCCACCCTCCCCACATACCGCCGTGCGCAGAGTGTAAGTATTGGCGTGCGAGAAAGTGACCCACTGTGCACAATCCGTAACCGTGCACGCACATCCATAACAAGGCACCACCGCTGAACACCAATTGTACGTCCGCATGGCGTACACCGTTGTGCAGTCTGAATTGTCCGGGTTGCAGACGGCATATTCGGGGACGTAGGTATGAACTTCTTGAAATTGACGGGTGACGGGGTAGGCGACAGCGTTCGGGGATGGGGCTATCATGGTGTAGGTTGTGGTGGTTGGGCAGACATTGTCGCAAGCTTGGACGATGGGGGAGAGGAGGTAGAACAGAAGGGAAAGAGTGGAAGGGAGTAGGATTCTCATTTTATTTTTTTATTTTACTTTTTTATACCCCACTTATCGGGCGTGAAATGAGTGTGGGGAGACTTACCGGAGTCGTTGTCGTAAATGAGTGTCGTGATTGGAGTTGATGAATCCCTAGAAGGGAGGTACCGATATAGTGATGCCTTTTTGAACAGCGGCTGATGTCTTGTTTGGATTTGTTTTGCAGTGAGCTTTGTTTGGGCATTCTGGTGAGTATGGAGAGAATGTAAAGTACTACAGTACGGTAGGTTACTGTAACAAGGGATTGGAGTCACCATTGATGTGAAGTGGTCCGAAGAATGGTGGTTGCATTCCCATTGATAGAAGGGAGGAAGGAAGGGATGTCAAGACCATTGGCCCTCCCTTGCCTTAGCTAGAAGTATGGCAAGGATTGAGTAAGAAGAGTGAAACACTTCCTTATCGATTACAGTGTGCCGAGGAAACACTAGAAACCACGATAACTCTACTCGAGTACCTATGCCAGAGAGGAACCAGGCAGCCTACAATAGTGTTGTTTTTTTCCCTTCCTTCTTCTCAAGCACGATACTATACAATCATACCCCGGTGGCAGGTGCAGTTTTGGTGCAGGGGTTTTTGAGACTCGCAGAGGTTCCTACGAGATAGCGAGGTACCCAGATTTTCGAAATCCGGGATGGCGGCACAATTATCGAGCACCGCGGAGATAGTACAATGCCGGCAGTCGCGATAACTTAAGACAGACAGAAAAGGGGAGTTCTTTGCTGTTGCTGTTATCTCTGTGCATATCCCATCATACTTGCAGGAGGCTACCAGTGCCGTGCAGCCTAATACCATAATAACCCGCGCTGCGCCTAGGTAACGGTTCTCGAGTTTGGAAGCTAAGGCAATGAACACAAGGAATCCGCAGTCGAGAGATCGGTAGAAGAGCATTTAATGGCCTGTGGACATAATCTATATCGGATCAATAGTTGAAAATTCTATACGCCCCTATTAAACTATTATTTTGTCATCAGATTCTGTTGGTCCGCTTTGACCCCCCTCCCCCCTGATCCAGCCGAAAATTCAAACTCGAGTGACAGCCGATGACAACCTGGTACACGGTTCGTTGGGCCATACGAGTGCTGGTGCAGTGCCGGTAGCCCACCCCCGTCGAAAGAAGAGGGCGGCAGATGATGACTTCATCCTTCCACACGCCTTCCAGAACAACCGTTGACAATGGTGGACGGTAATCCTATCACAGCTCCCAGCGCCCAAACAAGCGGACCTCTTTGGGTACCGGTACCTGCGATTACAATACTGCAAGAGTTGCGCCATTGTAGATTTCCTATAGGCTGCGAGAAAAGTCACTAGGCAAAAGATTGTGAGGCCTTTCCTTTTCTCTCTCACAGAGTTCCATGCTTGATCAAGACTCGGGGTTGACAGTACATCCGATTCTTCGGGGCGAGAGTTTTAGTACGACCCCTGGTGAAGGGTGTTGCCTAATTGGGCTCTGAAGAAAAAATCCTACTCGAGCAGATTCGCTATGCGGTACCGTACACTTGTGTAGTAGCATTAGCAGTGTTTGCTGAAAAGTTGGGATGAAATGAGGCGGTATAGCATACTTCCTTATTATAACTCTTGCCCACCGAGGGGGAGGTATTTCCCATATCCGGTGATGCATCCAATATTTGTTTGCCGGAATAGGGAGGAGGGAGATATTCGTGAGCACATGTCTCGTGTCCTGGACCCTCTGTCCAATGTAAGCTCGCGTGGGTCATGCAGTGGATATTGATGTTTGTACCACTGGTACACTGGTGGACAAGTGGACACACTGGCACTCATGTTTGTATTATTGCAGCATTTTACTGTGCAATACTCATTCAGTCCGAACGATTGCTCTTCATGACCGTGATGGATCCACCAGCACCCGGGGTTGAACGGGGAAAAATAGGCGATCAAACGGGAAGGAAGATTCGAGATGGACAAAGGAATGATAGGATCTGCGTTGCAGAGGCTCTCGCTTCGTGTTTGGATGAATACGATTCGCCATTCGACTTTAGAATGTCTTATGCTACCATAGCGCCCGAGTACAGTACTGTAAGATACCGGTACTCGAATGGTATGATACTCGAATACTCGCGCGGCCGGGCTTCCAACTTCCAATCGGCCACGTGAATGCTGTGTCAAGCCACCGTACTCGTTCTTTCGCTACTGTAACCCTGGGGCATCCACTCTCTCTGCTTTCCCTTCTTCTCCTTTCCACGATAGCAGCAGTCTGTCGTAGTCAGGCCTCACTTCCGGTTTTACCCTGCTTTCAAAAGTCAATTCCTTCTCCGCCGTTGTATCACAGTCCCGCAGAATCGGCCACTTCTCCTGCATCCTCCCTACACTACCCACCGGTACCTCTCCATCTCCATCTCCCTCCCCCTCGCTTCCCATGCATATCGTGTTGCCCAGTGGACCCTACTCTACATAATACCGGCACTCGAGTACCCCAACAATCTACATGCATCAGCTAGGCTAGGGTTGGAATCGGTATCACGCTCACGCACACCGTCATCACAAAAAAGAAAGGAAGGGTCCAAGCAGAAAAGCGGTAATTCCACGCATCCGGTTACTCCGCAGAAAAGCAAAATGCCCTTTCTCCCTAAGCTCTTTCAACCTTTTGCGCACGTCTTAATGGCGCATGGCACAGGGGTCAGGGGGGAGGGAGGGATAGGGAAAGATGATGAGGGGAGGGCTAGGGCATCTCGGTAAAATTGCTTCCTGGGGACAAAGCGGTTAGTGCCAAAAAGGAAGGGTTCCTGCTTTCTGCACTGTTATCCTTTCCTCCCTCCTCACTCATCCCCCCCTGTGCTTGTTGGCATCCTGTCTAGGACGGCTGGGGATGGAGGTGGAGGAGGGGAGCGACCTGGGGAATGTGATATACCTGAGGCCATCCCCCTCCCGAGGCCACGTTCTTTCCTGACAGTTTTCGTTTATTCTCTGCTGTTAGTACTCATGACTATGACCGAATGACCTATTCGCTTCTCCACTCTCTTTAACACTGATAACATATCTTACTCTATATCAAACTTTTTTTCCTTTCTTCCTTTCTTTTTTGAAGCCTGCACGCTCCCTCTCTACGGTTACAGGAACTTGAATTCCTCAGGATTATACAAAGAAAACCAACAATTAGCGATACGCTAAATATCAGAATGACACGAGAAATCCCCAACGTTCACCCGGGCACGCAGATCCTTCCTCCATCACCACCTCCAACGATCTCGATCCCACCACCCCCCCACCAACCGCCTCAACGTCCCCCTCCAGCGGTGCCTATATCCAAGCGGGTACCCTCCTCACTCGTATCCACACCCGTCTCAATGCCCCGAAACACCCGCACCCGGAACTCAAACAATAAGCATAACCGCAACATTAGCAACACCACTGCCCAGACATCCCGCTCGACCCACAGCAGGAAGATCTCCTTGACCGCCTCGCCAGACCAGATCCTCCGAAGCATAAGAGATCGCTCTCGAGACTCTTACCAGAAAATCAAGGAATTCCCAGCAGGCTTCCAATACGCTGCCACACCATCTGCTCCTAGCATCCAGACCTTCTCCACCAATGCTGGGAGATCAATGCACAGTGTTGCTGGAGGACCGGTGATCCCTTCCGGCCCCAGCTCCACAACACCCATGACTGTCAAGGCTGGATGCGCGGGGCGGTACGTGGACGAGATACGCTATCGTGTCAAGGGCATTTTTAGCGGCTTCCACTTTTCGATATCGGTGGGGTGCACGCTTCCAGTTGAAGAGGAAGAGCGGAGAAGAGAACGCACCCTCCGGATTAAGAATAATAGAAATGGATGCTGCATATACGAAGTGTAATCCTCCCACGTATCCCTAGATATGCTGCGTCCTAAGGCTGACACTCCCCACAGTGAAAGTTCCTCAACAGGGACAACACTAACCCCCCTCCAATCCCTGAAACCCCTCCTGCCAAACTCAAAATGTCTACAAAAGTCTCTACTGGAATGGAACCGCCATTTCCGGTCACCACCAGCACACTGGGTCATAAACTTCATTCCCCGTGCATACCTACGCCGTGGATACTACCTCGCTGAAGACGTGTGCGAGTACCTACTGCAAAACCCAGATGGGTGCTTGTATAGGATTGAGTACGAGCCTATTGGTCATGAAAGTGTGCTTGTGGGCTCGATCGTGCCTCGGGGGCTTGTCCGACGGGAGAGGAATCCGAGTCGACATTGGGAGGGGAGAGAGAGAAAGGGGATACCTAGCTATTGATGTGGGGGGGTGGCTTTTTTATTGTTTTTGTTTTTGTTTTTTCGGCTGATTATGGGCGTTTAATGTGGCGTTTTTTGCTTGCTTGCTTTTTTTAATTTTTTTATTTCGATTGCGAGTTTGTCGAGATTTGGAGGTTTTGGCTGATTTGGGTCGAATTGCGTGTATAGGGGTCTCGAGACTTTGTCGTTTATTCATCTCATCGTTCATTCGTTTTAGGACGAGGGGGCTTTTTTGTTTATTTACCTTTGTAACAATCATAGCCCACTCGCGTTAACGTTCGCTGTCGTAGGATGTCACCGATGGTGTCTGTTCATTCACTTGTTCCTTCACCATTGCCATGACCACTCTTCCCCCCTTCTAATATAAACCTCTAAAAACAAAAAACAAACAAGAAGGGCCAAGGAGAGAAAAAAAGAAAGAAAACCAAAAGGAGGATATACAAGTAATACAGGATCTACAAGTAACACAATAATACCCTAAGATACAAAAGTACGAGTGCTGTACCGCGCCATTGACCTCCTATGTACGCCGATCAGCCGGTAAATCAAACAAATCAAATCAAACCCTTGCCTCCCAAAAATTCCAGAGCCCAATTTTTCCGGAACATTCCAAAACTCAAAACTCACAGCGCCACGGCTAATCCCCAGAATGCCATGAGGAACGCTACAAGCAGCCAATGGCTGGGCGACGGGCTGGACGAGGCAGCGTTCGAGCGGCTGGGGCCGTTGGTTGATGTGGGGATTCCAACGCTCGGGGCCGTTGACGGTGATGATGGAGATGGAGATGGAGATGGGGAGGTTGTGTTGGTATTGAGGACCTGGGGGTTTGGAGGATGTTAGAGTTATAGTGGTGGGATTTATTATGAGTAAGGGTAGGGGTAGAAAGTTGATGATGTGCGGGTTTCTGTCTATCGGAAATGATAGTGTACATGGTTTATTGATTTCTTCCTTCCTTTTCCTTCCTTTCTAAAGTCTATTTCCTTTTTTTTTGGGAAAAAAAATAAAGTGAAACTAAATGAAATGAAATGAAATATAGTATAAAGGAATTCCGGGGCGGGAGAGAGAGAGAGAGAGAGAAAGGCAGAATCGGCGCGGAACAATTGAAAACTCCTTCCAGAAATCTGGGGAATGTTCCGAAAAGGGAGGCAACGCGCGAAATGTCCGGCCCCTTTTCCGTCCCCGCTTTGCCACCCCACACCCCACACCCCACCCCCACCTCCCGGAGATATTTACACAATGGGATCTCAACTGCGTACCTTGAACGGATGCGCCTCCGTGTTGAACACCCACTTCTGCTCCGCGCCCTTGACGAACCCGACCTTCCCGCCCTCTTGGAAAATCAGGTAGAGGTACTTGAGCACCTCGGCGAACCAGAAGCTCTCCTGGTTATCCATCTTGGGCCCGCCGTCCGCGCGGCCGACGTCTGATACGGCGGTGAAGCCGGATGCCGTCCGCGCGGTGGCATTGATGGCCCGGAAGGCGTCCCAGGCCCATTCCCTGTACTTTTCGTCGCCGGTGGCGACGAAGGCGTGGTAGTAGGACTCTATCACCTCGGGGCGGAGGTCGTAGAAGCCCGCGGTGGTGTAGAAGCCGTTGCGGGCATAAAAGTCGGACTGCGCGGTGGGCACGCCCTGCGGGTCCCAGGACCAGCGCTCGGGGCCGATGGAGGAGGAGGTGCTGTTGTAGGTGTGGTGGCAGCCGGAGGTTAGGGCGAGGCCGTAGTCCGTGTACTCCTTCCGGGACAGGACCTGGCCGCCCAGGATGAAGTTCCCGCCGATGAAGCAGGTTAGGTGGCCCTGGTTTAGGGATAGGGTTTGCGCGTTCTCGTACTCTGCTACGAAAGTGATGTCTGGGCGGGGCTGTGGGTGGCTGGTTAGGTATTTTATTGTGGAGTCTGCTGCTGCTATCCATCTGTGGTGCCGGCGGCAGGTGCGTGGTTTTGTGGTTAGGTAACGGCCGTTTCAAAGTTTTGTATAATTATTGAGGTGGAAATTGGGTTGTTTAGCAGGGGAGGGGGGGGGGAGGGCTTAATATTGGCATACCTTTCCTTATATAATCCGTATTTCCCTTCATCGTAGACCCACATTTTAATGAGGTACTCGTAAAAGGAGTCGGCGCCACCGCCCCATCCTCCTTGCGAGTTGATGAATTGCCCGGTTTTGATGTCTACGTCCGCTCCGAGCAGTCCCGGGAATGGTTCGCCTCGAGATGGAGTCGGCTTCAGAAGGTAGGACTCGGCCTTCTGGGAAAGCTCGGCATACTTTCGATTGCCGGTGATATCTGCCAGGCGTGTCCACTCAAGAACGAGGGTACCAGTTGTCGCGAGACCGTTGGTGGTGTCGCTGAACGACTTACTCGCGAAGTTGAGGTTATTTGCGGGTACGCCGGAGGCTGTATTAAAGCCAAAGGCGAGAGCATCTGCTAGGATGACCGCCTGGTCGACGAGAGCATCGATAAGCTTGGTCGAGTTCTATACTCGCGTTAATATAACGGCTTGCGGAGGTGAAGTTTTATGTGGGAAAATCATGCCTTGGGCAAGAGGTCTTTATAAGGACCCGTAAGTAGGTCATGGCCGGAGAGGAGACCTCCGAGATATCGAATCTGATCTTGGTAAGCAATTGCTTCTCGGGGGGGGGTCTTGAAATTTTTGTGTGCACATACCGTGGTCTCGAAAAGACTGACGGTGGTGGTAGTCTTAGTAAAATCTACTGTTTTGATATGCTCTAGTTGTTTCAAAACAACATCGCCCAGTTCCATCAGGATGGCTGTGCTCATAGCATCGACAATAGAGGCCCCCCATCCATTACTACATCATCCATCAGCTCTGCCGGATATTGTGCGCGCCGGGATATACTGGTGGCATACCGAGAATTTGTGCCCTTCTTGGAGACTGGCGAGAGCTCGTCAAATCCAAATGCGTACTTGGTATACCCATTCCAAGAGTGTAAGAAGGCCTCCTTGACAGCATCAGCGCGCACATTGTTGGCCTGGCGTTTCCTTGCTTCCAGGGGGATGTTTGGAGCTCCAAATGTTGTCACCGCAGCGAGAAGCGCGGCCAATAGGGTCCGCGCAATATGCATGGTGCAATAAATTCGAGCCTTGGTATTTTTTAGGTAATGAATATTGAGAGCGGCGGTCCTTAACTTTGGAACCGAATCATGAGGTTCGACTAGATACTTATATTCTTGCTATTATCCCCTTCCGTCAGGTGGTTGGTGCTTGTGACAAGGAAGCCGACCTGTGCCAAGGATGGGCCGCGGCGCTACCGTATTGGGCAAGGCAGTTGATCAATTGTGTCAGATCATTCACGACGGCCCAATAGATTGCTCTCAACCTGCATTGTGAAGCTTATTTCGAGAATTCCCCTCCTTTTTACTACGGATTAGGTATGTCGGTTCAAATTCTCCACTTGTAATTTAAAACGAGAGTTACCGATTCGTTTGAAGGGTTGACTGTTAACAGTTGACGAGACCGATAATTGCTAAAATTATAATAACAAGGCGCTGGCGACCGGATGCGACACTTGAGAATGTCGGCATTTCCTCTCCAGGGGCAATGCAAATAGTGGGGGCTGATAAGGAATTACTTATCATATCGTACGGTGTGGCGCATTTTTCTTCTCGGTACCGAATGCCTGCTGCACTCGTGCAGTGTCGTATTTGTACCTGCATCATGCTTGAATGGACGTGGCTTTGCTCATCCTCGAATTAGACGGAATAATGCAACCTGGCAGCCCATGGTACCATTCGCCTGCAGAGCTTCAGGAAATGAAGGTATTTAAAGAAATACGGGTACTCCGATACAAGGGGCAAGCCGTATGAACTGCTGAGCCAAATCTCAGCCCCCAGAGATTCCCGTGATCGCGACGGACTTCCCCATCGCAGAGGGAGGCAGATTAACAAAGTCATAGCTTAACATCGGGGAAGGGGTGTTTATCCGGGCAATAATGTCATATCACTTAATATTATATCACTTCCACCAGCGACAAGGAGGAGACAGGAGGGAAGTAAATGAGAGATGAAGAGACGTGATCCGATAAATACGGAGAAGACTATCTTGTATGGAAAGTAATCCCCGCGCCTCACGCGCAGAAGATCTAGATTGATGGTGGGTGATGTGCCGGTAGCAGTGGTTGCGAATGTTTATGGGAGGGTGTAGAATCCATGTCTGAGAAGCCCAAGAAAGGGATCACGACAATAGGAGTCCGAGGTTTGTCCTCTTATGCTCCCGACGAGTCTTTTTAGTCCGACCTGACTTGGCTAGTGATCACCATAGGATCTCTTGTTCCTTCGTAGAACAAAACTCCAGGAATTCTCACCAAGTTGCAATGACCATGCTTGTCACGCGGCAACACCACCTGAGCCTCCAGTCCTAGACTATTGACTCTTGGCCCCAACTCGTTTCCTTTTTTCCTCAACCCCTACTTTCCCCCCAACCGGCAAGCGTTCGAACGAGAGACTCCTGACCGCGATCATCCGACCGTGGTCTCCCTACTCGTATTCCTGCGCAAGGATTAATAAGCGCATGGTATCTAGTGGGGGAGGGGGTGGCTGTGGTATAATACCGGTGGAAGCTTCATATTTTGCGTGGCATTGGTGCTTGACTTTGAATCCTTTCTCCTCCTCTTGCTTCCTCCTCCGAGGTAATTTAGCTGCTATTAAGTCTAGTACCCGAGAAGTCCAATGGAAAAGGAAGCTTAATGCGTGCCTGACTGGGGGAATGCCCTATCTCGATTGGGATCGGTTGAGAATCAATTTCGCAGAGTCGTCTACCGGTATTTTTTCGGATATACAGTAGCAGCGCATTTTCTGACCCAATTACTTCTCCGGTGAGTACTGGAGAGGGACTTACGGTAATGGGCAACCCCGGAGAAGTAGATGTCAGGCAAATCATCAATCATCACTCGATGTTATGTTATGATTGGAGTAGATATAATACCACAAACTCTACCTGTTATCCTGTAGTGTTTCTCTAGGTGGCTCTTTCTCGGGGAGTTCTAGAACTATAGTATGGGCTCCAGCCTGGCAGCTAATAGGAGACCTTTTTGAGCCTTCGGCGACGGGCGCTGTGCTGCGCAACCCACGTTGTAGGACGTGGGGGGGGATGATAACCGGGCGAAGACCAGCTGCTAATTGGGTTATCGTGGCTCCTCGAGCTAAAGAAATAAGCTGGCTAGCGGGTGGGGACCGGCAGGGTAGCCGGAGGAGAGAGGGACCAATATTTAGGGTTTTCGATATGATACCAATCTCTCAGGATTACTCGACCTCAAGGGTTTATTTGCTGAGGCACTCTCTCTGCTCCTAGATAAAGCCTTCAGTCCACTTGATCATTTCTCTAGATCACGGAATGGGGAGCGAAGCAAGAGACTTTAGGTTTCCCCCAACGCTGCTTTTCCCTGTGTTAGCTCTAACTAGAGGGGCGACGTTAGCTTTTTTTTTTTTGCACATTTAACCCTGTTACCAACACCTGGGGGTGCAAGTTGTTGAGTTGCACAATTAGTCTAGCCACTCTGACAGGGTGCTTCTTCGGACAACATTCCCTACGGCTATACTTGGGATAAAGCGATGCATATCTGTCAACAGAAGCTGATAAGAATACCTTATAAAAGTTTCCTGGAGGTCGCGGTTTATACCTGGTCTTGCATAAGGTTGGTGGAAGGTATTGCTACCTAGAGCGGGGCACTGCTAAATGCTGTAAACTCCAGCTCTGTTGCCCTGTTTCAAGTATGATACGCCACTGAATTTTATAGCATTAGTTTTTCCTGTTCCACTTGCCGATGTGGGGTGCCAAGAAGTGAGATGAGAGCTTGACTTGATCATAAATAGCCACGCTTGGTTTTTGCTCCCTATGCTGGAGAGGTAGCTGATCTCCCCGCTGACACGCCTCTGGGGAACTATACGCGCGCGTTTACCCAGATCCATCGGATCGACGGTTGCGCGCTGGGCACGCTTCTGCCCTTTTTCTTGGCATGGCGGGGTATCAATTGGAGTAGGGTCGGTTATGGGCCCCACTTGATCATAGGCTATCTCTTTACGACTCATGTGCGTTAGTGGGGCCACTCCCAAGACACATACAATGAATGTGCTATACGAAGGCGCTTAATCCTTTCGGCCACCAGTACCGTAGTTGAATTAGGCCCTACAACATGCCAAATTGTGACCGTTAGACACCGTGGGGGAGCATACCCGAAACTAGGCTCAATGCTCCAATACTACCAACGTTTACTGACATCTCCAGGGCTCAGTTGGGACTGATAAATTTCTGAGGTGGTATAAAGTTATTGTCAAGATTGTTCCAAAATAAGGAACTTGTGGGGTTGACATCTTTAGCCTTGACATACAACCCCCGCGGAGGTCTAAAACCGTACTGTGTACACAGAGATATTACGTTTTCCATCAAAGGATTGGCTTGTTTCCCTGGTATTTCAACTTGCCCTTGGGTATTTCCTTGGGGATTTAAAATCCAAGGTGGTAGCGTTTCATCCTCAGGGGTCCGGTAAGATATATTCTGTTTAAACATGTCTAGAAGTGAGCCAGATCAACTAGGATCTTCGGTCGCTGCCGACTTTTAGCTGACTAAATACTAGGTGGATTCTGGCAAACCCCGGATGCTCCGTACCCGTGATGCGATGAGTGTAGGGCATAAGGCACCCCAACGACATCTCATTCCGTTTCACAATCTCCCACCCTTCGGCTTCTCGCTCCCTCTGGATGTCCCTTCTTGATATGTTCTTGCGCAAATATCTGCGAAACCAACTGATGCCGGGAAAGACCGATGCTCTGAAACCTGAGCCGGCCCTGCGTCCCACCAACGCAGCGGCTCTGGTAGGACAGTTGTGTAGATTTAAGCATCTATAACAATCAACTTTACGGAACTATGAATGGAGAGCTCGAGAAACGGGGAGCGACTTACGCTATTGGACTATTAATATGATATATTAGGGTACGACTATCGTTAGTGGCGTCTGGTAGCGCTAGCGTTATACTATGTTAGATCGTGGGGTTGGGGGGTGTTTTCCCCGGTGTAATTGATATTGGCGCTAGACTAACGCCATGTGGTAGCCCGGCCATTGATTTTTTTCCTTCTTTTTTCTCATCCTTCAGCTATACAACGCCGGGGAAAAATGCACTTTCCCCCACTCTAAGGGATCAACCTAGCTGGTGGGGCAGGGGTCGGATGGTAGTGGTATCTCTCCTAATTGTCGGATACCCAATTGTATGGCTAACCGGTATTGAGATGGCAGTCCTGCTAGGACCTAAGCTGTAGAATTCAGGAGATGCTCCATCAGGTTTAGTAAATATGGTTACAAGCAACAGTGTATCGTTCAAGGGATACTGACATTTATTATTTCCCGCCACGATGGCCTACTAGTGCAATAGAGAAGTATTGGTACCCTGTAGTGCTGAGCGCTGTGCCAATTATTCTAAATTGCGGAGCTGTAAGCTCTATGTTCCTGTTCATGACAAACTTGGGGGTGTTATACTGTAGGTATGAGGGCATGTCACTCCGCAAGTAAATTTAGTTGTTATCATACCTAATGCAGAGGACTGGCTGCATATGCAAGCACTATAATACTATCCTTAGAGGTTTCCCAACTTCTTAGTTATCGTCTTGTCTGGGCAGCTTGTGGGAAAGCTGCTTGGCTGCCGTCCTGTAGGTTTCTGGGATGGGGTCCTATCTGTTGTGTTGCCGAAGAAAAGAAAAAACTAGATACACACTGGTGCCGCGGTAGTATATAGTAATACCTATGGCCTGCTCACAAAATAGAAAAAGAAAAGGGGGGTTTTTTTAAGTTAGCTTGATAATTCCATCGAGGGGGTGCAGTCTATTATATAACTTACTATTTTGCGGTGTTCCTATCTCTGCCCTAAAGGTTCAGTGATGCACCCTCTGGGTTCTACTCCACCTGCCCACCTATCATACCAACCCTCTCCCGCACCATCCAACCACAGCCTAGGCCCAAACTTCATCTAAGGTCAATTCCTCTATTTGAACCTCCTCACAGACCTTGAGTATATCCTCGTCCTCAAGCTCGGCACTTCGATTCACACAAATACATCACCTTTGCTCAACACCTACCCACCATTTCACCATTATGACTACTGAACTGGCGCCCCGTTCACCCTACATGATTACCGCTGTTTCTTTGTTGGAGCTTGCAGAACAAGTTTCAACAGCTGCCTCTTCCATTAGCCAGCATCTTCGCTCAAAGTGTCTTGACGAGCCTGACTTTAGTCCTACCTTTCCTGGGCTCCCCGAGGACTCGGAAATTCGTGATGCTAGGGAGTCTCTTTTGGTGGCATCCAAGGCTCTGACCGTTCTTGCCACTAACCCACTTGCTCACATTCGTGGTGTCCTCTTGGGTGTAAGTACACTCGAAGGAATAGTCCCACCCTTCATATGTTTAATATCTAACTTGATTTTAGCTTACCGATTCTTCAGCTCTCAGGGTTGCTGTCGAATGGAAAGTCGCACATGTTTTAAGCGCCGCAGGACCAATGCCTATTTCTGAGCTTGCGGAGAAAACCGGTGCAGATGAACATAAGCTTTGTGAGTACCGGTACCTGTGACTTTAGATATGGTTACACCGTTTTTTTTCTTATTTCCCTTTTAGCTAACTGTTTTAGTGACCGCCATGAGACAACTAGCAAATTCCTATATATTTGCCGAGGTCGCGCCTAAAGTTTGTAGGTTAAACTCGCTTGAATTTGAATTCAACCACCTGGGTCTGGAGAAATCTGACAGTTCCTGTAGTCGCTCATAACTTTTCTTCCATTCGCTTGACCGAGAGGGCTATGGAATGTCTTGTCACTTACTGGTAAGACGCTCACCCCTAAATGGTTTCTAGGAAAATGTACTAACTTTTTTTTATTTTTTTAAAAAAAGTATGGATGTTCTTTACCCCGCATCCGCAAAGTACAGCGAGTGCATGAGAAAGTACGGCTCTTCTACCAACCCGAACGAGACCGCATTCAACCTTGGCCTTTCCACTGGCAAGACATTTTGGGAATGGATTTATGATAACCCTGATATTTGTGAGCGGTTCAATGAATGCATGAAACCTATGAGTGAAGATTCACATGCTAGACTTCGCAATGTTTTCCCTTGGAGGTCCCTTGGTGACGCCTTGTTGATTGACATTGGTGGAGGTAAGAAGAAATATTTGGACTGCACCCTGATAACGCATCGAGTATTAACATTGAAAAATGCAGGAAATGGCCATATTTCTCATCAGATTGCTCAAGAGGCCCCGGAATTGAAATTCATGATTCAGGACCAGGACCAGGCAATCGCCGAGGCCAAGGAGCTTTGTCCCGATAGCCTCAAGACTAGATTCTCCTACCTTGTGCACAACTTTTTGGAGACTCAACCTATTGTCGCTGACGTCTATTTCATGCGCATGGTCTTGCACTTCATGAACGATGAGGATTGCGTCAAGGTCTTGCAGTGTATCGTTCCCGCAATGAAGCCGGGAGCGCGCATTCTGGTTGCTGAGAGTATCTTCCCTCCTCCCGGAGCATTGCCGAATCCTACTCACAAATATGTTATCAACATGGTATAACATGACCCTTTTCTCCCCTTCTCTCCTCTTGAACCATCAGTGCGGAAAATGCTAACCTGTTGCAGGGCTGGATCATGGCCACTCTCCTGAACGCCAAGGAGAGGACTTTCGAGGAGTTTAAGGAGATCTTCCACGCGGCTGATAGGCGCTTCGAGCTTAAGCAGTGGGGAGAAGCTGGCGGTGCTCCTTCCTCTGGCAAGTCTTCACACCCCCCCCCGTCCATCTATCAATCCAGTGGGCTAGGAAGGAAAGAAAAAAACTAACGAAAATAAACAAAATGTGTAGAAATCTTGGAAGCCACCCTCACCAACAACGGCCCGTTCGAGAACGGGCTTTAAAAAAGATACAAACTCCCAACCCCCCCATTCTAGAGATCTCACGGTGTCCATGAGGCACCAATTGTGATGGCGATTTCTATTATGGTTTCCATTGTATCCGGGTTGGCTAGACTGTTTTTTGTTTTTTCAATCTCTTTCGTTTTTCATTGTTCAATAGGGCTTTTTCAAAACAAAATTCCACCAAATCTTTCGTCCCTCTCCCATTTTTCTTCCCATTCGCTTGCTTTCCATTTGCCCCACCGTGAGACCGGGTCCAGGCCCCCTAGGCCTTAAGTTGATTATCTTTTCCTCACGCCTTACAGTCATATTTACTGCCTCCTATGTGCTGCTGCTCTGCAGCCTCCCGAACACCCTCCGAACGGTCAGCGAACCTGTGCAGCCTGCGGTACATGCCTTTCCAAGCTGGACGACGCAGTAATTGCAGTTCTCAACCCAAGCGACGACTACAAGACTAGTGTTCTCAGTGGACTCAGTCCGCGTATCATAATAGAAATCTGCGCTTGTAGGCTCGCCTTCTGCACCTATCAAGTGACCCCCCCCCATGTGTCACGAATATAAATGCGGACGGGATATTCAAGAGGATAGACACCAGGGCAGGTTAAATCATTCAATCCCCAAGACATACTAGGTGTGAAAAACATCCACCGTCAATCGTGACAACCTTTCAACCAAGGCAGCAGCATTCCACCAGTCAATCCTCCACAATCACAACATCTCACTCGAAGAATTATTCATCCCTATTCGGGAGCATGGTAGCGATATATCGGAGAATAGCCAACGTTCTTCCCAACTACTCACCCCACCAGACTCCCCGTGACAACTAGCATTCCACAAACGAACTACTGGCAGTCGGAAGCTCGACTAAACACACACGATACAATACAAACTCTCACAAGAGGAGAGAGAGCAATAGCGGGCACACCAAATATAATACATAAATATCTTCCTATTATACTTCCTACGGGATGTAGTTTTCCTTGAAATCCCCTCCCCCCCCCAAAAAAAGAAATAGAAATAGAAAAAAAAAACTCTAGTATCCTGAGCTTGACCAAAAACGGTAAAGACTCGTTTCCATTGAACGCCAAACCTCCCACGACTCCCCAGAGAAAGTAAAAGTACCAGATTTACCGTTCTTGTAAGATACGGCCGATGAAGAAGAAGAAGAAGAAGAAGAAGAAGAAGAAGAAGAAGAAGAAAGACCTATGAAGAAAAAAAGAAAAGAGAGAAAACGAATGTTTGTAGTCTAACTAACTTATGTACGTATCGTTACATAGGGGGAAAAAGCAATGTAGGGCAAAGTGAGGGAAAGTGGGGAAAAGTAAAGCAAAAGAGGGTAATCAAAACAAAACAGAATAGAGAAATGTAATGTAGAACAAAGCTAGTAAAGCTCAGGGGAAGAAAGTAAAAAGAGGAAAAAACGAAAGAGAAAAAAAGTGATAACAAGTCTCCTTTGTGACTGTAAGTCTATGCCACCACCTCACCCTTGGGTCCAGCACCGACAGGTTCCATCCCGTTCTAGTCGGCCGTTTCCATCTCGCTGCTTATCTCCTGGGGACAAGGATATGAAAAGGGAAGAGGGGAATAGGACTGAAGAGTAAACATCAAAGGAAACAAAAAAAAGGAAACAAGAACAAGAAGAAATTGGATAATCCCTCACACACCCCTCTCCCTCCTCTCCCTCCTCCTCCTCCCACACGTAAATTGCTCATCAGACCGGACTTAACCCCCAAGGACAACGCCTTGCGCTGCTTGATCCTTTTTGTCAGCTCCACCTCCCTCGCCCATGCCGGCGCTCGCTTGGGTGTCCACTATAGCTCTCTTTGCCGCCTCCTTTCTCTCTATCCTCCTCTTCCTGGCGGCTGTCGTTCTAAGTTTGCGTTTGGCTAAAACTTCCTGTAGCGGGATATCTTCAGCTGTAGGTTCCGGGGTATCCCCAGCTGCGGCGGCGGTGGTGGTGTTAACGCCGGGAGCAATAGTATCCGTGGTAGTAGTGACCTGGCCTGCAGCTACAGAAGCGAGAGCTGCGGGGGCAGAAATGCTGCTGCCGCCGCCACTGCCACTAACTGCAGATTTCTTATCCGCAGGGGAGAGCTTCGCCGCGGGTCTCTTGGCATTGATGGCGTACTGGTATTTTACCCTGTGAGGTCTCATGTTCTCGGTGGGTGGAGTTGAAGATTCTTGATGCGAGAATTTGTTGAGTGTTCCTGGGAGTGCGCCGCTGGGGGTTTTAGCTAGAGTAGGCTCGCCAAAAGGAAGTGCGGATGGCGGTGGGGATGGGGATGGAAGTGCACTGAGAGGGGGAGGGAGAGGCGGGAATTGGGTTTCATCGTCCCCTGAAGGTGGTCGGTTCTTGGGTTTCGATTTCTGCCGCTTGCCGGTATTGATTTTGGCAACCGCTGGCTTTGGAGCGTGCTTGGATGCGGTTGCAGCGGTATTGTGAGGGGAATGAAGCTTGGATTTCTGCTGCTGCTCGGTGCTAGTGAGTTTGAGGTCTGCCATGCCTTCAGCCTTCTCATGAAGATCAGTAAGAATTGAATTGTGGGGTTTCTCCAGTTTGGTAACGCTAACTTTGAGGTCCGGTGTTTTCGAAGCCTCCTTAGCATCCTCGGTAAGCATTAAACTCTCAAGTTTCTGCTCGATGGGTTTGTCAGCTCCAGGGGAGGTGGCAGTAGCGGTAGCGCCAGATGATGCAACAGTTCCAGAGGAACTCCCACCGCCGTTCCGCGGCGCGGGGTCTCTCCCAAAGTTCTCAGGATTAGGAAGAGATCTAGAAGTGCTCTCCTGATACCAGCTCAGTCCTCCGGCACAGGGGTCCGTGAAAAAGTTGAACTCCGCATATCCATCAATGAAGCATTCAGGAACTCTAAAGTCACTAAAGGTAATGGCCCAAGTGGAACCATTCCTCCACAAATGGTCATTGGAGGACTGGGAGCTCATATAATGTGCATACCGGATCCTATAAATCATCTTCCTGCCATTTGAAAGAAACACGGGATTCAAATCCTCAAGCTCGCGCAATCTCTCTTCCTTGAGATTCCATCTGCCCACGAATTCGCCAGTGAGTTGCTCGAGAAAGCGAACCCCGTGGCAGACCATCTTTCCGGTGTGCTCCTTACGGCGGATACGATCACCCACCCCGGTCATGGCCATAGAGTACTCCCTTACCAATGCATCAGCTTTCCAGAGATCCTCCTCAGACCCGAAAAACAGCTCAGCGATGCGAGAGGTGGAAATGTTAAGGGAATGTAGAACAATGCCGCGCTCAGCGAAGAAGGTGCCGCTCTTGGTGAAAGCCTTTTGAATGCGTGACTGGCGCTCACGCCCGTGTGGGTTTGGACTCAAGATTTCGTCATCAAGGTAGCAATGCCAAATCCACTTGTCAGTGCTCATAGGAAAGTAAGAGTTCACGAGAAGCATGTGCAAGGTTGCATCCCCGGGATGTTTTGGGAAGGACACAAGTAGCTTGGGTTTGACGGGAATGGTAGTCCATCCATTATTGGAGTTTTTGAGAGGAGAGGTGTCCACGGAATCAGTGTTTACCGTGCGAACCATTGTGATATTTCTTATGAAAAGGTGTGTTTGGAAGTGAGATGATAAAAGAAAATACTTGTGTAGAGAGAGAAAGTTGTGTGTGTATTAGACAGAGCGGTGGAGAAGGAAAGAAAAGGTGGAGGGGGGGAGAGCGGGGAAGCTAGAGAAGCTTTTAAAGGGGGGGGGGGAGGCGCGTCTATAGAAGTGTGTTGGAGGCGATAGCAGGGCAGGTAAAGAAAAACCTGTCCCGTCCAAAAAATAGTATGATAAAGGTCGTAGTTGAAGAAATGAAGGTAGGGTGTGTCCTAGAAAAGAAACCTTGTGGGTAAGGGAAGAAAAAAACGCATTCGTCCTTCAGAGCCGTTACAAGCACAGCTCCTCACTCGTGAAATGCCCATTGGAAGTAGAGCTCCGCAGTGATGGCGAAAGCATTCCCTGCTACTGGTCTTGCTCGGTTACTTGAATCTTGGGCAAATGGATGAACTGGTGAAACTGCTATTACTGCTAAAGGCACATAGTACGATCCCCAGGACTTGTCGCAGAAAATAATGAAGCACTCCTATCATCCTAATTCTTGCTTTAAGGCCTCCGACATTCTTCAAACACTAGTATAGTAGCATGAAAACTCGAAAGCAGCAAAGACTGGAGTTTATCAAACGCCAAACTCGCTAGAAAACGAGAAAAGACCGTTTTATTGATCCTATTCTACCATTCCAGCAAAACTCAGCCGAAAAAAAAAAACCACAAACACAAACGTGAGAATAAAAGAGGTGGAATCCAAGTTGATAAACTAAAGTTCAAGTGAGAAGGAGGAAAAAGACTACAAGTTTCCCCAGTAGTCGCACAATCAATGCCATCCCTCTACCTATCTATCAGGCTTTCAACCTACCCAACTTCATCAGATCCTATTCTAGCCAGTCAGCCAGCCGTATTCAAACAAAAGTAAAGTGGGGAAAAAGAGGAGAAACCGCACAACTTTCTCCCTCTTCTTCATGATTTCTAGCTTCGTAGACCCATGTCTCCCGATAAATTATGGAGGGGACTTTTTCGATATTGAGTCCAGATGTATCAACGGAAGCTATAGAAGCCTCGCCCCTACTAGCGCTAATAGCTAACACCGGTGGTAGAAGCTCCAGAGGCTCCTCCACTGCTATTTAGCAACCTAGGACCCCTCCACAAACTGTTGGAATTAAGAAAGAACCTATGAGGATTCTCCATATACCACTTTGGTCCCCCAGCGCAAGGGCCCACAAAAAAGTTGAACTCCGCATATCCATCAATGAAGCACTCGGCTCTAAAGTTGCTAAAGGTAGCCGTCCAGGTCTCCCCAGTCTTCATCAACTGCTCCTTCGGGGCCCGGAGCTCGTATAGTGCACACACCGAATCCTATAAAGCACCCTTTTTCCATGCGAATCAAACATAGGATTCACGTCTCCAAGCTCATGGGATCTCTCCTCCATGAGATCCCACCCACCGATAAACGCGCTACTAAATTCCTCGGGAAGGTAAACTCCGTGGCAGGCCATCTTTCCCGTATGCTCCTAATGACGGATATAGCCATCTCCCCCGGTCATCGCCTGGAAGAAGTACTTTTTGGCCAACGCATGAGCTCTCCAGAGATCCTCCTAGAACCCGAAAGAAAGCTCAAAGACGCGGGAGGTGGAGATGTTGAGGGAATGCAGAACAATGCCATGTCCAGTGAAGAAGTCACTGCTCTTGACGAAAGCCTTTTGGATGCGCAAGTAGCGCTCACGGCCGCGTGGATTTGGACTGAGGTTTTCGTCGTCAAGGTAACAGTGCCAAGTCCACTTGGGGGTGCTCATGGCAAAGCAGGTGTTTGAGACAAGGTTGAGCGAAGTTGGCCACCGGGAAGCTTAGGGGAGAGAGGGCACAAGCTGCTTGAGCTTGACGGAGTTCTCAGTCAATCCATTGCCGGAATTTTTGCGAGAAATTCGTGGAATTGGTGTTTGCCGCGCTAACCGTTCTCATGTTTAGTGTTAAAAGGTATCATATGTTTAGAACTGAAGTGGTAAAAAAACAAACCATTGTGTGCAGAGAGAAGGCTGTGAGGCAGAGAGGTGGCTGGCTCATGTACAAAAATTGCGCCAACCTTTTACCGTAGACTATTATGTAAATAACATAGTTATTTAATTCTTTTAGAATAATAATTATAACTCCATTTTGGCATAGGTTAAAAACCCCAATATTTACAACTCACCTTTCACCTTGAATTATACCCTATTATCACCAACATTTGGCGCGTCCTGGCAAAAAAACAAAACACCGCACAGCTATCATAGTATGATATTATTATAGATAAAAATTTCCTTGGTATGGTCCACGCTTTAGGCCGCACGAACCATGTGTCGAAAGTATTATACTAGCAGGGCCGGGAAATAAAAACCCCCTCTCGCCCAAAAAAAACCCCCCGCAGAGAAGGCTGCAATTGGGGAATTCTGATGACTAAAGGTAGTAGTGTGGCTTATCGTAGGAAAAAAATCTTGCTTATGGGTAGGGAAGGAAGAAAAATGTACCTCTCTTTCAGACTTATTGTAAGCACAGTTCCTCACTCGCGGAATCTCCATTGGAAGTAGATCTCTGCAGTGATGGTGAAAGAATTACCTGCTACTCGTCTGGCTGGATTATCTGTGGCAGCGAATTTTGGGCAATCGGATGAACTGGTGAGCCCGCTATTACTGCAAAACACGCCGGGTACCATCTCTCCAGAACCCATGGGCAGAAGTAAACGGAGCGCTCCTATCGTGCTTTGTATTCTCCTGTTTCCTGCTTCATGACCTCCGATATCCCCCAGGCACTAGCATAATTATAATACCCTGAGGACTCGAAAGCAGCAAAGACTTAAGTCCACCGAACGCCAAACTCGCTGGAAAGCGAGGGGGGGCGTTTCATTGACCCAACTCTATTATTCGAACAAGACCCGCCGGAAAAAAATTGTAAACAAGAACATAAGAATAAAAAAGGTAAAACCTAAGTTGATATAACTAAAGCTCAAGGGAAGAGGGGGAAAAAAGGCTACAAGTTTCCCTGATATCCGTACAATCAATGCAATCCCCTAGCTATCCATCAAGCTTTCGATCTACCCCGTTTTAAACAATCCCATTCCAGCCAGTTAGTCAAATCCACCCCCCCATAACTAGCCCGCTCAGAACAGGACTAACACCAAGGACAAACACCCAAACAAAAGAAAAAGAATAGTATGGAAAAAGATAAAGAAGCCGCACTACCCAGCAACAACCCCCTGCGCAACCCCCTCAACCTTCATTCCGCCTTTCCCCCCCCCCCACCAGAAGCCCCAGTGGCAGGCGGTTTCTTGTCCGCCTTCTTCTTGCCCGCCTTCCCCTTTTGTCCTGACTTTGTCTGCTTACGCTTCACGGTGGCTTCGAGGGAGGGTATTTTTTCGATTTTGAGTTGAGATGTATCAACCAAAGTCGCAGTAGCCTCACCCTTACCAGCACTAACACCGGTAGAAGCCGCGGTAGTGGCGGTGGCGGCAGTGTTGTCGGATCTCTTTTGTCTTGGGTTGGGCTGGCGGTGCTGGCGGGAGGGCTGAGTAGCACGAGTAACGGTAGTCTGGACCACAAGACTAGGAACCGGGGGGGCGGGGGTAGAGTTGTTGTTACCACTGATTGGTTCCTTGGCGGGCGGAGTGATTTTGGCTCCCTTTGCTCCCGCCTTCTTGAGATTCTGGCGCTTCACACCTTCGGTGGGCACGGAAGGGGGGAGTTTTTTGAGGGCGCCGGTTGCAATGGGCTTGCCAGAGGGAGGGGGGGGTTGGGACTTTGGTTCCGGTTCCAACATAGCTCCTATGCAGGAGGCTCCCGTGGCTTCATCCCCCGCGGAGTTGATGGAGGTGGGGGTGGGGGTGGTTTTGGCCAAGTGTTGCAATGGCTGAGGTTTCCCCTGCTCAGTGATATTTATTTTGACTGTCGCCGCGTTTGTGGCCTGCTTGGTGAGAGCATTGGTAGGCATCTGAGCCTTGGGCTTCTTCGCGATGACAGCCTGCTTGAGTCCATCACCGGCAACAGTAGTAATTATCTGATCATCCGGTTTCCTGGCGACGGCAGCCTGATTGAATCCACCGGTTGTAGCAGTGGTAATCGACTGATTCTCGGATTCCTGCTGTCCGGCGCTAGTGACTTTCAAGCTTGCCCTGCTTCTAGCCTGCTCAAGGAGGGTCGCAAGAACCTGATCTTCAGGTTTCTTCTGTTTGGTGATACCAACCCTAACGTCTGGTGTGCTTTTAGCCTGCTCGGGGCTCTCGCTAGGCACAAGGCCCTCAATCCTGTCCTGAACGCGCTTGTTGGCTCCAGAGGCAGTAGGGCTCGACGATTCAACTGCTCCAGAGGCACTCCCAGCGCCATTCGACCCAGGGCCCTTCTGAAAGTCGTTGGTATTATTATGAAAGAACCTATAAGGATGATCCTTATACCACTTTAGCCCCCCAGGGCAAGGACCCACAAAAAAGTCGAACTCCGCATATCCATCGACGAAGCACTCGGCAACCCTAAAGTCGCTAAAGGTGACCGCCCAGGTCTCCCCAGTCTTCATCAACTGCTCCTTCGGGGCCCGGGAGCTCATATAGTGCACAGACCGGATCCTATAAATCATCCTATTGCCATTCGAATGAAAGACAGGATTCAAGTCTTCAAGCTCGCGCAATCTCTCCTCCTCAAGATCCCACTTACCGACAAACTTGCCAGTGTATTTATCGGGAAGGTGAACTCCGTGGCAGACCATCTTTCCGGTATGCTCCTGACGACTGATACAGCCATCTCCCCCGATCATCGCCTGGGAGTACTGTTCGACCAACGCATCAGCTTTCCAGAGATCCTCCTCGGACCCGAAAAACAACTCAACGAGACGAGAGGTCGAGATGTTAAGGGAACGTAGAACAATGCCGTGCTCAGCGAAGAAGTTACCGCTCTTGACGAATGCCTTTTGGATGCGGGAGGAGCGTTCAGGGCCGCGTGGATTTGGAGTCAGGTCTTTGTCGTCAAGGTAGCAGTGCCAAATCCACTTGTTGGTGCTCATGGGAAAGTAGGAGTTTAAAACAAACATGTACAAAGTTGTCTTGCCGGGACGTTGAGGTAGCTTGGGCTTGACGGGGATGGTAGTCCATTCGCCGTCGGAATTTTTGTCAGGAGAGGGATTGGGGGAATTGGTGTTTACGGTGCGAACCATTCTGATGATTCTCTCCAGAAGAGGTTCGGTTGAGGGTGAAGTCGGTGTTTGGTTGAAAGCGGTAAAAAAGTGTAGAGTGGGGGTTGAGTACGATGGAGTGTGTGGTGGAGAGGGAAAACAAAGGTAAAGAAACCAGAAGCGGGGAAGGTAAAGAAGGGCTAGCAGAGAACAGAGGGTCTAGGAGAAAAAATCCAGAGAGAGCGCAGCTATGAAAGATGCGTTCAGGATAGTGGCCTAGGCAAAGGAACTTGTCCCCAATACCGTGGAGAAGGTTGTGGTTGAAGTTCAAGTCGCCACGACAGCGAGAAGACCGAACGCAGCAGCCTGTTCTAAAGAAAGTTCTTTGTGGGTGGATAGAGACAAGAGAGAAGGGAAGGGGGAACAAACGTGGAAGAATCCAGCCAGCGTAGAATAGCCTTCAGCGTTGCCATTGGGAACCTCTTTATATAGCACATCTGGAAACACCCAGAGCCCTTCATGGAATTTCACTCGGCGCCCCAACCCCCTCGGTCTCATTCACTGGGGAAGATCGAGAGTCTTATTCAACCTACACAAATAGTCCCACACCCACACATTGGCATGCCTAACACTAGCAACTCAATATAAGCCCCTTCCCCTCCCGTGCAGGCGAGAATATTGCAGGCAAAGTTGTTTGTGGACAAAGGTGCTCCGTAGGCAGGAGTTTCGTACGGGTTGACGCCTGCAGCCGCGAAATGACCAAAATGACTCCCCTTTGTTGGATACCGCGAAGAGCAAAGCTGCTATCGCAACAATTATTCGAGGCGCGAAAGGTCGAATTCTGTTTAAAAAAAGACACCTCGTTGGCTCATCGCTCCGATTTCCACCCTTAGCTCTGCTAGCCTCGAAACATTTGGATTAATAGGGGGTCAGGCACCGGCAACTTATTGATAACGCCTCTAGAGCCTGCAATAAAGCTCCATACTGGTTCCCCAGGCGAAAGAAAGGCACCGTGATCTATGTATGAATGCATACACTTTCTCAGGAGCCCAAACGCACCATCATAATTCCTTGAGCCATTACGTCAGTGCTGTGGATGCTTAGGCAAACCAGTTATGATACAGTCAGTCCTCCTCAGGCGTACCGTCCTAGAAGCACGGTTCTACTCGAGTACAGAACCCGAAAGTAGCAAGAATAAGTCGGGGAGCCCCGGGGGGGGGCAAGGCGCTCCAGACAGCCTGCAGGAGCTCATTTCATGCCGCTGAAGACTGTAAAAGGTCAGCACCATGACATCAGGACCCACGCTCCTCCCCAAGTACCAGCACTCGCGATGCCGGCGCCTGGAAGAGAGGATACCGAGTGACTTAAGCTGCGCAAAGCTACGATGGTTACGAAGCTGTTTGCTACAGTAGTAGTCGGCTGCCCTTTTGTTGAGTCACGGGACTCCTGTTGATATTAAAAGCCGCGGACACCCGAGGACGATGCAACCAAAAACCACCAAAAAAGTGACTCTGACAACGAAATCCACCTCCTCAAAAAGCCGCAGGAGTTTGGGAAACGAGTTCCTAGGTACAGTACAATGTTTTCCTGTGCTGCGAGCTCCCGGCGCAGCGAGCATTCACCATTTATTAGCTCGTCTTTCGTAGGCTGGATGGCCTTAACCCGCAGCTCAAAGCGCTCTACAAGCCAGTGCTTGCCGTTCGGGACACTGGCTATGCAGGGAAACATTGTAACTAAAATTACCTTATTCCGTTGATATCTCATGCTTAGCAGCGTTCTGGGGGCATCCGGGTTATTACTCTCGCCAGGTGTAACTCCTCTGAAAAACAGGAAATTCAAATAACTCTGAGAGGAATCAAAGGTCAACTTTTAGGCGTACCTAATTCATCATAAATATAGAGGTAAGCCGTTGAAAGCTATCATTCACGTCTCCTTAATAACTCTGTACGTTCTCACGTCTAGATATACTATCGCCACCTTCCTCTCGTTTCTGCCTTCCCAGAGCATCTGAAAAGTCAACACGTACAGTACCACCTCTACTTATAACCCAGGTATTATCTCGCTGCCAAATGAACTTATCTATCGGCAGTAAGATTTACTGCCAAGCCTCTCTACAGACCCATCCTCAAACTACCAGTTCGGTAGCTAGCACTCTTCATGATGGATCTACAGTGCCTCGGGCCATTTCCAGCTAGTCTTCAAACCGTATTGCCATGTCTACCTCATCTATAGGCTTCAAGCCCGGTTGGATTTTTTCTCTCGGGGATTGCGCGGGAAACCCCTGCCACTACAACACAATGTACGAGTGCAGTATGTCTACCACTACCATACCAAGGCTAAAGGTACAGTAACACCCTGCTAACTTATCCCAGATCTCAATTGTTCAGATACCTCGCTATTCCGTATGGACTCCTGTGAGTTCTAAATTTATTTATACCAAAACCCGATCCATCGTCCCATATCACCTGCTATCGTGATCACATTATCTAGAGTTTGGCAGTCCGGGATAGTCGGGTATAGCGTAAATGTCCTAAGCCCCATTAAAATGACTTCGGAGATGGAGTAGTACTGCCTTATCATTACTAACGATGACTTTTACATTACCAGCGCAATTCCCTTGTCCTGTCTGTGCGAACCCAATAATCCGGCCCTCGAATATATTAGTTGAATCACAAAGAAGCATCGCCTCTCTCAAGCAAGCGCAGGCCAAGCCAGCACCCAGCCCCAGTTCTTTACAAACCCGGATGCAATCATGGCCGATCCCTCCGCCAGTACTAAATTTCAGATGTTTTTAGGCCAGTGATAATATCCTCAGGCGGTGTGAAGCAGTAGGCTTCATTAGAATGCAGGCTGGTGGGGTGTGGATGAATTCAGCAGCTCTGGAGCTGCTAAGTCAATTACTCGAGTATCGGTACCGCCAGAAAAGTCCCAAAACAGGAATCCACAAAACATATGGCAAAGGGTTACGGTAGTAACTATCCGAGCACTCATACAGATGGTCAACCCTGTCCCCGTATACTGCTTGCCCGTGACAAGTACAGAGCCAACAGCCGTCTGGTAGCTACTGTACTTTTGGTTTGGCACATCTGGTAGCAGATTTTCCTGTTTCACACCGTCAAAGGGACAGGGCCACCGGTTCTACTCCGGTACCACCCTGATTGCGATACCGGTAGTTGGAATATCATCATCAAAGGAATAGACCCACTCACAGAAGGTTGACAGCCTAACCAATCAACGAATCCGAGCTTCCCCAAGTCGAAGATACTCGAGTAGCCCCCGCTGCCACCTCTCTGAGTTAGGAGGTCGAAGGAGGCCAGCATCTGAAAGCGAGTTAGGGGACACCCACCGGGGATAACTCGCGATCCGGCATCCGCCACGCACTTCTCCACACGAAGCCCGGAGAATCAGCGAGCCAACGCCCCAGGACCGCATGCTAGAATTACCATAAGCGAGCTAAGAACCTAGAACCTTTGAGAGAAGCTTACCCGAAGAAACCAGAAGTGCGCAACGCGTGGCAGCCACGCCGGTAACAAATCCGAGCTATGGTAATCGGACCTCACCATTGCATCCCAATGATTCCGCCTCCCCAGCTGTTGCAGGATTGTGAGCACCATAGACCTTTGTCTCCACAGAGACTTGCGCAGGTTTCTGATTTCTTTCGACAACCCCAAATACATTACATAAGTTTGCAACAATGATCAGGTACTGCCAGCTCATGCAAGGCCATAATACTCGTACACCGCTCCTGCTGGAACAGCTTGCAGAGTTATAACAATTTCATAGCCTATTTCAGGGCTTGCCAAGAATGCCAGAATAGGAGAAATAATAAGCACGAACAAAGAAGAGCATGTTAAAAACACAAAGTGGATACTGGGATTTTTTATCCCAATTGGAATACCATACTACATATCCATCCAAATGCCAATAATATTCAATATAGCACCTCAGTCTATTAACTTGCAAGGCCTCATACATTTCTTTCATCCACTCATGACCTTTTCAGGAACTCCTACTAAACTCCCATATCCCGTTAGCATATCTTTACCCGTGTTTCGCAGGTCTCTGGGCTCTCCACCGTCCTAGAGAAAAAAGCCGCTGACCACTGGATGACAGATGCGGCAGAGATACCAAGATACCACAATCCCACTTAGCTACGGCGAATACGGTAGGGTACGGAAAGGTAGCTGGGAATAAAAGGTAGACCAAAGAGGTTAGAAATCCTAACGCGATAGGGGAGATGAAATGGTCTCCAGGAAACAAAATTAAAACAAGAAAGCGAACATCAGAGCTAAAGACCCGAAGCTATTGATAGGCAGAGTCAAGGAATACGATTGGTCCACACCAATCAAAATTGTAGGTAGTATTAAGGAGCCCTGTCAGTTTGAAGTTGAAAGTGCTCCGGTTAAAGAACTCCCCCCTAGCGTAGTAAAACTAACAATATAAAACACCACGTACCACTACCAGAACAAAAATTCTAACCAAATAGTAAGTCGCACCGCCTTGACCCATTGTTCGCTCCCTGCTCCCCGCTTCCTCATTCCAGGAGTGAACAAATCAAGGGTTCCCGAATCTATCGGGAACCCTAGCGTCGGGGCCACTAGTCCATTCCGGCACACTCATTACCACCCAACCCCCCGAAAGGAGTAAAATTGTCGAAGGTTCCCACGATAATTATTCCCGGGGCATATATATAAGAAGGCCAAGCAGACATCATGAACTGCTTCCCCCATCGCTCTCCAGTTCTCTTCCTTCCACTCCTTTATTTTTCTGCAGAAACCTCCCGGAGGAGTGCTACGCTACACTTTTCTTCACATTCACTCTTTTGACTAACCAAACTTTTTACAATAATTTCAACGATGTTTATATCTCTTTTCTCTTGGCTCTTATTTCTTCCAGCTGTGCTGTGCCAGCTCTCCTCTGGGAGTCTCCAGAAGTTCCCTAATGCTTTGGCATTGGGAAATTCCTTCGATCCGATAATGGCTGCGTATTGGACTGGACTTCCTCACCATCGTCGGACACCCTTTTCGGTATGAAAGTTCCTTCACGGTGGTTCGGGCACTTTACTGACAAGCTCAGGTATCTCCTGATGGAAAATCGGCCTATTTGGCCTACCTCTCGTCCACATATGATAAAGTTTTTGTTCAACAGGTTAGCCCAGACAATTTTGCGGCTGTCGGGAGCCCCGTTGAGATATCCGGTGCTAGAGAGGGTATGTGGATATTACAATGAAACCTCCGTGCCATTTCTAACATGGTCCAGCCGGTGGCCTTGTGGCTCAAAACGATGGATTTGCCGTCATGGTCAATCTCGACAACTCACAGACAGATCACCCTGTAACTACCATTATTAGATATAAGGGAGGGGCCAAGGCATGGACCAGGCCCGTCAACGGGCCAGGCGTTCACGCGTCGGAAGGGGTCAGTAGAACTTGGTTGCAAACATTGGTCACACCTACTAACATGCGTGTGTAGCTTTCTACCTCCCCAGATATGAACGGTGATCTCGTATGGTCTGAAGCAGCAGGCCTATACGCTGCATACTTTGTTGTCACTGGTGAGTCCCTCGAAAATACTGAGTAACTTGGACTAAGAGAAGTACTGCAGCATACACCGGGAGTGCAAGTGGGCATTTCGGTGATTCTATTCAATACGTCACTGATGCCGGCGACATTAAAACCATTTCCGGAGCTTCAAGCACATTTGGATGCTCGCACAACACCGGAATAGCTCTCGAGGCTGCAGACACCCCACCATTCGCCAGTGTCTGCGCCGAGGATCACGGGTAATTACATTTCAGTAACCATCTTATCACAGACGCTAATTTCCAAAAGCTCTATTTGGTTGAACACGAATACTCAATACATGAGCGGTGTTAAAATTGCCAACGAGAACACCACCAATGGTGTCAGTGGGGAGCCAAGCAAGTGTCTCTGCCACCTATTTTTTTACTCGTTTCTAATACATCGTGGTACACAGTGGGTGGCATGTCTGGCTCTTATAGCAGTCTCGCTTCATTTCCCGGATCATCAGCATATATCTTTGCCTGGCAATCCCGCGGTGCGGTCTCTTTGACACGAGACGACTGGATGGGAGATGGCTATACACAATGCTCTCCACGCTGGCTTAACCACAATGTAGCAATTTCAATGCTGAAGGATAAGTCTACCCTTCAAGGGGCACAGGCTATCTCAACGGTCGGAGCGGCCAGTGGAGACGACCAAGTAACCTGGATCACAAAGTCTACCACAACAGACCAGCAGAATGTCCATGTAGCTACGCTAGATTCCTCCAACGCGATCGTCACTTGGGAGCAGCTCTCAAACCCAAATTGCCAGCCAGTGCCATTGGGATGCACGGGGACATTCACAGGAACTTTCTTCCAGCAGGTCGATTCACAGGGCAAGAAAGTTGGAGATGCAATCTCCGCTAAAGACGTCTTTGTGTCCGGCGACATGCAAAGGATTGCTGGAAAGGGTCTTTGTTGGCCGTACGTGAGCATGACCTGGGACCTGAGTGCGCCAAAAGACAAAGGGACACCCGTTTCTTCCATGTCATTCGCCTGTATTGGAGGCTCCGGTAGCACCTCACCAGCACCTTCTTCCCAACCAGCTGCCACGCCTTCAGAGACGGGGGCGGTCACACCTGCTACTCAGCCTTCCAGCACGATGACGGAGAGCCCCGCGATATCAACTCCTACCCCGGAACCCGTCCCAACCACCACCAGCGACCTCCTCTCTACGATGGTCACCAAAACCAAGAGCAAGAAGAGCAGATCACCCGCAGCGACCGGTGGGTCAAACAACAGCTTCACCTCATGTGACGATCAGAACCCATGTCCCGAAGGCTCTATCTGCTACCATTATGGAGGAGCAGGATTCTGCATCCCCAGCTCCTAGGATCCCTTAGTCGGTAATTGGGGGAAGGACAATAAGGCAGTCGGATTTAATTTATTGTACTGTAGATACTCGAGTAACTACCCACTCGCGAGCGAGCAAATCTCTTCCAATGTTAATAATAAGCAGAGAGACAAGAAAAAATGAAGGCCACCAGAATGGTCAGCGTCAATTACCACGTAGGCTCCCGAAGTGGTAGTAGTAGTAGTAACCAATATATATCGGATAGCAACATATTACGCAACATCCCTAAATTCACACTTGCGCTGACAAGTTTAAACAGGACATTTGCAATGTCGCGCGCATCCAGAGCCACAATGGCTAGCAGCATGGGGATGATTGGTCCAGAACCGAATCCATCCACCTCACGCCCAAAGTCTCCAAACTCAACTCATGATGGCACGATAAACATGTATTCCTCCCACAAGTTACCAGTAATCCCTATATACGAGTACCACTATCCACCCTCTGGGCCGCATTCCTACACACACCCTTCCTTCCACCCGGTGCTCATGGTAATTAGAATTAAGTTCTATTCACCTAAATTACATCTGAACACCACAATCACCACCACAACCACAAAATCTCATGTCAACCTCACCACCTCCCCTCCCCATCCACCATTACACTCGCACAGCATCCAGCCGACTACTGGAACCGACTGACTGCATGCCCGTGCCTGCATTGTCCGGGAAGGTTAAAATAAAATAAAATCCCCCACCACCCCCCCGCAGTAAAGTCAAGCCCACCACACCGTACTCGACTAACTGGTATGATAGAGTTAGCTGAGATTGCCGTACGACAGCTGAGTCAGCGAGGATATACGCCACCTGACAAGGGAATGGAAAGAAAGAAGAAAAACTCCCGAGTCGCTAAGTTAGTGGCCGCATGGAGGAGGGGGGGGGGGGGGGGTGACACGGGGATTACTGCTTATATTTGCACGTACATCAAGTACTGTTACTTGTACAGTACCGCAGTGCAGGGCGATAACTCGAGCACAGTACTAGTACAGCACAGGTAGGCAAGGGAAAAGAGGAAATAAAAGGCTTTTCCCATTATCAGGTGGCGGGTGTGATACGGTACCGTATGCTTATTATCTCGAGTTATACAGAGCTTTTTTTTTCTCTTTCTTCCCGCCAAGATAAGGCGTTGGGCGTTGGATAAGGTTGTGTGGTTTCCCACGCCTGAAATCGACCACTGGCAAAAAAAAAAAAATCCTCCAAACGGGAATTGGAATTTGAGGAAAGCTTGAGGTCCAAAAAATAATTCCCTCTCTTGGTTAATTCTTATGGGCTTTGTTTCTCTGTTTTTTCCCGGCCAATGGGGGGTCGAGGCCAAACGTGGATTTTTGTACTATATATGAACAAAGCACTATTGGTTGATTTTAGGTGCTTAGCATAAGGCCGCGCTAATCATGCTCGCAACTTTATTTGCTAGAGTACAATACCAGTAATACCTCTTGCCTAATACTCCAAAACAGAAATCAAAAAAATCCAAACCTACAATACAAGATTGAAAAAACCAACTCCCATACAACTCTACCTAACACTCCCCCTGAAGCCATATCTACCATTAAACAAACCTCCACCATCCCCATTATGATACCAAACCATTTGCCAGCCCCCATGACCCATCATCCCAAACGCCCGGCACCACAAAAAGCCTTATATACACAACCCAACCCAACCCAACCCAACCCAACGCCCCCGTCTTGGCAGGAAAGAATCCGTATAACTCGAGATGGTACTACGGTAACATGTGGACCGTGCCTGGTCGGCTTTATTATCGAGGAGCTGAATGAAAGAAACGAAATGGGGTGTGAAAAGTTTCGTTCCCGTTGTGTTACGGAGTGGGGAGAAGAGGCTATTTATATTAATTATTATACTCATTGTGCTTGCCTTTGGCGTATGTGGTGTTGTTGCTGTGGCAGCGCAGGTACAGTACAGTTTTGTGGGACGATATTAAGGTTGGATTCACATTTTTGGGGGATTGGAGGGGCGGGAATAATATGGGAGGATAAGGAGACGGAAAGGGATATTGAGTATAGTACATGACGGGATTGTGCTGGTGCTGTATAGGGGAGTATATAATCCCCCCCCTACCTACTTCCCGCTCAATCCAATTCCTCCTTTAGTCACTCACCACAAGGAAGTCTCCATTTACACCGCCCCTCCTCCCTCCCTCTCTCCCTCCCAATTAACCAACCCAATTCCACCCCCCTCAAAGAAATGGCCACCACCACCACCCTCACCCTCACTTTCACCCTCTTCCTCCTCTCCCTCCTCGTCCTCCTCCTCACCACCCCCGCAAGCACCTGCACCCCACCAACCGACCCCCCAACCCCAACCTCCACAACCCCCTTCTCCCTCCAAGTGCAAAACACAACCTACCCGCAAATCAACAACCGCTTCCTAAACTTCTGGCAAGCCGGCGGCGGCGACCAGCACCTGTACCTATCCCCCGCGGGCACGCCGGTGGCAAACCTCTCGCTGGAAAACGGAATCCTCCAGCGCGCTCCGGACGGGGTCTTGCAGAAGCTGATGGTTAGGGCCGTTATCAACGGCGAGGTGAGTGAGCCCCAAGAAAGAAAGAAAGAAGCATTGCTGAATAAATAAATAGTACACAGCATCCGACAACACTACGAAAGTGTTCTTCACAAGCCGTGGCGATCCAAGGGCCATGTTTGATGCGGGGTGGGGGTGTAATGCAACGGATGACTCGGTGCAGAGGGAGTTGGTGTTCCGTGGTAGGGGGACGGGTCTTGGGGGGCATATCTGTGTTAGGTTGGCGAGTGGGAATCGGTGGGAGTTTAGGTACTCGCCGCCGGGGAATACTGGTTTGTTGCCCACCTCTCTTTCCCCGGTCTCTCTCTCTTTTCGATCGATTTTAAAGGGGTCGAGTGATTGGTTGTGCTGCGGGTGCTAACGAAAAGTTACTTATAGCGACGGGGAGATTGTGTATCAAGGTCAAGCTAGCGTTGATCCCTACCGGCGTTGTGACGGAGGTAACATAGTAGCGCACGTGCGAGAAACCCACGATGCTACGTCTGATATGGTATAATGGAGGCAGTGTGGTTCAATCCCCGAGTTAGTTAGCAATATAATTCTAGTTTCTCAAAGCCAACAATATCAAATTATCAAATTAGTACCAGTACAACCACCCATAAAACAACACCACCCCTCCCACCGAAAAACAAACAAGTATTCCCACCCCACCCCACCCGAACAATCAATCAATCAATCAATCACTCATCCCCACCACCAGCCTTCACCCCACCACCCCCATCCCTATTACTCCTCCAAACCCCATCCCCATCCACAAACCTCTCCATCTTCCAAACCTCCACCCGCTCCTTCACCCTCTCCAACGCCTCCTCCCCCCCGCGCCACGCCTCCCCCCGATGCTTCCCGGCCACGGCGACGAGCACGCTCTCCTCCCCAATCGGCACCTCGCCCACCCTGTGCACCACGCAGATGCCCAGCAAGCCGTGCTTGCGCAGCACCTCCTCCGATATGGACATCATGGTCGCCAGGGCCCGGGGCGTGTAGGCCGTGTAGGCGAGGTGCGCGACGGGCTTGTCGTCAAAGCTGTCGCGGGTCGTTCCTATTATCCCTTTAGTTGATTGATTGATTGATTGGAAGGAAGGAAGGAAGGGGGAATACCAGCGAATAGGACTAGTGCTCCGGCTTTTGGAGACCTAATCTTGTTCATGACTTCCGTGATGGAGAGTGGTGCGTTGGTGAGTTCGACGTGGATGTTTTCGCGGGAGAGGGAGCCGGGTTGTTGTTGTTGCTGCGGGGGTTGGGTCTGGCCCGTCTCGCCATTTCCTCCTGCTCCCTGTTGTTGTTCTACTCCCTCGTGTGCTTGTTCTGACATTTTGGTTTTTGAAACTTTTTTTTTGGGGGGGGGGGTTTTTTCTTGGGCACGGTATGATAGGTAGGTATGATAGGTTGGGGTTGAAGTGAGTCGCGCGCGGGGTTTCCCCAGAATGCCGGGAATGTTTGAATCATCATGCAATCACACAAAGCGAATGGGTGGGTGGGTGGGTGGGTGATACACCGCTATTGGTGGGGTAACCGGGGAACGGCAACGGAGATCCGGGTAAGGTAGATTAACTTTAAAACTTAAAATTTCCCCACACCCTGCTAAAGTTACATTACCAGGAAAGGAGGCCCTCCCCTAATCTGTTTGACACACATGGTTTGAAGAGAAAAAAAAATAAGAATAAAAAACGGTGAAGGGTAAAAGAAGTATCTGTATGATAGGGGGCGAATGGGCTGCAAGCCAATGTTTGTCGGAACAAAAGGTCACTAGAATCAACAGTGAACGGAGAAGAGAAAAGTGAGACGGCAAAAAAAAAAGTAAAGAACAGACATTTTCCCCATTTTTTAAAAATCCCTGATACCTGACAGAGGAAGAACACTTCAAGCATTCGATACAAAAAAGATATTTTGTAAAAAACGCTTCAAGCGTAAATTCTCATCTGACCGATTCAATATTCCCATAGCCGTGATAATCCGCGCGCATGAGAAAATTGACATGGATAAGAAAAAAAATAAACACAGAATAAAAACTACCGGCCTCTGCGGGCTCCCAGCCTATCACTTCTCCAGTTCTCATACCAAACGTCACGGCTCTTCTCTCTGAGATCTGCCCTCCAGTCCCCAAATACTGCCTCCCTCAGCTTGACGAAATCGCAATGCGCTTCATCGTATGGGTCGGCAAATCCCCAAGGAAAATGCCTACCTACTTTCTCGCCGGGCTCGTATCCGTCGGGAGAGATAACAGACAACGGAAGGAAACTGTTAAGACCCTTAGCCTTTCGGCTAGTTGAGATGGAAGATGTAGTCGACTTATTTGAGGACTGAGGGGCGTCTTCGTCGGAAGATGAAGATCCCTCATCGACCTCTGCAAGGGATCCTCGCTTGGCCTTGGTCTCCTGAACTTCCTCTTCTTCGTCAAGTTCCAGCTCAAGTGCTTCCAATGGATCGATTCCAGCACGCTCGAGCCCCTGTCGCACAAGCTTCTTTAACTCCTCCATATGACGAGAAGTGCAATTGTCTGCCTTGCTGATGACCGGGACAACGGTGGTTTTTCCGTGAAGGGCTCTGAGGACTGCAATGTCAAGGTCATCGTCCAGTCCGGCTAGGTCAGGCTTGTTTCCATCTCCCTTTTTGTTATAGTAATGGTTTCCGGGTGTAAGCCTGGCAGGATCAAGCAACAGAAATACGCAGTGAACGTGAGTATCCTTAGCCCCAGGAGCTCGGACGACCTTGGTCTCTTCATTGAAGGTGTCTTCGAATTTCGATTCCAAGAAAGCAACGGTCTCGCGAAGTTGCAAATCAACTGCCCCTTTCTCAAGCCCCTCACTATCCCACAAAGTCAATCCTATGCGTTCACCGTCAATTTCGGTCTCGAGATATGAAGATTTGAATGCATCCCGAGAGGAAGAGGTGGATGTAGCCGAATGAGTAGTGGTGTCTTCTTCCGGCGCTTCCGGTAATTCCTCAGCAGGCGCAACATGTCCGCGTTTAGGCCTTAAGGCAAGCGATTGGCGGAGGAAGCGAAGAAATGACGACTTTCCAGAGTTTTTGGCACCAATAACAAGAACACTACCACATTGTTAGCACTTCTGTCTCACATTGTTACTCAACGAGACGAAATGGAAATGATAAATTGTCCAATTCCCATATCTGCACAGCACTGTTGAGAATTGATGGATGAAACTCACTTAAAAGGGGTAGGATCTCTGCGTCTTCTAACTCTCCTGGGAGAGTTTACAGTGCTCACGGCGCTGCTAGCATAGCTGTATCTTCCTCTATGTGCCATACTGCCCTCCTTTGCGTAAGGGTCATCGGTAAGCGGCACCGAGCTAGACTTGAGATAACGTGTGCCACCGGAAACACCAACTACACTATCAGTAGACTTTCTTCCAGGAACATAACCACCTGGACCGTTTGAGGGGGACTGAGCACCCTCCGAAGAGTGGGATTCAGTAAAGCTCGACATGCCGTGTCCGCTAAATATAGCAACAGAGTCCCTGATATCCGTAACAAACCCGTTTCTAGAGGGAGGGGGAGGATACTCGGGAAGCTTTGGAGCAGAAGGAGCAACAATTGGCGACGGTGATGTCTTGCGGACTGGATCCCCAGATTTTGAACGGCGGAGGAAATTGAGAGAAGAACGACGGGGTGGGTGGGACTCCTTAACCTTGGTATTTTCCGGGACGGGCGGTCGCGAGGAGCTGGTGGGCGGGGAAGATGACTTTGGTGTGGGTGGTCGTTTATGCAAGGTGGATGAAGGAGAAGAAGTGCTCGAGGTCCCCATCTTGGACGACTCCGTAAATTCGTGCTAGGGCGTTTATAGCCGAAAATTGAGGATCTTAGGCTATCAACAACACATAAGGCGGGTTAGCACTACTTCAACTATAATTTCCCAAAAAAGAAACACGAACCGCGCAAAAAGAGCAACAAGAATTTAAAAAAAAAGATGTCTTCAAGAACTCACACAGTCGAATATCTACTCGCAGCAAACAATGAGAAAATCAACTACCGCACTTGCACATGTACTTGCAAATACTCGCTGTCGGGTAGATAAGCAGTTGAGCGGTTAGCGTTGAAATAGCTCAAACTTTTCTCGTGTCCGATGCGCGATGACAATAAGCTCCCGTAGCCAGATCCGCTACTGCAAAAGATAGAAGGATCTACGAAGAGAGCTCGTTTGCGGCGACACTGCGGAATGTCAAAAGGCGCGTTTTCAGTTGATGGCCCTATAACTTGGCGTGACCTTCACACCGTGAGGGCAGGAGTCGCAGCGCTACAATAGCCAGCCGGAAGAATAAATGACCCAAAAGAACAAGATATGTCGACCAGCGGCGATTGACGATGGGGGGATAGATGAGGCGAGGTGAGGGAGGGTAAGGAAGGAGGGAGGGTAAGGGAGGGAGGGGGAAAAAAGAGAGAATGTATTGTTTTTTTTTGTTTTTTTTTTCCCTTTTTCCTTGCGTTCTGGGGGAGCGAGAGGATAAGGAGGGCTAGTTCGGAGCAATTGGGGAAGAGCGATGGGGTTGGTGGAGAAGGATGGAAAAAGGAAAGAAATGGGAGGATTATAATAAGGAACCAGGACCGGGAATAGGGGGTATCATACCCAGAGCAGCGTTTCGTTTGGCCTCTCAACCACGAAATTACGAGCAGGAGATTGGGTCAAAATGCACAGGGTTCTCTCCCCCTCTGTTCTAGCGCTGTTACAGGGAGTCCATTACGAGAAAAAGAGAGAATAGCACAGACTATAGACAAGGGGAAGACTATTCAGCACATGCACTGGTAGAAGGCTGAGTACTACATGTAGTACTATTACAGATAACCCTTCTCACATCACCGTTTACTCGGCAGGGAATGTGTATCGTCGGCCAGTACTCGAGCACCGTACCCAGTACACATAGGTATCGTGTATCCAAGGACTAAACTACAGAATATAATACATCTCTCGGTCAAATGGAAGTCCTCAATAGCGACGCCGTAAGTATTAAGACCAACAATCTCTTCTCAGCTACTATCACGGCTGCGGCCAGCTATCGCATCGCAAGCCGTTACAGTCATTGGACACTGCCTCTGCAGCAGCCATGTACCGACATGTCTGTATGTTCTCGTTAACATTAGTAAAGCCACCTGCCATGATTGCAGCATACTGCATCCCTCTGCAAGGGGCAGACCATCACTGACCGAAGGCACATACAGTACTCGTACAGACAGACAGACAAGCTTCCTCTTCCCTTCCCACTGAGTCCTCTCTCATCTCAAACTTTTTTGCCTTCGCTCCAATCCCCCCACTTCCCCGAGCAACCGTCAGTAAATCCACTTCCAGCCCAGCCCATCCCACCCAAGCACCGCATGGAGTCTAGCTTGGGCCACAACAAGTAAGGCTCTCCATACGACATGACCAAATATGGACAAGACCGAGCCTCTCAAAGCCCAATACTGCAACGCATGCAGGGATAGGACTGGATGGAAACAATCAACAACCCGGGCTGCTCCAGGAAGGTAACTTGCACACGAGCCACGGCAGAGCAACAGCAACCCTACCGTATTGCTTATTTCCCAGTGCAAGACAGCTCTGTGACGGCTAGTTAAATTTACAAGTATGACAGTCGATCAAATTGTGATTCCCCAAACACATCTACAGTCGAAAAATTACGTCACGCCGTCACCAACAAAAACCCCCTATTCGAAACCCTCTGTTCATTAGCTACATTGTACGAGTACTATGCCATGCACGCGAATCGTTGGTCTCTAGGGATTCAAGTGCCGGTACGCCCCCCTCTTCTAATTGAACTTATCCCGCGCACAATGATAACCTCACGATATCATAATGGCGTGCCGCTGCGCTGTCTTCTCCCGTAATACACTACGGTACCGTGGGCGAGTGATACCCCATGCGTTCTATTGCTAGTCCGGCCCTACCGGTACTCTCCAGGTGTTCTGATATCACCGGGTCCCTACCACCGAATCATATTCTATCACTCCATGTTCCCTTCCCATACGGTACTTTCGTAAGCGGATGGGCAATGGAACTGAGAGCTCCATGTTTGACTATATGAGGATTGTTCCCACACCGCCAACAATAGGGGCTGAGTTCTACGTGGGGCCTCAAGGCAAGACTACCAGAAACAGAGATATCCATAGTGGCCTCTTGCTTGGGTTATGATGCTATACCGGCAGGCCATCCGGATGAACACAATTAACAGACAACCACAGAGCATTCGGGATTTCGGGAGACCCGGGCCCTCTCTGGAGGCGGCACCTGAATTTTAGCCGTTAATCCTAACCTCTCTAAATTCATTGCTTTTTCCACACACCACAATTACACTCTAGGTATTCCCTGTACGAGTAGTAGAATGTCCAACTATCACTGGATCGTCTATCACTCAATTAAAAATCTGAATCTTGTCCTCACACGCTGCTGTGCAGCACGGTACCGGTATTGGTATTTTGGTCCAATTTTTGAGGTCTGTGGTGACACACGTGTACCCATATCGATTAATCGATCCCTGGGCCTATGGGTGCTCGTGTTTGGGAAAAGATAGTGCGACCTGTCCCGTGCAGCACTGGTACAAATGCTATCGATATCGATGTCGGCATCGGACACGGCTTCGATGAATTAGGTAAAGGCGGCTGGATTGGCAAGACTCAGATCGATACATCGCAGCATCCACGACGGTGAACCGGTCATGTCATGGGCATCGGCTCTTCGCCAAAAGACCGTAGCCACCACGCAGAGCCCCATAACAACAACAGCCACCAAATCCATGTCGTCTTGGCGTGCTGAGGGGATCCCTAGAACCGTATTCCTACCCGCCCAGCTCCAACTCATCTTTCCCAATAACAAATAACCACACCATTGCATCGCGGTCTTCTTAAGTGCTCAGGTTCCCAGTCAGGTGTTCGTTTGTTTTTTGTTTCACTCTTCTCTTCTATTCCTGTCCATCCACCGAACATGCCAAAGCCGGAAAAACCAGCGAAAGGAACACCCGAATATGCTGCCTATAAGAAGGCTAAGAAAGAGCGGAAAGAGCGCCGCGAACATGGCCGTTCCAAAAGCTTAACCGTCAAGACTGACCAAAGCACGTTGTCCGCTGGATCCCATTCACGCGCTGGTTCGGAATTCTCGTACATCAGCAGTGTCGGATCTGGAGCCGAGGAGGAACCAGGAAAGTATAAGAAGACGGCAGAGGAAGCAGCTAGAGAAATAGCTAGGGAGAGGGGATTATTGAGTGGGTATAGTGTCGTCGGGGGGGTCAGTGCAAGCGGAAGCGTCAGTGCAGGCTACCAGGCCAGTTATGGGGGTTCGGAATCTTATAGCCCCGTTTCGCCCGTTTCCCCCGTTTCTCCCGCGAGTCCTTCACCTGGAGGAGCGCGGCAGCGCTCGCATTCACAAAGTCGCTGTAAGGTGTTTGTTTCTCCATGATTGCGAATTGGGCTAAACTGTTGGAACAGCTTATTCTTCCTCGGCAGTACAGGTGCCGGCACCCCCACCAGGGCAGTACCCGCCGTATCAGCAGTACCCACCCCCAAATCCGTATCCACCAGCAGCTGGTCTTGTGCCTCCTGGCCAGTATGGTGCCCCAACGGCATATCCGGGATATGGCTATCCACCCGGTTACGCTGGTCCCCCTCCACTGCCCCCGCCTTCCCCGGGAATCTACCCCCAGGTGTCGCCGAATGCACCACCGCCCCATGATCCACAGTTTGTTCCTCCCCCGCCCGGATTTGGCGCAGGTGGAGGGGTATACCCGCCTGGGGAGGCACCGCCACAACATAGCAACCCAGATTATTATGCTGAAGCACAGGGCCCCCCCCAAGGAACTCAAAACACACCGTCTTATTTCCCCGGACAGGCTGCTAGTTCTTACCCAGCGTCTGCCCTTCCGGCACCACCTCCACCATCTCAATATCCACCTGTTAGCGGTAGCAGCACAATCAGTGTGTCCCCGGGTGGTCATGGTGCGGCGTCAATTCCGCCTCCACGACCCCCAAAACATGGCTTTCTAGAATCTCTAAAGATACCCTCATTCTCGAGTCTCTCAATCAAGAACGATAAGCCCAACCAATTACCACCACCTTCCCCAGCCCTTCAGCCATACCATGGAACTTACCAATCCATTTCTCCACTCCCTTCACCGACGCTTTCGCCATCACCACTCTTTTCTGCCTCTGGATCAATCTCTATAGCAGGTCACTCATTGAACAGTGCATTCTCACTTGGTCCCTCTGTATTCTCTCCAAGCCCTGGCGGCCAATCGCTCCATCAGACCCTAACAGCCCAACACTCCAGCGAAAAGTCTGCAGCAACACCAGTATATCCTGCTGGCCCGCCACGCCCCGCAACGCCTCCATACAACCCAACAGAAGATGCAAAAACCCTTCTATCGGCCCTGAAACACACCTTCCGCCCACCTACGGGTCCATTGATAGATATTTTACCAACCCTTTCCCCATCCCAAGTATTGCAACTTCGTCTGGAATACAAATCAATCTTTAAGCAGGTCAATGTGGCCAAGCATATCAAGACCGTCTTTCCGTCGAATACATACGGCGGTTTTGGGAAGGTTGCTTTTGCAGTAGCCTTAGGGCCGTATGAATCAGAGGGCTGGTTTGCAAACTGCTGGTATCAGCGAAGAGAGACTCGTAACGAACTCTTGATTGAAGCGTTAATGGGGAAATCAGCCGATGAAATTCGGAAGATAAAGGCTGGTTTCAAGGATGCCAAATACCTGAACAGTCTCGAGAAAGTTGTGCGTAATGAGCTCGAAGGGAACAAATTCCGGATGGCGGTCTTGATCCAACTTGAAGGAGTGAGGATGGAGGAAAGTGAGGAGGTTAAGATTGATGGTGTCAAGGAGGACGTCAGGAGGTTGGGGGAGGTCATGGAAAGGAAGGATGCAAGGGGTGGCGAGACGATAATGATTGAGATTCTGGTTAATAGGAGCGACCGGTGGATTAGGGAGATGGCGGGACACTACAAAGCTACCTACCAAAGGGATTTGGCGAAGGCTGTTATGAGGCATTCTAAAAATCTTGTGGTGCGTATGCTAAATTCTCCCATTCCCTTTTTATGCTTGCTGAAAGATGGATAGGGGGAAACATTGCTCCATATCATAAATGGTGCAGTTGATAAGCCTCTTCGTGACGCGAAATTGCTCGAACAAGCCATCACGGCATTAGTGGAGCAAGGCCGTGAAGATTTGCTTATTAGCAGGATGGTAAGAGTACATTGGGACCCTTACCATATGGACCGCGTCAAGAAAATCTATAAGAAGAAATTTAAGGTGGATTTGTCGGGAAGGCTTAAGGGGGTTGTTGTTGACGGTGATTTTGAAAAGTTCTTGCTTAGGATGATTAGGGATTGATCCTTCCTTTCCTTTCCTTTTTTCTTTTCTTTTTCACTTTGGTGATGAAGTTATGGTGTAGCGATAGTCTATCTTTGTAGGAACAAACCGCGTTATTAAATGCTCCAGGTTCTCTGGATGCGGGTACGGGTATTTGATATGCAGCTCACTGACTTATTAATACACTACCATCTCATAACCCTCCAGATCCCTAAAACCTCCCAGCCACCCTTCCTCCCAGAGGTGCCTACCTTCTCTACGACCCATTTGACACCATACTCACCATTCCGCAACTGCTCTGCAACCGCCTCGGGCTTGTTCCTCTCACAGAGTAAAATATACGCTACCCCACATTCACTCAGGCACTCGTTCAACCCCCTCAATACCCGAACTGTAACCTCCATCCCATCAACACCTCCCCCACACGCGACCCCAATCCACCCCTCCTCCCCACTCCCATCCTCCACCACCACCTCTGTAGGAACGTAAGGCGGATTAAACACCAGCACATCCACCACTCCCGCCCTCACCCCTACCGCTAAATCCATCCTCACAGCCCCGAGAAAGCACCCACTCTCCCTGGTTATATTAGCCGCAACAGTCCGCCTCGTAGCATCCGGAGCATGCGGAGAAATATCCGTGGATAAGGTTATAACCGAGCTGTGACCGAAGAGCGCGGTGGACTGTGTTGTCAGGAACGAAGTCACCACGCCGGAACCGCTGCCGAGCTCGAGGACCAGCGGAGGAGGAGACGAGGTTTGCGGGAAGCGGGAGCGCAGGAATGGGGATTGGAGGGCTAGGGTGTCGAGGAGGAGGAATGTGTCCTCGCTTGGCTCGTAGATGTGGTCGAAGGCGAGGTGGGATGTTGTTGGGGTTGGAAGCATTTTTCTTGAGGTGGTGGTGGGGTGCGTTATCGGGGGAGGGAGGGGTGGTTGCTGTGGTGGGGGGGGGGTTGGTTGCGGGCTGGAGTCGGGCCGGGTAAGTTTTGTTGTTGTCATCGGCGGTCACTCGGGGGAAGCTTTTTGGCCTGTTGGAAACGATGGTTGAATGTAAACGTCACCTTTCTCCCCTCATCCCAACTTTCCTTTCTGGTTACATACAACAACGATCCTCTACTTCCGACACAGCCTGCTCAGCTCCTAGATCCCGTTGGTACATACTGTATGAGTGCTTTGGTGATTTGCCATTGCTATATCATACACTGACTTTTTTCAGGATTCCTCTGCCGCTCTCTCGCACGAGTGATGACCGGTGAGTCCCTGTACTCTCGTTGTAGGTCGCACATGAGGGGGGCGTGAAGTCCGTTTGGTGAGATCTCTTCTAGATGTCGCTAATCTTATTTTCAAGTCAGCCCGTGCGCTAGTAGTATCTGGGGTGTGGGGGCTCGTTGCCGGGCTGATGTCCTCACGAATTGTGAATTGACTCGACGAAATCAATGGTAACTTAACCTACAGTACATAAGGAGAGATCATCAAACTTGATAAGATCTACTCTCCTTGCCCCACTCACACTTGGGCCATGTTGGTAACTGTCGTTTCTGTATCATCACGATTCAGAGAGTTTATCCAGCGGTGACTAGGTTCATATGTTATCACTCGTCTAGTCTTGCGGTTGCATGGCCGCTCCATCAGTTAAGTCAGGAGATTATGCCCTCCTTATCGCAGCAGACTACCAGCAGCAATATTACCAAGTTTCCGCACCCCACTTCACAAATGCACAAGAGCAGCAAAACAAAGATCCGCAGAGATAATGTTTCAATAACGTCTACACTATCCTCTCCTCCCCAGTCGCGAAAAAAAAAAAGTGACCACAAGACTGCCCGTACAAAACGAAAGTCGATCCACCACAGAATATACCAAATCACACCACAACCTCCTCCCCCCCTCCTCCGCACGGTAATCCACCTTTCTCTGCTCTCCTCCCCCCATCACCAACCAACCAACCAACCAACCCCACCACAAGACAGGTATTAAAGTCTATCGTAAGCCGTAATCCATGATACAATCCCTCAAGCTGAGGACAACAACAACAAAGATATGAACAAACACAAATGCAAATAAAACGTCAAAAAAATAACAATGCAGCGCTATGAGTGGATATAAAAGCAAAAAATAAAATAAAACTATCAATCCCCTAGCATAAGTCAATGTTTCCCCGAATAAACCGGATGAACACTAGCATGTACACTCCGCCTGTACTCCCCCTGTGAATTTTCCACAGCGACGGAGCCACCAACCTGCAACCAGCGCGCATCCTGATCAACCTTCTCATTGGGATCGTAGTACGCATCCGCAGGCGACATACTCTCTCTACTCGCGGGGCTTCCACCGCCCCCACTGCTGTTCTTGTTTCTACCAAACGCCGGGAATACCGGCAACGTAGCGACTCCACCGCTACCATTAATATTCGCACCACGCGAGGAAGCGGGCTGTTGTGTGACCGGCGTGGGAGGGAGACCGCCGCCGGCTTCGCCGCGGTGCTTGTCGGAGGTGTAGAATAGGGCTATGGTTCGGACGATGGCGATTATGAGCACGAGGATCCAGATGCCGACCACGCAGGCCGATATTATGCCTTCCTCCGTGAGCCTCTCCTCCCATTTCGCCGTGAGCTTGAAGACCACGTCGGTGATCATGTCGGAGGCTTGGGCAGAGGTGTCGGAGAGGAAGCTAGCCGCGCCGGATGCCTCTGGGGCGATGGATTCGGCAGCGCCCAGGGAGAAGGTGTCCTTCGGGAGGAGCGGGAGGTTGATGTGGGCGTTTTCGTTGGCCCATGTTAGTCCCTTCTGTATTCCCTTGACCTTGATGCCGATGAGGCAGTTGAGGACGTCCTTGATTGGGTTGGCTAGGGGTGTCTTGCCAAAGAACTTGTCGACGCCCTCGTACATCTTGTCGACGAATACGGTCAGGGTGTCGTTCAGGGAATCCGTCCCGTTAACCACCCATCCGAAGAGCTCCTTGTTGATATCCGAATTTGTGCTGTTAATCGCCGCGTTCGTCTTCACCGCCCAGCTCGTCGAAGCTGCCGTGAGCTGCTTAACGACGATATCCGCAAACTCCCCAACTTCAGCAGCTAACGCGGGTGCCGCGCTCTCAACCTGCCTCAGCAGGATGTACTGAGCCAACACGCCGAACAGTCCTGCGATTCCAAGGGACAAGACGAAAAGTGCGGGAGTCGACGTCGCGTAGGCTACCGCCCAGCGAACGAGTATCTGGCGTCGAGAAGACTTGAACAGGCCGGCCAATTTGAGGCCGAACGAGGAGGAGTATGGCCGCGAAGCGATCTGGATCACATCGATGGGATCATATGTCGGCGCGGTATGAAGCATGAAGGCTCGTGACTGGGTGGTTCGCCAGTTCCACCATTCGCGGTAACCCATAGGGACTATTGCAACGATGGCTAGGCAGATAATGACCCCAATGAGGATCTTCTTGACCTTGTCGACGGTGCCCTCCAGGCCATCAAAAAAGTTGTTGATTTTGGGATTGTCAGAGCAAAAGGTAAGTTTCTCCTTCTCGGGGATGGGGAATATGGAACGATCGAATTCGTACACGCCAATGGACTCATTGACTTTTTTCTATTCATTGTTAGCGACCGAGCTCGGGGGGGGGATTTCACAAGGGAATGGGGGACATACGGAAATAAGTCGAAAGGGAATTCTGATAGCGTCATGGGCAGCCTTCTGCACTTCATCAAACGTAGGGATGCCATCCTTCAGCTTCTTTAAATCATCGTCGAAGGTCGTCGGGATCTGAACTTTCTTCAACTCATCAAGACTAGGAAATTTAGCCACAGGAAGGGAGAGGTCGGGTCCGAAGAAATTAGGAAGCTTCTCCAGAGCTTTGGCGACTTTATTAATCCCGTCCTGGACAGATTTGACGTCTTTTCCAACATCATCAAAGATCTTTCCCATGGTGTTGTTGACAAAATCCGCAATCTTCTCGGTGGCATCGAGAACGGCACCGAGAGAGCCTTGGATGGCCAGGGTGATCAGACAAACGTAGGTAGAGGTAATCATATTCACGACGAAGACAACGATTTCTTGGACACCGGTGATAAGAAGTAGAAGTGTCTTTTCGAGGGCCTTGACGGCAGTTTCGATGCCCATCGCTGCAACCTCGTTCACCCCTCTGGACATATAATGTGGCATGGAAGCCATTGCGGAGCCCATGCTCTCAACGCCGGTACATGCCGAGAGCGCCTCCCTCCGCGCAGATCTCAAGTCCCCGTCAAGCGATTGTGTCGCGAGGATGACCCGGACTAGCACAAGGAAAAGAAGCAGCGTCCATCGATTGAACCAGACTTGCGAAAGCCGAGCACGCAATCCGAGGTAAGGTGTTAATTCGTGAGTTGTAGGTGGAACTCGTCTGCTGGCATTCACAGCATCCTCGTAGCTTGGAGCGTCCGTTGTATAGGTATCAGTGTTGTTCATGTTGACTGGAAATAAATGAATGATCGCTGTTGCTGTTGTAGTAGTAGTAGTTGTTGTAGCTGTAGTAGTGGTAGGTTTTCGTAATATTTATATCTGGATTAGGCGGAACCAGCCAGCGGACGATAGAAGGGAAAGAAAGGAATTATAAGGCCGGAAGCTTATAGAATTTTGCCGTTTCAAGAAGGGAATGAAGAAAGGAAACAGAAACAGTAAAGATGAAAAGAAAAAAAACGAACAAGGAAATAAGAAGCAGAAAGGAAAAAATGAAATGAAAAAAAGGGAAAGGGAGCCCGTGGGTGAATTGAAAGACGGGCCCCTATAAGAAACGAAGTAGAATGGCAGTGGTGGTTTATTGAGGTCGAAAAAATACTACGGAGGGGGTGGGGGAGGGCCCGCAGTATATATCTTGGGAGACGATACCAGTAAGTTATTGAGCAAGCAGCGGTCTCATCTCCCAAGATAGCTCGACCTTCGAATCAGGCGTAAGTAATGAGTGACTCTGGTAACATGAACTGATCCAGCCCCAGGCCAGGCCGCCTTTGCCCATTCAGCCAGGCCGGGGGGGGAAAAACCGACAGCTAGGATCAGGGGGTTCTCTTCAAACGTCGCCCAACCCATTAGAATGTATGGGCGGTAGAAAAGTCCTCATATTTATCCCCATTGAGGTTGAGGTCGAGCGAATGGGAAATCAGGATTTAGCTATCAGCAGCAGAACAAGGCTTGATAGAGAGCGTCTACGGTACGGGTAATTCTTCGTCATTGATGTTGATCCCGGGATGCTATTGGTGGATTTACTATTAAAAAGCCAGGATACTCAACCGAATCGAGCGTAACGTGATTAAGGGGGGGCAAAAGCAGGTTGGCGTCATTCTAGCTTGTTTTTTTTGATACTGTAGATCAACTCGCCACTGCCACCATTGAAACCCAATACGTCAGTCCTTCCAAAGACAACTAAAATAACTCAAACAGTTAATTATCAACTCCTTATCTTTCTTTGTTAATTCCCCGAAAAGGATCATTTAGCCCCGTATTTTCATGTTTTTTTTAAAAATAGAGTGCTTACAAGCGGAACCAATCGCTTGAAAGTTTGAAACTCTCTCCCCAACCTCGTCAAAACTTTCGCTTGGACCCTAGCCTTTTAGGTTGTGTTACACTTGCCGCCGAGAACCCTTGCCCAGCTAACTCTTTCCTTTATCCTACCGGTAGTTCACGGGTGATCACCGGTATATGCTAGCCTCGACCTCCAACCAAAAAACCTGGCGAAGCAAGAAAACCCCCTCTATCGTGATCAGAAGGTTTCAAAAAAAGGGGGGGGGGAGAGGGAAATACCCGTACCGTACCGTATCCTGAGCGTCAAGGGAAATTAAATAAAGTGCCAATTTTATTTACAGCCGGTGATTCGCTGCCAGTTTGTATATATAAGATGGCGAGGGGATCTTCCCTTCGCTGCTGTGGCGGTAAGGAATCTTCTAACTAGAAGGCCACCCGTGCTCGGGTGGTACGTTGATCGAGGCACCGTGGGATAGGTAGATGGATTCGCGGTCGACTGCATGGAGCCTCATGAACATTGTGTGTTGTCGATCATGCAGAATCTACTGCAGTAGTTGTAAAGAGGAGAAAAGATGTATTTAAGAGGAAGAAAAGGGTACGAAGGGAGACAAACAAAAAGAAACGCCGAACCTTACTAGGAGAGGCGGCTCCAACGTCCTAGCACAAGGTCCGATTATTCGAGTTCTTACCGTGGTGGAATACATCTATAATAGTTCGAAGGCTATCCTTCCGAAGAGAGCCTCGATTTCAAGGAAGCCAATGAGAACGACCTAGTCGTTTGATTTCAAGTGCGTGAATGGGCAGAATTCACGACCCGGAAGGGAGAAGGAACTTGTCACAACTGATTCCCAGACAGGGGGGAATGAGGAGTTTGCCATTGTCGATACGATTTCTCTGGTGAACAATCCTTTGTCTTTGTGACAGAGGCAAAGCAATCCTCGATCGGAGATGGCATGAAGTACCGGTAGTGCCTCTTGGCTAGGATCGAAATGGCAGAGGCCAGACGCCTGGGTTTGTAACTGCCGAGGATTTGAGAATGGCCGTATACGACGGTATCACACTCCAGTTAGCAGAGAGACTTGCCTTCTTGTTTAATCCTATAGCAATAGATGGGGGCCGATGGATAAGGGAGGTCAGTTGTCGTGGATTGTATTATTATTATAGCATTGCAGGGATCACCTAAGAGTATTGGGTATTAGAGCCGAGTTTCTTGAAGGCATTTGTGTTCTCGTATGAGTTTATACTAATTGGGCAGCGGGGTACTGTGGTAAGGTCCCATCATCGACAGGATCAATATATCAAACCGAACACTAGTTACGAAAACCCAGACTATTCTTGCATTCAGGTCCATTTTCTGTCAACTACCACCCAGGTAGGTTCTCCCGTATAAGTTCTCTATTACGAATACTGACGTTACCAAACAATTGCAAGGTCTGTCAAAGCAGCCATATCCCTTGGTGCTGCGTAGAGTACACAGTAGGATATCTGTGCAGAGATTTTCAAGTTGCATGCAATCAAACCTAGTCCGATATAACGACAGCCGGTGAGGGCGAAGTTGAACCTGACCAAAGCTTCCGACACAACACACGAGAAATATTCCTTCACATCCAACAGCGGGTGAGGTTTGGAGAATGGTGAGGTACGGTGACATCACATTTCTAATGTCCAAGAAGTTCACAGTCTATTTAATTCTAGCACAATGGGCAAACAAAAGATTGAATGAGGGAGGGCTCCATTGCAGTGGATTGTATTACCGTAGCGTTGCACAGTGTAGGCACTGTCTGAGGAGGGTTTTTTGGTCCTATGGCCAGGCTAATTGAAGGCATTTGTGTTTCTGTAGTGTTACTAGTAGTTTACTAGCAGTAACAAGAGCGAGGGCAAGCACTGTAGCGGAGTGTTAGGTGGACAAGTTATCCAATTATCCATGGAGATATTATAAATGCCTATTTTTAACCGAATCTTAATCATCAAAAATGTAATAGTTAGCGCTTAAGTTGGGTTGGTCCTTTATTGGTAAAGACTAGCGTTAGTAAGTTAGAGGGTATAATCTCCCCCTATTATTATCCGGTTGTCCGTCAGCCTTACCATCTTCACCACATAGGTTATCCCATGATAATATACCGGTACTCGAGTATTGAATTACAACCCTTGCTTGCGTGGCTAATCAGTTATATCGATAGACGGAAGGACACGGCGAAGTAGATAGAAAGCCCCACCATAACTTAGTAGGCTAGCACTTGTATGGTACTTTAACAGTTGCCTCTCCAGTGCCGCAGTGCTTCGTCTGGTGTGCTTTCTTCTCCCTCGAGTATTGTTTCTACCTTAGTATGGCGATGGGTGGGTGGTTCCATGTTCCTGCGGCGAGTTGTGCTGTTGTTTCATTCGAAGATGAAAGGTCATAGAATGTCACTCTTTTTCTATTCCGGGGTTTCGGGCGCCCATGGCGGGATCGGACATGTTTGCCACATATTGATACCGAAACAACGGGTGTTCACAGCTAGCAGTACTCAGGAACTGTATGGGGGCGCTACTGTTTGCAAGAGGGTTTGAGGTGTAAGCGAAAAGCCGTTTGATACGGGATGGTAGGGTGCAGTTCCTAGCCTTGGGGGCTGGGGGGGGGGGTATGGTGGGAACGTTCTGGCACGTTGTTGAGAATCTCCAGGGTCTAAGGGGCCTAATGTTTAGGCTGAATGTGTGATACTAGTACGAGCACTGTGGCGAAGGCTATTTTGTTGTTGCTAGAGTTTGGGGGAGGTTGCGCCCCCCCATCCAAGTGACACAAAGGTTGTCCAATGATCTCGGTCTGTTTTTGTGTTAGACTTCACATGCCACTCCAATACCCCTCCCACTCGGGCGACTGAACTTGAACAGGAAGGATAAAGTGTTGCAACTAAAGAGCTCAGCCGCTATTCCCTCACAGAAAATCATCCAATTAGCATCTGTCCGATGGGGTGTCAGGGTGGCTTGTGAGGTAGCCTATTTGTTGGCGTTAACGTAGCCTATCCCACGGCGAGTCGAAACACACGGCGAAACGAAACAGATCGGTTTCCGGAAACTTGGATTAGCAGAGAGCGTGAGCAGTTTTTTTTTTTTGCATATCTCAACCGACAAGTGCCACACCCTGAGGTGGCTTCCATCATGTAGATATCTACTTAAATTAAAGATATTAGGTGGAAGGAACCAATCATTTTTATCTACTTTCCTAATGTCTATAACAGCCACTTTGCAACGGAACAGGTGAGCTCGCAATCATCACCTTAAATCAGGCCTAAAAGGACGATGGTTACATTCCTACTTGCTACGAGCTTGAGGACCATAGGAGCATATTGGTACTGGGTTGAGGCTGATGGGGATACCTGTTGATAACGGACATTGTTTCGTGTCACCGTGTGTTCCGACTAGCCGTGGGGTACGTTATGAATACGGGACTGTGTTTAGTGGAAGGAGGGTGCAGAGATATGATACTTTTTATTATACCCTCTTTGTTTCCACTCTGAGAACTCTGAAGCTGATATATATATACTAGCGAGAGCCTCTACTTGTGTTCTCAAAGTGTGATGTTTCAAAAATTGTCATATGTTGTTATGAGCTAGAAGATCAGGGCTCTTCATTACCGTACCGGTACGCTGATTAATTAACGTTCTTAGGCAGACGAATTGTTGCTGGTCTGTTTGCTAATTCGGTTGACCAAGAGCTATGGGACGATTTGGCGAGACTTCGGGAAGCGGTTCAGAAATGGGGAGCTAGCAATACCTGGGCTATGTGTGCAAGCGCACAGGAAAGACAGGATGGTGGTGCGAATTGAGGGGGGGGGGTAACACACGGTGATGTAGCCCACGGGTTACTGCCTACGGACGACTGCCTACGGACGACTGCCCACACACCCCCTACCCAAATAGGATCCAACAGCATCCGCTTTTAAAAAGGAAACCCCCGTTGCGGCTCAACTTGCGAGCGACGAGGCCGCTTCTAAAAGTTGGTTTTGTTTTGCGGCTCAAACCTTGGGCCAGTCTCAGGGATTGCCATAGCAACAAAGGGCACCAAATGCCAAGTCACCAGCACGACCTTCCTTTCCACCCTACACTGAAAAAGGATTTTAGCAAGCTTTTTTCTGCAGCTTTTTTTTTCCTATTTCACCTTTTTAACGCCCATCTCGAGAGTTCAGCATAAGAAACAGGAACAAAGAAACATCCTTTTGTTTTCATTCTTCTTGTGATCATCATCGAGAAAGGTCAACACAAAGTGCACAGGTCCAACCCTACCGTGTCATATTCCATTGCTCACTTTTCGTTTTATTGTTCGCAATTTGGCTTACATAAAACGTAGCATCTGGCTTTGCTCAGGGTGTGACGGTCAATCAGCTTTTCCTGATATTCACTGCATGCATACAACATACTTGAGTCCAGCGAGCGGGAGGGGGCTGAAATAACCTGACCTGCCTCTACGAGTATCACTACGGCAGCCTCTCTCTCTCTCTCTCGCCGCACTCGTAAATACATCCTGTGCTGGAGTGAGTGGGCTTCGACACAACCACTGCAACAACGCCAACCATCCCCATCCCCGTTTCGCACTAGGAAAGCGAAAGGAAGGAAGGAAAAAAAAAAATTAAAAAAATTACCCTCCCTCCGCCTCTTTTTGTGTTATTCCCAACTTCGCGTCACAGGTTTTTAATAGACCTCTAATACTATCCTACCCTGACCATTTCTTACCTTTATTCTTATTCCAATTCTTCCCTTTTTTTCCTTTTTCTCTTTCTTTTCCCTATTCTCTTTTCTTTCTCTCTTACCTCGAAGGAAAATTAAAGGAAACATCTCTCTTCCTACCCATCACGTTTCATTCGCAATCATGGCGGATCAGAATGTCGCCGCTCTTCTCGCTGCCCTGAGTACGTTTTGGAATTAATTCCCTTTCTTTTGTTGTTATCCTCCCAGAGTCACCCACTCCCTCCCTCCCTCCCTCCCTCCCTCCCGCACCTTGCCTACCCTACTCGAGAGTCTCCTCGTGCTAATCGGAGGTCTCCTTCCGATCTTACAGCAAGCGCACAGCGGCCTGCTCAAGGAGGACCGCCATTGCCGCAAGGTGGCCCTACGGGATACGCTGGAATTCCGGCAGGCCTGACCGGCCAACCGCCTCCTCAATCTGCCGCCTCTCCCCCGGTTGGCTACTCTTTACCCCAGCCATCTGCCTCTGGTTCCCTTGACCTTAGCAACATCAAACCTACAACATCCGGAAAGGTATCTCTAGATGACGCACTTGCGCGAGCAAAAGCTAGAGCTGCAGAGATGGGGATCCAACCTACTTACAGGGAACAAGCACGTGAGTTTTTTCTTTTCTTTTTCCATTTGCTCCTCTGCCACTAGCCCCTACATAAGGCCTAAGGACCGGAGGGAGTTGCTAATACCGCTTTATATTTAGCCGCACGTTACGAAGACCCACGATCAAGATACGGTGCTCGTCGTTCCCGGTCCCGTACTCGCTCTCCACCCTCCCGCCGTGGTGGTGAACCCTTCAGAGATGCTTACAACCCTTTCCGTGACGAGCGTCGTGCGCGCGCTAGCGCCGAGTACGGTATGCGTGAGCGAGAACGTTCTTACAGCCCACCGCGGCGGGGTGGTCCGCCTGGGGCTGGCACGGGAAATCCTTACTCCCCGCCCCCGGCACGAGCGGAGAGGTACGGCGGCGGTCATAGAGCGCGCTCGCCTCCTCCGGATGCCGAACAGATGAACATTGAATCATCGCTTGTTGGACTAATAATTGGCCGCGGTGGGGAGACTCTAAGACGTGTGGAGCAGGAGACTGGAGCTCGAGTTCAATTCCTTACAAATGGTCAGGATCGGGATAGCGGTGGTGAGCGGGTCTGCAATATCCAGGGCACACGCCCGCAAATTGGGGCCGCAAGAAGAGCCATAGAGCAGATTATCGCGGAGAATGGCCCATCCGGGGGTGGCATGGGAGGTCCTTCTGGAGGCGCCGGTGGTCGGGGGAAATTCAGTGGAAGCGGAGGTCAGCCCAACTTGCGAGACGGAGGTTTGTCTGCGGTTCCTCTTGGCGACAGTGGTAGCAAGAAATATCTTTCTCTCCTTTTGCCGTTTTGTCTTTTTTTCTTTTTTCCTCCTTCTTTTTCTTCACTTGCCGTTCTTTTTTCTTGATCTTGATAAAACCATCCTGCTTGCCAAGAGGATCTTTTTTGATAATCGCGGAATTAGCTCTGTTCTGTCTTTTTGAAAGAAAGAAGAAGGAAGAAAAAACTTTTTCTGTTTGAGCTCTTGTACTGACCAAATTCCCCCCGGGGAGTCAGAAGATAGCATACAGATACTTGTGCCCGATAGAACTGTTGGCTTGATAATTGGTCGTGGCGGCGAAACCATACGCGACATTCAAGACAAGTCCGGTTGTCACGTTAACATTGTTGGCGAGGCGAAGAGTCAGAATGGTCAACGTCCCGTTAATCTGATTGGGTCACCACAGGCGGCTGAGGATGCGAAGCGGCTGATAATGGAAATTGTTGAAAGTGATAATGCAGGTACTGGACCGCTATCTGGAATGTCAAGGCCTGAGCGGGGAGCACCTGGTGGTGGGGGTGGAGGTGGAGGCGGCGGGTATTATGGCGGACACGGTGATGGTGGCGGAGGTGGTGGAGGAGGGCGTGGTGGTGGCAGTGGATCGGAAGGGAGATTAACCGAAACTATAAGGGTCCCTATAGATGCTGTTGGCATGATTATTGGAAAAGGTCCTTCTCTTTTACCTATTATATGTGCGGGGTACTAACAATGAGGAAAAAAACTAGGCGGAGAAACAATCAAAGAGATGCAATCCTCAACTGGGTGCCGCATCAACGTTTCCAGCCAGTTCCAACAAGGTGACCCTGAACGTGAAATCGCCCTGGCAGGATCTCGCGAAGCAATCGCCCGGGCACGCACCGCCATTGAGGAAAAAGTAGAAGCATCTGTACTTCCCCTCCTCCCCTTCCCCTCCCCTCCCTCCGCCCACTAACAATCACACAGACACGCAGCGCTCCCCCAACTCGCCCTACGCACTTCACTCCCTCTGACCAACAACAGCAAACTCAACAACCCGCCTGGCCAACCTATGCCCTCCCGCAGCCCTCCTCAAACTCCCCTCCCGCTCCGTCAACCTCAAACACCACCGCCACCGCCACTGCCACTACTGGCGTAGGAGGAGCGTCTGGCGCCCCTGGTGCAGCCCAGGATGACCCGTATGCTCCATACGGCGGATACCAGGCCTACTGTACGATGTATTACGCCGTGATGATGCAGCAACAGCAGCAATCGCAGGGTGGCGCTGCCCCAGGCACTTAGCTACGGCTACACCATCAACAAGAATCAAAAAAAGGAAATTTTCTAGTGCTAGACTACGTGATTTCTGGGTGATTTTTTTTTTCCTGTCGTGATGGTGATTGATTTGTGTGGACCTTTTTTCCTTTAACCTTTTCCTTTTCTCGTGTCTTTCGTTTTCTTTTCTGAGGCCTGGGGCGGAGGGGGATCCCGTGCGCGAGCGAGTGAGCTGACGTGACGTGACGTGCCGCTTCGTGAGTGAATTGTGACTACTTGACTACTACGGTATTTATGATGAGGTGCGCTAGCAGTGATTCCTATCTTTCTGTCGTGAGTCCCTGTGGATTTCCGTGCCGCTGGGGGGGGAGGAGGAAAAAAAAAGCATTGTCGTCGTATACATAGGGCCGGCGGGCGGGTAGTTTTTTATGATAGTTTTTTGCCCTGTCCTATTCCATTCATTTGTTTGACCGGGGACATACCGGTAATCACACCTACTGGAGGCAGGGTATTTAAGTTACGAGGGGCGGTCTTTTGCTTTTTTGCTTTCTGCTTTCTTCTTTCACTTTTTTTTTGCCCTTACCACACGCTTTTAAGTTTTTCTTCTTCTTTCATACTTCATTTTTGTCCCATTTTCCTCACCCTCTCCCTCCACTTCGGTTACCTACCTACCTACCTACCTACCCACCGTACTTTGCCTCAGCCCCAACCATCTCATCTCCATCACACCCGCATTCACTCAAATGGAGAAAAAAAGTCTAAGGTTTGGACGGACGGACGGACGGACGGGTAGGCGGGAGAAAGCAAGAAAAGGAAGAAGAGGGAAGGAAGGAAGTATGACAGGGCAGGAGGGAGGGGGGGGGAGACTACAGCATAATTTCAACCGATCGAGTGAATGTTCGTGACGTGAGCGTTTGTTTTTTTTGTTTGAAATGATTTATGATATTGATAATTATCCTTGTATACTGGTACAAGTACCCGGTTACTGACTGTAGACGACCCCACCACTTGCCTACCCTACCCTGCTCGCCTCGCCTCGTCGTAAACTTGGTTCAAGTTAGCTAATTAAGAACCGTAGAAAAGCCGTGATCCGTTTGTTCTGTTTTGCTCGTTCATTCATTTACTTCTTCTCAGCGTAGGTAGGTAGGTTATAGTAAATTTATTTTCCAAACGTGACGATGAGCACGGCATGCCGAGATGCGTTAGGTTCGCTGGGTTTGGGGGAGGAGGGGGCTTGAATACCACTCATGGTTTGGCAAGGGGGCTAGCTACAGTAAAAGCAAACGGTGAGTGAGAGAGTGAGTGGGTGCTCGGTATAATACCTTGCGGGGGAGTATTGTGTTTGGTATGGTAGATTCGTTGGTCTGTGTATACAAGTGCTTGAGTGCAGTACAGTACAGCGCAGTACCGCATGTGGTACCAGTACAGTACAGTACAGTACAGCGCCGGCGCCTGTAGTCCTTTTTCCCTCCACGTTATGATACGGTACTCGTGGCAAGACGGGTTACCGTGCTGGTGACCGCACCAGGACTGTGCAAGTATTCTTCCAGATATGTGTATATTAATATATTCTTCCCCTATCCTCTAAGATATCTCTACTCTACTCTACTCTATCGACACGCTATCACATGCACGTAGCTTAATATCAATTTACCCATTGGCCGCAGCTGGTACAGTGCTGTACTACACTGTGTCTGTGCAGTACCGTAGAATCTCGAATAATTGAACAATGTGCCATGCAGTCAAGAATTCCCTAGCTCGGAAAAAAAGGGGGGGGAATCGCGGCAAAAAAAGAGCTGCTCAGCCCGCCCCTCTGAGAGGTATGGAAAAACAAAAGAAACACCAGACCTTCTTACCAGAGGAGGCAACTCCAACGACATAGCACATTGCTCAATTATTCGAGATTTTAGGGTACCTCCATAGTACTGTACAGTACCTGCATCTCCCCGCAGGTTTCCGTACCGTAGCTTACCCGTACTTGCTGTGTGTACTGTGCTGTACCGGTACTGTGATGTATCGCTGCGTGCGAGGAAATAAAGGTAGAAAACCTATCTAATACCAGCGAATCTCGGACCCCTCCCTACGGAATAACCATCAAGGTTTTGTTATCCCAGCAAAAACGCAAAGGTCCGAGATTCGCTGGTATTGAATAGGTTTTCCCGAGCACACTCAGGCTTGACCGTGTGAGGAAAACACTAATCCGTCTTAGGGGCTTTTGTCTCTGATCATGGAGATAGCCTTGCATACGGAGATAGTGGATCAAACGAGTAAATACGGTATTCCAGGGAAACTGAGGGGCGGCGAATACAGGCGAAGGGATCTATGCTCTAAAACTGGTTAGCCAACTTGTCCATGGCAAAAAATGTGTGCGGATAAAAAAAGCTGATAAAACGTTCAAATCAGACTTCCAAGAAAGGTCTTGCAACGGTCACTGCACACTATAGAATGGGTCCTGGCGTGTGCTACCGAGGAAACTGCGAATGTAGGAATTTTTTCATCATAAAGGGAGGGAGGGGCAAGCAAAGAGACAACTGAGGGGGGAGGAAGTAAACCATTTAGAGAAAGATACACTCCCGTTTGAAAAGTCCTCGTAACCAGACCGGTACCTTCACGTAGTTGTGGCTGGGGTAGTATTTTGTCGAGGAACAGCCACAAATACATGAAAATACCCGTGTGGTTACGAGAATTTTCAAACGGGAGTGTAGAGGTTCCGTCAAGCGTATCCCCTAATCTGTGTGCAGATTTCGCAGCTTTTCAGCGTGGTTAATGGCATGTTAGCTTCAGATCTTTACCAGAGGTAATATGGTCAACGAGCTCTTGCTGTGACCTGACCAGTAGAAAACATCTCCGCGGTTGCGACACTTGAACTATTCCTAATCTCGGAATATTCTAGGGAACTAAAAAGCGACAGATACAGACGAAGGGATCAGCCAATCGTGGCGACAATTTGCAGAGCAACCTGTAAGCAGAAGGATAAATGTTAGCGGGTTCGCCTAAAAAGATAGCTTTCGACAATTGAGGGTCAATTCTCTTGAGATCAGACAGGACAGTACTGGCAAGTAGCAAACCTTTTCTCTCCCCCCGAAGGAATCGAGAAAGGCCCGAACTGCATCTGGCTTCAATCATGGTCGATTATGATTTGGAAAGAAGTTGCAGAAGGGATCATCATTTCGAAGAGATGTTGAGATGGAGAAAAAAGGAAAATAATTCTCACCTGCTGGTACTCGGGCGCAAATTAAAGATCCGGAAAGAGCGACCTCGATATCTATGTTGCAACCATACATTTTGTTTGTCACTTCTTCCGGATCTTTAATCCGCGTCCGAGTAGAAATTGCCCGGGCAGTCGGTATGGGGGTGTGTGTTGTTGCGTTCGGTTGTGAGATGGATGAAGTGTTTGATGAAGAAAAGACTGAATTTATACAGGTCTCTTGGATGAAAAAAATTCGCCGACAGAAACCCAATCGAGGATGTAAAGGCTTGGCGCTTACCGCATTTGGTGAATTTAGGGCAAACTGCCAGGAGTAGGGGAAAAGGGGGCAAATTACGGTCGCTGCCCCGGATCTCACTCTCCCGGATCCCCCGCTGTCCCGGATGAAATTCTCTGAATTCTGAATTTTTTTGCACCAAAACCTAACTCGCTGTCCCGGATAATTCGCTGTCCCGGACAGATTCCATGTTTTGGCCATCCGGGACAGCGAGGTGCGACGGGAAAACCTATTCTATACCAGCCGATGTCGTGCCCTCCCTATAGAATACAAGCAATGTTTTTTTTTTATCCCAGCAAAAAAACACAGTGTTTCACCCACGGCCAAGAAAATAGTACTTGAACTTCTAAGTCACAAAAAATCATAATAAATCTAAATAATTCATCAAAATACAACAGAAATACCACTAAATTTTAGAATTTTCTCTGATATGATACCAAAGAGCTGTTGTGAGGCTGGCCTGCATTGCTTAAAAATTGGTCCTTTAGGATAATCATGTTGCCAAGCCATGTTGAGACAATGCTTGTTACCTTATTTACCATGATGGTATCAGAGTGTGAAACATTGCACTTCACTTTGAATAAAAATACATTGCTGGCATTTTATATAAAATAGCTAAGATCCATTAGTATAGAAAAGCTTTTTTTAAAGATATAACTGTAGGTGACATTTTACAAATAAAGGATCCCACCCTGACAGAGAAAAAAGAGAAAAGAATAGAAGAAAGTAAAGGGAGTAAATAAAAACATTAAGAAGGGCTCATTCTGCTCTGCCTTCAAAGGCGAAAAGGGAAAGAGAGGGAAAAAAGTGTATTCACCTGACCACCTTTTATCTTTGTAACATGTATACATATTCCAGTAACTGTACACTCACGTTTGAAAAGTCCTCGTAACCACCCTGGTACATTTATGTATTTGTGGCTGATGCTTGGCTGGGGCCAACATACTATTGCCAGGCACAACTACATGAATCTACCGGTGTGGTTACGAGGATATTTCAAACCTGAGTGTATATAGAAACTGAAGTGCGTATCTTCTATATTTGGTTATTTGATTTATATTTAGTTTATTGATTTGATTTCAGCTCTGCCACTTTTTCTAAGTCAGATTGGATATGCTATATTATATTGAGTTATAGTAAGTTTGGATTACTTTACTAGAGGTTTACATTTAGGATTTCTGATATGGAATAGCCATGTAACCCTAGTGAAGTCTTAGTTATGACTCTTTGTTCTTGCAGAATTACAAAATACTGGTAGATATGCAGCTACTGTTGATGATAGTAATTGTAAGAAGGCTATCGCTCTGCATTTTGTATTTAAATCAATCTTCTAGCTAGTGGAAGGCATTACACTTCAACAAATGCTCATTCTAAAAATAGATCTAATTGAACAGCGATCTCTTTAACTCACTTTGCTTCTTAACCTTGATCTCATTACCAGACCATTCTCTGAAGTCCTCCTTAGCATTAGCGCTAGCAGGCCTACCACTAGTTCTCTTGTATTTTTATTAAGACATGACTACTCAACTTATTACAATTTTGCTGCCAGTGTTTAATGCCTATCTTTTTGCTTATTCAAGTTTACTTAGTGGACTACGATGATTAAATTCAATCTGTAATCAATATTATAAATTATGACTAAGTTGTTTCACATGACCCATACTACTAGTGAAGTTATAGGTACGTTATTGTATTAATGTAATTTAATTTAATTTCATGGCCTATATAGGATGTTATTGTTTGATTTTAATTAGTTGTTTTGAAGTGAGCCTTGCAGTCTGCTTTGCAAACCATGATGACATTGTCAAAATTGATTAAGAAGATCAGAGATTGTTATACTGATTAACAATCAAGGATTAAAAATAATGTTTACTTATACTTAAAAAAGAAATAGACTAATCTTGTTAATAGTAAAAAGTGAGTGATTTTTATTATTAGTTGACAGACTTTTTACATACCAAAATAGAGTAAATTGGGTAACTTCAATATGTAAAAAGCTCATCAGTTTTTAATAAATATTCTTAATATTTTACAGAAATATGTAGATATATTGCCTTTATAAGATAGGAGTATATCTTTTGTAAAATTTGGCCTGTAGCTAACAGGATTCAACAGAATGTAAACCTTAATCACAGGTGGCACTGGGGGAATATCCTTTTCTTGCTGATATTGGAATTTCCACTCTCTTGAAGCCTAATACATTATTATTACTGAAACCTCTATCTACATACTACCTTTATAAAGCTCTGTTCAAGTAAAATATCAGACATCATGGTCTAACTTGTCCCCCACTGCTCTTGGAAGTTGTCTGTTCTGTAATAAAAGCAGAATGAGTTGGAGAACAGGCAAAGGACACAAGGGGAAAAATGCAAGGTTACGGGGATGAAGGTGAGAAGAAAAGGAAAAGAAGAAAACCAAGCCAAGCCAGCCAGGCGGTCATGAGATCTGAGAGTTTCCTACCCTTATAGCCATCTCCTATCTTCCATCCATTTTTCGCGCGTTTTCCATTTTTTTTTCTCACTTGGGTGCAGTGCTTTATACTGTATTCTTGCTGTATCAACGGCGGGCTTTCCACCTACCGTCCTCCAACCTCTCATCCACTCTTTGCCCCCAGGTTGTTGCTGCCCATCACTTTCTCTCTCACATTACCCCCAGTTCCGCCCTCTTCTGCCCAGACACTACACATCTCCGGCTCGCAAGCTGCTTCCCCTCCTTCTCGGCCCTCTGGCCGTGTGTGTATTGCTGCCTACAGGTATCGGGTTCCCTCTGTCCTGTGCCCGGAAACGCCTGACCTCCGCGACTGAGCCAACCTTTTCCCTTCCGGCGAGCCTCAACAACCCTAAACCCCTCTTCTGCTCTGCACACTGCAGAATATAACACGATCGTCTCGCATAGCAACTCACATCTTCCGTATTAACCGGCTCGACTGCCCAGCCCTTCAAAGGGAAAAATCCCCTTCTTCCGGTATCACCACAAAGATACCCCCAATTATACTACTCAATCCCCAACCTCCTCCCCCTCATCATCTCCCTTGATAGTTCGCGACTACCCTATCAGCCATCGCCTCTTTCACCTTCCCCCTCTCAACACCGGACTCGCCACTTCGGACGGGTTCAGGATCAAACTAGGATTTCTTAAATATCGTCTGCTCTGACACTTCTCGCCTCCCCAGTCACTGGATACTGCGGCGCGACTTTCTTCTTTTCGATCCGACCGCCTTGCGATAGCTTCGCATAACGTTTCCCCTCGGTCCCACGGTTTCCTGCACCTAGCGGACAAGACCCCGTACACATCATGATGGCCACCACCACCTATTCACACCCCAACCAATTGCAGCAACACCCAGGTGTCCAGCAAGCCCCTCAACAGCATATTCAAGGGCACCCAGGACAGCCCACTCACGCCGCGATGCAGCACTTACATCCTCAGCAGGCCCAAGCCCAAGCAGCTCAAGTTTACCAGCAGCAGCTCATGTGTTAGTAGTCCCTCAAACTCTATGTTTTCCTGCGTCCCCCTCAATTGGCGCGTGTTGACTGTCGCGATTGTGCCCTGCAATCGTGATATGGCCAATGGGGGGATTGACGGCTGATGACGATTCTAATCTGGGTTGTGTAAATAGTGGCAGGGATGCAAGGGATGCACCCACAGATGCAAATGCTCCGACGGCAGCAACAGCAACAACAGCAGGCGCACATAATGAGCGGAATGGGAGCCCCGGGGGGCATGGTCTTTCAGGGTAATGGGGGCCCTCAAATCCGGGCCGGTATGCCAAATGGGATGTATCAAGGCGGACCCGGAGGAATTCCCGGTGCTAATATGGGGGGTTACGGAGCTGGGGGTCCTCACATGAGAGGAAATGTAAATCTTCCGCCCCATATGCAACAGCAATTGCATGCCCACCAGCAGCAGCAGCAACATATGGCGGCTGCGCAGCAAATGGCAATGGCCAACCAAGCGAACGCAGGGAATGCTCAAGCGCCCATGGCGACGATGCCCCCACAGCCGCCGATGCCCATGCAAACTCAACATGCACTAGCGGCAGCTCAAGCTCGCCAACCACAGTAATTCCACCTCCTTAGTTTCGAGATTCTGCTGTCAAACTAATTCACTACTTTGATTAGGAAAACGTTGCTTGGACACTCAGTCCTTGGACTGTATCGGTTCTCCGGGCACCTTTCGGCATTTGACGCCGGTAAAGAAGTAAACGAGATAAATTACTGGCGGAAGTTTGTGTCAGAATTCTACTCACAAACCGGAGTAATGCGACAGCTTTTGTGGAACAGCGGCACCCGGGAAACTAAGCAGTTTGAAGTAACCACCCAGGTACTAGCGAGGTATTACTTCACTCTATTCGGATCAGGGGTCCAAAATATTCAGATTGTGTTGGAGAATGTCCGGGAAAAGGAGCTTGCCAACCAGTGTCATGCTGTAGAGTGCCCAAAAACAAGCTTCATATATTGGTTTGAAAACGGATTTCACGTTAGTTTCTATTCTACTCTACCCCTAGATAACCTTGGTTGTAGTCTCAGTCCTCTAACCATTACCGATAGTTGGTTGCTCGCGGAAGCCTGCGGGCAACATTCAACGCGGCTTCTAAAATAGAGGAACTAGACTTCCGGGTCGAGCAGCACTCGGAGTACGTCCCTCGAAACTTTGGTCAAGATTCACCAGACGTTATGAAATCCTCTCCGGGTAGCAAGTCACTAGGCAAACGTCCGTCACAACAAGGACACGCATTAGAAAATATAGTAAACGTTTATGGCGTACCAGACGCAGTGCTTCAGTGCTTGGAGGTTTACATCACCCCGCTTTCCACTTGGAACCCTTGGGCTGATTGAAATGATAAAAGATATCTGAAACAATGTCACAAATGCGAGACTTGTTCAATTTCTCACAGTCGAACCCGACTCTTGCTCCGCGACAAGCTCTGCAAACCTTTGTCAGCCAGCAGCAGCAGCAGCAACAACAACAACAACAGCATGTTGCGCAGCACCTGGCGAACCAGCACGCTCAGCAGCAGCAAGCTCATGCAGCCGTAATGGCGGCAACAGCACAAGGGCTGCAGGCCCCGCAGGGCCACCCAGGTAGTCATGCTGGCGGTCCAGGTATGCTTCAACATCCCGGGCAACATCAGGGTATGCCTGGTGGTGTGTCAGTCGGGATGAACTCGCCCTCGGCGGATGGGATGAGGATGGGTGTTCCTCCATCACCACATATGGGAGGCGGCGGAGGACCAGGGACAACGCCTAGTCCTGCCCAAAACCATATTCAGGCTCCTGGGTTAGTACAACAACATTCACAACAAGCCCACCCGACGAGCAACCCCAGTTCGCAAACAAGTACTACCGTTGTGAGTGCGAATACATCGCCCAATACTAACAAACGGCGAAGGGCTAGTACTGCGAGCAACGTGAAAAACGAAGGAGATGACGAAAATGGAGTCAATGGAGCTCAGAACAACAAGATCAAGCAAAGCCCAAGGGTAGGAGGGGGCAAACGAGTGAAGGGGAACAATGCTACATGAACTTTAGTGAGGATTATTCTACTTTTTCTTTACCTACCACAGCCTTTGCCCCATCTTATGATCATAGCCTTGCACGAGATTCATGATCCTTGTTTATTTTGTGTATTTTTTATTTTATTTGTGGCTGCACAGGTACTATTCCGGCCATTTTTGGTGTTGGTCTAGGTGCAATTATTTATCTATTTCTCGAGGGGAGGCCATTGGGTCCCTAGGTAGAAAGATCACATTGAATCATCTACCTAGAATTTGGAGTGCAAAGATTCGCTGTTAGTGCATGGGAAATTTTTCTGAGGCGTACTTGGGCGGAGAGCAAGTTTCCTAATTCTCCTTTTATTAACGTAAACTTGTGGCTCTCGGCTTCTATACCTAATAACTATCTCCCCTAGCTACACCTTGGTTTTCTTGAACATTGTTTTTCTTATCTTTTCTTGGTTTTTCCTTCCTATCCTACTCGTCCTTTTCTCCTATAAGGTCTCCTTCCTGCGATTTCTTGTTTCTATTCGGTTTTTCCTCTTAAATTTCAACTCGCCTATTTCTTCTCTTTTAACATTTCCTATGTACTCTCGGGCTCTTGGATCAAGCGGGGCGTTTTCATTTGCCTGTTATGATAAGCGTTTTTTGTGATGCGCGGTTGCGCTTATACAAATACTCACAATTACTTGCGCAAAAAAAACAAAAAAACTCTATTACTTCTTTCAGGTTCGGATTGATGAGGAAGCGGAAGTATTGCTTTGTCTGCTGGGAAGTCACTTTCTTGTCTGCTCCGCAGAGGTTAATAGATGGTGGTGGTGGTGGTGGTGGTGGTGACGCGGGATCAATTAGTTAAAGGGATTGATGTTTGAACTCGTAACGTTTAAATATTTCATAACCTTCTTTTACTAGTTACTCTTATTGTGGGAGTTGAAGGGCGGCGGAACTTGTGTGGTTTTTCCAAGAAGTTGCTGTTTTGCTTTCGATTTCCCATTTCACATCATTAATGGTCCAATGTATTATATGAGTTGAATGAAGCCTTTAACTCTTTACTATTGCCGTTCCACGATGAAAGTTACGGCCCCAGAGTGATTTGGCAAATCTTACTGCACAGTTGTGATGTTAGATAATGATGTTGCTTGTACTAGGGTACCTAACTTGGTAAAAGATCGGCAGTTGAGTAGTTATGCACGCCGATAAGTCTTCACCTCTTCACCCCACTTCCCTGCCTAATAATTACCACCTACCACCCCGCATCACGTGTCTTACCGGCTGCACACCTTCTCTCTTCGATTCAATCTTCCTACCTTCACCACGGTCTATCACCGTCTCCTTCTTCCCCTCCTTAAAGCTCAACAAACCTAACTTCTACAAAAAAGGAGAGAAAAAAAATGTCCCATACCCATGATCATGCCAATGCCCATGGCCATGAGCACGAAATCCTTGATGGTCCAGGCTCTTACTTAGCTCGCGAACTTCCTATCGTCCAGGGTAGGAATTGGGATGATCGTGCCTTTACAATTGGTATTGGCGGGTAAGCTTGTAGTAAGGTCTCCCAGTGTCTCACATCAGCAGCTGATCCGAACGGCATTACTATTAGGCCTGTCGGTTCTGGAAAAACTGCCTTGATGCTGCAGCTTTGTAAGAATCTCAGAGAGAATTATTCGATCGCTGCTGTTACCAACGACATTTTTACCAAGTACCCTCATCTTTTTTCCCTTTCATACTCTATCCGGGATTAATCTATTTTCGGCTAGGGAGGATCAAGAATTCCTTGTTAAAAACGAGGCTCTTGAAGCTGAACGTATCCGTGCCATCGAGACTGGAGGTTGCCCTCACGCTGCCGGTACCGTTGCTCCGTTTCTAAAAGCTACCGGATTAAGTTGTGCTGAGGGTTGAGCAGTTCGTGAGGATATCTCGCAGAACCTCCATGCGTTGGAGGATCTCCATCGCGAATTCGATACCCAACTTTTGCTGATTGAGAGCGGTGGTGACAACTTGGCAGCAAACTATTCCCGTGAGCTTGCCGATTACATTATTTATGTGGTATGATTGCTTTCTGCTTCACCCTACCTTCCTATATCAGAGAGTTGCAGTTTACACCTTCTGATTGATTAGATTGATGTCTCTGGAGGCGACAAAATCCCCCGCAAGGGTGGGCCAGGAATTACTCAGTCAGACCTCCTGATCGTTAATAAGACCGACCTTGCAGAGCTCATTGGGGCGGATTTGGATGTCATGGATCGTGATTCTCGCAAGATGCGGTTCGTGCTACATTCATCTCCTCTGTCCTAGAAGAGCTAATTAAAGCTTATCTAACCAACAATGGCGATTTAGAGAGGGCGGACCTACTATCTTCGCTCAAGTGAAGAATGGTGTCGGTGTAGAAGACATTGTCTCTATGATTCTCTCGGCTTGGAGAGCAAGTGGAGCAAGTGGTCCTAGGGTCAAATAATTTTTAACACCAATTCATTGTGCAGGGAGGCTAGCATTTTACATGGGGAGACGCTTGTCTATGATACCCTACAAATAGATAAATCATACATGCGAGTCTGGCTCTAGAGAATAAACTGTTTACATGTCCTATACTCCTTGTTGTGGCTCTTTGGGCACAAGTATGACTGTTGAGTATGGAAATATTCTGCCAACCCTCCCGACTTTGGAATTGACTAGCCTTCTCAGCTTCTCACTGGTTATAAGAGATAACTAGTACAACACCCTTCCTGAAGTATATTTTGAATGGTCTACTAATGCAAAATTTTCGCAGTGTCTACGTAGCGAAGAGAACATACGACGACGCAACGAATGATGCACTTTCACAGTCTAAATTCTCGTAGCATACTTTCCGGTATTCAATCCAAGCTAGCTTCAAGGGAACGCATTATATATGTCATCCCTCCTACATATTGGAGGCTGGCTTGCTGCAGCTGTCAGTAGGGGGATATCTTACAGGGTCCTGATCTCAGTGAGTAGATCCCAAGATATAGACTGCCGGGTCGCCTTGGAAGCGCTAGTTAACACGACATTCTCCATCTGCCGTGGGTTTCGTTTCAAATTTACCGATATTTATGCGTGGTTCCTAGGGATAGTGGGATATACCCGGCGACTGGAACTTTGCTATACCCAATATCGCTACTTGCACTAGCTAACATAGATCCTATTGAGCAGGGTATGTGCGACATAATTATGATTATGGATTGGTTGGCTGAAGGAGAAAACAGAAATAGGCCTAATTCGAAAACTAGTAAAAATGGCTAGCATAGAAAAAGAAAAAAGTAGGTGCCCGTCAACACGGAAAGCCGACCCATTGCTCCCAAGAATTAATACCTCCCTCTGCATTGGCTTCATCTGCTAACCTTTTCATACCCCAAGACAACAGGCTGAGTGTGGTAAAGGCATTCGATCTCCTCAAAACTAACCTCCTCGATCTACTAGAAGGTTAGCAATCTCTTGATTATTGGAAGGAAATGATCTCAACTAACCGAGCGATCATCACAGCTCACCCAGACCTGTCCGGGCTTCTGGATAAAGCACGTGTAGTGTCCTAGGTCGGAAAATTAGTACGAAAAATCTGGAATGGGTCTTTAGAACGCTTGCTAGCCCACCGCTGTTCATAGAAATTCCCTGGTGGCAGATTACTGCCTTCAAAGCATAGGCAACAGGGCCAAGTTCGGACCAAAGTACAAGGTACTCCTTTATCCTCAATGGCCCCATGAGCTTTGGGCTGCTAACGTCACAATACCTTGCAACGCTGAGAACAAGGAAGCTGGGCACCCGATTGACTCGAATAATCTTGAGGAAGCTAGAGTCCGAGGATTTATACAAACAGGCGTCACAAGTGGAGTCAACTTTTTCAGCTCTAAGGAGAGTGTCTAAGAGGTCTTCAACCTCTGCGGGCCCCACTGCTGTTGGGGGGTAATACAATTGCAACGTCCTCAGCTCCTGCTCGGTCACTGATTGGTTGTTGCACTTTGGGCAACAAACTACCGAGGGATACAGCCCGGTCAGGACATCGACAATCGGCTTGGAGAAATCCCCCAAGCTTAGCATGACGTTGAAGATCTCCATTAGATATTCAGATGCGTCCTGTTGTTTTTCGCCATCATACCCAAGATCTAAGCAATTGTTAGCTCAAAGAAAAGGAAAGCCTGGGAAGGTTGGGGCTATATACTTGCACTAAAGGTTCTAAAATCACGAACCCAGCCGTTCAAGGGTGCAGCGTTCGATCCTATAGACCCGGATTCATACCCGTAGAATCGGTGATTGACCACGACCCAGCCCAGGGCACAAATAAAACACTTCTCGTCGGCACAACACGAAGGAGCATCAAAGCGATGTGTCCCTCTGTTGGAATTAATGGATTGCAAACCGCCATCCATCGCATCAAGATGGTCCAGAAACTTTGCTCTGAGGTTATCGGACGCGCATAGCATCTGGATAACGGAATTCTGATAGCAAAGGAACCTCCTATTATCGAGCCCCCTGATACAAATATGGCTTCTGGTATTAATTATCTCTTGTTGAATTTCGGGAAGCTCAGTTTCGACAGGCTCGTCCTCGGGCTCGTCCTCGACGATGCCCTGTTCAAGGGGAGAAAACGTGAATAAGACGGGTCTTCCACCTTCGGATTTTGTCCACATATCGGACAGGTCAGAGAGATCAGATGACTGGGGCGACTGTGGAACAACAACGGAATCCTCCTCAAAGAACTGGAAAGCCTCGCCTGAATCTTCCCTGTTAGAGGGGAGCGACACTTGGGCCGTAGGTAAGAGGTGCGTGTCCAGGATTTGAGAGTTGTCGGGGGCGGCATCAACAACGGATTCTCCATTCTCTTTCTCCCGTTGGGGAGTTTGTTGGCATTGGACATACTCGGCGCCGCTCTCCAAGGGGAGATGGAGGCGGCTACTCTCCGGAGGAGTCATGAGTAATTGGTATGAAGGGTCGGGTTGGGTAAAGTTGTCGGCGGGTTAGGGATGGGATGTAAGTGTGGGATTGGAAGATGGAGAGACGGGCGTGGGAGTAGGAGAGTTGGAAGAATGAGAGAGAAAGGTGTGCAGGGTGGGAGGAGGGGAGGTGAGGAACTAGTTTGGAGTGTTTCCGGCGCTGGAAAGAAGGCTATGGCAACTAGGGGAGTAGGGCGGGCACCTCGTGGAAGGAGAAAAAGATGTGAGGGATATAAAGATGGGAGAGTGAAAAGGATTTGGGGCTCTTACAAACATGGCAGCTGACTGAGGTTTCAAACTTTCAACCAGCACAATGGCAGAAACTAAGTTCAATGGCTTAGGGATTGGCTTTCCCTAAGTGCTCACTTGCCACAGAAAGCAAGCCAAAAACCCCATCCACTTTCAAGCCGCCATACTCAACCCCGGTTCTTGCCTCCTTACTGTCCCCTGATTCACCCCTTCCATTCTAGTACCTGATCCACCCATCCACCCACCCAGTCGTTCTCATTCATCCATATCTCCCCCACCCCCCATAGCACGCCTTGTACCATAGACCTTCAGCGCGACTTTTAGACCGTCTGCACTTAAGGCCAAATAATTCTACTATCCGTATTAACTACCCCTTTCCCGTAATAGCTACATTTACACATGCTATTCAGCATTCCCTTCCCTTCCCTTCCTTGAGCAGAGGTATCATAAGAAGAAAAAAACCTGTCTCAGAGCAACGAGTGACTGTCCATGTCGCAGACATTTGACTTTTGCAGTTAAAGTTTTGAGAAACAATATGCTTTGAAGGGGTTGAGAAGATCACGTGGGGCGGGGTAAGGGTAGGTTTGTGACAGATTCCGTCTTTTATTTTGTGGGGGATAGTTGCATGTTTGGTGGAGATTACTGGAGTGTGGTGGATGTTTGCTTGGTATACCTTGGAATTGATACTATGCGTACGATAGGAGGTGGTGGTTTCCTTCCTTCCCAAGATGGCGGTATCACGAATATTGCAGATGATTGGAGGTGCTACTGTAATGGGATAGGCTAGAGGGGTGTGCGTGCTATTATACAGGCCCTCTCTATAAAAAAATTAAAAATTAAAAAAAACCAGAAAGCACATCTCCGAGGCTTGTTCCCCTACTAATCCACAGGACCGACCAAACTGCTCCTTACCCCCTTCCAAATACCACACCCGAGGGTGGTAGTTTCTGGTTATGTTTGATGCGCCGCGAGAGATAGCTATAGTATTAATTAATAGAGCGTAGTGCAGTAGGTGGTCAAAAGCTCTCGATAAGCCAACAGCGCACTAGTACAGTACCCTACGGCAGCATATAACCGACCCCAAAGTTACCGACAAGGTATGTCTTCCGGGAGCTGATGTGTAAAGTCACAGGAAAAGCCCCCCCAGAAAAAAACCCTCCTTGCATGGAGAAAGTACGCAGTGCACTGTGCAGTATCTCAGTATTAAGCATCCGGGACGGACGCGATCACAGGAGCATACTCAGCGCGGCAGGGCACCTTGACGAACTTAGACCCTATGCTTACCACAGTAGTGGTAGAAATCGCTTGGTGAAGTATAGCGTGGTATGTATGATACATCATTGACGATTACCGTACATACTCGAGCAATGATTTTTCGGCCGGATAAAAAGGAGGGGATGCCATGTGGATTTTTGACGGAGGCGATGGAGTATAGTGTGGCTCTCGTTCGACACGAGAACCTTCCTTACTACTATGATGCTACCGTGTACTATGATACATGCAATTGGTAGCATGCTGCGGTTGAAGATTTCTGTTCTGGGGGCTACCGATAGCACTCGTACTGTAAAGTTAGCACCTCATCAACCCTAACCCCGTTCCAAAAACCCATCAGGCAAAATGGTCCCGGCAAATTCCGTGGAAAACTCTTGGTATGCCCAACCCCGCCTCCGCTCCATCTGGAAAAGGAAAGTGGTTTGAAAAAAAAAAACCCTCTTCATGCGAATTTCCCTTCTCCCCCCCCCTCCTTGTTACCGCCAGCTACAACAGAAATTTTCAGTCACTTGCTTTCCTCCTTCCTTCCTTCCATCCTCCCTCGTTTTTCTCTCTCTCTTGGGGTTCCTTACCTGATGCCTTGCTACAATTGCACATCCCGCGTACTACACATTTTCCTACACGACTCGATAGCGGCATCTTTGTCACGACCACGGCCACTTCTCCAGCACTATTACTTCCGACAGCAACAGCAGAGATTCAGTCTATACACCCGAGTGCCACCCCACACAAGCCAAAGGTTACAGTCCACACTCGCCAGTGGGCCCACAACACCCCCGCCCGGTGACGACGACTACATCCCCTTTGGCCCGCCCATCCCAACAACGAACAGGCCCATACTCGCTAGTGATGATGGCGGATTATCCGGGCTCCTGCCCCCGCCCCCTCCTATGCCCATTTCTACCCCTCTGCAAGCCTCGCATTTAGTACACAGCTACGAGCCCGAGGTTGAGATATTGAACCTGCCCGAAGCCGAGCTCGAGTCGCGGGCGCGGGAGGCCGAGTCAAAGCGCACGATTGAGTTGATTCGCAGGAAGATTGAGGCTTCATGGGCGCGGAGGGGTACCGTGCATAGGTCTATGGCGGAAACGGGGTTGCCAGTTGTGGGCGGGGACGTGGACTTGCTGGAGAATGCGGGGCTGGCCGTGTTTCGACAGAGAGCGGTGAGAGGTAGTAAGTGGGCTGGGGAGGGCTCGCCTGACTTTAAGGGCAATGATAAATGGAAACTCCCGGGTATGAAGGAAGCGGCTAGGAGAGAGGATAGGAAGAAGGCCAAGCAGAGGAAGGAGAGGGAACGGGAAAGAAAGCCCAGCAACCTGTCGCCTTCTGAGATGGAGAGGAAATTGAAGAAGATGAGAAGGAAAGAGGAGGGAAAGTGGGGGGTGTCAAAAGAGGAGGGGCCTATGGAGCGTCGATTGGTGTTCAAAGAGGGCAGGTTCATTGAGACCAAGGAGGATCAGGACGGACCCTTGGGGGTTGAGGAGAGAGAGTATAGCGGTGAAGTGAAGGCTCAAAGGACGATTCTCGTCGGATATAGTCGGATCCCGGTGCCTGTTGTCAAACAATCACTACCAAAGCCAAAGGCCAGAGCACCCTCCATTCAAGAATTCATTCATGACGAAAAGGACCCCTTTGATAGGAAAGTGTTTTCCCGGGAAAGGGCCAAAACTAGAGAACCTGCTGGAAAAAAGGAAGAGGCGAACCAAAGGCAGCGATCTGCCCTACGCAATGAAGTAGCAGAAGATTTTGGGTGGGAACAGAAGCGCAGAAAGAGAAAATGGGAGCTCCCACCTATCGAAGAAGCCAAAAAGGAATCAAAAACCGGCAGGTGGGATTCTAGGCAGAAGCTCCAGCACTATGTTGCTACCACGCCGAGATCCAAACTCGAACCCTGGAGGGTCCAGAAAGCTGCACTCCAAAAAAAGTTTGCCATGGGCTGGGCCCCGCTCAAGAAGCTTTCCCCGAAGGCCATCGATTGGGTGAAAGAGTTTCACAAAAGCGTCCCCGAGCTCACTACGGAAAAACTCTCGGAAATCTTCAAGGTGTCGCCAGAAGCTATCCGGAGAATCCTGAGGTCAAAATGGACGCCTCATCCAGAGGAAACACAAGAACGGGGGCGGAGATGGGGGAAGCGACGGGAAAAAGTCTGGGAGCGGTGGATAGACACTGGGTTGGTACAAACGAAGGGCATGGAGCCGAGAGTTCAAAATCTCAAGGCGGAAGAGAGAGAGAAGTGGTTCGATCGAGTGGATAAGGCCCGCGAGCGGTATTCTAAGAAGATAGGTAAAGATAGGGAGGAGAGGAATGCTATGCTGGACAGCGCAAGGGGATCCTGGGGGTCGCTAGGCGAGGAATTATTCCAGGCCGAACCAGAGTCCAGGGATGCGGGAGAGGTGATGGCGAAGGAGAGGTATGCCCGAGATCTCCGGAAGAATATGGAGAGACGGAGGAAGAGGGACGGAGAGCATAGAGAGGAACTCAGAGAGGCAAAATCGTCGGAGGCCCCGGCCGGTCCTCCTACAAAACTTCCCACAGAAAGTCCTGCTAAATCGTCTCTGAGATTTTTATAATTTAATATCTCGTATGGAATTTCGTTTTTCCCTCCTTTCATATCATAGCATGGGGCTCTTCGTTCTTGTTTCTCGTGTTCCTTGGTTGCTTATATATGCATGTTTATAAAACGGGCGATTTGGAGTTGCGATTTTATCATTGGTATGGTATTAATGTGAAGATGCCTTTGGGTTTGTGCTCAAGCTGAGTTACGACGCCCTGCCTGCATGGTACTGTGAGGGATAGAAGACCGAATGTCTCTTGTTCCTTTTCGTTCATCTTTCTCCATTTTTCTCCATTTTTTTCCTTCAAATGGTTGTAAATAGGGTCTACTCTGTTGCCGGTACGATATCATGAATATTCCTCCCGAGACGCCATCCTACACACACGACCAAATGCTGCTGTGGTACTGTAACGGCAGAACGCAAACGGCACCGCATGAGGCCATGTGAGCAAGAACCTTAAGTTAACTCCCAAGTCACGATACTGGTACGGCACATGCACACTGTGCTTGTATACATAGTGTATCATACCGGCACCGGTGCTCCAGTAAGCTTGTCGCAATGAGCGACGATAACTTTTGTTTAACGCGAAGGGGCTGTGGCTCGAATCACGTCTCTCGTTTCGGAGGTTAGAGCCTCACGGGTGAGATGCCTAAGCGACATGAAACCTCCCCAAATGAAGGGAAACCCCTATTGTTGACGCTTTTCCATAATACGGTACTCGAGTACTGTAGCCTGTAGGTATTAATACCATTTGTTCCCCTGGCACTCCTATACCCGTACCATAATTACTTATTCACATCGCTCCGTTCATCGCGTTTCTCTCCCCTCCCCCTCATTTATTGCTCAACCTTGCCTCCCCCTTCCTCTGTCAGCAACAGCCTTCTTTCCTTGCTGCTGCCTTATCTTCTTCCTCTCACTACCTCAGCCGTGCTTCCCCGCTAAATCACCGTTGCCAAAACTTACCGTATCTCGCCGTACTTTACCCATCTTCTTCTCACTATCATCTCCTACTATTAAAATGAAGCTATCAACGTCTCTGTTATTACTAGCGGGTGCATCGACATGTGTATCGGCCCAATGGACAGACTACCTCAATAAGATACTGAAGACCGGGGAGAAACAAGCCCCTCTAAAAAAGGCGGAACCGGAGGGCCACGTGGAAGATCGTGAGATACTCATCGCACGCCGAGTAAGGAACGTCACTTCGGAGAACTGGTTGAGCCTCGTGCAGCCGAACAGCGCGGTGGCGGAAGAGGAGCAGAAAGAAGGTGCTGCTGAGGCTGAGGCCGCTATCGCCATGCCTACTGAGTGGTATTATTACTTTACGTCTTCAGCTGTGAATGGGACTAAGAATGTTACGTATTGGGACGGCATTTTTAATGTGGGTATTCGTATATTTATTTTTCTCTATCTTCTTCTCGACACTTCCACGATGCTAATAGTGATGTTTTTGTTTCAAGGACATTGTCTACACACTCGCGAAGAATCCAGATGTGAACTTTGGAAAGGCTGATTGCGCGACAGAGGCTTCCAAGGACCTCTGCAGGGATCTTTACATCACTTCGCAAGCCCACATCCCACAATTTTATCATCTCGTTGCGTACCCGGACAGGTCCGTCGAGATTCGCGAGCTTCCGTGGAACATGACCACCATCGAGGTCAAGGATCAAGTCAACCATTACACGCAGTTCTACTCCGGCAAGAAGTGGAAGAACGTTGAAGCCTGGACCGGGGTTTTCAACCCTATCAATGGTACTCTGAAGGATGTCAGGCCCTACGCTGGTACAGCCTTGACGTACTACGAAGCTATGCCGTAAGTTTGAGCTTGGATGACTTATTTGCTTGTTAAGATACTAATTCTTGTGCTTAGACAATGGGTCCCTATGATTCTTATTAGTTTCGTCGTAAGGACTGCCATGTATGATTTCACTCCCTGGATTTCCTTCACCGTTTGTCTTCACTTGCTGATTATTGAAATAGGACAAGGGTCTCGAGGCGTACCACTGAGCCGACTCGCGCTGGTACACAGCCGGCTCCTCAAAGAGCTTCATAGATCCCTTTTCTTTACAATAGCGTATCGGGGAGGTAGAGGATCGGGCGAAGGGCTCTGTTTATTCTAGATGTATGATGGGTTTCGTAGAGAGATGGTGTTGCTATTTAATGTGCGCTCGTGACGGAAAAGCGGTGTTATATGGCGATTTTGTTTGTATTTTTTTTGGTATTACGCGACACAAGGGTATTCACTTGGTGGAAACGTGTTACGGAAGAGAATGTATCTTGTTTGACTTTTTCCGTTTTTTCTTTTCTTAATTAATTTTTTTGTTCTCCCGACAAGTTACTATGAAGGAGGATTCAGGGCCCTTTCGCAGGTATCGTGTAAGTTCTCCAAATCACGCACAATCCTTGCATCCGTGTCCGAGGCTGCGAATTTCCCGTAGCGAAGGTCGCTGAGATCCCCAATAGTGGACTTGAGCTCCTCGAGCATCCTGTCACACTCACCATCAAGAGCGTTAAATTCAGCATCCAAATCCTCTACAGCAGAATTCATCTGCTTCAGCAATTCCTTGAGCGGAAGTTTCGGTTCCATAGGCGCTGCGCCAAATAACTATAGCAACTGTGGTTAGATAAAAAGCTCCCTCCTCTGCCGTAGCCAAACAAAGAGCCCTCGCTGCGGGAGGAAGGTGAAAATGAAAAACTCACTTCAATAGCGGTCATTGTCTCGTCATCTACGCGTTTCAACGCCCTCCGTTTCTTCTCGAGCTCGCTGCGCTGCTTGACTCCCAGCGCAGCCTCATGCTTGATGTTTTTCTTAACGCGCTCGCACGTCTTGTTCCTGAGGAGCTGCAGCTCTCGGTAGAGAAGCTTGGCCTGGGGGTTCGACCGCTGGTCTTTGGGAAATAGCTCGGTGAATTGTCGGAGGGAGATTATGTCCTGGAGTGAAGCTCTGGACAGGAGGAAAGAGGAGAGGATTTGAGTTTCGAGATCTTTCGCTGTGGAGGCCATGGATTGGTTGGTTGGTTGATTGATTGATCGATTCTTGACGATCGGTCAATCGAATGCGCACAAGCGTTTTCTCTTGGTCCCTGAGCTGCAAGCCAGTGACTTAAGCGGGCGACAACAAGGACTCACTCCCCCCTCCTACCCTAATATATTTCAACCTATTAAGGGCAACGAGTGAGTAGCTGTGATGGCCGGGTAAATGTCACCTGGAATGGAGTTTTTCGTGATTTATTGTGGGTTTGGGCTTTCCCTTTAAACGCGTCCTCCGTGTTCTAGCTTTTCCCTCACTTTTTGGAATTTCTCAAATCTTTTCCCCCTTCCCCCCCAACCCTAGCAAATATCCGTCTATCTCACACCCCCCCCCCCCCTACCCACCCGCCCTACACATAACACTAACTACATACTATACCTATCCCTCTGTTTGACTTACTTACACTTATAAACCTGTCCTGCTTGCCTACATTACCGCTGCCTTCCACTTACCCACTTACCCACTTACCCATCCCTTTCCGCCCGCCCCCCCCCCCCCCACCCTCCTCCTACTCCACCTTCCCCGCCTCTTACTTTTCCCTTTAACCCCCCGGGTTTCTCTTCTACGGCCTTTTTATTTTTTCCTCTCCCATTTTCTCATTTCCTTTTATTTCCTTTTTTTCTCATTTTTCTTTCTTTTTCTTCCTAAACCCTCTTTCCCCTTCTTGCCCTCTTAACCTTCCCTCACCTCTTCTCTTTATATAGGTTAAATCGACCCACTTATCGGTCCACCCACTATGCCCCCGGCTGCCTCTCAAAAGGTGCTTACTTACGAAGTCCAGGAGAGGGTGCTGTGCTTTCACGGGCCAATGCTTTACGAAGCAAAGGTTTTGGAAGTCAAGAAATCTGAAGATAAGAAGGAATTGCCAGAGTACAAGGTGCATTATAAGGGGTGGAAGAACACGTTTGTTATCCCTCCTCCTCCTGGTTTTGATGGATTTAGCATCCCTCCTCTTTTCCCCTGTGTCCGTATTTAGGGTTTGCGCGGTGGTTTGTGCAATGAGAGCATGAGGCGCGCCTGTCTTCCAGATTCGCCCGTGCCCTATCTCTTCTCCGTCTCATGTTTTCCCCACCATCTTCTTCTGTGCGTGCTGTGGCCAATGTTTCTTTCCACTTGCGCCCTCCAGAGTTAACACTGATCATGGAGGAAATAAACAGTTGGGACGAATTTGTTCCCGCAGACCGCCTGAGGAAGATGAACGAGGAGAACTTGCGTCTTCAGAAAGAGCTGAACGATAATACTAAGCCTTCTTCTAAGAGAACCAATCCTACCCCGAACGCAAAGGCGGGCATGAAGATGTCATCGAAAGCTGGGTCTGAAGATCTCCCGGGAGCTTCCGGCACCCTCCCACCCAGGGGACAGAAGCGCGGAAGGGAGCTCGAAATTGAGAAGGTTTGTCTATAGCGAGTCCCTTTGTAGTTCCCTCGAGGGGGGGTTTTTTTTTTGCAGAGAATTTTGCGGGCTTTGGCCGATGGTGAGGAAGTTTGCTAATGCTCAGGCCTGAAGGAAGAGGACTTTATGAAGAGACATGACATCAAAATTACTATTCCGGATAACCTTAAGGCATTGCTCGTCGACGATTGGGAGAACGTCACCAAGAACCAGCAGCTCGTCCCCCTCCCCCGCAATCCGTCCGTTTCACAAATCTTGCAAAAGTATAGAGAATCCGTGCCAAAGAAGCGCGAGGGGTCGGCGGATACGGATATCTTTGACGAGGTCATTGCCGGACTGAAGCTTTACTTTGATAAGAGCCTCGGGACTATCTTGCTGTACAGATTCGAGAGGCAGCAGTATATGGAGATTCGCAAAGAGCATCCTGGGAAGGAGGCTAGTGATCTCTATGGTGCGGAGCATCTATTGAGACTCTTTGGTAGTTTCGCTCCTTTCTTTGCATGTTTGTTGGAAGGAGCTGGCTAATTGGGGTATTTACAGTTTCTATGCCCGAACTTCTAGCCCACACAAATATGGACCCCCAATCCATATCTAAGCTCCGCGAGCACATCGAAGACTTCATCCGCTTCCTAGGGAAGAATCCTGAACAATACGTTGCAGAACACTACGAGAGCGGTTAGTTGCCCCCAATTTTACTCGATACTTTCTGTTACGGAGCATCCCCCGTCCCCGCGCGAAAAAGAAACGAAGAGCCATGTCTTGTCCGCCCTTTTTCCACCTGCCCTAAAGACAAACCAAACATACAGGAACTCCCGTCTCCAGTTAGTTGGCTATGGTTGCTTCCCCCTGTACGAACCCCGGCGGGGTCGGGGGAATTGGGATAACAAAAAGATGAACAAAAAAACGATGAAGGCGACGAACTCACAATTTTTTTCTTTTCTTCTAGCTTCCCCACGGTATATCGATCTTTCTAGAGGCCTTTGAGTGAGTGCACGGGTATGAAGACGGCTGGGGTGGATCGTTGGGAGGATAGGATTGGAGGGAGAGGTGGTCGTGGAACTGGTTGCGATTTTCATCTTTTTTAAGCAGATGGGGTTTATCATAACTAGTTTGATTCTGATTCTGGGTCCCTTTTTTACTTTTTTTCACTATATTATTCTTGTTCTTAAACTGCTCTTTTTTCCTAAAAAAACAAGGTGGGTTTGGGGTCGGTAGATTTGTATGATACAAGTAGGTGATGGATCCATTGGATGGATGGGATTGCTTTATTTTCTTTATCAGGGCATTGCTGTAGTTGTGGGCGTAATACGTTAATTTATGGTGTTTTTATTTGGTTGTGCAGCACCGTGCTGCGCCCGTGCTTGCGATGTGGGTCACTGAGGATCACTCGACCGTATTTGTAGTTGCCATGGAATAGATAGCATTACTCAATAGCCAGGTTATGGACTAACTATAAGGTGAGGGCAAGGAAGGAAAGGAAAAGAAAGGAAAGGAGAGAACTCTATTATGCTACGACATGAGAATGGGGGTGTAATTATTAGGGTCAATTTGGTGGACTTGGTGTCTCTGCTCGTCTAGACTGACATAATCTGATGCTCGTACCTCTCATACAGACCGCCGCCCGGTCACCTCGATGCCGGGAAATTCTTCCTGCAAATCCAACCAAAAATTAGCACCTTAAGGGACGGACGAGAAAGCAAGATTGGGGAAACAAACGTATTCAACAAAACTCCTTTAACACTCCTAATCTCTGCCTTGACCTTCGCCACAGCGTCATCCTTACCATCCCTACTCTTCGCCCCAGCATACTCGTAGGGCGAGGTAAAAATGCTAGAGCCGCCCCAGTCATAGGTGAGGCTCTCGAGGTAGCTCCTGAGGTCCTCAAGCGCGAACGTGAGCTCATTGTCCATGCCGTCCGAGTGGCTCTCGACAAGGGCGTGGAGCTGCGTTGATAAATGCTCTAACTTCCCGTCCGGGGTCAGGTCCTCGGCCTCCTCGGAGGTGTTGAGGTGGTGGTAGTCTAGCAATGGGCTGGTTTGTGTCATGGCGTCGACGTGGAATAGTTCGCTGGGGTCGGAGGTGCTGCTGCTATCGTCATCGTCATCGGAGGAGGAGGGGGACGAGGGGGAAGAGGGGTAGTAGGCTTTTTTGTTGCCGCCGGTGGCGGGGTGCTGGATTCGTGTTGATGGAACGAGCTCGCGTAGTCGGGTGTTTAGCTCCGTGAGGTTCTTTAGTGCTGTTGAGGAGAGGTCCAGCCGTGCGTCCGTGAGCGCAGAGTACATGGGTGTGAAGATGAATTTGTGGGCGCCGTAGATTGTGCTGCCGACGGCCGAGGCGAAGTATGCGGATTTGAGGATGTTGGGGGCGCTGACTAGGGGCTGTGGGGGCGGGGGTGGTGTTGGGGTTAGGAACTCCGGGTAGGTTATTAGTGGGGGGGAGGCTGCGGTCGCAGCGGCGGGCTTCTTATCCTTTTGGTCGGAGTCTTTGAGGGGGGATTTCGTTTCATTGTCGGCGTTGGGCTTTGTTACCGTTGCAGAAGGTGGTTGTTCCTCGGGCTATTATCGTCACCGTTAGCATCATCATCACCGCGAGCTTTTTCAAAAGGAGAAAGAAGGTGGAACGAACACTCTCTTTCCCCTTCCCCTTCTGTAGAACCACTCCAACTTCTTCCTTTGTGACAGTCGCCTCCTCCATCTTCTCCCTCTGCACCCTCTCCATCTCCTCGGCCAGAGCCTCAACCTCCTCGGCCGTCAGTCCTTTCTCCAACAAGAACTCCTTCTTCTGCTCCCATGGCGCATTCTTGACGCTGCTGGTTTCGAGGAATTTGGCGGCTTGCTCGCGGAGCTCTTCGCGTGTGCGGGCTTCGGGGGGCGGCAGCAGCTTGGCTGGGTTTTGGGGGGATTCGTGTATGGTCTTTAGATCTGTGGGGACATCGGTTGTGGTAGTGGTATCGGGGGGGGTGGGGGTTTCGGTTGGCATTCTGGTAGTGGTTGTAGTGATTTTGTAGCAGGGAGTGAAGGTTGATGGTGGTGTGGTGGTGGTGGTGGTGGTGATGGCCGGTCGGGGGGGGATCAGAGTTCGTTTTCCAGGAACCCGTGTTGTGATTTGTTGCTAGTTGTTGCCTCGGTAATTCTGAGTCGGTATCTGATGTGGCGCAACGAGGGCGTCTTCAGTTGACCCATCATGGAACCTCACTCGCTTAAGTTTGTCTTGGCGTACTCTGCCCACCAAGTCAAGAAAGCACAAACCTTTCTCAAGAAATTTTGTGTTTGGATCAGGAGAAAGAATCCTGCCTGATATATCTAGCTGGGAAAATTTTTACAGTAGAGTACAGGAATAGGAAGAAAGGGTCCATCGGGTCAAGAATCGCAGTTCGGTAAAGATTTATTCTAATCAACGCGTTGCACTGTTAAACTACGTGTTACAGGCCAACACCCTCACCAGTTCATACATCTAGGTGTGAGGCACAGTCGGGTTCCTATTCGGGAATAAGATCCTTGTCGGGTCATCTGGGTGAGTAATTAGCGTGAAGTTGTGGGAGGTGTGGGAGGTGTCAATGTTTACGGGTGTAGCTTTTCGCTCGATTAGGAATGGGCTAGGGGTGGGGTTTGCCTGGTCGGGTGCTGAGAGGAGGGGAGAGAGAGAGGAGGATGAGAGAGGGGAAAGTGTATTTAAAGGGGCAGATTTTGCCCACTTTTTGGAGGGGAGCAGGAAGCCTCGAGTACTCTTTTTCCTGTTACTGCTGCTTTTGCTTCTACTGCTTGGCCCACTCGGCTCTGCGAAATAAATCATCAACCCTTACTTTTCTCTATTTTACCCCCCTCGCTTTTTTTTCCAAACAAGCAGCCAGACAATGTCTACCTCTGCAACTACCGCTTCCCACCTCACTCCCAAGACTTGGCTCATTACCGGCTGTTCTAGAGGCTTCGGTTCCGCCCTTGCCCTCGCTGCCCTCACATCCGGCGACAAAGTCATTTGTACGGCCCGTAACCCCCAAGCCCTCTCGCACCTCACGAATCTTGGCGCAATCCCCCTAATCATCGACCTGACCTCCCCCCCAACTATCATCCAGGCCACGATAACCAGCGCGATCACCGACCACGGCCCAATCGACTACCTCGTGAACAATGCCGGAGTCGTCACCATCGGAACTGTGGAATCCTACACCCTAGCCGAACTCCAAGAACACTTCACGATAAACGTCTTCAGCCACATCACCATCGCGCAGGCTATCCTCCCACACATGCGCTCCCGACGCAGCGGTGTCATAGCCAACATCGGCTCGATCGCGGGCTGGGGCGGCGGCCCGAGTCTCGGCGCCTACTGCGCCGGCAAGCACGCGCTTGCCGCCTTCAGCCTCAGCCTTCAGCAGGAGGTCGCGAGCTTCGGCATCACCGTCACTTGCGTCGAGTTGGGCTACTTTCGCACTGGGATTTTGGAGGACGGGAAGGCGTTCGAGGCCAAAAAGGTCATTCCCGAATACGAGGACTTGATGCGCGTTGCTCGCGGGGGCTTGAAGGGGTCTAGCTGGAAGCAGCCTGGCGATCCAAAGAAGGGGGCTGAGTTGGTTGTTGAGATGCTTAGTGGGAAGGGGAGGGGTGCTGGGAGGGTTCTGCCGGGGAGGTGGGTTGTTGGTAGGGATGCTGTTGCTTTCGTTGAGGCGGCTTTGAAGAGGGGGGAAGACATGCTTGAAGGGTGGAGGGAGGTGGTTAGCACTACCGATTGCGATGATGTCGATCCTAGTAAGGATATGTTCATGTAGATCCTTCTTTAGGCTCTTTATTTATCAGCCGGACAGTCATTTATTTAGTCAGTTGGGTAGATGCGCCCTCGGGTAGTAGAAATTCAGACAAAAAGGATCCTAAACATTCTTTCCTTTCCATCTTTCCTTCCTTCACAACCCCTCACTCGCTCGCTTGGACCCCTCGAGAAATTGTTTTTTTTTGGGAGGGGGGAACAGGGAAAAAAAACCAACCACCTTCCCACCCTCCCTCCCCCCTCACCGAGCCCCTCGAACCCACGAACTAAGTGTACAGATATGATACCCCTGTAGCTATTATCGACTCACTCATCACAAATAAATTATCCCCCGTCTCCAAATCAAGAATTGATACCCCGCTCGCCCTACGATACGAGCCGTGATAACCAGGTCCCACTTCTTATCTTGCCTCCCCATGCACGAACCACAATTTCCTGACCTTCGGTAGCCTAAAATCGGCCTTGTTTTAAATAAATAAACAAACAAATTAAGCCTAATTCGGCCTGCCAGATTTTCAGCATAAATTATCTCCACAAAAAAATGTGTTTGGGCAAGTGTTCGGCTCGCCAACAATATTGTAAAAGTTCGATCAAGTTCCTATTCAGTAGGCACAGCCTGGGGAAATTGCAATAAAGGTTGAAAGTGGAGTATGGAGAACATCACGAACGCCCCCCTCACCTGAACAACTAAACCCAAGTAAGAAGCTTTCAAGTGGTTTACTTGGATTAACTGTGGCTACTGCGCTGACCATCGCTCGCTTCCTTATACAAAACCCATCAAACAGCATCCGTTGGGGTGGGGGGGCTGTTCGGGTGGACTGTGATGCGGGGCTATTCCGGGGAAAATAAATGGCCTTTTTTCTGGAGAAAATGGCGTGCGGCAACACCATAAATCTTTTTCGGTGCCCTTCACCTGTCCTAAACACAGCCTGTCATCTTTATCTCAACCCTCAATCAGCTAACTAATCCTCTGCTTTTTTCGCATGTATCATAATATTATTATTATAATATTATGTGAAGTGTCATGCGCATGACCAAAAGGGTGAGTTTTGCTGTATTTCACCTGCAACGGAAAATCCATAAACGTCAGAAAAATGCAATTTTTCTCCTATGCTAAACGGGGCCTAAATTATTTTATATTTTAATTTTCTAGTAAAAATTAATAACGTAGATTCTGCCTTTCTAACCCTATGTGTGGGATGCAGGTGGCTGGAAAACGCCTTGTTCTCGGAGAGTTTTTTTGTGTGACAAGCCTTACCTAACACCTGCTTCTTAAATGTCACGGAGATTTGTTTCCGGCGAAGGCTCTATTCGCGGGTTTATTGCGGTATGTTTGCATTGGTACGTGCCGAGCGGGGCCTGAAATAGAGGCCGAAGGAGGGTGAATCCTTGGTCGTGAACGTCGGCGGGAACGGATTTTGGAGGCGCGGAAGGTAGGTTTTTCCTCACTTGTTGTGTCTTCTGTTTTGGTTGCGGTAGTCGATCGGTATGTTTGGCTGCTTATTTTATCTCGTGGGTATTATTTTCAGGAGGGGTGAGGATGAGCACGAGGCATGGCGGTCATGTCACATCACTCGGCAGGGTTTGGCTTTTTTGATGTGCGGTGTTTGGAATGGTGGTTGGTACAACCAATCGTTTGGCTAGTGTCGAAATGCCTCCAAATCGCTTGACTGAATGATATGCGTTTGGAAGACTAATTTTGGTTTTTATTTCTGGTTTTTTTTGAAGGTTTGCTTTCGCGGTGTGGTATGTTGCCGTGGGTTTACCACTCCCGTGTCCCCGTTCCCATCCCACACCATAGAAACTTCGGTAAACCAGACCATGTACTATCTGGTCGAAGATTCCCTGCTCTGGCAGAGGGTGCGAGGAAATATATAGTAAAAGGCGAGCTGCTTGGCCCCTCTGGGAGACATGAAAAACCGGAAAATGATCAAAGCTTACTAGAGGAAGTAGCTCTGGTGACATAACGCTTGGTCGAATTGTCTGGGTTTCTATAGCGCCTGAGGAACAGGGGAAAGGGCGTGTATTGAAATCTTGAAATGTCGACCCTTCACCGCGGTGAGCGGGAATAGGGATAATAAACTCGAGAATCTGATTAGAGTTAACTCATGCGCGGTTACTCGCTTATGGTGTCTATCCTTTTTTTTCCTTTTTTTTCAAGTGCGAGTCTACATCGATCGTTTATAGGAGAGAAGAAGGGAATAGAAGGGGTAAGGGACATTGAGAGTGGACGAGAAGGGTAAGCAAGAACTGGAGACAAGCTACGATGTTAAACAATGGATGGAAGTCTAATTTATAGAAAGGATCTTCATAATACAATAGACTCTACTTCCCCGCAAGGTCTAGGAATAAATGCTCATAAATACTGGCCCGGCAACACTCGCAAATACTCGGAGAACTTGAAACAAGCACCCCCTACAAGACGTGGGATGTTGGAAGATTTCGGAGAAAAGCAGACGGATGATGGGAATTATTAGGAGCTTGGAATGTGTCAGGAGTGTTTGTACAGGAGAGGAGGGTCTCGTCCGGGCTTATGGGAGAGGTGTAGAGGGATCGAGAACGTGATCGGATTGTTCATGTTTTCCTTTTGTTGTGGGATGTTTCGGGGTGAGAATGGGGGCCGGTGGGATATTGAGGAGGTATTTGGAGGTGCTTCTCATCTGGATATAATCCTATCTGCTGTCCTGTTAGCTAGTTGAAGCTAACATAAGCTTGCTTGCGCACCTAGTATTGCTCTCTTACTTGTTTTCTCTCCTCTTGTGGTTCAAATACTAATACAGGGTTTCCTCGACTGGCCATCGCAAAAGAGGGTTTCCGAGGAAGGCTTGCAGAATGGGCTAGAGGGAGGGACGCCAATGCCCGTAGGAAAGTGCTATTACCGGAAGTCGAAGAAGATTTAAAGGAGGGCAGGACGGGTGGCGAACGGAGCAGTGAGGATATATATAGGGATAGGACAACGGCAGATGCTCATGTTCAAAGGCTGCAGGGGGGTTTGTGTCTCAACCCCAGGTCGCCCGCCGGCGTTTTCGGGCCCCGGGTTCTGGTGAAGAGGCTTTGCGCTTGTGCCCGATGGAGGTACCTCCCGGCTTCCCTAGAAGCTCTATTATCCCTTCGTGCCTATTCTTGGCAGCCCACATGAGCGGTGTATGATCCACACAATCCCTCTTGTCGATGTCACAGCCGTTCGTCTCCATCAACGCAACCACAACCTCAATAATTCCAAAGAAGGATGCGCAGTGTAGCCCAGTAAACGAGAAGCCCTTGATATCACTGAAACGATCAGGACTCAATACGTTCTTCAGGAGCAACTTAATGGATATGTGGTCATCATAATTGTCAAATAGCTTTAGTGCAAGCGATTTAGCATAGTCGGAGAGTTCCTTTTTCGCATGGGTTCCCCAGTATATTGAAGAGTATCCGAGAAAGGGATCTTGTGCGGGATCGGGGAAGTCACTGGCCGGGAGGCCCTTGAACCGCTGAAAATTCAGGTAGGTCAAGCAAGTTTCGGCGATTATCGAGTGAGCTCTATCGAATAAGTGGGGGAGAGTTGAAAGGTATTCTTGGAGGGTTGAATGGATCAAGCCGACAGTAGAAGCCTCGTTATCCACCACGAGAAGCCCTTGACAGCAGTTTAATACTGTCCTCATTGTGGGAGCATTTTCGGGATCGAGCTTCGCTGATCCTATTTCGACTGCAAGGGCATGACAGAGTTCATCCGCTCTTAGTGGCCGCTCCGAATGCAAAACCCACATGAGAGCGGCCATTCCAATTCCCTCATTAATCTCGCCTTGTGCCTTTACCCGGCTTAACATTCTATCGTAGACACTCCCCAAGACACTGCGCATTTCTTTAAGCCTCTCTCGCCTGGTGGAGATCTTTTGTTCTCTTAAAATTGCCCCCATTATCGGAAACACTAGTAGAAATCTAGACATATCTCTGTTAGCGGAGGGCTGAGGTGGATTCCCTAATCTTTGCTCTTACGTACATTCCCGAAACCATTGCAGGAACCTTAGTTAGGATATCTCCCCTTAGGCTTGAATTCATTGCGTCTTTATTGGTGTCCTCCTCCAGTTTAGCAAGGATATATGTGACGATATCAACTCTGTTGGGTTTTATTTCCATGAACGTCACTGTCTTAGCAAGAATGTCCCGAACCTCATCCCGGATATATGATCTTCCAGTCAAGAATAATCGGATGCTTGGCGACTTCTCGAGAATTCCTTGTAACGATTTGAGAACTGCCCGCCGATGTTCTGCTAGACACTCATCGAGAGCATCAACAACGATGAATGTGCGCTGTGAGGTGGAGACGGTTTGGAGCATCGTTTGGATTTCAGGAAGCCGTGGCCTCCGGCCACCCGCGACCCTTTTATTATTGTCGTATTCCTTGACCACCTGTTCTGGGATATTTTCTAATCCGCTAACTATCTGTCTAACCAGGGAACCTAGCATGTCCGTGGGAGACTGCTCCTCCCTTGCATCGAAATCGAAGTAGAAGCAGGCGACAATAGCGTTTTGATGTCTGAACTGATCGCTCAAGGTATCTATGACCAGGGAGCTAACATCACGGCTTGTTAGCAATGCTGTTCTTAGATGCCCGGAGATCGCTTCTCATACGTGATGCAGGTCTTTCCGACCCCCGGATCGCCGTAGCAAAACAAGGCCGCATTATTGGTTTCACCTTGGCGAGAAACACCGGACCAACTTCTAAATACCTCCGTATGTAGGAGCCAATCTCCCACTTCGGGAACCCGGCACGAATGAACTTCTTTGTCTCGTATCTGCTGCTCGAGTGGAGATAGCCATGCTAGGATTTCTAGGATTTCGGACCTCTCGTCTTGTAGGTGGACACTGAATTTGTTAAAACTCCCTTTATTGTTATTGAAAGACATCTTCTGTTTTCCGCTGAGGGATGCCACAGAAGGGATGCCGCAGAAGATAGACTCTTGGAGTACCGGCAGAGCAAGCCGATAGATCGCTAGTACGGGGGGGGGGGGGAGCGGGGTAGTCCTTTAGCCTCGAACTTGTGATCAAAAGCCCATAGCAACCTTGCTGTACCGATGCCGAAAAGGCAATACCGGACTTAAATTAAAATCAGCTACATAACTGCTGTCGTATTCGGAAGGTCGAGTCTAACCAGCCAATCCTTCAGACGAGCCACCAGCCACATGCCCGCCCGCAGATTCGGCTCCCCCTTCCGGCAACCCGGAAATTTTCCTCTTTGGGAACAAGGCAGCGTGGGGAAACCACCACAATATCCCCAGCATTCAAAGTCTCTAGAGACCTGAGGGGAATTAAACACTACAATGCACCCACCTCCTATGCCCAAAGCTAGTCGGGACACTACATCAAAATATTGCGAAATAAGTTACGCAAGACCATTGGCTTGCACCCTACTGCGCTCACATTCTGAAGTTTGTTGGAAAAACACTGGGCCTATTATACCAAGTAAGTTAGGTACTGTACGAGGCTGGCGACAAAAATGGTGAGCAGTGTAAGGGTTTTCCACCCAGAATAGCCATATCCACAACCTTCTAGCCACTGATTTAGTGAAACAATTTGGGCTCAACCTTCACCCATTTGTGCAACAATTCCCTAGATTCTACTTTCCAACCCTTTAGAACTCTGGTATCCGGCTAGACTGGTTGAGGAATTGTCAAGAGAGTAATTGTTTGTACATTGGTCTTGGCGCAATTTCTGACTATTTTGTATGGGAAATGGCAAGGCTTGGCGCTGTTTCCAGCTTCAACTTTACAATATTACATGCCAAAGTGTCCAATAATTCTTTAATAATCTGTAATTGCTTGGAGAGATATTTGAATGAATTCTAGACCAGAATATCAAATTTTGAAAATTTTCACACCCCCAGAATGTGTTGAATGAAAAGCATGAAGTAGCGTGGTTTGGGTTGTTACATGCCATTCTGCTCACCATTTTTGTCGCCAGCCTCGTACAGTTGCGTCTAATAAGTTTCCGTACGGTCCATAGCAACAACACAACACCATAAGTAAAATTAATTCACAATGCAAATGTCTAGATAATAATTCAGAAAAAAATGAGGTAATTGAAAATGGGAAAACTTTTCTATTACCCAGCTCTGATAATTTTATACCAATAGTTAGAGTATGGAGAAAATCTGGAATTGGGAAAATGAAATTTGGAAGCTAAAATGGAACACTATGTACATGAATTTTTTTATTTTTCAACAGCAGTAAGATATAAGATTAATTATTAGTTTACCAATCTCAGAGGGGTTATAAATCATAATCTAGACCCTAAATACTAGTTAGTTTACTTCATGATTTTACATATATGGTAACCACTGATAAAGAATATGGGCAAACTATAGTTTATCTCAGATAATTAACTGTAAACTGGAACAATCTACAAGAAACTATATACTCTAGTGAATATATTTTTACTATTATTATATTATTTTAAAAATACCAATTTGAAGTTCAAATCTGTTTTCTCTTATATATATAAAGTTATTGGATACTACTACTTGATGTTATGGTACTCAGTCTACTATTGATAGAAGTAATTGGAAAAATATGATTGTTCTAAGATAACTGTAATTGTATGAGCTTCAATATCTTTCACTTGGAAGATTATTTTTAATATTTTTCTCAAGCCAGGGAGCTACTACTATAGGTGTTGGATTTTTCTGGGAAAATTACAATATAGGTTATTGGGCTAGTAAGGTCCGGGGGAAGAATATATTTTATATTTAATTATCCAAATATGTTATCTAAGAGCTATAGGATATATCAATCAATTTACTTTTAAATAGTAGTTTACTTTGCTTTTAAAAAAAGGCTTTAAATCCTCAATATAGGGTCTTTGATAATATGATAATTGATTGTATAATCAGTGGTAACTTAAGCTAATAACTTTGCAGAACTGATACTCTAAGATGTAAAGAAATACATACTAAGGATACAACTCCCTGAGATTGAATCTGATAGTGTTAGAACAAAACTGGTAGTTGGTATTTTTTGAGTATAAACTACTAAAAGATTTATCAATTATGAAAAACCTTAAATCAAATGTATATATTTTTCCAATTAACTTTAATTTTTGATATTCTATTTTCTCATAAGATACAGATTAAATTATAACTTAACTGATAATTATGTTACATATTTTAAGGACCGGGTCCTTAAAAATGAAAAGGTGACAGTGGTTTTTGCCGTTGCTATGGACCGTACGGACACTTATTAGACAGAACTGTACATACCTTCCCGAAGTATTTTGGGTATTTGTGGTTCACGATAGGTTGCGGTGGGGGTCACGGGGTTGAAGTAATACCGTAGAATCTCGAATAATTGAACAATGTGCTATGTCGTTGGAGTTGCCTTCTCTGGTAAGGTCTGGTGTTTTTTTGTTTTTTTATGACTCCCAGAGGGGCTGAGCAGCTCTTTTTTTGCCGCAATTTTCACCCCTTCTCCGAGGTAGGGAATTCTCGACTACATAGCACATTGTTCAATTATTCGAGATTCTACGGTAGTGCATATTGGCTCAAACCGGGTCCTCAAAACAGGCAAAACTAGATATCAAACTAGTTGACAAGGAATTATTATTATTATTTTTAAAAAGCAGCCGAATGAAGCTTCTGAGAAGAACAAAATAGCGCTTTTTTCTTTAATTAAGTGTCGGAAGTATGATATCATAAGAAAATTTGGGTGAGAGTGAAACTAGTAACACAACCTACCCAGTGCCATGCTGAAAAATACTGTAGAGTGTACATGAGCAAAACATGGTGATAAAGGGATAATAAAAAGTTGCTAGAACAAGACTTTTTTTCTTGCTTAAAAATATTTTTATAGATAATATAAAAGTAGATAATTTTAAAGAAACATTCTTCGTCCACTACGCCGCTTGTTGTCCGGAGGTGCAACATTTCGCTTTACTGATGGTGTCTTGGCGGCTGTTGGCTCAACCCCGATCGGTCGCCACGAAATTCCCGCTCCACAGGAGGACCCACGGCGCTTTGCACCATAGAGGGCCTGCCGGGCTACTTGGGCACCCCCCCCCCACCCCGCCCGGGCGGCTGGACCCAAATAAATTTCAAGTGGTTTTCTTGGTTTGAAACTGTGGCTACTGTGCTGACCCCCGCTCGTTTCCTCATACAGAACCCACCAACCAGCGTCTGTTCAGGTGGGGGTGTCCGGGTGGCCTGGGAGGCCATCTATTGTCGTACCGCCGGCCCCGCGCGCTTGCGGCTCGTGGCGTAGGGGGTTGGTGGTGTATGGCTGGATCTGCTGGGAATGTCGGGGGTGGCATCTTTCCGTTTATGGGGTGGATTAACTGCTCCCCTATGCCCTGTCTTAGCAACGCCCTCAAATGAAGTCTGGGCCCCCGTGTTCGGCTTGTTAGGGTTGACATATTTCCCGTATAGTAGCAGCTCCACCACTCCTCGTTGCCGTTCCGAACAGCCCACGAAAGCGGCGTCTGACCCTCCGTGGCTAGCCTGTCAGGGCTGACATCTCAGGCACAGTAGCAGCTTCGCTACTTCCTCATTGCCGTTTCGAGCAGCCGCCGAGAGTGGTGTTCGGTCATCGGGATCTGCTCGGCCGGGGCGGGCATCACTCCGTCTTAACAAGAGTTTACCGCCCCCCCCACGCCCGCCCTCAGAGGCCCGTATGAGTGGCGTATTACCCACCCGGCCCTTTGGTTGACATCACAGCCTTTCATCTCGACCAACGCAGCCACAACCTCAACAATTCCAAAGAAGGACGCAGTCCAGTAAGCGAGGGAAAATCTTCGTTATCATCGAAGCGATCAGGGTTCGGTGCGTGCCTCAAGGGCAATTCAGCGCGGCCCGGGGGTTCCGTTTTCGTGTGCTGAAGAGTATCCGAGAAAGGGTGTTGGTATGGGGTCGGAGAGGCGGTGACCGGGGTAATGAGGATATCCATACAGATGGGGCAGTGGTAGATATTCATGTTCAAAGACTGCAAGGGGGGTTACGTCTCTTCGACCCTAGGCCACCCGCCGGCGTTTTCGGGCCTTAGCTTCTAGTGGTGGAAGCCCCTTCACCTTTTTGCGCTTGTGTCTGGTGGCGACACCTCCTCTTTTCAGTAGAAGCTCTACTATCCCGTCATGCCCATTCTGCCTAGCCCACATGAGCGGCGTGTTACCCACACAATCTCTCTTATCGACATCACAGCTATTTGTCTCCATCAACGCAGCCACAACCTCAAAAATTCCAAAGAAGGATGCACAGTGTAGCCCAGTAAACGAGAAGCCCTTGATATCACTGAAACGATCGGGACTCAATACGTGCTTCAAGAGCAATTTAATGGAGATATGGTCACTATAATCGCTAAGTAGCTTAAGGGCAAGCGATTTAGCGCAGTCGGAGAGTTCCCTTTTCGCGTGGGTTCCCCAGTATATTGAAGAGTATCCGAGGAAGGGCGCCTGTACGGGATCGGAGAGGTCGCTGGTCGGGAGGCCCTTGAACCGCCGAAAATTCAGATAGGTCAAGCAAGTTTCGGCGATTATCGAGTGAGCTCTATCGAATAGGTGGGGACGAGTTGAAATGTATTCATGGAGGGCTGAATGAGTCAAGCGGATAGTAGAAGCCTCCTTATCGACCACAAGAAGTCCTTGGCAACAGTTTAACAATGCCCTTATTGAAGGAACATTTTCGGGATCAAGATCTGTCGATCCTATTGTGACCGCAAGGGCGTGGCAGAGTTCATCCTCTCTTAGTGGCCGCTCCGAATGCGAGACCCACATGAGAGCGGCCATCCCAATCTTCTCTCTAGTCTCATCCTGCGCCTTTACCCGGCTCAACATTCTATCGTAGACACCCCCTGAACTACTCATTATGGTCCTAAGCCTATCTCTCCTAGTCGAAATCTTCTGTTCTCTTAAGATTGCCTCGATTATCAGAGACACCAGAGATCTAGACACATATCTGTTAGCGGACCACCGAGGTGGATCTCCCAGCGCCTTTGCTTATACATACATTTCCGAAACCATTGTGGGAACCTTCTCTAAAATATCCGCCCTTAGCCCAGCACTCATCGCGTCTTTATTGGTGTCCTCCTCCAGTTTGGCCAGGATATATGTGACGATATCATCTTTGTTGGGGTTTATTTCCATGAACGTCGCTGCCTCACCAAGAATGCTCTGAACCTCACCCCTGATATAGGATCTCCCAGTCAGAAATAACCGGACACCTGGTGACTTCTCGAGAATTCCCCGTAACGATCTGAGAACCACCTGTCGGTGCTCTGCCGCACATTCGTCCAGAGCGTCAACACATATGAAAACGCGCTGTGATGTGGAGACGGTTTGGAGCATCGTTTGGATTTCAGAAAGCCGTGGCCTCCGGCCACCTGTGACCTTTTTATGCTTGTAATACGTCTCGACCACCTCTCCTGGAGTCCCTGCCAATCCGTTAACTATCTGTTTAAGCAGGGAACCTAGCATATCTGTGGGAGACTGCTCTTTCCGGGCAGCGAAGTCGAAGTAGAAGCAGGCGACGATGGTGTTCTGATCGCTGGCCTGATCGCCCAAGGCATCTACCACCAGAGAACTAATATGCTTATCAGCCATACTGTTCTTACTCGCTTTTCCTCTTGGAGGCCGCTTCTCTTACGTGATGCAGGTCTTCCCGACCCCCGGATCGCCGTAACAAAATAGGGTCGCATCATTGGATGTATCTCGGTGGGAAACATCAGACCAGCTCCGAAATACCTCCGTATTCAGGAGCCAGTCTCCCACATTGGGGACCCGGCAGGACTGGACCTGTTTGTGTCGTATCCGCGGTTCGAGTGAAGATAGCCATGCTAGGACCCCAGAACTCTCGCCGGCCACAGCGTAGCCATCCCACGTATTGGCAGAGGACTTAGTGCTATTAAAATAGTTGTAATGTCCAGACATTTCCTTTATCCACCAGCCTGGGGTGAAGAGCTTTCGATCCTTCACAGAATTCGTCGGCAGAGGGAAAGCGGGGCCGATAGCAAGCTCTCGAGCCGGGGCTGATCGAGAAACGTGGTGTCACAATACGGTAGGGCCGAAGAGACATTAGCCTCCCCCGGGGGGGGGAGCAATAACTTCGAAAAAAAAGAAGTACTAGGTACCCGGATATGGAAGTGGGTGACTGGACAGACAGGGATTAGAAATCTATGCCAATACATAGATTTCTTAGCCCCTGTCTGTCCGATCACCCACGTCCATGCGGCAGGGTCTTGGCCGGATACATTGCCAAATACAGTACCTTAAATTCAAGATAGAAGAGAAAACAAAGATCCACATCTTCAAGCAAGGCACAAGTCGCACTCGATATCAGAAACGCCAAGGGTTCATGATTTCTCGTTTGATAGCGAGGTTCTGGAAGAAATTCCTTGCTCGAGGACGGTACCGTAAAAACTCGAATACATGGTCAGTGTGCTATGTCGTTGTAATTGCCTCTCTTAGTAGAGCGCTGTGTATTTTTCCTTTTTTTTCTCCCCAGCGAGGGGTGAGTTTGCTGTGACTCGCCTAAGCCTATCCTAAAGGGGGAAATCCCAACGACAAACTCCCATTCGCAGATTCTTGGCGGAAAGAAAGGTATCATACCGTATTGTGGCAATGTCTTGGCCGCAATGAAAGTAGTGATACAAGATTTTGTGCATAATCTGAACTGTAAGGGTTGTCCTGGTACAAGTACTCGAGTACCTTCCTTGCCACCAAGACTTTGCCGGAGTACCTTTCTTTCCGCGAAGACTTTGCGAATGGGAGTGAGCATAGCACACCGGTCTTGTATTCGAGTTTTTACGGTACAAGTACAGAGAAGACTTTATGGGAGTAGGGGTGTAAATTCCCAGAGGGTTCATTTGTAATACCAAGGCTTTCCAGATACAGTCTCCACCGTACCCACGGCGAAACTGGACCGGTGGCGAACAGGGGTATTTTCGTGGGCAAAAAGTGAATCATCGAGGTTAGGGTTACGAAAAATTACTGGTAATTAATCCCTGTTCGCCACCAGTCCAGTTTCGCCATGGGTACGGTGGAGACTGTAACTGGTTTCATTATACTTGTAGCGGGGTGCGAGTGACCCAATTTTCATTCTCCTAACATGACTATCAGCGACTAAATTTATATTTCTTAAGGTAGCCGTTGCTCGACCAGACTACCATATTTCTCCTGGGGCCTAATGCTGTGGCAAATGCACATTCCTGAAGATAGCACTGTAAAGCATGATAGGATAATGTAGCGCATGGCAAATCTGGTTGCAACTACCGTACCAAGAGCAAATTCGATTCGTAATTTTCTGACGTTTGTGAACACAATTGCTATTACGGTACCGTACGTACGGGGAAAAAATCGGCCGGAGCCTCAAAATTTTGGCGAACGCAATAGCAGTGGTGTTCATAAACGTCAGAGAATTAAGAGTAATACTCTCAGAGATGCGACATTGTCCTGTCACGCTCTTTTTTTTATAACTACAATAGAGATAATAGGGGCGGATCCAGTTTACCCAGAAGTTACGGCATTTGGCAATCCCCTATGCCGCAATCCCCTATGCCGTGGTAGCAGTGCCGATACCTCTCTTTCATCGAAGAACTTTTTGTGGAGGACTGGATGGCTTGGTTCTGTCGTAAGAACCGTACGCCGCCGGAATTCTGAGGCTCTGGCTAATTTGTTGGTTGGATCCAATAGCAGTCGGCCCCACGACACCACAAACACAGACTCTGGTGGGGACAATCCGTGAATCTATTGGATAAGCCATTACCCCTTCGAGCGGATAAAACACGCATGCCAGGAACGATCGCCTTCTTTGGATGTATGATACTTCCAAATCGGTGGAAACCAACACAAATTAGGAAACTTGAGTGATTTCTCATGATCACGGCCAGAGAGGGCACTGGCGCACTCGGTAACTTTCTTCCTTCGGCGCAAATTAGAGATCGGGACGGGGTGGCGTTGATCTAGACTAACTTACTATCTACTCGCGCATATCGAATGTGCTAACCTCACCGCCGCTTAAGTTACTACCCCAACCACAACACCAAACGTTTCAACTTTTTTCTTCCACATTAAAATTTAAAATTTTTAAATATTATTCTTTCTACTGGGGGGGGGGGGGGTACCTAGCTCTTGGGGCGGGGGGTGTTGTGCTGCTTTCCGCCTGTTGATTGATGACGACGGGCCGCCGTTGTCACGAACATTTCGAGTACGGTATTTAATTTTTTTGCGCCCGAGGATGTGCTGCAACCATGCATTTTGTTTGTCACACCCTCCGGATTTCTAATTTGCGCCCGGGCAGTGTTGCTCTCCTATGGGCAGGTCCAGGGACCCACGGGATCGCTAGTCTTGTTCTACCGCTACTTGTATTCGTAAATTTGTATTCATCCTGTACATGTAGCTTACTACTTGCTTGACTTGGAGGGGTGCGTTGTTATTGGCTCATGAAGGGGGTAATTGAATTGGAGGCGACGGAGAGGAATGGGAATCAGTGGAAATCTCGTGATTAACAAATGCGCCTGGTTACCCGGACCAAAAACCAAGCTCCAAGGGTGCCAAGATCAGAGATTGTGCTGTGCCCGGGTGCAAATACTCGAGTTCTCGTGGTTCCGTGAGTTTTGTAAAACGGACTGCTATTTGGAGATGCGGAAGGTAAAATTTTGCTCACTTGCAGAGTCCTCTGCTTTGCTTATCATAACAACAGTATTACGATATAGTACTTGACTAGTGCGTTTAGCCCTTGTTTTATCCCGTGGATATTGTTTTCAGGATAGACGAGGAAGAGCACGAATAATGATGGTCATGCCATATCACTCGGCGGGGTTTGGGTTGGGTTGTAAATATCACAATAGTCAAGCTCTATACCGAAGGCTTAAGAAACGACAGAAAACCATAGACTCTTGCATTCTATCTAAGGGACCGGAGTACCGGCTATTTATGCTTCGCAACAGGAATACTTGTCCTCAGCAGCAAAGAAATCCAAGGTAACAAAAGGAAGATAAAAGGAATGTGATGCGCATGGAATTACATCAATGATTAACTGATTGAGTAGTGAGTGGGATGAAAGATCTGAAGTGAATGAGTTGAGCTTATACTCTGAGGGCATTAAAGTGAAACTAGTATGAAGTAGGTTTTAGACTTGGGCTCGAAACGATATACTGCACGGCGAAACGAAACGGCGAAACGAAACGGCGCCAAGGAATCACACACGACACGATCGCACACAGAAGCGGGGGAAAATCTCTTCTCTTCACAACAACAGTCTCTCGCACAACGACAGTCTCTCGCACAACGACCCACCCTTACTTTCGCATTCGGCCAATTATATCGATTTGCCACCCTCGTGATAGTTTACAAAGTCTTTGGCTTTGTTCCCGGTGGTGTTGCTTTGCCTTCGGGCGCTCGGTGTTGTTTTTGCCTTCGGTGGCTCGCCTGGCCCTCGCTACAGGTGAACTTTACGGTTTCGCTTAGGTTGTTTGCCTCGCCTTCGGGCTGGTGAATACTCCCCCCCCTCCTCCTCCTTTGGTGGCTCCCCTGGCCATTTGCTACAGGTGAACTTTCACGATGGGTGACTCTGTTGCCCCCCCTCCTCGTTCCCCTTCCCCTGCTCCGGGCACCCAGATTGTCCCGGGCAGGATGCCCACCTCTGATGGCTGTGGTCTTATCCCGGCTGTCAAACTGTCGTACGCCGCGCCGGGTGGGGCCTACCAAGGCCTCCACATCGACCATGTTTCGGGATGTCGCAATGAGTCCCTTTTCTTTACTTCTGAGGTTCGAGCAATTGTTGCTCACCTCGACCTCCGCTCCTTCGACTCCGTCGAGTCTGTTTGCACTGGTATCATGGCTGCTCGCGGCTGTTGCATTACTGGTGACACCTCCTCTGCGCGTTGCCACGTCAACCGCACCACTACTTTGGGTTTTTACACCCGTTTTCACTCTCCTGAGGGCTCCTCCCAGTCCTTCGCCCCGTCCAGCTCCCAAGTTGTGAGCTCGGACTTTCACTCGACTATGGCGTCTGATCCCATGGTCCCCTCCGCATCCTGGCCGTCCATTGATGAAGCATGATCCCAGGACCCCATGTACATTCCTTCGGTGATTGAGGTTGACGACAGCGAACGGCGTCTTCCCTCCCCTGTTGAGCGACTTTCCTCCAGTGAGCGGAAGCTATATGCCAACTTCCGATTGGACCGATCGTCGGACAAAGACTAGGCACCTCTTGCAGGTGGCATCCGCCCTGAGGATCGGATCACTCAGGTTTCATCCCCTCCTCCCTTCGTCCCCCCCTGGTCGCGCCCAGGTGCCGGTTCTGGTTTCGCCCCAGAAAATACCATTCCCTCGGGCCGCTGTGCCTTCGTTCCTGTGTCCAAGAGGCACCATGAGTTTATTGCTCATACCAAAGGATGACGGGGTAACACCCCCCCCCAAGAGAAACGACACCTCCCCCCCCCTGTTGACCACCAGCCAAGTGATTCCATCGTCTGGAGTTATCGTTCGCGATACCCCTATGGACTTGGGTGGCTGGTCTAACACTGATGGCACAGGTATTAGTGATTCTAGGTACGCCACTGATGCTCAGCCACGGTCCGCTACCCGCAGCCCTACGCCTTGCGCCTCTCTGACGTTTTCGTCGCTTCCCGCCCTCCCTCTCACGATGAGCTACCAGTCGCCTTCACAGGTTGACGCTGCTTTGTTGAGTGGTTTGGAGGATATCCGCAGCGGTAATGCGGTCCCTTTGTTGTCTTCGCCCTCCTCCTCCTACAGGTCGGTCACATCGTCCTCGGATTCGGATGATGCCTCTATGTTTGATGGGTGCCGGACTTACGCGCTGGTTGGGGGTAAGGAGGCATATGATTCCTTCGAGGAAGTGGCTGTCGATATGCTACGTCTGGGCAAACAACAAAACAACTGCTTGGATGAGAATATTGTCACAAATTCTGACTTAGCCAAATTGTTTTCACATGACTAATCAGTTATTAGTCATCCCCTGTTTATGTTTCACGCTATGAAGTCGCTTGACTCATAGTTCTCACATAACTACGCATTTGCGAGTTATCGTTATGATTGATCGAATGTTTTATGACTCACGATTGTGACGTCGCATGATGTAATGACTTTCGCACATGACTCATGTTACGAGTCATGGGTTTTACGCATGTGACTCGTTCGAGCACATGGCTTGGGTTATGAGTTATGATTGGATAAACGAATATTGCGCGATGACTCATGTGAGTCATCAATGGGTTTCGCGCTATGACTCGCTATGAGTCATAGAGATTTATGTAGCGCGAGGTGATGAGTCACCAGGGTTAGGGTTGTGGGAAGATGCCTATATAAGGGACTTGGGATCGCCCAAGGAGATAGGATCTTCACGCAACCATCTAAGTAATACAACACTTGGATACTGGAGCACGGGCCAAGCCCTTTGACAGTGACCTTCCCGTGGTGCAAGATATACAAACCTATTACTCTACTTCTTACGCAAACCTTTACAGCTCGAACGCGAGCACCTAGTCCTCTAGCGATTGGACTTTGTACCTTCCGGTCTTATAACGATAAGACTTCCTCGAACGGGACTATGAAGATAGTCAACGATCACGATATGCACTACGATTAGTCGTTCCCCGTTTAACGAAACACCGACGGGAATGTGTTTGTTACATTTGGTTGCGTCATTACCTACAAACGCTGAACGACTACACGAACGAACAAAAAAGACAACAAACTGGAACTCTTTATTGAGACATTCTAGTTACGACGAAAAAGCAAGAAAGAAGAAAAACCCACAAATCAACTCGGTATCACCTCTCAAAAGGGAAAAAATATGGAATTTTTTTTTCTGGCACGATTTGTGCACGAATCCCGAAAGCGAGGGGGGAGACCGGGGAGAAGGGGGGGCTTGTCGGCTGTGGGTCCAGCCGATGGTGCGAGAGGAGCTAGAGGGAAAAGGGATTTGGAGACAAATACCTTTAAACCATAGGTTCCTCTGTACGAGACGAACGAAGATACGATCGAAGCGAAGACGAGAAACAGATGGAACCTATCATCATCAAGTCAACACATAGGTTCCTCTGTACGAGACAAGCAAAGATACGATCGAAGTGAAGACGAGAAACAGATGGAACCTATCATCATCAAGTCAACACATAGGTTCCTCTGTACGAGACGAACGAAGATACGATCAAAGAGAGACGAGTCAGAAGGAACCGATCCCACGACAATCCAACCATCTTACTATCTAAAAACAGATAGTACTTCCTCGTGAACGATAGGATCGAGGAACCGAAGCAGGAAAAACAAAAAATTACCATCGAAAAATGGGAATTTTTTTTTACCCTTAAGAGGCAGTAGCCTTGTGGGACCAAGGCTGAAGGGGGACGGGACCTAAAATGGCTCGAATACGAAAGATACCAGACACATGGACCCTCGAAATCCATGCGATAGTACTCAAGGATTCTCGCCAAGCAGAACATGAGGAAATTGGTTACACAAGCACGACAAGACAAAGAAATGCTCGAAACAAAAAGACACGACAAGACGAAGCTCAGCGTACTCGAACATCAAACGTGGTGGGAGAGGAGCTCAAAAGAAAGAAACGCTCGAAAACAAAAAAGACACGACAAGACGAAGCTCAGCGTACTCAAACATCAAACGTGGTGGGAGAGGAGCTCAAAAGAAAGAAACGCGCGAAAACAAAAAGACACGACAAGACGAAGCTCAGCGTACTCAAACATCAAACGTGGTGGGAGAGGAGCTCAAAAGAAAGAAACGCTCGAAAACAAAAAGACACGACAAGATGAAGCTCAGTATACTCGAACATCAAACGTGGTGGGAGAGGAGCTCAAAAGAAAGAAACGCTCGAAAACAAAAAAACACGACAAGACGAAGCTCAGCGTACTCGAACATCAAACGTGGTGGGAGAGAAGCTCAAAACGAAAAGAAGGAGATGTCCAGAGGAAAGGAAGATCAAACGTTTGAACCATCATGGCCAAACGGCGAGTACTTATGGATCGCTCCTGAGACCAGAAAGGAATTGATTTCCCGACCGAAGGATGAAGACGAAATTCTTTTGATAAGAATTATCCGATGCAGAAGTATCATACGACATGCAAGGCGACCGTACGATTACGACGAAATTCTTTTGATAAGAATTATCCGATGCAAGAGCATCATACGACATGCAAGACGACCGTACGATTACGACGAAATTCTTTTGATAAGAATTATCCGATGCAAGAGCATCATACGACATGCAAG